>ORJL011129548.1_pt1 | contig 46008 bp, 44 predicted proteins | sample 1779941 | NCBI WGS metagenome assembly ORJL01 (sample SAMEA104232317, study PRJEB22302) | groundwater metagenome | biome: forest; feature: aquifer; material: groundwater | place: USA | collected 2011-08-07 | depth 5.8 m | reverse complement strand
GCTGCATACCAATGACGCGGCGAGCGGTGTGGCCCGGTTGCTCGACATGGGCGTTGAGCCGTATCTTATTACCAGCACGGTGGAATGTTTCATCGCCCAAAGACTGGTACGCGTCGTTTGCCTGAAATGCCGCCAGTCTGCCCCGATATCCGGTGAGATGATGCGTGAGTTCTCCGAAGAAGTGAAGATCGATCTCGGGACAACTGTTTATGAAAGCAAAGGCTGCGAGGCTTGCGGGTTTACCGGCTACAGCGGTCGTCAGGCTATTTACGAATTTCTCCTTTGCGGCGAGGAGATCCGTCAGTTGATCATGCAACGCGCCGCCGCCAGCGTAATTAAGAAAAAGGCCGCCGAGCTGGGGATGAAAACTTTACGGCAAGCCGGCTGGGAGAAGATCAAAAACGGGCTCACCACACCGCAGGAAGTCATCCGGGTAACGAAAGAAGAATAATCTCGGCCAATGACGAAATTTTTTTATAAAGCCAAGAGCGGGCCGACGAAGATCGTTGACGGTTTTATCGAGGCGCAGACAAAAAGTGTCGCCATCCGCGAGATCGTCACGATGGGCTTAACGCCTCTGGATATCATTCCCGCCGCGCAGCGGCCGGCTTTGGCGCGCGCGCAAGGTAAACCCACCCACACCGTCTTCCGAAATTTTAATTTTTTTTCATCCGCGTCCCGGTCCGTTTCCGCCCGCGACATTGTTTTTTTCACCCGGCAGCTCTCCGACCTGGTTGAAGCGTCGGTCCCGCTTTTGCGGGTCATTCAGATCGCTTCCCGGCAAACCCGTCAGCCGTATTTTAAGAGTATCATCGAGCAAATGTATTTATTCGTCCAAAATGGCGGCTCGCTTTCCGGCGCCCTGGCCCAGTATTCGGCGGTCTTTCCGGCGTATTACGTCAACATGGTCAAGACCGGGGAAGTGGGGGGGCAGCTCGAGAAAGTTTTGCAGCGGTTGGCGGACCATCTGGAAAAAGAATATGAGACGCGCGGCAAGATCAAGTCGAGCCTGGCCTATCCGGCTTTTGTCCTGGGGGTAGGGATCCTCACGGTTTTTGTGCTGCTGACGTTCGTCATCCCGCGGTTGTCGGTCATGTTCGAAGACCTTAACCAGGCGTTGCCTTTGCCGACGATCATTTTGATGCACTTAAGCGGGTTTTTCGCCAGATATTGGTGGCTGCTCATCGGCGTTTTTGCTGTCATGAAAATTTTTTGGGACCAGTGGACGCGGTCCACCCAGGGAAAGTTTTGGCTCGACGGAATTGTGCTGAAAATACCGCTTTTGGGTGAATTGGTCCGGGGTGCCGAGATCGGCCGTTTCGCGCGGACCCTGGGAACGTTGCTGGAAAGCGGGGTGCCCCTGACCACCGCCCTTAACGCCATTCATCCGACGATCGACAATCTGAACATACGTGATGAGGTCAAAAAAGTTTCAAAAGTCGTCACGGAAGGCCAGGCCCTAAAGTCGGCGCTGGCCCAGTGTTCTTTTTTTCCTGAAATGGTCGTTGATATGATCGGCGTCGGGGAGGAATCCGGGCGGCTGGAAAAAGGCCTTTATAAAATTGCCGACACGCTCGAACGCCAAACGGACCAGACGGTCAAGGTGATCATGTCGCTTTTGGGGCCGGCCATCCTGATCGTCATTGTGTCTTTGGTCGGGTTTGCCATCATCGCGATGCTTTTACCCATCTTTGAGATGAATTTGCTTATTCAATGACCAAGAGAGATATTGCGGTGTTTCGTAAGCGCGAAAACGCGTTCACCCTTGTCGAAATCTTGCTGGTCGTCATGATCATGGGGGTCATCACGGTGCTGGCGGCCCCCAAATTCAGCCGGACGTACGCCGGAATTGAATTGCGTAAAGCGGCCGATGACCTGGCCTACCGTATGCGTTACGCTCAAAGTTACGCCGTCACAAACAACACGCTCACGCGCCTGGAATTCGATCCTTCATCGATGCAGTATTCGCTGGCCCGTCAGTCCGATGATGAAACTTCGTCAGGCACATTTGAAAAGATCGCCAATGACTTGGGCGCGCGCGTAAGCGTTCCGGCAGGCATCGCGATGTCTTTCGAAGAAGGAGAGACTGCCATTGATTTTTATCCAGATGGGACGATCGACAAGCGGCGCATCAGTTTTTGCCGTAAAGAAGAATGTGTTTTTGTTTCCACCCAAAAACAACGAGGACAAGTGCATGTCTTTAGGCAGTCGGACGAGAACCTATAAGCAGGGCCGCCGGGGATCGCTTTTGATCGAGGTCCTGCTCTCCATTATGATCCTTTCAACCGCCTTGACGTTCATGATCCAGACGATGACCTCAACCTTGCGGGCCATCCAGTACGGGTCGGGGTATACCATGGCCCTGATTTTGCTGGATAACCAGATGTGCGAGGTGTTTTTAAAAAAGTCGATCAAATCAGGTTTGAGCGAGAAAAAAGATCTGACTGAGGCTGGGACCAGCTATAGCTATTCGATGCGTACCGAGCCATCCGACCTTACCGCCGATAAAGGGATCAATGTGGTGGAGGCGACGATCGCGTGGCGTTCGGGCAAGAGAGACAACAGGATCGATCTGACAACTTTTCTTTTTACCGCTTTACCATGAACTATTCTCGACGAGCTTTTACCCTGATCGAACTTCTTCTGGCCCTGAGCATTTTTGCCATGGCCGCTTTATGCGTTTACGGGACGTTTTGGGCGGGTGTGAAGCTCAGTCAGAGGTCCGAAGGCGAGAGCGCGGCCTATCACCAGATACGCCTGGCCCTGGACCTGATGGCTGTTGATCTGGAGAACACTGTTCCCTATGATTTCACGAGCTCTTACCCTGAGAAGTCTGCTTTTATGGAAACAAATGATGCCGTTACGTTTTTTCTGGCCACCGGAAAAGGATTGAAGGTCATCCGTTATTATCTGGATTCTCCGGAAGGAGGCAGGGTCCACAAAGTCGTTGTGGGCGCGCGGCATGATCGCAATGTTGACACCTTGGCTGATTATCGCGAGCAAGAAGTAAGATTGCGTAACCTGATGCGCGAAGAATGGGATTTCCCGGAATACGTCAGCGGTGTGGCCGCAGAGGGCCATGAGGTAGAGGTCATCGCGGCCAATGTCGCGGAAAACAGCTTGAAGTTTTTTTATGGATACGCGTTAAGCCCGGAAGCCGATACTTATGAATGGCGCGCGGCGTGGACGGAAAATGGCATCCCCGCGATGGTGCGCATCGAAATGGATTTTCTGCTCACCGGCCCGGCCCAGCGCATGATCACGACGCGCAAAGATGTCTTTATCCCCCACGGTGCTTTAGGGAAATTGGAAAGCATATAAATAAAATGTTTGAGTTTTTTAGGCCAAAAACAAAATGTTCTGTACCAGAACGTTTTCTCAAAAGATTATTTTTGGAAAGAAAACGTTCTGGTACAATACTAGTCAGTGTTTTGTGGATCCTGGTCATCCTGACGGTCCTGACCGTGAGCCTTGGGCGCAACACACACGTCGAGCTTTCGCTGGTCAAGCACGCCATTGGCAAGATGAAGTCGAAGTATATTGCCCGGGCGGGATTTGTTTATGCGCTGGAGCGTATCCGCGAGGATTCCGCGGACGCCGAGGCGGCGAAACAGGACACGCTTTATCAATGCGGTGTTCGTCTTCGCGACGAAGAATCGCCTCAAGAGGCGTTTGGTGATGTCGTTGTCGGCGACGGGCATTTTGACGTCGGATATTTCCCCGGCGGCGAGGAGGGAAAAAAGATCTATTACGGACCAGCCGATGAAGAGCGCAGGATCAACATCAACGTCCTGACATCCCAGAATTACAACGTTCTGGCCGCATTGATCGTTGTGCTGGGTTTTGACGAGGAAACGGCCAAAACGGTCTCCTCCGCGGTCCTGGACTGGAAAGATGAAGACGATTCTCCCGCCGAGACGATTTATGGGGCTGAAAATGATTATTACGGCAGTCTGGCCAAACCTTATAAATGCAAAAACCGCCCGTTTGATTCTGTGGAAGAATTGCTCCTGGTGCGAGGCATGACCCCGGAGATCTACGACGCTCTAAAAGACCACGTGACCGTTTTTCCCCGGCAGGGGATCCTGCGGGTGAACTTTGACACGGCGCCGGCGGCGGTCCTGACGGCTTTGGCGCGCGCGATGAGCGAGAAGCTTCCCGATGTGGCGCTATCCGATGCGTCCGCGCTGGTCGACAAGATCCTGCGTTACCGTCCCGGAGAAGACGGCGTTCTTTTGACCCGTGATGACCGGCCGGTTGACCTTAATGAAATGTCGTTTAACGCCACGGAAAGGAATTTGTTCCTGGCGATGTCCCAGTTCCGTACTTACACGTCGGATTATTTGCGCGTCCGCGTCCGGGGAACCGAAAAGTCAAGGGGAGCCCAAACGGTTATCGAAGCGGTGGTGTATCGTCATGACCTCTCGACCCTAAGCTGGCACAGGAATTAAAATGTCCAAGAATATTTTCACATCGATCGAGATCACGGATACCGGTATCCGGCTTTTTCAGGCCAAAACGGTGCGTCAGAAACGGGTCTTGTGTGCCTGCGACGTCAAACCATTGCAGAATTTTACTGACGGGGAGATCGTCGCGAAGTTATCCGAGATCACGGCCTTGCGTGATATTGATCCGCAGCATTTAGCCGTCGTGATCCCCCGGCGGCTGACCATCCTCAAGCAGCTTCGCCTGCCGGCGCACAACGACGCCGAGATCCGGAAGATGCTCGATCTGCAACTGGTCAACCAGATCCCCTACTCGCTTGAAGATGTTATTTATGATTTTGTCATCGTCGATAAAGAGCCTTCGGGGTATGTCCGTGTGCTAGTCGCCATCGTCCACCGGCAGGACATCAGCGAGAAATTCCTGAAATTGTGCAAGGAAGCCGGACTACAGCCGGAACGTTTCGTTCTAAGCTCTCTGGGGATAATTCATTGGCTTAATTACCAGCAGGGAAAGATCTCGGTCCCGGCGAATCAAACGGTCCTGGTCCTTAATATTGATGTTGATCACACGGAAATATGTTTTTGTCATAACCAAAATTTGCTTTTTTCGCGCAGTGTCAATTACGGCGCCCGGGACCTGGCGACCGAGAACATGCGCGGGTTCATCCATCAGGTCGAATTGAGCCTGAAGAATTATCATAAGGATAACATCAGCTCGAACGTCAAACGCATGATCGTCCTCTCCGCCTTGCCGGAGGCCGCGGCGCTTAAGGGGCACCTGGAGGAGATGTCGCTTGTCCCCGTCGATTTTTATTCTCCTTTGGACTATACTCTTTGCCAGAAGAACATGAGCCTGGCGGCGCTCAAAAGTCAACCGGGCGCCTCGATCGTCGCTGGTGTAGGATTTTTGTTGTCCGATGAGAAAAGAACGCTCAATCTCATCCCGCAAGAAGTGCATAGCATCAAGCGATCGAAACATCGGCAAACGCAATGGGTCCAGTTTGCGTCTCTTTTGGTGCTAACTTGTGGTTTGGCTTTGTCGATCCCCGGTGTTGAGTACTTGCGTAAGGAGGATTATTTAAGATCCTTGAAGGCAAAAGGCGAAGTGGCCAAACCTGAGCTCGAGCGGATCAAGAAACGAATGGGCTTGGTCAAGATCGTCCAAGAAGATCTGGCCAAACGCGTGGTGGTCAGCGACCTGATCCAGGAGCTTTATCGCCTGGCCCCTCCCGAATTGTCCTTCCAGTCTTTATACCTCAATGATCGGGGGCAGTTCATTATCCATGGTTACGGCGGGACCAGCGCCAGCGTGCATAATTTTCAGCAAAATCTGGTAAAATCCATTTTATTCAAAGGCGTTAATCTGGAGTTCGCCACCAAAAGGAAGATCTTCAATATGGAGGTCACGGATTTTCAGATAACCTCCGAGGTGAATATCAAACATGATTAGGCGTTTAAGTGCGCGAGAGATAAAGATTTTCATTGTTTCATTGTTTCTGGTGTTTGTTTATATCGGGTATGTTCTTTTGGTCAAGCCCGCAAAGGATAGATTTATCGCGCTTGATGAGGAGATCGCGGCCCAACAGCGGCGGCTGGCAAAGACTTCCGTGGAGATAAAAAAGGCCGAAGAGATGGAGAAAGCGCTGGAAGTCTATGAACAAAAGTTCAAGCAACCCGCCAGCAATGAAGGGACGATGTCTGCGCTCCTTTCTCAGATCGAAGGGGTTGCCGCGGACTTGAAATTACAGATCGCTAACCTTGCTCCCAAGAGAGTCAGAGAGACGGATCTTTCCAACCGTTTTTCGGTCAGCTTGACCATTGACGGTGATTTTATGGACATCCTTCAATTTCTTCACACGCTCCAGAGCGGCCCGCATCTTTTTGACGTTGAAGAGGCGCGTTTCGACAAGGGGACGCGTCAGCAGGCCGCGTCCGTTAAAGCCAGTCTGGTTTTAGGAAAAACATTTGTTCCCTGAAAAAGAGGGAATAGTTGTTGACACTGCCGGTGGGCTACGTAGAATGAAATTAGTCGACTCTCCACACGGAGAGTTAGGTTTAACCATTTCACCGGTAATGAGTTACCTAACTGCCCTCCATTTAGAGCGTGAGCCATTCTCCACCAGCCCGGACCCTTCCTTTTTTTATCGTTCCAAAGAGCATTATACGGCGCTCAACCGCCTGGAGATCGCCCTCCGCCTCAAACGCGGGTTGAACTTGATCTTGGGCGATGTCGGGACGGGCAAGACCACGCTTTCACGGGCTTTATTGCAGGCATTCTACGGCGAAGATGATTTTATTTTTCACATGATCCTCGACCCGGCCTTTAAGTCAGAATACCAATTCCTTACGCATCTTACTAAACTATTCGGCATCAGCCCGTTCTTTCGTTCCACCATCGACCATCGTGAAGTCATCGAGAAATATCTGTACCGCAAGTGCGTCGAAGAAAAGAAGACTGTTGTCCTGGTCATCGACGAGGGGCAGAAACTCATGCAATCCCAGCTGGAAGTGTTGCGTACTTTATTAAATTACGAAACGAACGAATATAAACTTTTGCAGCTGGTCATATTCGCGCAGATGGAGTTATTGCCGCGCGTCAAACGAGTGCGTAATTTCATGGACCGCGTCAATGTCAAGTACATGCTGAACCCTCTTGATGAGCAGGAAACCGGCAAGTTTATCGAATTCCGTTTGAAACAGGCCGGGTATCATGGAGAGCGAAGCCTGCTGACCGCCGAGGCCGTTAAGAAAGTTTATGAACATACCCAGGGGTATCCCCGCCAGATCGGGCTTTTGTGCCATAACGCGATGCAGCATCTGATCATGGGCGACCATGAGGTCGTGACGGCCGAATTGATCGAAAAGATCATCGCCCAAGAGAAGATATGGAATTGATGAAAGAAGATTCGCTGACATCCGAGGAAAAACTGCTGCGGCTTATCCGTAAAAAAGAAAAATCTTCTGAGGTGTTGCCTGAAAACCATCCTGGTGGGCGTGCTGACCTGGCTGAAGAGACGCAAGGGCCCGAAAAGCAGATGGATGTTCTCGCGCTGTCCATCCGTATTCTGGCCGTGATGGCGTGTATTATCCTGGTTTTTGTTCTGAACAAGTACGCCCGCACGCCGCCCCCGGTGACGCAGGCTGTTGAAAACATTCCTGTGGCGAAGGAAAAAAAAGAGAGTGACTTATCCATCGCGGCTGTTGAGGTGCGTCCCTTTGATTCTTATCAGGCAGTGATGGAGGGTCGCGACATCTTTCAGGCGCCGTGGGAGAAGCCGGTCGAGGAAACTCCCGCTTCAAAGACTTCCGCTTCTGAGTTGACCAAACAGTTGAAGTTGGTAGGGATCCTTTTGGACAAAGATCCCAAGGCGATCGTGGAAGACTTGAGCACGCAGCAGACGTTCTTTGTTTCTCCGGGGGAACAGATCGGTAACGCGGTCGTTGAAGAGATCCGCCAGGACAAGGTCATCCTGATTTTTGGCCAAGAAAAAGTGGAATTGGTACCTTAATTAGGGTAATGTAATAGTTATTATCCGAGGTCATATGCGCGTAAAATTTTTCATATTCAATATCCTTGTTTTAGGCCTTGTTTTTTGTGCTCCCGGACCGTGTCCGGCGCAGGAAGAGACTCCAGCCGTGATCATGGCAGGTGTTCCACCCGCGGCCGAGGAGCAACCATCTTGGGAGACCACAAGCCCTCCGATGATCTCTTCGCTGCCGTTACTTGGAGAAAGACAGGTTCTTGATGTGCTGGATCTCAAGAACATGGATATTCTCGATGTGCTTAAATTGATCTCGCAAAAAAGCGGGCTCAACATCATCGCCGGTCAGGATGTCCGTGGCCGCGTCACGGTTTTCCTGAAAGATATCGAGGTCATGGAGGCCCTGAAGATCATCGTGGAATCCTATGGCTGGGCGTACGTGAAAGACGGCAGCATTTTCAAGGTCATGACCGCGGCGGAATACGAGGCCAAATACGAGCGCAAGTTCGGCCAGAACACAGAAACACGTATCAAGCAGCTGCTGTTCGTCAAGGCGAGCGATGTTGCCGCGATCCTCAACGAGGTCAAAAGCCGCGCGGGAAAGATCATCGCGGAAGATAAATCCGGGACGATCATCCTCATCGATGATCCCAAGAAAATGGACGCGATGGAAGAGGTCATCAAGACCATCGATGTCCCCATCGAGACCGAGGTCTTTGAGCTGGGGTACGCCAAGGCCGAGGATATCTCCAGCAAGGTCAGCGAGGTCCTGACCCCCGCTATTGGCAGCATGAAGTTCGATGAGCGCTCCAACAAGGTCGTTATTTCCGACACCGCCCAGGCTTTGGAGAAGATACGCAAGATCATCAATGCTTTTGACGAGAAAGACCAGCAGGTCCTCATTGAGGCCAAGATCATCCAGATCACGCTTAGCGACGAACATAAAATGGGGGTGGACTGGGAGGGGATCATCCGGGATTTTCATAGCCTGGACCTGACCAGTAACTTCGACGTCTTGACCTCCTCGGACAAAAGCGGAAGGTTAAGCATCGGGACCGTTGCCAGCGACGATTACACCGCGTTGATCGAGGCTCTGGACACGGTCGGGACGACCAACATCCTTTCCAGTCCGCGTATCGCGGCCATCAATAATAAGGAAGCGAAGATCCTGGTAGGCTCTACCGAACCGTACGTCACCACCACGACGACCACACCGTCCTCCGGCCCGACGACGACCGCGGAAAGCGTCAACTTTATCGATGTGGGTGTCAAGCTTTATGTCACCCCGACCATCCATGACGACGGGTTTGTGACCATGAAGATCAAGCCCGAGGTCAGTTCGGTGACGAGCAACCTGACCACCAGCAATAATAACACGATCCCCGTTGTTGAAACTTCTGAGGCTGAAACGACCGTCATGGTCAAAAACGGCGTATCGATCGTTATCGGCGGGCTGATCAAGGATGAAAAGATCAAATCCACCCGCAAGGTGCCGTTTTTGGGGGACATCCCCGTCATGGGCTTCGCCTTCCGGAACCAGGATGATGAGACAACGAAAACCGAGATCGTCATTTTCCTGACGCCGACGATCATCACCGGTGATGTTCTTCGGGATGTCAGCTCTGTCTCTTTCTAGAATGAGGGGGGATGAATGTCCCAAACCAATGATCCGGAAAAAGTAGAAAACGTCACCATCTATGAGGAAGATTTCTATGCCAGCAAAGAAACCAATGAGGACTTTTGTCATATTCTGGCATGCCGTCTTTCGCAAGAATGGTATGGGATCAATGTGACCAAGATCAAGGTGATCAATAAAATTCAGCCGATCACTTATCTGCCGTTTGCCCCGGCATCGATCGCCGGGATCATTAATTTCAGAGGCGAGATCCTGTCCGTGACGGATCTCAAGAAGATCTTGGGCTTGCCTGCTTGCGAGTTGACCGAAAATGCCAGACTGGTCGTCGTTGAATCTGGTTCTTGCGGCACCGCCTTGCTTGTGGACCAGATCGATGAGATCATCACAGTGCCGGTCAGCCAGGTTTATCCGAAATTGGAGACTATTGCGCCGCAGATAGCCGAATATATTGAGTCGGGATGCATGGCGGGCAAAAAAATGTTAGGGATATTGAATATAGAACGGATCTTTCAAAAGAATTAATAGTTATAACAGGCCCCGTTTTTTTAAAAATGCAGACGTCTTTTAAGTCATAACCTTAAGAAATGAGGACAATCATATGAAGAAGACGCAGTCGCTTTTATTTAAGATCTTGATGTGGTTGGGGGTCCTGATATTTTTTTCAGGCATTGCCACGCTTGTTTCCAGCCACAACGCCGGCCAGATCATCCAGGCGGCTGAAAAATCCCAGAAAAAAGATTATCCCGCCTTTCTGATCGCGTATGAACTTCAAAATTCGATCGACAAGATCCGTAATTATTTTTTGTCTTCCTTTGTCTCTGACGAGAGTTCTATTACGGATGCCCGGCGGGAGGCCATGATCTATAATCAGAATATCGCAAAATTAAGAGAGTTGGACGATGACCTGTTATTAGACGATTTGGAGAACACATTAAATGACTATGTTGATCTCGGCGCGGCGTTGAATGCAAAATTTTTGGCTAATCAGGACACTTCCGCAGAGACGAAGGCCATGGGAAATATCGCCAAGCAGTTGAGCGAGGGCATCGCGTCTTTTCGTGATCAAAAATCCAGCAGTTTCAACAGGTCTATGGGAGACATCGTTCGTTTGAGCAAGCTCAGCGCTCAAATGACGCTCTTAAACATATTAGTGACCCTTGTCATGGGCTTTGTGGTCGGAATGATCCTTGTCAAGATCGTTATTAATCCGATCAAGTTGCTGGTTGAACGGATGAAAGGTGTCGCGCAAGGGGATCTCAGGAGTTCGTTCTTGAAGATGACCGATAGGGCCCAGTCAGACCTTGATAAGAGTAATGATGAGATCGCACAGCTTAATAAGGCTTTCAATAAACTGGTCGACAGTCTTCAAAGGGTCATTGGCAAGATCCGGGAGGCAGGCAAAGAGACCGCCCTGAACGCTTCCCAGCTTCGCGCCACTTCCCAGGACCAGGCCAGCGGATCCTCAGAACAGTCTTCGGCGATCACCGAGGTCACGGCCACTATAGAAGAGCTTGCCATGACGGCTTCCCATATCGCCGAGAATACCAAGAATGTCGAGAGGACAGCGGAAAATACCTATTCCGGTGTTGAGGAGATCAACGCGAAAGTATCCAATGCCGTCAAAAAAGTCCTGGCGTTGGGCGAGAAATTACAATCAATAGGGAATGTCACCACCCTCATCGATGAGATCGCCGAGCAAACCAACCTGTTAGCGCTGAACGCTTCCATCGAGGCTGCCAGGGCCGGCGACGTCGGGAAAGGTTTTGCGGTGGTCGCCCAGGAAGTCAAAAAACTTGCGGAGCGTTCTTCGGAGGCCACCGATGAGATCAGGCAGTTGATCAATGAAGTGCAGGCAGAGACGAATTTGACGATCATGGGTATGGAGGAATCGACGAAATGGGTCGATAAGGGGTTGGGCCTGGTCAAGGATACGCTCAGGTCGGCCAAGGAGATCACGGTCGCGACCCAGCAGCAAAAGACGGCATCGGAGCAAGTGGTTGAGGCGATGAAAAATATCGACCTGACGACAAAACAGTTCCTGGTTTCCACCCAGATGATGGCATCGTCGGTAGTCAAGTTGAATAATTTGGCAGGAGAGTTCAGTAAGACCATTGATGAGTTTAAGACCGACTATTCCGCGGAGCATACCGCGGATGAAAAGAATAGCCGTGTCCCGGCCGCGGCGGATGATGCGGGAGAGAAGACCTTTTTCACCAAGCCTTCCTAGATATTAGAACACGCCTGGTTCCTATAACCCATGAAAGATAAACAATATTACATCGCGATCTTCAAGTCGGAAACAGGGGAGTTCTTGACCCAGCTTGAAAAGGGCCTCGTTGATATAGAGAAGGACCCCCATAACGCAGAGATCTTGAAGGAGCTCAACCGGCTGGCGCATTCCATCAAGGGGTCAGCGCATGTCTTTGGTTGCGATGAGATCCAGCAGATCGCTCATCGTGTTGAAGACATTTTCAGGATGATCGGACAGAGAGAGATATCTTTTAATGCTTCGTTGGGTGACAGCCTGCTGAAAGCTGTTGACGCGATGAAAGATGTCCTCGCGCAATTGGTGCAGGGAGTCCCCATTGAGGTGAACCTTCCGGTGGTCCTGAACGCTTTGCAAGGGCCTTCTTCCCCTCAGGGAAAAGGTCCAGTCGGTCCTCTTCTTCCGGAGAAAAAAATGGATCGGCCGGGGGAAGGATCGAAAGAAAATAGAGCAGTGCCCCCACCTGAAAAGTCTGCGGTCGGAGAAAGTCATGCTTCAGCTCCCGCGGAAGAGTATGTGCGCGTGCCAGTCAGCAGGATCAACACGCTGCTCAATCTCGTCGGGGAAGTTGTCATTAATAAAATGAAATCTTCCCACAAGGTCATTTTGGCCAAGAAACTTGTCCGGTTTTCGCGCGAGGCTCACAAAAGATTTTCCGTTATGGCCGAGAAATTCAAGGAGACTTATGAAGGGCAGGACCAGGCATTGATCGAGTTGGTGGACCATTGCCAAGTCGACTATGAGCGGATCAAGGAAAGCTTTAAGGATTTTTACGATTATATCGTTTTTGAGGCCTTTCAGATGGACCCGGTGGTCGAACAGCTGCAGCATAGCATGAAAGGGTTGCGCATGCTGCCGTGTTCGACCATTTTTGACGGCCTGCCGCGCATGGTAAGGGATATCACCAATCAACAAGGTAAGGAGATCGAGTTGAAGATCGCCGGCGAGGAAACGGAGTTAGACAAAAAGGTGCTGGAAGAGATCAAGGTGCCGATCATCCATCTTTTGCGCAATGGCATCGACCACGGGATCGAACCGCCGGAGGAAAGAGTCAAGTCAGGCAAGCCAAGACATGGCACTATTCACGTGTCCGCTTATCAGGAGGGTGAAAGTGTTTTTATCAGCATTACGGAAGATGGCCGGGGGATGGACCTTGAGAGGATCAAAACGACGGCCTTGAAGAAAAAATTACTGTCCGCGGAAGAGCTCGGCCAGATGTCGGAGAAAGAAATTTTTAGTCTTGTCTTTTTAAGTGGTTTTTCGACCAGCCCTATTATTACGGATATTTCCGGTAGAGGTGTCGGACTGGACGTGGTCAAGTTTCAGATCGAAAAGCTCAAGGGGAAAGTTGTTTTTGAGACCAAGCCGGGTCACGGGACTACATTTACCTTGATCCTGCCGTTAACGGTCGCCATCATCGAGGTTCTGATCGTTCAATCCGGCGGGAAGAGATTTGCTTTGCCGGTATCATTTGTCCAGGAATGCACAAAGGTCAATGCCGCGCAAGATGTTTCCATGCTTGAGGGGAAAATGGCCACGCAGTTCAGGGATCATCCGCTGCCGCTCGTGCGTTTGGATGAACTGCTGGGTTTAAAGGATTCTCTGAAAGAGGAATCCCCGCAATCCAGAAAGAAAACGGCCAAAGACGCCGAGGAACAGTTTAATGTGGTCGTTGCTTCGTATTTGGGAAAGCGAGTTGGATTTATCGTCGATGATGTGGTCACTGAGGAAAGTATTTTTATCAAATCGCTTGGTGAACATCTGGGGAAGATCAAGAACGTGACCGGGGCCACCATCCTGGGGACAGGTGAGATCCTTGTCGTTTTGGATGTCGCCGATCTGATCGCGAACAGTTCTTCGCTCCATTCTGCTGCCGCCGGAAAACCATTGGTTCAAGACAAGCAGGATCAGGAGAGAAAAATCCTGGTTGTTGATGACACGTTTTCAACAAGGGAACTTGAAAAAGATATTATCGCGGCCAATGGGTATAAGGTGGATACGGCTGTGGATGGTCTGGATGCCCTTGACAAGATCGCGCAGACAAATTATGACCTGATCGTCAGTGATGTTCAGATGCCCCGGATGAGCGGGCTTGAACTGTGTAAAGCCATCAAAGCCAATGCCGCTTACAAGGATATCCCTGTTGTTATCGTCACGTCTCTTTCCAAGGATGAAGATAAACGGCAGGGTATCGAGGCTGGGGCTTCGGCTTATATTGTCAAATCTTCTTTTGATCAAACCAACCTGCTGGATGCCATTGAGCGGCTTATTGGAGAAAAATGATGTCTTCCGCTGAAACCAACCCATCGAAGAAAATGATCAACGTCCTGATCGTGGATGATTCCAGGCTGCTCGCTGAACTGATCCAGGATATCCTCAGTTCTGACCCTCAAGTGCGTGTCGTTGGCATTGCTAAGAACGGGAAAGAGGCTCTCGAGAAGGTCAAGGCCCTCAGGCCGGATATCATAACGATGGACGTGCATATGGATGTCTTGGATGGCGTGGAGGCAACCAAACAGATCATGACAGAGAACCCTACTCCGATACTCATTGTGACAAATTCTATCTCACCTGAGAATTCAGAAAAGATCTTTCACGCGCTTTCTTACGGCGCCCTGGATGTTTTTGACAAGGGGCGCATTGAGTTTAAGGATGATCGCGTGAGCAGGGATCTGTTGATCCATCAGGTGAAATATTTAAGCAGGATCGCTGTGAAACCGTATGGGACCCTGAAAGATTCTACGGCAAGGAAACAGGGGATTCCTTCGCAGGGGCGAAAGGCGTCCGATAAAATTGTCGCGATCGTTGCTTCAACAGGCGGCCCTCAGGCCATCTTGCGCATTTTGAAAGATTTTAACGGGGACTTTCCTTGCGGGGTATTGATCGTGCAACATATTTCCAAAGGATTTGAAGCAAACCTTATGCATTGGCTGAACGAAACATGCGCCATTGACGTGCGGATCGCCAAAGATCATGAAGTGATCCACCCGGCGGTGGCCTATATCGCGCCCAATGACAAACATTTGCGCGTGAATGGTGAGGGGAAGATCGAGCTTGGCCCTGATCTGGCAGTTGGCGGGTTCCGGCCTTCCGGGGATATTTTGTTAAGGTCGGTCGCGGATGTTTACGGTAAAAATGCCATTGGCGTGATCCTGACCGGGATGGGAAAAGACGGAGCTGAAGGCATGATGGCGATCAAGAAAAAGCATGGGGTGACCATCGCCCAGGATGAAAAAAGTTGTATGATCTTCGGGATGCCTAAAACGGCCATTGAAAAGGGGGCGGTGAGTCAGGTTCTGCCGCTGGAGAAAATATCCCAGGCAATATTGGATTGCGTGAAGACGTAAGAGGTCATTTTTAGTGACAACTTCATTGGGACCGAAGCAAATATTACTATTTAAGCTCAATGACAACGATTTTGGGTTCGGTATTTCCTGCGTCCGGGAGATCTTGTTGCCTCAGGATATTTACCCCGTGCCCAAGGCTCCGGAGTTCGTTGAGGGAGTGATCAATGTCAGGGGCCATATGATCGCTGTGGTGGACTTGAGAAAGAAATTGTGTTTGAAAGATATCCGGTCCCATTCGCACATGCGGATCATTATCTGTCATGTGAGAAAATTTATCGTTGGAGTTTTGGTTGATGACGTGCTGGAGGTGATCCATGTGTCGCGCGGGGGAATTATGCCAGCCCCCGGGATCTTGAACATCCAGATGGATAATAGCGCTGTTTGGGGGATCGTGCGTGATGAGCAAAAAGTGGTCATGCTTCTGGACCTCGAAAAGATTTTTACCAACGAAGAGGCTCAAAGATTTTCTCAAATGAAAAATGCGTAATATGGGGACCATGAAACATTTTGCGGAATTCAGTGATGATGATTTTCTCCTTTTCCAGAACCTCCTTTCCCAAGAGACGGGGATCTATTTCAGCCATGACAGAAAGCGGCATTTGCAAATGGCGCTCGATGAACGCCTGATGAAGGGCAGTTATGGGTCGTATCGGGACTATTATCGTTTCATCCAATCTCACCCTCTCCGGGATGAAGAGGTGCGTCATCTTGTGGATCTGATCACGGTCGGGGAGACCTTCTTTTTCAGGAACACCCCGCAATTTGAGGTCTTGATGAACACTGTTTTGCCGGAGATCATCGAGAGGGGAAAAAAAGGGCACAAGGCCAAGACGATCCGTATTTGGTCCGCCGGCTGTTCCCGGGGGAGTGAGCCTTATTCCATCGCCATTGCGTTGCAAGAGAAGCTCCCTTCGCCGAAAGATTGGAATATTTCTATTTTTGCGACGGATATCAATTACCATGTGCTTGATCTGGCCCAGAAGGGGGTTTATTCCTTACGCGACCTTTCGTATATGCCTGAGGACTATATCCAGCGCTATTTCCACCAAAATGGTCATCAATACCAGCTGGTTGACCAGATCAAAAAGTGCGTAAAGTTCAGCTATCACAATCTCGCCAACAGTTCTTTCCGTGTTCCTGAATTGCAGAATCTGGATATTATCTTCTGTCGAAACGTGACTATTTATTTCGATCTGCCGACAACGAAACGTATCATTGAACAATTTTATGATTGTCTCAATGACGGGGGATACCTTTTTATAGGCCACGCGGAAACATTATGGCAGATCACGGATAAATACGCGCTTATGGAGTTCCCGCAGGCCTACATCTATAAGAAGACGAAAGAGCGGGCAGAAACAAAGAGTGCGCGCCATTTTGCCGGAGTGCCGGAAATACCTTTGGGTGTCGGTCGTCCGGAACCGTCGGTCCCGGGCGCGCCGGAGAAGAAAAAACGGGTCTTTAAAGACAGCGACATTAAAAAGCCCTTTTCCTCCCATCCCCAGGCGAAGGACCGCTTGGTCCAGGCCACGCTTTTGGCCAACCAGGCCAAATATGAAGAAGCCATCCAACAGTTGGAAAGCATTGTCAAAGATGACAGCCTGTGTCAGGAGGCGTATTATCTCCTCGGGGTTTTGCATTATAATGCCGGTTCTTATGACCAGGCCATTAAGCAATTCCGGAAGGTCATTTATATTGATCCCGGGATCGCGCTTGCTTATTTTAATTTGGGTAATATTTACCTTTTTCAAAAAGAGATCAGCCACGCTAGAAAAGAGTTTAAGAATGCGCTGAAAGTCCTGGAGAAGCGGGACCCGGAAGAGATAGTGAAATTTTCTGATGATTTTACGGCCGATTACCTTTTAAGGGCCTGTGAAAATAACTTGGCAAAGATCGAAAGATCTTTGACATAAGGAGAGCCAAATGGCGGAGAAAAAAGTATTGATCATTGACGACACAGAGATCATCAGGGCCATGCTCAAGGACCTTCTTGAGGAGCAGGCATATCAGGTGCTGACAGCATCAACGGGTGAAGAAGGGGTCGATCGGGCCAAAGAGCACCGTCCGGACATCATTTTGATCGACACAAAAATGCCCGGGATCGATGGCTTTGAGACCTGCCGGAGGATCAAACAGGTTGAGGGCATAGAGACCAAGGTCGTTGTCATGACCGCCGACATCGATGCGGTGGATACTGTCAAGGCAAGGCAAATGGGCGCTGATGATTACTGCGCGAAAACCAAAGATTTTGCCCCGCTGATGGAAACGATCAAGAATTTATTTTCAACCTGACAAACCGCTGGGAGCGTTAGTTTTTTTGGAAATGGAAGATCCCATCAACGAAAACCGTATTCTAAAAGAAGAGATCCAGAAGCTCAAAAAGGACATCGCCGACCGGGAGTGGGGGCTAAAGAAGACGAACGAGTCCATCCGGATCTTGTACAAGGATCTGGAAGAAAAGAATGCGGACCTCAAGAAGCTGGATCAGTTAAAATCTGATTTTGTCTCTACGGTCTCGCACGAGCTGAGGACCCCTCTGTCCATTACGACCGAAGGGATCAATTTGATCCTCGATGGCGTGACCGGGCCGATCAGTGAAATGCAAAAAGACTTGCTGCTGACTTCCAAAGAAAGCCTGGACCGTCTCAAGATGATCATTAACGATCTGCTGGATATCTCCAAGATCGAGGCGGGAAAGATCGAGATCCGCAAGGGTTTTGCGGACCTAAAGGAGATCTTGCAGAAATTGACCGATTCTTATAAAAGAGTTCTTTTGACAAAAAAACAGGAAATAAAAGTGATCCTTCCGCAAGAGAAAGTGTTGTTGTTTATTGATGGAGACAAGATCATCCAGGTCGTGACCAACCTGCTTAATAACGCCCATAAGTTTACGCCGGAAGGCGGGTTGATCGAAGTGACCTTGTCGGTCGAGCCAAAGCAGGTGTGCTGCAAGGTCAAAGATAATGGCGTTGGAATATCGAAAGAGGATCTTCCTAAGCTATTCGGCAAATTTGAACAGTTTGGCAGGACGCACGGTTCCGGTATCAAGGGTACAGGGTTGGGCTTGGCCATTTCCAAGTCTTTGATCGAATTGCATGGCGGCAAGATCTGGGCGGAAAGCAGAACAAACGAGGGAACGACATTTCAGTTCACCCTACCTGATTTCGCGGAAGCCAGGTTGGAGTTTGAAAAATATGTTGATGGGGTTCTGCAGGATTCTTCTCAGAAAAAACAATGTGTCTCTTTCCTCGTGATCTGTCTGGCTAATTTTCATTCGTTGCAGGAGCAACACGGTGGCGCAGTCGTGATCGATGCCATGAACGCGATATGTTCAGCGATCGGAAAGACGCTCACGCGGCCGTTGGACAGGTTTATGCTTTACAAGGAAGATGCCGTTCATATCGTTCTTCCGAAAACTGAAAAGTCCGATGGATTTCTGGTGACCGCGCGGATCAAGGAAGCCCTCAAGGAATGCTCGTTTGAAGGCGTTGACCGCGGTGCGTTGGACGTGAAGTTTGGGATAGCGGTTTACCCGGTCGAGGCCACGGATCGGCTTTCTCTGGAAAAAGCCGCCTACCATTATTTGGAAAGAAAGAAGAGGGTATTGATCGTTGATGATGAACCAGAAATATTGAGGATTTTGCAATTGAATTTGGAAAAAATAGGCATTAGTATAGAATTTGCCAAAGACGGAGTTGAGGCGATGGAAAGTATCGCGAGATCTGTCCCGGACTTGATCGTCACGGATGTCACGATGCCTCGAATGAACGGTTATGAACTTTTGGGCCGGCTGAAGGGCGATGCGCGAACTTCCGCAATACCCGTGATCATCCTGACAGCCAAAAGACTTGATGATATCCAGCGGGAACACAAAGAGTTCGGGAATATACCTGTTTTTGAAAAGACAGGCGATTTTACTCAAATTACAACTTTAATCAGTGAAATGTGGTGAGGAGGCGCTATGGCCAAGAAGATCTTATTGATCGACGATGAGCAGGATCTTGTCAAAATGCTCAAAACTCGTTTGGAGGCAAGTGGATTTGCAGTGGTCACCGCGTCGGACGGTGAAGTCGGGCTTCAGAAATGGGAACAGGAATGTCCAGATTTGATCATTCTGGATATCACGATGCCCCAGATGGACGGGTATACATTTATATGTGAGTCGAAGCAAAATAAGAATTTGAAGAAAGTTCCGATAATTGTATTGACCGCCAGGGAGGGGATGAAAGACCTGTTTATGTGGGAAGGTGTTCGCGACTACCTTGTTAAACCCGTTGATGACAAGAAGCTTCTGGTCAAGATTTCCGAACTTTTGCGTTAGATCGAGGGAGACCGGCAAGACGCTGCGTACATCGATAAAATGAGGTTTAGAAAATATGGCTCAGAAAAAGATTTTGCTTGTTGATGATGAAATTGGTTTGGCCAAGGTTGTGGAGATCCGGTTAAGGGCCGCAGGGTATGATGTGATCTTGGCGCATGACGGCCAGGAAGGGCTGGAAAAAGCGAAAGCCGAGAATCCGGACTTGATGATCCTTGACCTGATGTTGCCTAAAATGGACGGGTTTAAGGTGTGCGGGTTGCTTAAATCCGATGCCCGGTACAAAAAAATTCCAATTATTATTTATACGGCCCGGGTTCAGGATTCCGACCAGCAGCTGGGCAAGGAAGTGGGCGCTGACGCTTATATTACAAAACCGTTTGATCCACAGGTTCTTTTGGGCAAGGTGAAGCAGTTGCTTGGGGAGTCGTAGGCGTCATCAGCGCAGCGGAAAGGAACATCAGTAAATATGGTCAGGAAAGAGAAGAAAACACTTGCCGAATGGCTGCAGGAACAGGGTGTTATCAGTCCCAAAGTTCTGGAAGATGCCAGGGCCAAGGAACGAGAGACCGGTAAATCCTTGCGCAAGATCTTGGTCGAGTCGGGGGCCCTTTCCGAAGAAGATATGGTCAATTTTATCGCCCAGCAGATGGGCATCACCCGCATTGAGCTAAGCAATTACCTCATCGATACAAAGGTGATCGACTGCATCCCCGAGGCCTTGGCCAGAAAATATCAGCTGGTTCCGGTCCTTAAGATCGGGAAAAATGTCACTTGCGCGATGGTCGACCCACTTAATATTTTCGCGTTGGATGAGATCAGAATGAAAACGAGTTTTACCGTTGAGCCGGCGGTCGCCACGGAGACCGAGGTCCGCAAGGCCCTCGATGAGTATTATGGCGTGAAAGGAACGATGGGAGAGGTGATCCAGGGCCTCGATGAGAAGAAATTGGGGATCAAGGAAGGTGAAGAGGTCGAATTGAAACGCCTCGAGGGGATCGTTGAGGAGCCCCCGGTCGTACGTTTGGTCAACATGATGGTCATGGAGGCGGCGAGAGAGAATGCCTCTGACATCCATATCGAACCTGAAGAGGACAGCCTTTCCATCCGTTTTCGCGTGGATGGCGTACTTCATGAAAAAGAATCTCCGCCAAAGCATTTTCAATCGGCGATCATTTCCCGTATCAAGGTTTTGGCGAACCTGGATATCGCCGAACGCCGGAAACCCCAGGATGGACGGTTCCATATAAAGATGGACAATAAACAAATTGATATCCGTGTTTCATGCGTACCCATCATTCACGGGGAAAATGTCGTCATGAGACTCCTGGATGCCGGCAGTGTTATTCTGGGGCTGGATCAACTGGGCTTTTCTGGTGATATGATGGAGAAATATAAAAAATTGCTTCAGCATCCTCACGGGATCATCCTGGTCACCGGCCCCACCGGAAGCGGCAAAACAACGACCCTTTATACATCATTGAATATACTGAATACCCCGGATAAAAATATTATCACCGTTGAAGATCCGGTGGAATATCGTCTTCCCGGGGTACGCCAGATCCAGGTCAATCCCCAGGCGGAACTCACCTTCGCCAGCGGTTTGCGCGCCATTCTCCGTCAAGATCCGGATATCATCATGGTCGGAGAGATCCGCGACCTGGAAACGGCCGAGATCGCTATCCAGGCCGCGTTGACGGGACATCTGGTTTTCGCGACGTTACATACCAACGATGCTCCAGGCGCGATCACGCGGCTTTTGGATATGGGGCTGGAATCTTACCTGATCTCATCTTCTGTAGTGGGCGTCATTGCGCAACGTCTGGTGCGGGTTTTTTGCAAAGAGTGCAAGGGCAAAGGGTGCAAGGCATGTCTTAATACCGGTTATAAGGGACGAAGAGGTATTTATGAGCTGATGATCCCGGATGAACAGATCAGAAAACTCATAGCTAACAAGGCCTCTTTGGATGAGATCCGTCAGGCGGTACTGAAGACGGGGATGAGGACGATGCGGGAAGACGGGTTGGAAAAAGTTGGGAAGGGGCTCACATCCCAGGAAGAGGTCTTGCGCGTGACGCAAGAGGAATAAAAAAATATGTCAACATACGCTTACAAAGCCAGAAATGAGACGGGCAAGGCCATGAATGGGACCATGGAGGCTTCTTCTGAGGAAGAGTTGGCCGAGAAACTGCGCAAGCTGGGGTACATGCCTACTCAGATCAAAACGGCTGCTGCGGACAGCAAGAAGGAGAGTCTCTATGACCGGTTTGTGAAGATCAAAACAGAAGATCTTATCATGTTCAATATCCAGCTTTCCAACATGATCGATTCGGGGTTTAGCATTTTAAGCAGTCTTCGTACCATCTCCAGTCAAGTCGAGAACAAGAGATTGAGGAACATCATCACGGAAGTCAGCCGTTCGGTGGAGGCTGGTTCTTCTTTTTCCGAGGCCCTCGCGCAGCACCCGAGAGTTTTTTCCATGCTTTTTATCAACTCGGTCAAAGCCGGAGAGACCAGCGGAAAACTTAATATCGTCTTGAACCGGCTGGCCGTATATGTTGAACAGGAAGAGGAATTGAGGCAGCAAGTTCAAGGGGCGCTTTTCTATCCGATCATGCTGCTTTTGGCCGGCGTTGTTGTGATCCTCTTGATCGTCACTTTTGTGATCCCGCAATTTGTCGTGATCTTCAAAGAAGCCGGTGTGCCTTTGCCGTTACCCACTCTGGTGGTTTACCAGGTAGGTGTGGGGCTTAAAAAGGCGTGGTATCTTTTTATTTTAGGAGGTGCCCTCGTTGTGGCCGCTGTCCGAAAATATTTTGAGACCGCGAGAGGCCGGCGGCAGCGTGATCAGTTGCTCATTCGCCTTCCGGTTGTGGGGACGGTGGCGCGTAAGGTGATCGTTTCCCGTTTCAGCCGGACATTGGCCACGCTTGTTGACAGCGGCGTGCCGCTTTTGCAATCTCTGGATATTGTCCGGGATGTCGTGGGAAATGAAATTATCGCTTCCGTTGTCACCAGCGTCCGGGAGAGCGTGGAAAAAGGGGAAAGGATCGCCCAACCCTTAAGGGAGAGCGGAGAGTTTCCGCAGGACGCGGTGCAGATGATCGCTGTCGGGGAAGAAACCGGAAGGCTCGGGTATATGTTAAACCGGGTCGCTGATTTCTATGACACGACCGTAAAATTCGCCGTTCGGAAATTAACGATGCTTATTGAGCCGGTTCTCTTGATCGTTCTGGGGGTCACGGTAGGGTTCATCATGGCATCGATGCTGTTGCCGATGTTTGATATGATCAAAACCGTGAGGTCTTAAATCAATACCAGGAGTTATAGCCAGGAAAGGAAGGAACAAATGTCCGGAAAGAAAAAAGGTTTTACCATCATTGAACTTTTGGTCGTTATGACCGTTGTCGCCATTTTAGTGGGTCTTGCTCTTCCACGTTTCAAGGGGATGCAGGATGAAGGCAATATCGCGAAAGCCAAGGGGGAGCTTCGGACATTGCAATCGGCCGTTGAAAGTTACTACATTCACAACAACAACGCCTATCCCGCAACGGGTGCCAGCGCCCTGCAGACCGCGCTGGCCTCGGCGGTGCCCAGCATTATCAATTATGTCCCAACAGATCCTTTCAGTTCTAGCGGCGGGGATTATGGGTATGTCCTGGGTGGGACCAATAGCAAATTTTACGTGATCTATTCCGTCGGGCCAGGAGGCAATGGCAGCGCGTCAATCGCCAGCGATGCCGTTTCCGAGACCAACGGTTCAAGTTGTATTTTTGTTTCCAACGCGGGGCAGGACACGCAACCTTAAGGTCTCCGGTCATCTTCATGATGTCTTCAATCAAAGCCTTCAGTTTGCTGGAGATCCTGATCGCTATTATGATCTTTACGGTCGGGATCGTTTCGGTCATTGGTTTGTTTAATATGGGCCTTTTCGGCGATGTGGATGCTGAAAGCACCTCCACGGCCCTGGCCTTGACCCAGCGGCGTCTGGAAGAGATCAGGAATCTGGATTTTACCACGGGGATCGTCAATGAAACCAAAGCCGCCGTCACCGGCTTTACGGGATTCCAGCGCGAGGTCATTGTCACGCAACCCCAAACGGACCTGAAACAAGTGACGGTCACGACCTATTGGACCGCCAAGGCGAATGAGGTGGGGACATCCCTGGTCACATACATTTCCAAAAATTGATGAAGAAGGCGTTCACTCTGATGGAACTGATGATCGTTTTGGTCCTTTTGTCCGTCTTCGTCGGTGGTGTTATGCTGGTTTTTGTCACACAATTGAAAGCCTGGGGGTCCAGCTTGAACAGAGCGACGATCCGTCAGCAAGGCCATCAGGCCCTGGGGCGAATGGTTCGTGAATTGAACCAGACCAACAGCATTACGTCGGCGAGTGCCGGCGCGATCACATTTTTAGCCGACCTCGATGATAACGGCAGTGACGAAACACTTACGATCAGTACCAGCGGGACAATTCTCAACAGGACCGAGGGCGCGGTGATCAGCCCGCTGGCTTTCAACGTCCAGTCTTTCGGTTTGACATATTATGATTCCAGCAACAACGTTTTAACGCCGCCCGCCGGGACCGACACGCAGGCGGAGCGCGACACTATCAAGGTGGCCGTTTTGGCTTTGACGATGAACAAAGCGGATGAAACGTTGAGTATCAGTTCCAGCGCTTATCTTCACAATCAATGATGGGCGCGGGATCCAGCGTATTAAGGGAGGGGATGGGCAGGTTACGATCAAGACGGGGTATTGCTCTTTTGTCCTCGTTCATCGTGATGGTGACATTGTCAACGATGACGCTGGCTTTTTTAAGCATGGTCAAGGATGATATTAAGCGAAACGGTTCTGAACAGGCGGATCTTCAGGCTAATTACATCGCTAAAGCCGGCCTGGCCAAGGCCAGGTGGGCCTTGACCACCAGCGGCCAAGCGGTCGGCTGGGGGGAAACGGACACTGCGTTTAGCACGGGCACTTATACGGTCACGACAACGGATAACGGGGACGGCACGTACACGATCGTTTCGGAAGGATATGTCCCCAACGATACGAGCCCTATCGCCCGACGGCGTGTGGAGCAAAGAAATGTTTCCGTAGCCACGTCCGCGTTGACAAATTTATGCTTGGGCGCGACGGCCGCCGCTTCATCAACGCGGGGCGCTAATGTGGCCAGCAGGGCTATTGACGGGAATTTGAGCACCTTTTGGCAGGCCAACGGCAATCCGTCCGCCGGGAGCCCACAATGGTTGAGAGTTGACATGGGGTCGGCCAAGGCATTCAACAGGGTTGTTTTTACGGAGCCGGCCGGTAACACGATCACGGCGTTTACGATCCAGTATTCGTCTAACGCGAGTACCTGGACCAACGTTTCCAGTCCCGTTACCACAAAGGTCGGCACGGTGACCACGGTGAATTTTACTTCCGTCACCAGGCGTTATCATCGGATCAGGATCACGGCGAGCACGTTAACCCGTCCATCTATCAGCGAATATGAATCGTATGATACTAGTCAAGCAGTGTCAGTGACCCTGGGGCAAGGAAAATATGTTACCACGTGGTGAAGACATAAAGGCCGGGTTATTACTGAGGTCTAAGAATTTTTTTAAAAAGTACGAAGCTTATTGGCCAGGGCTTAATCAATCCTCCCTGGTCATTGGGGTCGACATCGGTACCACTTCGGTGAAAGTGGCCCAGATGTCTCATCAAGACGGACAATGGGTTTTGCTTAAGATTGGCCATGTTCAGATCCCGTCCGAGGGCACTGATCAAAAATCGGCGATCCTTCAGGCATTGAAGGATTCTTTAGAAGGCATGGATCTTGATGGATCGAAGATCGTATGTGTGGTGAATTGTCCGCAGACATGCGTGCGGACGATGATGGCCCCGCCTATGCCGTCCCAGGAGCTCACGGAGGCCATCCGTTGGGAAGCCAAGAATTATGTTTCTTTCCCTTTGGAAGAGGCGATCTGGGATTATGAGATCATGGGAGAGACCTTAGAAAAAGATGTTAAAAAATGGAATATAACCGTTGCGGCTTCGCCGCGGGAAACTATTGATCGTCTTTTATATTTTTTTTCGCAGCTGAATATCAAGGTTTCTCGGATCGTCCCGATCTCTGCCGCTCTTTTAGGTGCCATTCAACAGATGAAATCCGTTTCTTCAGAAACTCTGGCTGTCATTGAATGCGGGGCCTCCATCACAGAACTCAATATTTATCGCAATGCCCGTCTGGCATTCTCCCGGAAACTTTCTACCGCCGGCAAACACATAACCGAGAGCTTAATGACAACGCTCGTTTCCGACCATGGTAAGCTGCAATTGAATTTTCAACAGGCGGAAGAGATCAAAAAGAAATACGGGATGATCGAGTCGGAGACTGACCAATGGATCGAAGGGAAGATATCCGCCAGTCAGATCATTTCGCTAATCCGGCCCAAATTGGAACAATTGGTCAGTGATATTGAAAGTTCACTGGATTTTTATCGGGAAGAGTCGCGGGGCGGCACCGTCACCAGGATTTTGTTGTTTGGTGGAGGATCATCCCTGAAAGGCCTTGTGCCATTTTTGAGCCAGCAGCTGGGCATCAAAGTTGAGGTGGGTCATGCGCTGGAGGGGATCAAGGTGTCTGAAGGTGTTCTTATCCGGGATCCCTCAATGATCGGATTGTTTGGTATGGCCATTGGAGCCGCTGCCGGAGAGGCCAAGGGGATGGGTTCAGCGCGCGCAAAAAATATCAGCCTTCTTCCCCTGGAATTAAAAGAAGAGACTAAACGTTTGGTTGAGAATGTTTCTTTGAAGGCTGTCGTGACCGCTGTGGTCGTCATGGCGGGGCTCTTCTACGCGGGTATGCGTATCCAATCCTCGACGGTTGGTAAAAAACTTCAGGCAGCCCGGCTGGAATATCAGGGACTGCAATCACAAATGGGAGAACTGAGCGAAAAGGCCAAGATCAGCCACTTGGTGCAAGGCCATCCCGCCTGGGGAGAAGTTTTTAAGGAGTTGAGCAATGTTTTGCCTGCCGGCATGTATCTGACCGAACTGGGGATGGAGGGTGATACGATCAGCTTTAAGGGAGTCGTTCATCAAAATGGTCAGGATATGGAAGTGGCGCTCTCTGAGTTCATGCTCGCTCTGGAGAACGGTATTTTTAAGAATGTGCAATTGGTCAAAACACAGAAACTTGATCCTTCCTCCTTGGAGTTTGAGGTTTCTGGCAACGCGGAATAGGGCTGATGGACATAAAACGGAATTTTCAACTGATCATTATTTCTGCGATCTTAAGCGGAGTCGTCCTTTTCTTTTTTGTTTTCATCTGGCCGTTGTGGGGGCGGATCAGTTCGAGCGATCATGAGCTGCGTCTCGTAGAAGAGCAGCTTGCCGTTTCCCGTGGGGACGTGGAATCCGCCCGGAAACTTCAGTTCAACGGACCTTTGCTATCACGGGAAAAAATTTCTCTGGCCATGGATGAGATCACCAAGACAGGGAAGGCGTTTAATATCAGCTTTTCCTCTATTAGTCCGCAGGAATTAGAGGACATTAAGGATTCCGCGTCCCAACGGTTGCCGGTTGTCATTGAATCGGAATCAGAGTATAAAAATTTCGGTCTTTTTTTGGGAGCGTTGGCGGATCTCAAGGAGAGTATCGTCACTGTTCGTAATTTCACGATGACGCGGGATGAAGCGATCCTGCCTTTGATCAGATCAAAACTGGTCATCGACCTATATCTCAAAAGGCAGCTATGAAGCGAGAAACAGTATTAAAAATTGTCTGGCCCTTTCTGGTCGGAATTTTGGTCCTGGTCTGGGTCCAGGCGTTTAAGGGTACAAGTCCTCGACGAGCAAGCGAGCAACCCCGGGATATTGCCGTTCTTGCCGGATTGGAAAGTGGGGCGTCTGTTTTTGTGACCCCAAAGATGCCCAGCCAGCCGAAGAAGAGCTCTTATGCGGATTGGGGCAGAGATCCTTTCGTGTTTTCCACCGAGACATCACAGGAACTGGTGTTGGGTGGCATCGTTTGGGATCCTGGTCAGCCGGCAGCCATTATCAGCGGAGAGATCGTGGTGAAAGGGGGAGCGGTTGGCTCCTACGTTGTCGTGGAGATCCAGCAAGACCGGGTGATCTTAAACGATGGAGAAAAAGATATTGAACTTCGTTTGCGTAAAGAAGAATAACTCTTCTGGCTGTTTCCATGCGTAAGTTGACTCATTCGCAGATCGTTGCCCGCCAGCAAGAAAGGTCCCGACAACCCCGTCTACCTTTTACTGTCGTGCTTAATGATATCCGAAGTTTGCATAATGTCGGATCGATCTTTCGCACCTGCGACGGGGTCGGGGTGCGGAAGCTCTGGCTTTGCGGGATCACGGGCTATCCCCCCAACCAGCGCCTCGCCCAAACTGCCCTTGGCGCTGAATGTGCGGTGCCGTGGGAGTATCGTCAAGATGTTGTGGCACTGCTCAAAGAGCTGAAAACCGGTGGATATCAGATCGTTTTTTTAGAACAGATGGCCGAGAGCCTTCCGTATGACGCGTTCATCCCCCAGCCTCCGGTATGCCTTGTCGTGGGCAATGAGATCGAAGGAGTCTCTTCCGGGATCATTTCGCTATGTGATGCAGCTATTGATATTGAAATGGCCGGCTTGAAAAATTCTCTGAACGTTTCGGTCGCTTTTGGCATTGTGGCGTATCATTTCAGGGCGCGTTTTAGTCGTAAGATCACGCCAAGTTTTTTGGGGAAATTATAGACAATGGCGCAGGCGCATGTTAACTTAGAAAATGTTACGGTGGGAGCGGGAATTTTGCGCGGCGTGCCATCGAATTGCCGGGTTTTGTGTTGTGGGGATCGTGGGTCAAGAATTGTTCAGCAGTCCTGTGAAAGGGGGCAAGTATGAAGCGAGTACCACAGTTGATCGTCGTGACGGGATGTCTTGTGTGGCTTTTACTATGCTTTGGCGTATCGCCAACATCGGCGGATGAGGAGATCGACAGGCTCAAAAGTGAAATGAAGGCTATGAGCGAGACCATCAATCAATTGCAGAAAACCGTCGCCCAGATGCAAGGATCCATTGAAAAGTACGAGCAACAGGCGCGCGTCCAGCCTTCGGGTGGGGAGACAGAGGATCTTCGCGGTGAATTCCAGGGGTTCAGGAACACGGTAGACCAGTTGGTCAAGATCAACGGGTATTATGATTTCGAGTGGTATAATGACGATAAGGAAGCCAGTCCCAGTGAATTCAAACAGCACCATCTTTCTTTGTTCTTTGATAAACGGATCGAGGATTGGCATTTTTTCTCTGAGCTTGAATTTGAGTACGCTCCTGATTATGTGGGGACCGGCGGTAATGTGACCGGTAACGGAGAGACCAAGGTTGAGACGGTTTGGCTGGAATATAATCATAATGATCAATTGAATCTGCGCGCGGGAAAACTGCTCATGCCTCAATATTGGACAACCAATCATTATCCGTCTCAGACGGTTTCCACCTCCCGTCCGCTATTGGTCAAGAGAGTCATTCCTTTTGATACAACTGGTGTATCCGTTTATGGTACTCGTTATTTCCAAAATGAGTGGGGCACCAGTTACAATGTTTTCGTGGGGAATGGGGAGGCCGCGGACCGCTCCAACAATGATGCGAATGAAGATAAGGTTTTCGGTGGGAAATGGACGGCCCATATTCCCTGGTTCGACCGCTTTGATCTGGCGACTTCCACTTATATCGGCGCGAACGCGGACGATAAGACCGAATGGATGTGGGGGGGCGAGACGCAGATCAATATCAAGGATTTTGAACTGCTCGTGGAGGTGGTCCACAATAATAATGGCGGGGAATTCGGGTATTATGTGCAGCCCAGCTATAGATTCCTTCCCAAATGGACAACCTTTTATCGGCTTGATAGCCGCGATGACAATAACAAGATCGATGACCCGGATGATGCCACGCGGCATACCGCAGGGCTTCGTTATCAGCCGTTGCCGGCAATTTCTTTGAAGGCGGAACTCTTTCATGATATCCCTGACGATGAAACCAGAGAACGTTATAACGGGATTCTTTCCTCTGTCGTTATTTTCTTTTAATAGGATATGAAAGCGATCAAAACATTTCGTAACACAAGGAGGCAACCGTGAACAGAAAGTCGAGGATAGGCTTGGTGACTCTCATCGTTTTTGGTGCCGTTATGGCGATGGGATATGTGAGCAATGCCTTTGCCGAAGTCGCCATCGTCGTTAATAAAGATAATTCTGTCACCACTGTCACAAAAAGCGCCTTGGGAAGGTATTTCTTAAGGAAAACGACAGCTTGGGACACTGGTATCAGGATCGCGCCTGTGGACCTGCCGATAACGGATCCGGTTCGCGAAGAGTTCTCCAAGACTATTTTGGGAAAAAATTCCAGGGAGATCGAAAGTCACTGGATCTCGCAGAGCCTTGTTGGCGGGAAATCGGCGCCCGAAGTTGTTGCTAATTCCGCGCTGGTCAAAAAAAATGTTTCTGCTGATCCGGGGGGCATCGGATATATTAATGTCAGTGATCTGGATGATTCTGTCAAGCGGGTTGAAGTCGTGGAGTAAGAGGCCACGAACACTAAATTCATGTTCATTTTTGTTTGAGAATTCGGGTGGTATTATCGTGCCAGAAAGCGGTAAAAAAGATTTTTTGATTTTGTTGTTGGGCCTGGCGTTGACGGCCCCGTCCGCCGGATGGGCCGATGAAGCGCAGACCATGGACCCGCAGTCGCCGTTGCAGATAAACACCGCGGTCCAATCGCATCATATTTATTCCAGCGATATCGAAGCGACCGGCAGCGAGATCGATATCACTTCAACAAACTTCGGCCTGGGGTCCAAGTTCAAGGTGGCCGGTAAACTTCCCGTTGAGGTTTTGTTGAGCATCGGACATAAGGACATCAATACCGACAGCCCGGTGGATCTGCCCTCGCATCTGGAAGCACGGCGTTTGAAAATTTCTGCCAAATTCCCGGCGCCTTTTGTGTCGGATGACCGTTTTTTCATGGGAATTGATATTTTGCCCACGCTTAATACCGACAACTGGGATTGGCAGCCTGGCGCGTTTCGTATCCCCTTTCGCAGTTATCTGATCTTCAAGGAAAGTGATGATCTTATCTTCGTGGGCGGCGTGACGGTTCGCCCGGAATACGAGCGCGAAGTCATCCCTTTGATCGGACTGATCTACCGTCCTAACGACCGGTTATCATTTAATCTCGCCTCGGATGATCCGAACATCTCTTACAAATTAAATGACGCGACGCTTTTGCGCTGGGAGATCCAGTATGCTTTCGATGAATATGAGGTCACCCGTGGCGCGCAAGAGGGTGTTGTCCTGCAGTATCAGGAGGTCTCCTCGGGGTTTGGCATCGAGCATCAATTCAATGGGGTCCTTAAGGGGATCGTCAGTGTAGGCGGCGTATTTAACCGCCAACTGGAATACAAAGATGACGTCGGAAAAGTCGCTCCCGAGACCGGCGTTTATGCCAGCGCGCGAATAACCGCGGCATTTTAGAAATCTGGGGTCAAGTAGCAAGGGTCAGGGAACAAGGAATTTTCCTTTGTCCCTTATTCCTTGCCCCTTGACCCTTTTAAATTGATATGATCATCGCCCAAAATATTTCCAAGAATTTCGGCAAGATCGAAGCGCTCAAGAGTATTTCATTTGAGATCGGCAAGGGGGAGATCGTCGGTTTTCTTGGCAAGAACGGCGCCGGTAAAACGACCTTGATGCGCATCTTGACCTCTTATCTGCCGCCCACCTCCGGCAAGGTATTGATCGCCGGAGAGGATATCGGGAAAAATTCCTTAAATATTCGCCGCAAGATCGGGTATCTTCCTGAAACCCCGCCGCTTTATCCGAACATGACCGTGCGTGAATATCTGAAGTTCGCCGCCCAGCTCAAGGATATTCCCGCACGTGACACGAAAGCGCGCATTGACAAGGTCCTGGACGACTGCCGGCTTTTGTATGTGCAGAACCGGACGATCGCCCATCTTTCCAAAGGATACAAGCAAAGGATCGGCATTGCCCAGGCCATTATTCACGAACCCGAGCTATTGATCCTCGATGAGCCCACCAGCGGCCTTGACCCGGTGCAGATCCAGCAGGTACGCAAGCTCATCAAGGACATCGAGCATAAACGGACCGTCCTTCTTAGCACGCACATCCTTTCCGAGATCGAACAGATCGCCCGGCGGATCCTGATCATCAACCGCGGCGAATTGATCAGGGACCGGCCGCTGGAAGGCCTCTTGAAAGACGAGGGGGCCACGACCCTGGAAGAGGTTTTCTTAAAACTGAATCCGCCGCAGGCCCCGTATAATCCCGAAGGGATTTTTACGGGGCAGGCGGGGCGAAGCGATGACTAAGACCCTGACCATAGCCAAAAAAGAATTGTCCGTTTATTTCAAATCGCCGATCGCGTATATCATTTTGATCGTGACCGTCGCGGTCTTTAATATCTTCTTTTACATGATCATCGACCAGAACCGGGAGGCGACGCTGCGCGACGTGTTTGCGGTCATGGAATTCATGTTCGTTTTTCTGGTACCGCTTCTGACCATGCGCATTTTTGCCGAGGAAAAAGCCAGCGGGACCATGGAATTCCTGATGACGACACCGACCTCGAACACTTCTATCGTGCTGGGAAAATATCTGGGCAGTTTTCTGTTTTTCAGCCTGATCCTGGGGACGACAGTCGTTTATTACCTGATCATCGAGTGCTTCGGGCAGCCGGACCGCTGGCCCATCGCGACGGGATTTTTGGGGTTGTGGCTGGAAGGCGGATTATTCGTGGCCGTCGGTATCATGACCTCTTCCTGGGCCCGCAGTCAGGTGGTCGCGGCCATCACGTCCTACGCGATACTGTTTCTGCTGTATTTTTCGGTCAGTTTTATACCTTATGTCCCTGAATCGTTCGCGCCGGTTATCCGGCATATCAGCACGCTGACGCACGCGGCGAACTTTGGCGTCGGGCTGATCACGATCGCGGACATCGTTTATTATTCAAGCGGCATCGCGTTTTGCCTCGCTCTGACGAGGATCAGCGTGGAGAACCGGTTATGGCGATGAGAAACGGCGTTAAGAACGTTCCTCTTTTATTCGCGGCGGGATTGATTTCTCTTATCTACGGCGCGGGGCGTCTTTATATCGCCATGCACATCGATGTGGCCGGTGTCGTGATCTTTGTTGTGGGGCTCGTGTGTGTTTTAGTCTGTATTTCGTCTTTGCGCGGAAATGGCCAACCACGGGTGCGGATAGAGTGGTTGCGCGCGTATGGTTTTTTTGTCGCGACGCTCGTCTCCCTGGCTGGTGTTACGTTCGGGATCAATTATTGCGCTTATCGGTGGGAATTGCGCTGGGACGTGACGCGCGCGAAGCAGCATACGCTCAGCCAATACAGCGCGGAGATCCTGCGCAACCTTAACGCAAAGGTTGAAGTGACGACATTTCATGTCGGCATGCCGCCAAAATATCTGGAGGATCTGTTCCAGGAATACGCGCGTGTTTCGGGGGGAAAAGTCAAAACGGCCATCTTTGACCCGCTTGTTGACATCGGCTACGCCGCGCAGTTCGGCAACGTCATCAGCGGACAGGAAAAGAAGGTGATCGTGCAGTCCTCCAGCGGCCGCAAGGACATTGATTTTACCGAAGCCCCTTTGACCGAAGAGCAGGTGACCAACGCGATCCTGCAGGTCACCCGCCGCGTGCGGCGCGTGTACTTTCTCTCCGGCCACGGCGAATATGATATCAAGAGCAGTGAGGACAGTGGTCTGAAGACCTTTGCGGAGCTTTTGGCGAAAAATAATATCGAAAGCCGGACCTGGGTGCTCGCGCTTGACGGCCCTATTCCGCAAGATTGCGACGTATTGATCATTGCCGGGCCCAAGGAACAATTTACGCCGCAGGAAGAGCAGGTGGTCGAAGAATATCTGGAATCCGGCGGGGACGCCGTATTTTTAATTGAACATACCCTGATCACAACGCCGGACAAGACGCTCACCGAGGAAGAATTGCGCAAGAACCCGTCTTTGAACAATATCCTGACGAAGTGGGGTATCCGGATCGCGGATGATATCGTCCTTGATCTGGCCAGCCACGCCAGCGGCGATGTGGGGTCTCCCGCTACGCGCAATTACCCCGCGCACGACGCTATTGTCAGTGGGCTGGATTACACGTTCTATATCCGTCCGCGTTCTATTTCCGTATTGGGTAACCGGCGCCCGACGGTGCGGGTCGCGCCGCTTGTTTTAACGGCATCGCCGAAGGACAGCTGGGGAGAGAGCAATCGCAACCTGACGGTCAAGTACGACGACCTGCTTGATCGCCCAGGACCGGTGCCCATCGCGTTTGTTATCTGGGAGCAGAAGCAGAAAGACGACGCATCTGACACGCGCATGGCGGTCTTTACGGACGCGGATTTTTTAAGCAACGCCTTTATTAAGCAATACAGCAACGCGCAGATGGGGCTTAACGCGGTTAACTGGATCTCGGAACTTGACTATCATGTGCTGATCGACCGCGCGGACGTCAAGATCGAGCGCCTTGACCTCAACAGCCAGCAGAAAAGGGTGGTGACCGTTGTTCTTTGGGCCATGCCTGCCCTCATAGCAGGTATCGGTGTCATGGTCTGGATGCGTCAAAAGATGGATTGATGCCCCGCCTTGTTTGTCAAGTCTTGGGATAACGTTTTTCTTTCCGTCCCTCTCTAAAGATCGTTTGAATAATCATAATTAATTTGATATCAATGTGTTATGACATCATAGATGATCATTTTGTCATTTAGAAAACGATTTCTTTTGTTTTAGACCCACACATAGGTGTGCATACAAATATGTGGTACACTTAAACTGTTGCTGCTCAATACCAACCGTTATCAGTTTGTAATGGTTCGACTTCGCTCACCATCCTTCGAATCATCCTGAGCAAGTGAAGGAAGTGAACGCGTCGAAGGATTTGGTATGCCTTGGGCAACAACAAAATGACTTCAGCCAATAATAAGGGATGCCTCTGCTTATAGGGGGCGCCACCAGCTGATGAGAAAGGAGGGGATCAAAATGTTCGATGCCATCGTATTGGAATCATTAAGGGATATGATAGCGCGCGTGGTGCACTTTGTCCCCACTCTACTCTTGGCTCTGGCCATTCTTGTTGTTGGCTACGTATTAGCTCATTATGCCGAGAAACTCCTGACTGGGTTCTTAAAAACAGTAGGGATTGATAAGTTGATGGACAGAATGGGGCTTGTGCATATGCTTAAAGTCGGCGAAGTTAAACACAAACCAAGTGAATTGATCGGCCTGTTAACGTATTGTGTTCTTATGATCACAACGTTGATCATGGCGGTCAAGGTTTTCGGTTTAACTTCCGTAGCCGGAATGCTCGATTCCGTTCTGTCGTTTATTCCGAACGTTATCGCCGGCGTCCTTGTCTTGACGATCGGTATGCTTATCGCCAAAGCCGTATCGGCGATAGTGTTCGTCGTCGCCAAGAACGCGGATATGCCGCTGCCGGATGCGATCAGCCGGTTATGCAAGTATGCCATCATGGTCTTTGTCGCGATCATGTTCCTCAAAGAGATCGGCTTTGTCGCGCTCTTTGATGGTCATTATACGATCTTCATCGGCGGTATCGTTTTTGCCATTGCTTTAGCCTTCGGGCTGGCGGGCAAAGACATCGCTTCAAGATACCTCGATGTTCTGAACTTAAAAAGACCGGACCACAAATAAGCGAAGCAAAGCTCAAGTATCCTGACCCCGCTGTTTCTTAAATGAGACAGCGGGGTCCTTATTTAGACATTGATTTTTTTAGAAAACGTTTCCTTAAAGTGCCCCTTACCTACTTGTTAACTTCATTTTTCGTGTTATATTTTCACTAACATTCGGTTGTATACCGAATGGCTATCCGAAAAGGCAAAACAAGGGAAACCTTGTGACCCCTACTCCGCTCAACAGTTTTCGCGTTGAGCTTCGTAGGGCCCTGCGAAGCTCCCAAACGAAAGTTTTGGAGCGAAGTAGGGGCAAAGCTACGGATCTACGGGCCAAAAGCCACGATCGCCGGGCGCACCGATAACGAGAGATCTATCACAGATCAGGTGCCCCCAGCCCATGACCGCCGAGCTGCCGAAGAAAACTTCAGGCAGCTTTTTTATTTGCCATCATTTTCCGTAGTTTAAGGTAATGATGGCAAATAACCCTGACGACTGAGGAGCTAAGCGACGAAGGAGTCGAAGGGTAAGCTGAGAGAATAAAAAGGGTGGGAGGATCCGATGGAAATCTTAAGAACACGGACGATGGAGTTAGATATAAAAGAAGCCATTCGAACCAGTAATTTTTTTTACTATTTGATATTTTTATTTTAGTTCAACAGCCGGGATGACGATCATTCCGGTTTTTTTATGTCAATAGCATTCACAGGACAAAAAGGAGATACCTAATGAAACGAGTGATCATTGATCTTGCAGCCCGGGAAATTTATTGCCTGGCTATCTTGATGTTGTTTCTGTGCAGTACTGTAAATATCGCGCAGGCTGACCATCTTGAAGTAGTCATTGAAACGGATGGAGATAATTTTAATGTGGTTTCTAAGAAAATTGCGAGAGGCGAGGCCCCGCATGTTTACCGCCAAGTCCTCAGAGAAGGGTTCTATTACGTTGAATCTCTTGATGCTGGCGGCAATGTGGTTCAGACCCAAAGTTTGCCCGATCCAACCGAGGTTGTTTATGATTATATTGATGAATCTCAATTTCCCGCGGGGGGCGTTGACCCATCGGCACCGATGCCGCTCAAGGGAAGCACGATCAAGTTGCCATCGGCCGAGTTTGTCCTGCAGCTTCCGCATGATGCGGGTATTAAAAGCCTGCGTGTCCACCGACAGAAAAAAGCAGTTCAAGCACTAAATAGATCTGCGCAAGCCACAGCGGCGGTATCTGGGGAGGCGGCACACCGCATCAATCCAGTTAGCCCCTCAGTTTTGCCGGAGGGAATCGAACTGGAGACTAAGGCATTCTTGGACCTTGATACCGTTCCGGAGGGAGCCCAATGACAAATACATACCAAGCCCGTTTCGGCGTATTTTTTCTGATCATGGTTCTGCCGCTTGTCATGTCCTTTAGCGCCGCAGAAGCGCAAAGCGTCACCACGATCGTTAACAATGGAAGCACCGCCAGCAAAGTTGATATTGTGTTTCTGGGTGATGGGTATACGACCAATGACCTCGCGCAATACCGTACCGATGTGCAGACTTTTACTACTTATTTTTTTACTCAGCCGCCATTTTCAGACTATAGCACTTTCTTTAATGTCCACCGGGTTGATGTGGTGAGTGCGGAGCCTGGGGCAGATGATCATTGCCGGGGGATATATGTAAATACGGCGTTAGATGCGGGATACTACTCTACCGGCACCGATTGCCGGGCACTCTTTACGTACAATTCTACAGCCGTCCGGGCCGCCGCAAGCTTGGCACCGGCCGCAGATATTACAATTATCATTGTCAATTCAACCGTTTATGGAGGCGCTGCCACATACGGCGGATACGGGGTCTTTTACAGAGGTGGTGCTGGCCCTGAAGTGATGGCTCACGAGATCGGGCATAGTTTTGGTTTTTTGGCGGATGAATATAATTATGGTGGCGCGACAGTTTATTCGGGGGCGGAACCGTCCCAGCTGAATGTGACAATTAACACAAATTTAGCCACGATGAAATGGAGAGACTGGGTTCTCCCAGGCACCTTGGTTCCCACCGGAGGCACGGCCAATGACAGCCCCGGTCTTTATGAAGGTGCAAACTACAGCGCATTTGGTATTTATCGGCCTACGTACAGTTCCAAGATGCAAGCGCTCAACCGTCCTTTTGAGCGCGTCAATTACAGCCTCTTGGTCGATCGAATATTCGATTACATCCCGGCAGATGTTACCGGGCCCGTTGCGAACTCGGTGTATGTTGCCCCATTTTCCTCCTCGCGAACGGTCAACCTGACCGGTGTTTTCTCCGACCCGGAAAGCCGTGTGATGGCATATAAGCTCTCCGAATCCCCGACATTCACCGGTGCTGTTTGGGAGCTTGCTTCTAATCAGCCGACATTTAATTTAAACAGGACATGGACATTATCTTCAGGAGATGGCTCAAAAAGAATTTATATTACGCTTAAGAATGGTTATGGGTTATCTACAGTGAGCTCTCTTGTATGGGACGTGGTCCTTGATACCATTCCTCCCGGGGCTCCTGGCATGCCAACAGCTCCTGCCGCAGTCAACCCCAGGACATTTACTCTCTCCTGGACGGCATCCACGGATGTTAATGGTATTGACCGATATCTGGTATATCGAGGTATTGATGGTTCAACAAGCCGGTTTTTGATCGCTACGGTAACAACCAATAGTTACACTGAATCCAATCTTGCGGCAGGAATTTACCGTTATTCCATAACGGCCGTTGACCGGGCTGGATTAACGACACTGTCTCCGGTTTCCGCTGCCATTACAGTAGCAAGCGGGAATCTGGCGCCGGTAGCGGCGAGCCAGACGGTCACGGTGACAGAGGGAGTAGCGCGTGCGGTGACATTATCGGCGACGGACCCGGAAGGGTCAGCGTTAACGTATCGGATCGTGAGCCAGCCGTTGCACGGGGCATTAAGCGGGACGGCCCCGAATGTGACGTACACGCCGGCGGTGGGATATTTAGGCAGTGACAGCTTTACGTTCCTGGCCAATGACGGGACGGTGGACAGTAATACCGCGACGGTGAGCATTACGGTGCAACGCGCGCCGACGCCGGTGGTGTGGACAACGCTGGTGGGTGTGAGCGCGACGGGAAACATGATCCGCAAGAGCGCGGCGACCGGGTGGGGCAACGGCGGAGCGGTATCGAGCGCGGTGATCCCGGGAGATGGCGGGGTTGACTTCCGGGCGGATGAGACCAACACGTACCGGATGTGCGGGTTATCGGCGAGCAACGTGGATGCCAATTACGCGACGATCAATTACGCGATCTATCTGGTAGGGGACGGGACAGTGCAGGTCTATGAGAGCGGGGTCCTGCGGGGAGTGTTCGGGAGATATGTAACCGGCGACCGGGTGAGTGTTGAGCGTACAGGCACGCGGGTTGTGTACAAGAGGAACGGGACCGTGTTCTATACGAGTACGGTAGCGAGCAGCGGGAACTTGATGGTAGACGCTTCGATCTATACGCTGGGCGGGACCATCGCGGACGTGAATATCAGACAGTAATGACTTTAGGAGAGGGCAGCAGGATTCAGTAACGGCGCAAGGCGCAAAGTTGTAGTTATTGCAAAGGCGGCTGTCATTTGGGACAGCCGCCTTTCTTTTTCTGTCCAAATAATATATAATAACCCGCAATGGCCAATCCCTCCGTCAGCGAAAAGACACAAAATAAGACAACCTTCCAGTTCCCCGAAGTCCGCGTTGTCGAGGCTTCCGCCGGGTCAGGCAAAACCTACGCTTTGGCCAAACGCTATATCCAGTTGCTTTTAAGCGCGTCGGAGCCCGCTGCCGAATCTGCCGCGCGCGCCATCCTCGCCATCACCTTCACCAATAAAGCCGCAATGGAGATGAAGGAGCGCATTTTGGAGTTCCTCAAAGCGATCGCCCTCAAGAAAATTTCCGCGGCCGAACAAAAAGAGATCCTTCTGCCGTTAGGACTCAGCCTCGATGAGGCCAGTCCCAAGGCCTTCACGATGATGGAGGCGATCATCCGTCATTACAATTTCTTCCAGGTCCAGACGATCGATAAATTTATCAACGCGCTCCTTTCCGGGTGCGCTTTTAAGATCGGGTTGACCGCGCATTTTAAGATCAAGACCAACGCGCGGGAATATCTGGAATACGCGCTGGACCAGACGATCGACCGCGCCTCGCGCGACAAAGACATCCGGCAGGTCTTCGAATATTTTCTGCATAACTATTTGTATCTCGAGAACCGCTCAGGATGGTTTCCTAAACGGGACATGGCCGCGATCCTCTATGCGCTTTTTTCACAGACCAATACCTACGGCGGCACTCTGCGCGAAGGGCCATCTACGCCAGAAGACATCATCCGCAAAAAAAAGGCGGTTTTAGAGGACATGAAAGCTTTGCGCGAAATCTTACCTGAAGACACCGACCGCAGATTTGTTAAAAGCCTGGATGGATTTCTGCCGGTAGGCTCCCTTCGGGAGGAAGAAAAGACCCAGCTTTTTGATATTGATTCCGTTTCTACGTATTTCGCGCGTGAAGAGTTGCCCGTGCGCAAGGATGGAGCGATCCCCGCGCCGGCTGGACGGTTGTGGTCGAAGATCCGCAAGAACCTAAAAGAGATCTGCGAGGAGGAAGCGCATTGTCTTTTTAATCCCTACATTCGGGTATTTGATATTTTAAGGCATACCATTGAAGAACTGGCGGCCAAAGACGACGTGCTGTTCCTTGAGGAGCTCAACAAGAAGGCCGGCCGGCTTTTCGATGAAGACCACGTGACGGTCGCCGAACTTTATTACCGGCTGGCCAGCCGTTTCCGTCATTATTTGATCGACGAGTTCCAGGACACCAGCCGCTTGCAATGGCATAACCTTGAGAAGATGGCGGAGGAAGCCTTGTCGACGGGCGGGTCACTTTTTTACGTGGGCGACCGCAAGCAGGCCATTTACGGATTTCGCGGCGGGCAAGTACAGCTTTTCGACGATGTTGCCGGCCGGCTCGGGGCCTTCCCCGTGAAGGTGGAATACCTGACCAAGAACTGGCGTAGCCGCAAGGCCGTTGTCGATTTTAATAACACGATTTTTTCACCGGAGAACTTGAAGAATTTTATCCTGCGCAAGGAAGAATTCGAGCGCGGCAAGAAAAAATCCACCACGGTCGAGTTCAGTCCCGATGATCACGCCACTTTAAGCCATTTATTTCAAAGCTCCCGGCAAAGCATCCGTTCCGATAAAGACGGCGGCTACGTGCGTGTTGAGACTATACCTATTGAGCAGAAAGACGAGCGCGATGGCGTCATTCGTTCCAAAATGAGCGGTCTTATCAAGCAATTGCGAGGCCGCGTCGCATATGGAGACATCGCGGTCCTCACCCGCAACAATACCCAGGTTGAGCAGATGACCCGTTGGTTGCTCGAAGACGGCATTCCTGTTGCCTCCGAGCGCACCAGCGACACCACGCAAAACCGTATTGTCCAGGAGGTGATCGCTTTCTTGCGATTTCTGGATTCGCCCATCGACAATCTGTCCTTCAGCGCGTTTATCCTGGGAGATATTTTACCAAAGGCGGCCGGTATTTCCTGGGAAACCGCCCATGAATTCGTTTTTCATTTGCGTGAGCGGCTCGACCGCGAAAAGGACTTTTACGCGTACATGGAATTCCGTGAGCGTTTCAAAGAAATCTGGAAGGAGTATTTCGACGAGTTTTTCGGCAACGTCGGGCTGTATCCTCTGTATGAACTTGTTGTGAGCATTTATAGCCGTTTCGGGCTTTTGGAGCATTTCCCCGGTGATCAAGGGTTTCTGATGCACCTTTTGGAATTGATCAAGAAACAGGAGGAAGAGCATTCGGACATCACATCGTTTTTGGAATATTTTGATAACCTGACCGGCGAGGACCTGTACGTGCGCGCGGCCAAAAGCGACGCCGTGCAAATTCTCACCGTTCACAAGGCCAAGGGGCTGGAGTTCCCGGTCGTCATCCTGCCGTATCTGGGAATGGACGTCCAGGTCGGCACGTCCGGCGATGATTACACGCCTTCGTATGTACTGCGCCAGGAAGATTCAGCGCTGGAACTTTTACGATTAAAAAGCACCTATTATAAATTTTCCGAAGATCTGTACCAGACTTACGCACGGGAATACAAAAAAGCGCTGATGGCAGAACTCAATAACATTTATGTCGCCCTGACCCGGGCGCAGGATGAACTTTACGCGTTTGTGCCACAGAAGGTCGGCAACAGTTTCAACCTGGTCCAGCTTTTGATTCCTGAGAACATCCGGGAGGCCGGCACACCGGGAAAGGTCGCACGCCGGGCCGAGGAGGAAGCGGCGGTTATGGAATTACCCGCCTCGCAATACCACGACTGGATCAATTATCTTAAGGACGAATTTCAGCAGGCCGGGACCGAGCGTAACCGCGCGCAGCGTCGGCGCGGGGAGGTTATCCACTTCATGCTTTCGTTTATCGGCAATCTGGACGGTGTTGATCTTAAGGAAAGCCTGGCGCGCGCGCAAGTGCAGGCGCAAAGTCGTTTCCCTTATGTGAAAGACTACGCCGAATATATTGTTATTCTGGAGAAATTATTCAAGTCCCCGAAGACAAAACCGTTTTTCCATTGCGGAAAAGCGCAGGTCCTTACCGAGAAGGAAATCGTTAATACCCATGGCCATCTCAAGCGCCTCGACCGGCTGATCATCGGCGAGAAGGAAGTCCGTATTGTCGATTTTAAATCGTCCCGCGAGGGGGAGGATCACTATGTCGAACAAGTGTGGGATTACCTGAAGATCGTCGCGACGATGTACCCGGGCAAGACGGTTAAAGGGTGGTTGGTGTATATAGATGAGATGGAGGCAGAGGCGGTAGGGGTTTGATTTATCAAACCCGGAATATTAAAGGGGCGTGATAAATCACGCCCCTACGGAATATCATTATGGATAAAATTATCACCTATTCTTTCTGCGAGCCCTTCATCGACCGCCTGGCCGATCATATCGAGGAGAACTGTCTCAAAAAAGGCAACGACCTAAGCCGCCTGGCCGTTGTCTTCGGCGGCCGCAGGCCGGCACTGTTCCTTAACCGCGAACTTGCCAAACGTATCGGAAAAAATTTTTATCCGCCGCGGTTTTTTGGTATTGATGAATTTGTCAGTTATACCGTTGAGAAGAAGGAGCTTTTTACTTCGGGACAGGACCTGGACCAGTGCTATCTCATTTACCAATTGGCGCAAAAACACGCGCCAGAAGTATTAAAAGGGCGCGCCACTTTCGCCCAGTTCCTGCCCTGGACGCGCGAGATCCTCAACTTTATTGAACAGCTCGACCTGGAAGACGTTTCGGACCAACGGCTCGGCAACATCGAAGCCAACGCGGCGATCGGTTATGACGTGCCGGAGGACATTAACCGGATATTGAAGCATGTCATTGTCCTGCGCGCGGCCTATCATGAGCATATTCGCAAACAAAAAGTTTATTCGCGCGGGTTCCAGTACTGGCGCGCCGCCCAGCTGATCGAAGATATCCAGTTTGCGGAATTCGATGAGATCCTGTTCTGCAACTTTTTTTATTTCAACCGCTCCGAGGAAAAAATTGTCCAATCCTTGTATGAACGCGGCCAGGCGACGTTGATCTTCCAGGGCGATGAGCGCAAGTGGCCGGTCCTGCAACGGATTTCGCAACGATTCACCTGCGTTATTCAGGAAGGCGAGAGTGTCCCGACGCCGGATTTTGAACTTGGTCTTTATAAATCTTTCGATGTCCATTCCCAGGTCGCGGCCGTCCGGGAAATATTGAAAAAGGTCAAGCATCCGGAAGATACGGTCATTGTCCTGCCCGACGCTGACAGCCTGGTGCCGCTCTTGTCCGAAATAGCGAGCCTGGTGGAAGAATTTAACATCTCGATGGGCTATCCTTTGCGGCGCAGCAGCCTGTATTCGCTGTGTTCCTTTATTTTTCACACCCAGCTTTCGAAGAAAAATGACCGCTATTACGCGAAGGACTACCTTAAAACGTTGCGGCATCCGTTCGTGAAGAACCTGGAGCTGTCGGAGAGCGTGCCGGCGGGGGCAACGCGCACCCTGGTCCACAAGATCGAGGAGATCTTGACTGGCAAGGTGCTGACATCTCTGTCGGGCAGTTTGTTCATCGATCCTGCAGAGATCGCCGAGTTGGATGATCTTTACCAGTTGACGCTGGAGACGACCGGGCGGCTTGGCATTAAAACCAGCCGCAAGGAATTACAGCGGGCGCTCGAAGCGATCCACAGGATCTTGTTTACGGACTGGGAACGGTTGAACAATTTTCAGGAGTTCGCCGTTTGTCTCGGAGGATTTCTTGACGTGCTTCTGGAAAAAAGTTTCATGAAGAAATACCCGCTGAACCTTAATATCGCCCAACGGATGTATGAGGTCAAGGACGAGCTTTCCACGGCGAGTTTCCGCGAGGAAACCTTCGGCCAGGAGGAGATGTTCAAGATCTTTGACGCCAAGATCAGCCGCGAACTGGTGGCCTTTCACGGATCGCCGCTCAAGGGCATGCAGATCCTGGGGCTTTTTGAAACGCGGTCGCTGAATTTTGAGAACGTGATCGTGCTCGACGTCAACGAAGGGGTGCTTCCCAAATTGAATATCTATTCGCCGCTCATTCCCCGTGAGGTGATGATCAGTTTGAACCTGGATCAGCTGGAATTGGAAGAAGAGATCCAGCGTTATCAGTTCATGAGGCTTTTATCTTCAGCCCAAGCCGTGCACCTCGTTTACCGGGAAAGCAGGGACCGGGAAAAAAGCCGGTTCATCGAGGAGTTGATTTGGGAGGAACAGAAGCGCCGCAAGACGATCGATGTCGCGGCACCTGTCCAGACCCAGTTCGCGTTGAAAGTCACTCAACGCAAGACGAGCATTCCTAAAACTCCGGCCATGATCGAACGCCTGCGCGGCATGCGGTATTCCGCCTCGAGTGTCAATATGTACCTGCGCAATCCCGTGGAATTTTATTATAACTATGTCCTGGGCCTGAAGGAAACCGAAGACCTTCTGGACGAGCCCGAAGCGCGGCAGGTGGGGACTTTTTTACATGAGTTGCTCGAAAATGCGTTCCAGCCGTTCTTGAACAAGAAGCCCAAGATTGACAGTGCATTCCGCAGCCGTTTTGCTAAAATATTCGAGAATAAGTTCGAGGCAACGCTGGCACGATCGATGAGATCCGACGCGTTCCTGCTGAAGGCGATCATCGCCGAGCGTATGGAACGTTTTCTGGATAACGAAGCCTCGGGCGCCGACCGGCAGGGCGAGGAAGTCCTGCATCTGGAAAGCCGGTTCGAGGACCTGTTGCGGCTGCCCTGCGGGGACATACGGTTTATTTATGTTGTTGACCGCGTGGACCGGCTCAATGATGGCACGCACATGATCGTCGATTACAAGACCGGCGCGATCGACCAGATGCCCAGGAACGCCGCGTCTGTTGCCGCGCTCACGCTGACGCGCGAATCCATTGCCGAAAATATCCGGTCGTTCCAGCTTCCTCTGTATTTTCATTATCTAGACCGGATGTTCCCGGACAAACCGGTCAACGCGGCGCTGTATAATTTAAGGACGCTCAAATTCGACAAGTTCATGGATACCGCGGATGACACCGCGCGGCGACGGGTCAACGAGGTTTTTTTAAAGGCGCTGGATTTTGTGATGAGCGAAATATTCGACCCTAAAACCAATTTCGAATCCGAAGAAGATGTTATTCTCGGAGCAAGGACACAACGATGATCGAAATTTTTCTTGGACTGACCCTGGTTGTTGCTTTGTTTGTGATCGTTTGGGCCAGCAACACGCTCAGGGAAGAATACCGTTATAAGAATACCATCCATCAGGACACGATCAACCAGGCGAAGCTGGATAAGGATGACAAGAAAAAGCATACGATAGGCGGAAGGCCTTAAAACAGGGACTAGGGTACAGGGGACAGGGTTCAGGGATAGATATAAGAAATAAGAAGTGAAAAACAGAAATGATGAAAGTTTCTAAAAGGTCTCTCAAGGAACTTCACCCTCGGCGGATCGATGTGCCGCTGGGCATTTTGCTGTCGGCGGTGTTGCTGGCTACGGGGTTGTCGCTTCCGCTGTTAAAGATCCAGCAGATGATCTTCTGGAAAAGCGAATATTCGGTCATCCGCGGGGTGCTGGAATTGGCCAAGCAGGGCGATTATGTTTTGGCGCTGGTCCTTTTTTTCTTTTGTGTCATTTTTCCTATTGTGAAATTGTTGACGTTACTGGCTATTTGGGAGATAAAGTTAACGGATGATAAGCGTGATCAGTTCCTTAAATGGCTGGCTACGCTGGGGAAATGGTCGATGCTTGATGTTTTTGTGGTCGCGATCATCATTGTCATCGTCAAGCTCGATCCTCTGGCCAAAACACAAGCGCAGGTCGGCGTTTACATTTACGCCGCCGCTATTTTTTGTTCTTTGATCAGCACTATGGTTATCGAAGGTATTGTCGTTCCCAAGAAAATACGAAAAGGAGCAAGTAAATGAAATTACTTTACACACCCCGCTCGCCCTACGCGCGCAAGGTTCGCGTTGTGGCGATCGAAAAGAGCGTTGATCTGGAATTGGTCAGTGAGGACCTGGTCAACAAATCTCCGGAGTTGGTGAAGGCTAATCCGTTGGGAAAGATCCCCACGCTCATTTTGGATAACGGGCAGACGGTTTTCGATAGTCCTGTTATCTGCGAATACCTTGATAACATTAACCCCAAACCGGTACTTATCCCGAAAGACCCGCAGAAACGTCTGGCTGTTCTGACGCTGGCCGCGGCCGCCGATGG
>ORJL010446506.1_pt1 | contig 46017 bp, 42 predicted proteins | sample 1779941 | NCBI WGS metagenome assembly ORJL01 (sample SAMEA104232317, study PRJEB22302) | groundwater metagenome | biome: forest; feature: aquifer; material: groundwater | place: USA | collected 2011-08-07 | depth 5.8 m | reverse complement strand
TTTCCGCACTATTCCCGATCTCAAGCGCCAGCATGCGGCGCATATGCTCCGCTACAATACTGAGAGGGAACATCTGGGGATTGGCGGGAAAACGCCGGTCGAGTATTTATCAAACTGTCCGATATGATGTTGCAGAATTCAAATTCCGGCGGAATCTGTTAGAATAAACGCATGCTCGCGCTCGTATTGGTTGCGATAAGTTCTCTTTTCAGCGAAATCGGTTCCAGCATCGGAAAGAGAAAAATAGAATTGAAACAAGAAAGCATGTACACCATGGCTTTCCTTTCCTATTTTTGGAGTTCGTTCTGGTTTCTGGGAGTCATGATTTTCAACCATAGTTTCATTTTTTCGCTTATGTCCCTGCCAACGTTCCTTGTGAGGGCGGTTTTGGAAATAATCCAGACCGAGATAGCGATACAGGCGCTAGTTAAAGCCGAACGTGCCACTTTCGGATTCATACGTACCGGCACCGTGGTAATGCTTCTTTTTGTGGATCTGGCTCTCGGTTATTCAATTTCAATCGCCCAGATGGCCGGCATGGCCGTAATCAGCTTGACGCTTCTTATTGTTTTCATGAACCACGGCATCAATAAGAAAGGGCTCAATTTCGTAATCCTTTCCGCTATCGGAGCCGTGCTTACGACATCGCTTTTCAAATACAACATATCAAATTTCAATTCCGTGGAAACGGAACAGCTGCTTATGAACATAATTCTGATTGCCTACTTTTCAATTGCCGTCATGAAGAGAGGGGAGAATCCGATTAAGCTTATGGCAAAGCCGATATTTTTCAGCCAGTCGTTTTCAGACGGGCTGGCGGTTGCTTTCGGAAGTTTTGCCTATAACTTTGCGCCGGCCTCGGTCATAATGGCCGGAGGCAGGTCCACTTCGGTTTTCTTCTCAATACTTTCCGGCAATCTCTATTTCCACGAGAAAAGAATTTTAATGAAACTGGTTATTTTCCTGATGCTCGCAGTCGGAATATTCTTGCTGGTGTAAGCAATAAACGCCGCCTCGCGGCGGCCTCGCTGCCAAATGAAAATCTTTACATTACTCCTCGCTTCCGAATGTAGTAAACCGCCTCAATGTTATTGCCCTCAGGGTCAAGTATGAATGAAGCGTAATAATCGGGGCTGTAGTCCTTTCTCGGTCCCGGTTTGCCGTGGTCTTTGCCTCCGGCCTTGATGGCGGCGGAATGAAAATCGTGCACCATCTTTTTGCTTTTGGCGAGGAAAGCCACGTGCAGTTTTTCGCTGTGTTTTCTTTTAACTATCCAAAAACTCGTATGCCCGTCAGCCATGAACCCGACAGCGCCTGGGAATTCATATCTTATTTTGTATTTAAGCGGTTTCAGAGCGGCGATATAGAACTTTTTCGCCTTCTTAAAATCCCTGACCGGAACCGATATGTGTTCAATCATGTTTAAAGTATAGCATTTTTTAATGCGCTGCGATGGAAAATATTTCTTAAAGAAAATAAGAACTACCCATTGACTGTAGCTTTTTAAGCTACAGTCAAAACAATGCAATCAAATCAAAAAGGATGGGATGGTATACGCGAGGCGCTTAAGAAAACTCGCCGCCGCGGGCGGGGAAGCAATCGGTAAATTTAGTGTTTAAAACAAGGAAACTGGCAATCACCAAAAGATTGTAGCTTAAAAAGCTACAATCTTTTGGTGTGACTAACGAGCAGAGTGGGACTAACAGGCGGTAAAGTGTAGATTGTTTAATAAAGACCGGCAGCAGCCGCGGGCGGGGGAGATTTGCAAACATAGTATTTTGAGTAAAAAAACAGCCACACAACGACTGTAGCTTAAAAAGCTACAGTCGTTGTGTTGTCGTTAGTCGGTAAAATTCAGGTTATTCAAAAATAACGAAGCCGCCGCGGGCGAGGGATTCAAGAATTCACTTTTTTCAAGTCATCCATATTGGCGTAGAAATACGCGTTTATTCCCATGGAAGTCGCGACATCAACATTTTTCTGGTCGTCGTCAAAATAGAGCAATTCTTCCGGTTTCAGTCCAGTTATTTTAAAAATTTCCGCGAAATATTCCGGCTGCGATTTCATATAGCCGAGTTGATAGGAGAAAAAATATCCGTCAAATTTATTTTTCAAATCAAGCCGTTCCATTAAGTAGTTTGCACGATATTTTTCCTGGTCGCTCGCAAGATAGCATTTAAATCCCTTTTCACGGAGTTTTTCCACTTCTTTCATGACTTCAGGGTCAATCGCCGCATCGGACGTAAACCAATATTCCAGAAAGGCATCAACGCCATTCGGCCAATTCCATCCCGGCAAATGTTTTGTCAGTTGTTCCTTGAGGTCTAATTTGCCCCGCTGGCAAGCCCTGAAGTCATTTTCAAAGAATGCGTTTATTTCATCAGCCGGAGCTTTGTATTCTCTGGCGAAAAATTGACTGACAAAATACTCCTTATATTTTTTGAGGACTACCCCGTCGGCGTCAAAGAGAATTGCCTTAATCATATTAAAAAAGCTTCATTATGCTTTCCGAGATTTCCTACATGCTTTGCGTGTCTGTCCTGAAAGTAATAGCAGAGGGATTTTTTTCTCTTTGGAATATATCATATAGTTCTTTGAATCTATCTTTTGAAATATTGGATATTCTTCTATCCTTTTCCGGAGTTGCCAATGCTTTTGCAACCCTTTCGTCAAATCTTTTTGAAAGCACCTCGTAATCAGCCTCCAAGTTAATCTCTATAATTTTATAATCATGCAAAGTTGCTATATTAATCAATTTATCTCTCCATGATTTATGTAATCCGGAATCGCAGATAACGTCATATTTCATTTCGCATATTTTGTTAGCGACAGAAAGCAAAACTTCCCCCACATCATCTCCGTGATTTACAGAAGAATATTTAGAAAATAGCCATTTTATTCTATCGAATGATAAATGAAAAAGGCGATCTCTTTGCCTCAAGACATCTTTAACAATTTCGCTCTTGCCAGAGCAGGAACTTCCATTAATTATTATGAAGTTCATTTTTCAATTCGAGCCTAAATTCTCCGCCAAACAAACTTCCAACGGCACAATTGCAAATGGCGAGTAGCGCATTTCTGAATAGGCGCGGATGAATGATTTTATAAGCTTTACAGTTTTTTCCGTTTCTGATTCCATAGCCAGTTTTTTAAGTTTTACGATTTCGTCCGTTGTCAGTTCCGACTGGAATATTTTTTCGAGCCCCGGATTGAGCTTGAGCGACAAAACTTTCCGCAAATAGTGGATTAAATCCTTTATGAGCTGGACGAGATTGTGGCCTTCTTCGTTTACAATCGCGAGATAATCAAGTGCTCCCTTTAAATCGTTCTTTATAATGAGCGAAGCAAATTCTTCAACTTTTTTGAGGCCGACCCGTCCGGTCAGACGCTCAGCTGTTTCAAGGTCAATCTTTGCGCCGAACGACGCAATCTGGTCCAGAAGCGATTCAGCATCGCGCAAACTTCCTTCGCCGGCCGCGGCAACTAGTTCCAGCGCCGCCGGGTCAATGTCTATTTTTTCCGCTTTGGCCATAACCGCCAGCTTTTCCATTATTTTTACTTTCGGGATTTTTTTGAAAAGGAATCTTTGGACGCGCGAAGTGATGGTCGCCGGAAGTTTTTCATATTCTGTGGTGGCCAAAACAAGCACGACATGCGCTGGCGGTTCTTCCAGTGTTTTCAAAAGCGCATTGAAGGCCGGGCCGGTGAGCATATGAACCTCGTCTATTATATAGACCTTGTATTTGCTGCCGACCGGAGCCGATTTGATACTTTCTTTTATATTTCGGATTTCATCTATTCCGCGGTTGGAGGCGGCGTCTATTTCAATGACATCAAAAGAGGAGTTGGAATCCACTTCTTTACAGGAGCGGCATTCGTTGCAGGGCTCGCCGAGCAGGGAGAATTTCGGATCCTGATGGCGTTTCTCGCAGTTGAGGAGCTTTGCGATAAGGCGGGCGGTTGTCGTTTTGCCCGTGCCGCGCGAGCCGTAAAAAAGGTAGCCATGGCCGAGCCGGTTCTGGCTGGCGGCGTTTTTGAGTATTTCAACGTTGGTTTCCTGGCCGACCAGTTCGGACAGTTTTTTGGGGCGATATTTGCGGTATAGAGCGAGTGCCATGTTTATAAAATTCTAATTTCTAATTGACCTAATTTCTAATCAAATCCCAACAATAAAATAACACAATTTCTGGCTACTTCATTCTATTCCAAGTCATTGTCAGGGGCAACTTTTACGGATATAGTTTATCTAATGAAAACGCTGCTTGGCGCTATTTTGGCTGTTGCTGACGGTGCCGCGTTTTTTTGTTTTTTTCTCAGCGGACCGTGGTTTTGCAGAACCAGACGAAGAGCAGTTCAACCCATTCGACCAGCTCAGGGCAGGCTGGCTCACTGCAAACTGTTTCGGCGCAGGCAAATACTATTGCGGCTGGCTTCTGTGGGACCCGGCGAACAATTATAAGAACTTTTAACTTTATAACTTTCAACTATGTCAACATACGAATTAAAAACAGAAAAATTCCAGGGACCAATCGGCAAGCTTCTGGAACTTATAGAATCCAAAAAACTTGAAATAGCGGAAATAAGTTTGGCCGAGGTGACCGGCGATTTTTTGGAATACCTAAAGAAACTTGAAGAACCGCAAACCGGCGAAACCAAAGAAGAATATCAGGTCAGGTTGCGTGTTTTGGCCGATTTCATAGCAGTAGCCAGCCAGCTGATACTCATAAAATCAAAGTCGCTTATTCCCGACGCTCCGCTTACGAGCGACGAAGAGTCCGACATAAAAGAACTGGAGGAACGTCTCAAAATTTACCGCGCCTTGAGACCGGCGATGAAACTCGTCCAGAACCGCTGGCGCGAGGGGACGAAAGAATTCAGCAGGCCATATTTTTTGAGCGTTGCTTTTCCAAGAACTGCATCTGGGGCGAATATTTTTTATCCCGGCGCCAATCTTTCCCTAGAATCGCTTGCGGCTTCCGTAGAGAGGATTGCCGCTGTGGTGCAGAAATTTGTTGCGGAAGAGGCGACCGTTGCCAAGGAAATGTTTTCGATTGAGGAAAAAGTTAAGGAAATAATAGAGCGGTTGCAGAAATTCGCCGAGGTCAGTTTCAGCCATTTTTCGGGCAACCGCGAACGCTCGGAAGTAATAGCCGCGTTCTTGGCAATTCTTCACATGGCCCATGACCAGCTCGTTTTTCTTGAGCAAAAGAGTCATTTTGCGGATATAACGATCAGGGGCAACCGCGAACAGGAAATTGCGAATAACGAGAACCAATGAACACAGAAACAAAAGTTTGCCAAAATTGCAAAAATAAATTTGTAATTGAGCCGGACGACTTCGGCTTCTACGAGAAAATTAAAGTGCCACCTCCGACGCTGTGTCCGCGATGCCGCAGCCAAAGAAGGATGGCCTGGCGGAACGATTACCGCTTTTATCCACGCGAATGCGGCTTATGCAAAAAAAGTACGCTGTCGGTTTACTCGCCGGACAAACCTGTGCCGATTTATTGCCCGAAGTGCTGGTGGAGTGATGCATGGGATGCGAAGGAATATCTGCAGGAATTAGATTTTTCCAAAACGTTTTTCGAGCAATATCGGGGATTTTTGGACAAGGTTCCAACTCTCGCCATTTTAAACGACAACGATATTGCCAGTGTGAATTGTCTTTACACAAACTATTTCGCCTTGGGGAAGGACTGTTATCTCGTCATAAATTCCTGGAAGCTCGAAAACTGCCTGTATTCGTCTTTTCTCGTGGACGCTAAAGATACTATGGATTCAAGCGTGCTTCTAGAGAATTGCCGCAGTTTGTATTCTTCCATATTCGTGGATAACAGCTACCAGTGTAAATACACCTATCGTTCTTCGGGACTTGTGGATTGCGCGTTTTGTTTTGACTGCCGTGGATGCAACAGCTGCTTTATGTGCTATGGGCTACGCGAAAAAAATTATTGCTATAAAAACAAACAATACACAAAAGAAGAATATCAAAAGATTATTGATTCGTATTCTCTAGATTCTTTTTCAGGAAACGAGCGGGCGAAGCGCGAATTTGACGAATTCGTTTTACAATTTCCGCACCGCTACGCAAGTTTACGGAACTGCGTGGATTGCACCGGCGAATATATGATGAATTCGAAAAATACCAAAAATTCTTTCATAGCAATCCGCGCGGAGGATTCCAAATTTTTCGACAGAGGAGACACGATTAAAACCAGCTACGATTGTCTGAGTGGCGGCGAGCATGAATTGATATACGAATCTAATAATGCCGACAATTCCCGGAATACCGCATTTACGAATTACTGCCACAAATGCACGGACGTGCTTTACAGCGACAGTTGCCAGTCATGTGAAAATGTTTTCGGATGCATCGGACTCAAAAAAGCACAATACTGCATATTCAACAAACAATATTCTAAAGAGGAATATTTCTCGTTGAAAGAAAAACTCATCGAGCATATGAAGGAAAAAAGCGAGTGGGGCGAATATTTTCCGATATCGATGTCTGTTTTCGGCTACAATGAAACGATTGCCCAGGACGAATATCCGCTTGCCAAAGATAAAGCAATATCGCTCGGCTATAACTGGCAGAATGTTATGCCTTTTACCCGAGGAGCTGAAACTTTAAAAGAGATACCGGATAAAATTGAAGATGTTCCCGATTCAATCGCCGATGAAATTCTGGCATGCCGCAGCTGCAGCAGAAATTACCGGATTACAAAACAAGAACTCATACTTTACCGAAAAGGAAAAATTCCGGTGCCACGCGAGTGTTTTTATTGCCGTTTCCAGGAATTGCAGCAACGCCAAGGGCCTATGAAGCTTTGGCATCGTGAATGTCACTGCGCAGGCGGTAAATCGGAAAATAGCCGCTATCAAAATACAACTCCGCATTTCCACGGCGATAAGCCCTGCCCCAATGAATTTGAGACAGCTTACGCACCCGAAAAGCCGGAAATCGTTTACTGCGAGCAGTGTTATAACAGCGAAATTGTGTAAGAATTTGTAAGGTAAATAGTAAAAACCGTGTTATAATAGGCAAAATAACGTTAAAACATCCAAATGGCTTTAGAAAATTTTGAACAAAAACTGGCCGAGCTCGAGGCGCTCCTTTTCATTCACGGAGAGCCACTGGCGAGAAAGAAGGCCGAAAAAATTCTTGAATTGGAGAAAGAAAATTTTGACTCCCTTGTTTCGGAATTGGAAAAACGTCTGTCCGCGGAAGGCAGGGGGCTGGCGCTCGTTCGCGACAACGAAAAAATACAGCTGGCCACCAAGCCGCTATTCGCCAAACTTATAGAAGGTTTCGTGAAAGAAGAAATGAGCGAAGACCTTACCCCGGCGACCTTGGAAGTTCTTTCCATAATCGCGTATCTCGGACCAGTTTCCAGAGCGCAGATAGATTACCGCCGGGGAGTGAATTCTTCGTTTACTTTGAGAAATCTCATGCTCCGCGGATTGATAGAACGTATTCCCGACCCGGAGCGCGCCACTTCTTTCCTTTATCGGCCGACTTTTGAATTTTTCAGACATCTTGGCGTGAACGGCAGGGAAGAACTGCCCGATTTTGAAAAATTCCACGTGTCGCTGACTATTTCCGAATCGGCAGAATCGCCGGAAACTAAAATAGAAAATGCTTAAAAATAATGCCTACGAAATTAGGTTACGAAAACCGCACTACCCATACGTCATTGCGAGCCGAAGGCGAAGTCATCGCTACGCGAGATCTGGCGTAGCCATGACAATCTCATTAAGCTTTAGAGATTGCCACCCGCCACGCTTCGCTCGCGGCTTCGGCTGCGGGTCGCTCGCAATGACAAATATTCGTAAAAATCTGTAAATTAGTAACCCAAATGAATCCCCACACCTAATGAGCAACAAAATAATGGTAAGATAAAAAAATGAATCAAAGTTTGGAATTCTTTACAATTCTTTTTAGCCAAGTCGCGCGAATAATAAACATTGCTCATTAGGTGTGGGGATGAATACTTTCCATAAAATTTTTTTCGTCGGAGTCGTGATTTTGTTCGTAGCCGCGGGCAGCCGTTTCAACGACACCAATGACGCGAACGGCAATCCTTCGGCTTCCGTAATAGTTTCGGCATCGGACCAAAAGCTGGTATCGGAGAACGTTCAGCTGACGGCAACCATCAAACCGGCGGCCCAGAACGATTCAACTACCGGAAACGACATCCAGGTCAACGGACAGTCGGAAGTTTTGTCTCCAACTCCGGACAATTCAAAAAGCGTACTGAATAACGACGCTCTTTTTAAATCCGATTCAACTGCAAGCATCGGCGCGTTTCGGCAAACCGGCTCCGAGACACCGCCCGTGATTCAGGCGCAGTCCGCGATTGTGACTGACCTCAATACGGGGGAAGTTTATTTCCAATTGAACCCGACGCTCCGTTGGCCGACGGCATCGCTTACCAAGTTTATGACAGCGATAATCGCGCTGAAAAACATGGATTTAGCCAAGCCGATAAAAATCGGAGAAGAAAACACCACGGCTACGGAAGAGGCGACTACGTCAGCCATGTTTTTTAAGGCGGGCGACGTTTATTCCGGCAACGATGTTTTGACAACCATGCTTGTCATTTCCAAAAACGAAGCCGCCGAGGCGTTCACCAACGCTTACGGCAGAGCCGATTTTATGATGGTGCTCAATTCCACGGCCAGAGAGATCGGGATGAGTTCCACGAATTTTTCCGACGCGAGCGGACTTTCAGTGGCCAACCAGTCCACGGCGCTTGATTTGCAGAGGATGGCTTTGAACATTTACAGGAATTACCCGAAAATATTCGACATAACCAGAAAAAAATCGGCTACCGTGATAGAACTTAATTCCAAAAAGAAAACAGTTCTTTCCAATATAAATACTTTCGTCGGCACAAGCGGTTTTGTCGGCGGCAAGGCCGGCTACACCGACGACGCCAATGGAAATCTTCTTTCTATTTTTTCATACGCCGGCAGGCCGATTCTAGTGATAGTTCTCGGAACGGACGACCGTTTTGGCGAAACAAGCGCTCTTTTGCGGTGGTTCGAAAAAAATTTTCAGAAAAGCTGATTTGAACAATTCCATGATATTCACAAATATGTTTACATTTCAAATAAAAGGCCACTTTCTCAAAACAGCGAATTTACAGTCATCTAAAGACGACCTGCCTGCCCGCCAATGCCAGAGCGATATTTGTGGTAATTTAGATGAAATGAGATATTTACAAGACAATTTATTTAACCCCGTGCCATGCATTGGGCGATGGCAGGCGGGTCTCTAATGGGATGAATCAAGAAAATATTTTTTTAATAGTAAAGACGCTTATACTTTTCGTTTTCTCTTTCGGAATCGCTATTGTTTCAGCTCCGTTTCTAATAAAAATCCTTTATTCGGCCAAGGCATGGAAAAAGAAACCGAGGGAAGAGACATTTGGCGGAGAGAAAACACCGATTTTCACAAAGCTCCATGCAGAAAAAGAAGTCAACACGCCCAGGATGGGAGGGATTCTGATTTGGTGGACGGTGCTCGTGACAACAATACTTATTTCATTGTTTTCAAAAATTTTCGGAGGGAATTTCTGGCCACAGATGAATTACGTTTCACGTTCGCAGACATGGCTACCGATATTCGCGCTTGTTTCATCTTCATTGCTCGGGCTCATAGACGATATTTTCGTGGTCACCAACAGGGGCGGATACATAGGCGGAGGGATACGTTTGAGATTGCGTCTTTTCTTGATTTTCCTCATTGCCTCCGTGGGCGCCTGGTGGTTTTACTTCAAGCTTGGCTGGTCGACCATCTATGTTCCTTTTTACGGCAACGTGGCCATAGACGGATGGTATTTAATTTTATTTGTTTTGGTTGTAATAGCCACTTTTTCTTCAAGCGTTGTCGACGGGCTGGATGGTTTGTCGGCCGGAGTTCTGGCGCCGATTTTCGCGGCATTCGGAGTTATCGCTTACGTTCACGGCCAGTATGACATTTCGTCTTTCATAGCGGTGATAATCGGGGCGCTGGTTACTTATTTATGGTTTAACGTCCACCCAGCCAAGTTCTATATGGGGGAGACGGGGATAATGGGTTTGACAGTTACGCTGGCAGTCATCGCTTTTTTGACCAACTCGGTTTTCTTCCTGCCGATAATCGCCTTTGTTCTGGTTATTGAATCGGCATCCGTCATAATCCAGCTCATTTCCAAAAAATTCTTCCACCGGAAAGTTTTTCTATCAGCGCCGATACACCACCATTTTCAAGCACTCGGTTGGCCGGAATCGCAGGTAACCATGAGATTCTGGATAATTTCTGCCGTTTCAAGCGCACTAGGTTTGTCCCTTTTCTTTTTAGCGAGATTTTTCTGACCCTCGCACCAAACGGCAAGTTACGTGAAGCGCAAAAAGAAAAACACTCGCCGTTATGGTGTGAGGGCTGATTATCTTTTTATTTCCAAAAGTTTCTCTTTCCCATACTCCGTTGGCGCCTGGGTCAATTTCAAAAATCGCGGCAATGACACGAATCATTTCGTACTACATGTGGGGGCAATCGACAAAGTACGATATGCGATAGCACTGATATATCAGGTTGAACCTCTCTCCGAAATTTGTTTTTACTTTCGTACGGGAAAATTAAAATTTAATGATAACAGGCAAATCTTCGGGGATAGATATGATTTTTTTATAAGCATAAAGAACAACCCAGGGGGCGAATTCTTTTAATTTCGATTTTACATTTCCGACTTTCACTTTTTTCTAACGATAATGAAGGGGGTCATTTCGTCATCCTGCCCCATGGGATTATCCAAAAGTATTTTTCTGGCCAACTCTTTTTTGATTGGCATACCTTTGCTCATGGCGATTACTTCAACATTGATATTGTTGCCGTCGATGATTATTGTTGGAATACCAGTGGCTTTTTCGATATCGGAACAGGCCTTTTCCGGATCTCTGGGCGGGAGAGCGGCGTATTCGTTATAGGGATACATGGAATCGGGATTAAATCCGTCTATTTCTGAAATCCGATGGCCGGCAATCCGCCAGAAAATTCCTCGAATGCCGAAGATTTTTCCGATGCCGCCGATGATCATAGCTGTGAAAATTCTCAATCTCCCAGAAGTTTCCACGGCGAGTTGCATTTTTTCAGGCAGAGAGAAGCCGATATCGTTGGGATATTTTTTAACGCCTTTCACAATGAGTTTGGCGAGAAATCCGGCTTTTACCGTGGAGATATGCCTGACATTATTTTGCGTAACTGAAACAACTTTTTCCGAAATGGCCATCCAGTCGCCGTCTTTCGCCTGGGGAGAAACGTATTTTTTTATTACCGAAACTATGTCTTCTCCGAAAGAAATAAGGTGGGTTTTTACGGCAATGCGTTGCCAAGAAATGTTTTCAACCGCGCGAATCGGTTCAAATATGTGTCCCATATTTTTTAATGTTTTATAATTCTAACAAATAAGACGCAGGAAAGAAAACATTTACTTGCGACAGCTATATTTTTTGATTGACACAACCACATATTTTAGATAGAATTTATTCGCTGATTTCAGCGTGCTGTTTGTCAATCAATCTTTGGAGGAAATATATCATGCCGAAAGGATTTTGCGAGCTTCAAGCGAGAAAGAAGGATGCGGAGGATTTTGCCGCCGCTATCGCCGCTGGTGCGTTCATTGCTGCCGGCAAGTTTGCCGAAGAAATGGACGAAGCCGATGAGAGGTTTTATCTCCTCGCGGCGCACGAACTGCTGTTGGCGTTTATCATCCAGTGCGGCGGTCAGTATTGCCGCCATCTCGGGCAGAACATTCCCGAAACGAATCACGTCGTTGCGTGGGTGAATAACGCTGTTAAGAAAATCAACGAATTCGCCGACGGCGACGAAAAGGAAGCCGCATTCATAAGGGCGGCGCTTCTGGAGCAGCTCATCCAACAGGGCAATACACGAGTCAAGGCGGAATACGTCGCCATCCCGGCGATGGACAAGTCCGCAATCCCGGAGCCAAAACGCAAAGCCGTTCGGGCCGCCTGACAAAAAGTCCAATTACGAGCTTCAAGAAACACACCCGGTAGCCATGTGCTATCGGGGCTTTTTTACCTAATTTTTGCCATAATTTATGACCGGTGCTAAACTTGGTCATATAAATACCATCAACGAATAACGAATCTATTACGAATAAACGAATAAGGAATCTATAATTCGCAAATTCGCTTCCGATTCGCTATTCGCTGATTTACGCCCCATGCTCCAATCAAAGCTTTTCACCAAAATAGAAAGGAGTTTCCCGAAAGACGAAGAGGCGCCGAACGCCCGGTTTTTAGAAAGGGCCGGATTCGTCTATAAAAATTCAGCCGGGGTCTACTCGTATCTTCCGCTCGGCTGGCGCGTGATACGAAAAATTTCGGATATCATCAGGGAAGAAATGGACGCCATAGGCGGGCAGGAAATGCTTATGGCTACTCTTCACGACAAGCATTATCTTAAAGCCACTGGACGCTGGGATGTTGATGTTGTTTTTAAAGTTTTGTCAGGTGGCGACAAAGAACCGTCATTCAACATCAGCTGGACGCACGAAGAAATCATCGCCGAGATAGCCAAAAAGTATGCCGGTTCCTACAGAGACCTGCCTTTTTCGGCATACCAGATACAGACCAAATTCCGGCACGAACCGCGCGCCAAATCGGGGCTTTTGCGGGGAAGAGAATTTTTAATGAAGGATTTATATAGTTTTCACACCGACGAAAAGGATATGTATTGCTATTATGACGAGGTCGCCAAGGCCTATGTGAAAGTTTTTGAAAGGTGTGGACTGAAGGCCTATTACACGCTGGCCGCCGGCGGCGAGTTCACAGTTAACAACACGCACGAATTCCAGGTTGCCTCGGAAACGGGGGAGGACACAATCTACGCATGCGACTCGTGCATGTACGCGGAGAATAATGAAGTTTCAAAACTGAAGGACGGCGGCAAGTGCCCCAAGTGCGAAAAAAAAGTTTCCGTGAAAAAATCCATTGAAGTCGGAAATATTTTTCCGCTCGGCACTAAATATTCGGAGGCCTTTGACCTTAAATTTTTGGACAAGGACGGAAAACAAAAACTTGTGGTCATGGGTTCTTACGGCATAGGCGTCAGTCGTCTGATGGCCACTGCAGTGGAAGTTCATCACGATGAAAATGGGATGGTCTGGCCGGAAACGATATCTCCGTTCAAAGTGCATCTTCTGGAACTGGGAAAATCTTCGGCGAAAGAGATTTATAACGATTTACAAAAAATGAACGTTGAAGTACTCTATGACGACAGAGAGGCCTCTGCCGGAGAAAAACTGGTTGAAGCCGACCTTGTGGGATTGCCGTTCCGCGCGGTTGTCAGCGAAAAAACAGGCGGCAAGGTTGAAGTGAAGCGCAGAACAGAAAAAGACACCAAACTGATGGACGTCAAAGAATTCATTGACCTAGTTTCACTAATCACTAATCACTAATCACTTTTTTAATATGTCATTTTTTGATAATTTCTTCAAAGAAATAGGAATAGACCTTGGGACTGCGAACTCTCTTATTTACCAAAAAAACCGCGGTTTGGTTTTAAACGAGCCGACCGTGGCTGCCGTCAACAATAAGACGATGGAGATTCTCGCTGTCGGCGAGAAAGCGAAAAAAATGCTCGGGCGTACGCCGGAGCACATAAGCGTCATCAGACCTCTGGTCAACGGGGTCATTTCCGATTTCGACATGACCCAGGAGCTTCTTCGCCAGTTCATAAAGCGTGTCAACAGGGGCAGTAGTCTGGGGGGAGTGCGGCGTGCCATCCTTTCCGTTCCGGATGATCTGACCGAGGTTGAACGCAAATCCGTAGAAGACGCCGTAATGCAGGCCGGTGTGGCCAAGGTTTATCTGATGAGCGCGCCTATGGCCGTGGCGCTCGGTGCCGGTTTGCCGGTTGACGAACCAACAGCCAGTTTAATCGTGGATGTCGGTGGAGGTACCACTGACGTGGCCGTGATTTCGCTCGGAGGAACTGTTATTTACAGAACGCTCAAAGTGGCCGGTGACAAATTTAATGAAGACATAATAAAATTCATGCGCGAAGAATTTCGAATGGCTATCGGAGAGCCAACCGCGGAGTTTATTAAAATCGCCGTGGGCTCGGCCATACCGCTGGACGAAAGGTTGGATGTCGCCGTTCGCGGCATGGATCTTTCAACAGGTTTGCCGAAAGAAGTCGTAGTCAAAAATAGCCAGATACGCGCGGCCATAGCCAAATCCCTCCGTTCCATAACAGAATCCATAAAGGAAATAATAGAACTTGCTCCGCCGGAGCTCGTCGGAGACATGCTCAAGCATGGAATTTACCTTTCCGGAGGAGGCGCCCTTCTCCGCGGGCTGGACAGTTTGATAGAGAGGGAAACATCAGTGGAAACCAGGGTTGTAGATGATCCGCTTACGGCTTCCGCTCGCGGCCTTGGGCTGGTGGCGGAAAATTTTGACCACTACAAACGCTTTTTGGCCAATCCGTTAAGGCCATTTGAAATATCGTTGTAACGGCGCGCAGACGCGTCGCCCGGTATGCCAGGTAGTGATCCCTCACTTATTTTATCGAGAATTGCCATCTGTAGGGTGTGTGAGAAGTCAGATTTCCATTTTTTAATATATTTCCTCATCTAAATCTAATAATAAGTGAGGGACTACTCTAAAAATTATGAGAAAAGAAAATCTTTTTCTACTCACCCTTTTCATAATAGCTATCTTGATTGTTTTTTATCCTTCCGCGGGATGGATGATGAGGTCTTTTCTGGCGCCGGCAATAGTACAAAATAAAAACGCCACAGATTTGGCGCTTGAAAACGGTTCGCTCAAGGCCGAGTTGGCAAATTTGCGCGCCTTTAAAAAAGAAAATTCTCCGTCCCCGGAAAATTTCCTGCAAGCATCGGTTTATTCGAATTACCCGTTCAATTTCAAGAGCGAGCTTCTGGCCGACAAGGGTGGGAAAGACGGAGTCAAAACGGGGCAGCCAGTTGTCGTTTTATTTTCTTCGGGTAAAGTTGTCGTGGGAAAAATAAAAGAGGTCTTCGGAAACAATTCTCTTATCCAGACAATTTTCGATTCAAGATTCCAGACATCAGTCAGGATAGGGGAGTACGGCGTAAATTCTTTGCTTAAGGGAGGGAATAATCCCAAACTCACATTGATACCTAAAGACGCGAAAATCGGCGAGGGCGATGCCGTTTATTCAGTGAGCCCGGATTATCCTTTCGGCATGGCTGTCGGTTTGGCCAAAAACATACATCTTTCCCCCGACCAATTTTTCTCCGAGGCCGACCTTGAGACAGCTTACAATCCGAACGACTTCCAGTCGGTTTTCATAGACACTGCTTACAATAATGTCAAAGGCACCCAGCAATAAATTCACGGCTTCTCTTTTGGTTTTGGCCATTGCCTTGTCTTTGCAGTTCAATTTTAAGGCGTTTTTTGGTTGGTCTCCGGAGTTCGTTATGGCAGTTCTTGTGGCAATGGTTTTCTATCTCGATGTTTTAGAAATTGCGATTCTTGCGGCGTTGAGCGTTCTTATTATGAATTGGAAGCCGTTCCCGGAATTGGAAATAGCCGTTTTTTTCATTATTCCTTTTTTGGCGATGCTTGGCAGAAAAATTTCTCCATGGAACGGCGGAGTCAATAATATTTTTGGAATAATTTTATCAGTTATTTTATTCTACTCAGTTTCATCTTTGCCAGTCGTGTTGGATAATGCTTATTTTCTGGCATTGGTAGCTGGAGCAACGGCTTTTTTTGGAGCAGTCATTTTCCATGCTTTCGGCTATTTTTATAAAATATCTTCCGTTTAAAAATGTTTTTCAAGCGCAAAAAAAGAGAATTAGACCTTGAAGAAACTCTTAGCGACGATTGGTCTAAAGACAAGGACTCGGAACTGATGGAAATTCCGCTGAAAAACTGGCCGGTGTTTTTGGCCGGTTTTGTTGTTTCCATTATCGCGGTCATTTTTGTCGGAAGAGTGGTTTTCATAGGTTTTGCGCAGTCCGACAGATATTTCCTAAGAGCCGAAGATAACCAGAATCTGGTGACCTTATTGCCGGGACCTAGGGGAATCATTTATGACAGGAATGGAAAAATTTTAGCGGACAATCATCCTGTTTTTTCAGCATTTTTGAAAATGGACGAATTTCTGCGCGACCCTGATTCGCAGAAAAAAATTCTGGATGCTATAAGCGAAGCGCTTAACATGGCGCCGGAAGAGGTCTGGAATTTGCTGGAGTCAACCGACCTTGAAGGCAGTGGAAGTTCTTTGCTTTTGAGCCAGAATCTAAATCAGGAACAGGTTGTCAAACTGAAGAGTTTGGATTCGCCGACGCTAAATATAGAAGACGGTTTCACTCGCAATTACGCTGACGGGAAAATATTTTCTTCCGTAATCGGCTATACCGGAATGGTCACGGTTGCCGACCTGAAAAACGACCCGAAACTTTTTCCGCAGGATACGGTCGGCAAGGCGGGCATTGAATTTTTATACGATGATTTTTTGCGCGGCGTGAACGGAAAAAAGATGCAGAAACGCGACGCACGCGGAAAAATCCTTGGAGAGGAAAAGGAAATAAGCCCTTCAATAGGAAAACCGCTTTATCTGACAATAGACGCAGACCTGCAAAGATATTTTTACGAGCGCATGAGCCAGCAGCTTTCGTCTCTGGGGCGCGTGAAAGGAGTCGGGCTAGCCATGAATCCGCAGAACGGCGAAATACTCGCTCTGCTTAATTTTCCTGTTTACGACAATAATATTTTGAGTTCCGGCGGCAAGAATTCCGAAAAACAAGCGATTTTGAATTCAAGCGACAAACCGCTTTTCAGCCGGGCTATATCGGGGCTTTACAGTCCCGGCTCCACTATAAAACCGCTGGTTGGCGTGGCGGCGTTAAAAGAAGGCGTGATAACCCCGACAAAGGAAATTTTTTCTCCGGGATACATAGACATTCCAAATCCTTACAAGCCCGACGAGCCGACGCGTTATCTGGATTGGCAGTATCAGGGTTATGTTAATTTGGCTTACGCCCTTGCTCAGTCAAGCGACGTTTATTTTTATGAACTTGGCGGCGGCGGACCGGACTCCCCGGGCCTGGGCATTACGCGCCTCCGTCAGTGGTGGCAGAAATTCAATCTCGGCAATCTTACCGGCATTGATATGCCGGGAGAAGGCAAGGGTTTTTTGCCGTCGCCCGATTGGAAAGAGAAGAAAACCAAGCAACCGTGGCTTCTTGGCGACACTTATAACGTCAGTATCGGGCAGGGCGATTTACTGCTTACCCCGATTCAGCTCATAAATTATATTTCAGTAATAGCCAACGGCGGCAAAGTTTACCAGCTCACTGTCAGTAAAAATTCCGACCATAAAGTCATTTCCGATATTTCTTATCTCAGTTCTCAATTTAAAGAAGTGAGAAAGGGGATGCGCCTTGTGGCGACTTCTAAGCGAAGCATGGCCAACACGCTTGGCGATTTGCCTTTTGCGGTTGAAGGAAAAACCGGAACCGCCCAGGTGAAAAATAATCAGGAATTGAACGCTTTCTTTGTCGGTTATACGGTTCCTGACTTGCCCGCCGGAGCTTCAGCGAAGGCGGGCGTCGGCACCGACCAGCAACAAATCGCCGTTTTGGTACTTGTGGAAAACTCGCTTGAGGGCAGTTTGAACGCCGTTCCGATAGCGAAGGACGTTTTCAACTGGTATTATTGGAATAGGATAAAGAAGTAATCGCGAATAATGCAAATTGGGCAAATAATGCAAATATGAACCAGGAAACCAAAAATTGCCAGAGTTGTCCCGATTTTGTTTCTGAGCTTGTCGAGGAATTACAAAATCGTGGATCCCGCGTAACGGGACAAAAACATGAATAAAGAATTAAGAGTTTGTCAAAACTGCAAACAAAACTTTACGATAGAACCGGAAGATTTTGATTTCTACAAAAAAATGAGCGTTCCGCCGCCGACATGGTGCGTGCGATGCCGGTTGCAACGACGTCTTGCAACCAGAAATGAAAGGTCACTTTATAAAAGAAATTGCGATTTGTGCGGCATGAATATGATAACAATGTTCTCGCCAACTTCTCCTTTTAAAGTTTATTGTTCTAAATGTTATTACTCTGACAATTGGGACCCATTGAGTTACGGGCGGGACTACGATTTTTCAAAGCCGTTTTTTAAACAATGGGACGATTTACAGCACGACGTTCCGCAACTTGCATTGATGCAGGAAAATGTCGTGAATAGCACATGGGTAAATTATGAGATGGATGCTAAAAATTGTTATCTCAACTTCGGCGGAGGATTTAATGAGGATTCTGCCTATAATCAATATAATCTTAAATCAAAAGATTCATTTGATAATTTTTGGGTGATGAATAGCCAGCTCGCCTATGAATCAATTCTTTGCGAAAGGGGATATAATTTATTTTTTTCCAGATTTTGCTATGACTGCCGCGAAACATATTTTTCTTTTGATTGTAGAGATTGTTCAAATATCTTCGGCTGCACCGGTTTGCGCCACAAGAAAAATTACATTTACAATAAACCTGTTTCAGAAGAAGAATTCAACCAATTTTTAAAAGACAACAAACTTGGTTCTTGCGAGAAATTAGATGAACTTAAAAAGAAATCAGAAGAATTTTGGAAAACCCAGCCACAACGAGCCGCATTTATTGAAAAATCAGTTAATTCTACTGGAAATATAATTAAAGAGTCCAAAAATTGTCTTGATTGCTGGAACGCCGAAAAAACTGAAGATTCAAAGCATCTTCTATTCACTCTTCAGGTAAAAGACGCCATGGACACAACATCTGTGTGGTTGGGCGAAAAAATATACGAGACCATTGCTGCGGGCGAAAAACTTTCAAATCTTAAATTTTCAACGACAATAATAAAAGGATCAACCAATATAGAATACTCACACTTTATCATGGGATGCAGTAATTGTTTTGGCTCAACGCATCTTCGAAACAAAAATTACTGTATTTTAAATAAACAGTATTCAAAAGAAGAATATGAGAACTTGATGAGGAAAATAAGGCGCCATATGGATGATATGCCATATATAGATAGCAAGGGCAGGAAATATGTTTATGGCGAGTTTTTTGCTCCGGAATTATTTCCGTATGGTTACAATGAAACAGTCGCTTACGAATATTTCCCTATGACCAAACAGGAAGCAGAAAATCATGGATATAAATGGAACGACTCAGAAATAAGTCAAAGTTATGAATTTTCTGATTACGCCATTCCTGACAACATTAATGACATCAAAGACGACATTTTAGATAAAGTGTTACGCGATGTCGTTTCTGGAAAAGCGTACCGTATTATTCCTATGGAACTCGCGTTTTATCGTAGAATCGGCTTTCCAATACCACATTCAGCACCATTTGAACGGCATCGCAAGCGGCTTAAATTAATTTCAGATCACCTGAATTTATATCAGCGAAAGTGCGGCAAATGCGGCATTGCTGTAGAAAGTGTTTATAAGGAAAACGAGTTTCCAATCGTTTATTGCGAGCGGTGCTATAACGCTGAGATAATATAGCGAGAGACAAGACGTATGCAACAAGAAATAAAGATTTGTCAGAATTGCAAGGTAGACTTCGTTATTGAAGCGGAAGATTCTTCTCTTTATGAAAGTTTGGATTTACCGCTACCTGAAAAGTGCGGTTTTTGCCGGATGAAATATCTTTTGGCATTTTTCATCCACGGCAGATTTAGAATTACGACATCGGCTCTTAGTGGCAAAAGAATTATTACCGTTCTGCCCGAAAGCGTTCCTTTCCCGATTTACGACAAAGAAGAATATTTTTCAGATGCCTGGGACCCTTTTTCCTATGGCCGCGATTACGACCCTTCAAGGTCTTTTATTGAACAGGCAGTTGAACTTCAGTCGGTCGTTCCGCATCCTCATCAGGCAGCGATAAAGAACGTCAATTGCGACTGGACAGATGATATGTGGGAATCGCGCAATGCTTATTTGTCCCGCTCTGCCCTTCAAATTGATTCAGTGAGTTATGGCTACCGCTTGTTGAGATGTAAGAATTCAATAGACATTACTTATTCTTTTGACACAGAACTTTCTTACGACTGCCTTTATTGCACCAAATGTTATGGCCTTAGGCATTCGTTCAACTGTCGCGATTGTATTAACGGCGCATTTTTGTACGACTGCCGAAACTGTCAAGATTGTTTTATGTCGTGGAATTTGAGAAATAAAAAATACTGCATTTTAAACAAGCAATATACCAAAGAAGAATATTTTAAAAAACTTGAAGAATTTAACCTAAAATCATATGACGCAGTTGAAAAGCTTAAAAAAGAATTTTGGGAACATATTCAGAATGACGCTGTCCATCGCGCCGACTACAACGTTCAAATATCAAATTCAACTGGAAATTTCCTTGAGGAAGATAAAAATTGCCACTCCTGTTATTTTTTGAGCACGTCCGAAAATTGCCGATATTGTTTTCGCGGAATAGACAGCAAAGATTCCATAGACAATGTGATGAATATTACAGAAAAATGTGGTCTTTCCTGCCAGGACGAATGGGGTTATGAAAACATAGGCGGTTTATACATTTCACACTGCCGCTACAGCGCCTATCTTAACGCCTGTGAAGAATGCGAAAATTGCTTCGGGTGCGTAGGTCTGAGGAAAAAGAAATATTGTATTTTAAACAAGCAATACTCAAAAGAGGAATATGAAAAATTAGTTGCGCAAATTAAAACCGATATGAAAAAAAGAGGTGAATGGGGCAAATTTTTCCCTCTTTCGGCGGCGTACGCGGGATACAATTATTCTTTGGCAAATATGATGTTCCCGCTTTCAAAAGAAGAAATTTTGGAATTCGGCGCGAAATGGGAAGAAGCAACCGAAACAAACTATGAAGGAATCAGTGGCGACGATTTGCCCGACAGGATTGACGATGTTAACGACGATATAGTTAAGCAGAGAATCATATGCCCGGAAACAAACCTTAGTTACAATATTGCTCCTCACGAGCTGGCTTTTTATCGTGAACACGGCATTCCTCTCCCAAAGCGCCATTTTGACTGGCGGACTTTAAATCGTTTCAAGCCATTCACTTATATGATAAAACCGCAGCAGGGCAAATGTGTTTACTGCGGCAAAGAAATAGAGCATTATTATGGCCCCGAAATCGGATTTAAAAAAATAGCGTGTATTGAATGCTATCAGAAAGAGATAGCATGAACTTAATATTTTAGTGATTAATGATGAAGTGGCCACTATTATATCCCTCATTCGCACGAATGAGGGATATTAGATACATTATGTTATAATTATTCACGGACAATAAAAATCTAGAGCACTATAGTAAAAACTAAAACATGAAAGAACTCGAAAGAAATTTAAAAGCTCTAGCTAATCGCAGACGGCTGGCTATTCTAAAATATCTAAAAGAAAATCGCGAAGCGCCGGTAGGAGATATTGCCGCCCAAATCAATCTTTCGTTCAAGGCAACTTCAAGACATTTGAGCGTGCTTTCTGCAGCAGATATTGTGGATAAAAATCAGCGAAGCTCGCAAGTATTTTATCGGCTCGCTTCTCCGGCAAAATCAGTCGTGAAATATGTCGTATCTTCTCTCTGATATCATATCCCTCATTCGCACGAATGGGCGAATATGAAATTAGCTATGAATCAAGAAACAAAAGTTTGCCAAAACTGTGAGCAGAATTTTGTCATTGAACCGGAAGATTTTGATTTCTACAAAAAAATGGGCGTTCCGCCGCCGACGTTCTGTCCAAGATGCAGGGCGGCGCGGCGGATGTCGTTTCGCAACGAAAGGACATTATACAAAAGAAAATGCGATGCTCCAGGCCATGAGGAGGAAATAATCTCCGTGTTTTCGAAAGACAAACCCTTCATTGTTTATGACCATAAGTATTGGTGGTCCGATGAATGGAATCCTTTATCATTCGGGGCGGAATATGATTTTTCCAAAAAGTTCTTTTCTCAATTTCGTGAGCTTCTGGAACGCATTCCGCTTCTTGCGTTGTTTAACGGTAATGCCATTAACAGTGATTATGCTAATCACGCTTATGACAGCAAAAATTGTTATTTGATATCTGCCGCAATAACCAATGAAAACGTGATGTATTCCAATAGAACCGCAAAAAATAAAGATTCCATTGATCTATATCTCACTGATAAAATGGAGGCTTCTTATGAAGATGTGAATTGCGGAACTTCTTACGGTTTATTTTTCAGCTATGGTTGCGAAGATTGCCAAAATTCCTGGTTTTTATACGACTGCCGGAATTGCTCGAATTGTTTCGGATGCGTCGGGTTGAGAAATAAATCTTATTATATTTTTAACCAGCCATATTCAAAGGAAGATTACAAAAAGAAACTTGAAAGTATGAATATGGAAAATTTCAATGTGATTGAAGAAACGCGGAAAAAGCACGAAGAAATGATTTTGGGATTTCCGAGAAAATTCATGTATTCATTCAAAACAGTTAATTCCGTAGGCGACAATCTCGGTGAAACTAAAAACTGTAGCTACTCTTTCGATATTTTGGACGGGCAAGATTGCAAATTCATCACTTGGGGCGGATTCGGACTGAAAGATACATATGATGGTTACGGAATGGGTATGGGAGAACTTATGTATGAAATAGTAGATGCGGGCTTACAGGGATATAATATTAAATTTTCCGTTGTTGTTTGGGCCGGCCACGATGTCCAATATTCTTACAACTGCCATAACTGTAGCAATATATTTGGTTGTATCGGCCTTAGGAATAAGCAGTACTGTATTTTGAATAAACAATATACAAAAGAAGAATACGAAGCACTACTGCCTAAAATTACCGAGCATATTGATTTGATGTCATATGTCGATAATGGAGGAAGAACCTACAAATACGGAGAGTTTTTCCCTCCGGAGATATCTCCCTTTGCCTATAACGAAACAATAGCCCAGGAATATTTTCCGTTGACAAAAGAAGTGGCATTGAACCAGGGTTTCCGCTGGAAAGAACCGGAAAACAAAAACTACGCCGTTACCAAAATTCTGGAAGATTTACCCGACAATATAAAGGACGTTGAAGAAGAAATTACTAACGAAATTATTGGCTGTTTGCATAAAGGCAAGTGCGAAGACCAGTGCGCAACAGCATTCCGCATAATTCCGGACGAATTATCGTTTTACAAAAGAATGAATTTGCCGCTGCCGCGGTTTTGTCCAAATTGCCGGCATTATCGACGCCTTAAGCAGAGAAATCCGCTTAAGCTCTGGCCGAGAAAATGCCAGTGTGCGGGTTCGACAAGCTCACCGCAAGCCGGGCAAGCTGTTTATCAAAACACCGTTGCGCATTCTCATGGCGGAGAGCATTGCCAGAATGAATTTGAAACATCTTACGCACCAGAGAGGCCGGAAATCGTCTATTGTGAAAATTGTTACAATAGTGAAGTCGTATAGCCGCGAGTTAAAAGTTTTTAAAGTCCAAAGTTCTTAAAGTAAAAACATGAAAATTGAAAAATTTGAAGATATAATTTCTTGGCAGAAAGCAAAAGAGCTTTCTATAAGGATATATAAGAATTTTAGCAAGAATAGAGATTATTCATTCAGAGATCAAATCCAAAGAGCCGCAATTTCTATAATGAACAATATTGCAGAGGGATTTGAAAGAAGTAGCGATAAAGAATTCAAATATTTTCTGTTTATTGCAAAAGGCTCGTGCGCAGAGGTTAGGTCAATGCTTTACGTTGCTTACGAATTAAGCTATATTTCAAAAAAGGAATTTGATGAAATACATAATTCGGCTTTAGAAATTTCCCGCCTTATATCCGGCCTTATAAAAACTCTATAAACTCTACAACTTTAGACTTTATGAACTTTATAACTTTATAAACTTAACTATGAGCGAACTTAGGCAAGATTTAGTTTGTGGCGATTGGGTAATTCTTTCAACAGAAAGAGCCAAGCGTCCGCATAAACTTATTAAGAAAAAAACGGCCAAGCGGAAACCGACTCCAATCGGCGATTGTCCTTTTGAGGATTTGAAAAAATCGGGCAACTGGCCGCCGGTAGAAATATACCCAAACGAAAAGGACTGGAAGGTAGCCGTCATTCCGAACAAATATCCGGCAGTGAGGCACGGCAATACCTGCGCGGTTTCCTTTAAGGCCGGGCCATACCAAAGATTAAGCGGCATCGGACATCACGAACTCGTCATTACAAGGGACCACTGGAAAAATCTGGCTCACTCAACCGGAAAAGAAGGGGCCGAGCTTTTTGAAGTAATCCAGAAGCGCTACCGCGAGCTCAAAAAAGATAACTGCCTGGTTTATGCGTCCACGTTCTTTAATTGGGGGCAGAGCGCTGGAGCTTCGCTTTACCATCCGCATTACCAAATGATAACTTTGCCGATAATCCCGCCTGATATAAGTCATTCGCTTAACGGTTCGGCCAATTATTTCAAAAAAAACCGCCACTGCGTCCATTGCGAAATAATCGGTTTTGAAGAGAAGAATAAAAAAAGGATAATCGCCAAGAACTCGGCGGCTATCGCCGTGGCGCCATTCGTTTCAAGGCAGCCGTTTGAGATAAGGATTTTCCCGCGTCGGCATCAACCGTATTTTGAAAATACTCCCGTGGCGGAACTTAAAGGAATTATTTCTGTTTTACAGGCCGCTCTCCGGAAAGTGGAGAAAAATCTCCGCGACCCAGATCTAAATTTCTTTATTCACACCTCTCCACTGAAAAACCAGGCACGCTACAAACATTATCACTGGCACATGGAAATTGTACCAAAAATTTCTACACTCGCCGGATTCGAGCTCGGCACCGGCGTGGATATAAACATCGTCGACCCGGACGTGGCTGCGGCGGTTTTGAGAAAATAAAAACCACAACTTCTTATACCCCTTATTCCTGCCTGCCGGCAGGCAGGAATAAGGGGTATAAGAAAAAACATGTAACATGCAAAAACTCTTAAAACACAGAATAGTCAGCTTAACGTTCCTTTTGGGATTCCTTTTGATAATCGGAGGATGGCTAATGGCTTATTTCGCGCTTCGGGACGTCTCACCGCCGCTAATAGTTCATTTCAATAACGCCCTTGGGATAAACCAGATAGGCGGGTTGAAAGATCTGGCCGCCGTTGCCGTTTTTGGGCTTGTCGCACTCATATTTGATTTTCTGTTGAGCTTGGAACTGGACGAAAGAGACCCGTTTCTAGGCAAGCTTACGGCCGCCGTCGGATTATTCCTGGCTATCTTGATTTTTATAGGGTTCTCGGCTATCATATCAGTTAATTAAAGAGACAAGTATCAGGTGTCAAGTGTCAAGAAAATCTTGATACATGATACATGATACATGATACATCATGAAATTCGCTGTAATAGAAACCGGAGGAAAACAATACAAAGTTTCCGCCGGACAAAAGTTAAAAGTTGAGAAACTCGCCGGAGTAGCCGGGGACTCTTTGGTTTTTGATAAAGTGCTTTTGACAGCCGATGGCGAGAAAGTTGCCGTCGGAACGCCGTTTGTTGACGGCGAGAAAGTATCAGCCAAAATCGTCAAACAGGCCAGGGAAAGGAAGAAAATAGTTTTCCGCTACCACTCAAAGACGCGCTACAGGAAAAAGAAAGGACACAGGCAATCTTACACAGAGGTTGAGATAACCAAAGTTTAATAATCGGAACGCCAGCAGTTTACCCCCACACCTATGCATAGGTGTGGGGGTTTACCGAGGTTGAGATAATCAAAGTTTAGTTATTATCGTAATGGCATCGGCAACAGTTTACCCTCACACCTATGCATAGGTGTGAGGGTTTACCGAAGTTGAAATCGTGAGCGTATAAAAAACCTTTTTATGACAAATTCGTTTCGCCGGTCTTTTGAAGGAAACACAGAAGGCGAAGCTATTATTGACTCGGTTTTGAGTGATAAAGAAGCATTGGAACAAAATCCGGCCTTTATTTGTCCGCCCGAAATTTTGGAACGTCAAAAAGTATTGGAAGTTGTCTATTATTCCTTAGACGGCAAACTTCATCGTGGACAGATTGTTATAGACAAGGATTTGTCTCAAGATGTATTGGAAGCATTTGACTTGATGAGAAAGATTGAATTTCCACTAACTTCGGCTATACCGATTGCCGACAAGCGTTTCCGTTGGAATGATTCTCTTTCCATGGAAGCAGATAATTCTTCAGGCTTTAATTACAGAATGATTTTAAACACGAGCAGATTATCCAATCATTCTTTCGGCAGGGCTATAGATATAAATCCTTTGCTTAATCCTTATTTTCCAAAAATAGGAGCTGATGCGCTTCCGAAAGGAGCCGTATATGATATTTCAAAGCCTGGCACTCTTTTTGACGGCAGCGAAATAGTTTCGTTATTCAAAAAAATGGGTTGGACTTGGGGTGGCGATTGGACTGACAGAAAGGATTACCAGCATTTCGAGAAGTCGCTTAAGTAATATAGAATTACCTTATGAAAAATATCTCCGCTCCGGCGGGGATATTTTTTTGCTGGTCGGGAAGAACGTAATGGATATTCTTGGCTTTTTGGCCTTCGGGCAGGAAAGTGCCGGTTATAAACATAACTGTTTGCGCCGACATCGGAATGCCGTTTACCAAAACTCCGCCCGTATCAACAACAACGTATTTGGGAATATTTACCGGCAGAGAGTTGAGTTTTCTGCCCAGAGCCACGTAATCGGCCGCAAACGCCCCTTGGACATTTGGATTGTTGGCCCATGCGATAAAATACGAATAGTAAGCATTTGAAACGATAAAGGCGGCGAAGAACGCTACGACAGCGCGCAGCCAGTATTCGGGAATGCGTTTTTTAAGCCAATCATAAACGGCAACTCCGCCGATTCCGCAAAGAATCATAACAGGTGGAATCATAAGAATGCTCCGGAGCGCGTGAGGCAATCCTTCGTTTGAAATGACCACCGGCAGCATCGCCAAGAAAAACCACAAAAAAACAAGCAGAAATGAAAATCTTTTTTCTACACCTTCCTGTATTTTTATCTTCATCGTTTTCCAGATGCCGACGATAATGCCAATTATAAAAAGCAGTCCTACAGGCCAGAAAAGTTCAGGGTTGCCGGAATAGTTATGCCGCCAGTTCCAGTCGCCGGCGAAATTAAACATACCTAATGTTTTAACCGTATTCATCGCCAGGTCATTCAATGGAGAAGCGGAGCTGAAAACGGAAACCTGCGTAGTGCGTCCCATAAAATCTGCAGGATTTTGCAAGTAATAAATTCCTATTGGCAAAGCGGTAAAGAATGTCGCGAGCAGGAAAATCGCCATTATTTTCCCAAATCCTTTGTCTTTTCTGAAAAAAGGAATAAATAGAAGAAGGAGAAGCGGGGCGACCCTGTAGGATATGTAAGTATAAAACCCGAGGCCGAATAAAACGCCGCCTATTAAAGAGTATGTAGTAGGTAGTATGTAGTAGGTAGTGTTGGCGGAGCGTATCGCTTTTATCAAAAAATAAAGTGCCCAGGTCAGGAAAAATATGGACGCTATTGCACGGAAGCCGATATGCGAAAAATTAATGTGCCAGAAGCTTGTTGCCGTGAAAAATGCCGAAAGCAAGCCGACTCGCGCGGAAAACAGTTCTTTCGCAAGAAAATAAATGCCGAGAACGGTAAGTATTCCGAAAATGGCGCTCGGCAGGCGCAGGACCCACGGTTCGTTAACCCCGAAAAATTTTAAAAAGAGCGCCTGTATGTTTATGAAGAGGCCTTCGCGTCCGTTGTTTTCGGGATAGAAAACCTTGTAATCTCCGGTTTGTATGGCTTGCAAGGCATTATTTCCGTTCATAGCCTCGTCCGGATAAAGTCCTGGCGTAACCGTGGTTATGTGGTAGAGCCGCAAGAAGCTTGCTATAATCATTACCAAGACAAGAAGCCAGAGATGTTTTGATTTATTCATTTTCTACCAATCATTATACTATATTTTATAAGCCACTAACTACTAACTACCAACTACTAAATTTTATGCCCGAACAGCCAATTCCAGAATTCAATCATGAGGTTCTTGAAGCCGACATAAAACGGCTTTCAGAGGAGATTCAAAAGCATCGCGAGATGCCGGAAAACCGCGTTTTGGGCGGCCAAGAGCTAGTTAAAAAATCCATACAATCAATAACTCCGGTTTCGCAGCAAACCGCTCCGCAGCAATCCGGCGGTTCTTTGCCTGATTATGCATCTCAAGCGCCCGCAGAATCCAGACTTGAAATAGAATATTTGGTTGACATCGCTATGCATCAGGGGATAGACAAAGCGAATGCCCAGGCTATGAAATCAAGCCCGTTCATTATGGATGCGTTTCATGACACGATGGCGGCCAAACTTTATCCGGAACTGCAGAAGAGGGGGATACTTAAATAAGTTAAAAGTTATAAAGCCCGAAAGTTAAAAGTTGAAATCCATCCTTTTATCACATCTTTATACCCCTTATTCGCCCGAATAAGGGGTATAAGGAAATATCATGGAAAAATCTGAAACTAAAATCTGTCAAAACTGCAAGCAGAATTTCACGATAGAATCGGAAGATTTCAATTTCTATAAAAAGATAAGCGTTCCGCCGCCGACATTTTGTCCGGATTGTCGCCTTCAGAGGCGGCTTGTTTGGCGCAACGAAAGAACGCTTTATCGGAGAAAGTGCAACGCACCTGGCCACGGGGAAGATATGATTTCCTACATCGCTCCGGAAAAACCACAGCCAGTTTACGATCAAAAATATTGGTGGTCGGATGGATGGAGTCCGATGGATTACGGCCGCGATTATGATTTCTCAAAGCCGTTTTTCGTTCAATTCAAGGAATTGTTTGATGTTGTACCGCGCGCGAGTATGTCAAGCAATTATTCCACTATGATTAACAGTGAATATTCTAATTGGTCGGGTGATTTAAAGAACTGCTACATGGTAACAGATGCAGATTATGTTCAGGACTCCGGATATTCATCAACTATTTTTAAATCCAAGGACTGCTATGAATGCAACGCAGTATCCGAATCGGAATTGTGCTACGAAAGTTTTAATCTTACGAAATGCTACCGGACAATCGGTTCTATAAACTGCCAGGGGTGTTCGGATGTCTGGTTCTCAAAAAATTGCAACGGATGCACCAATTGTTTCGGATGCGTGAATCTTCGTAATAAATCCTATTGCATTTTTAACGAACAGTACTCTAAAGAAGAATATTTAAAAAAATTAGGTGAATTTCAATGTGAACAACGGGGTGCGTACGACCTGCTTAAAAAGCGTTCCGAGGAGTTTTGGGCAAGCTTGCCAGAGAGACACAGTAGAGGATATGGCAATGTAAACGTAAGCGGCGACTACATCTATCATTCAAAAAATGTCAAAAATGGCTTTCTTGTATCTAGTGCCGAAGATAGTAAATATGTTTCACTTCTTCATTCTCTTGGTACAAAAGATTGCTTTGATTACACCGATTGGGGCGAGAATGCGCAGCTTTTATACGAATGCATAGCTTGTGGCTATAATAGTTCCAATTTAAAATTTTGTAATCTCGTGGTTATAGAGTCAAAAGATTCATTCTATAGCTATTTTTCTTATAATTGTTCGGATATATTCGGTTGTGCCAACATGCGGAAGAAGCAATATTGCATTTTAAATAAACAATATACTAAAGATGAATATTTTGAATTACTTCCTAAAATCATAAAACATATGGATGAAATGCCTTATGTTGATAAAAAAGGAAGAGTATATAAATACGGAGAATTATTTCCTATTGAAATATCCCCATTTTCTTACAATGAATCCGTTGCGCAGGAGTTTTTTCCTCTTACTAAAGAGGAAGCTATGCAGAAAGGATATTTATGGCGGGACCCCGATGCGAAAAACTATGTTGCAACAAAGAAAGCATCTGAAGTTCCGGAAACAATTGTCGGAGTAAATGATTCAATTACTAAGGAAATTATTGAGTGTGGGCACGCGACTCTGCCAGCCGGCGGATGCAATCAGGCCTGTACAACGGCATTCCGCATAATTCCAGCAGAACTTAATTTTTATCGCAAGATGAATTTGCCGCTTCCGCATCTGTGCCCGAATTGCCGCCACTATGAGCGCCTGAAATATCGTAATCCGCTGAAACTTTGGAAGCGCGCCTGCGCATGCAAAGGCAAAGAAAGCGCGAACGGCGTCTATAAAAATACAATCGCTCATTCCCACGGCGAGAATCAATGTCCGAACGAATTTGAAACGTCTTTTTCGGCCGAGCGTCCTGAAATTGTCTACTGCGAAAGTTGCTACAATAGCGAAGTAGTATGACCATTCTCTAATTCGCGCGAATAAGAGAATAAGAAAATATTATGGAAAAATCTGAAACTAAAATCTGCCAGAATTGCAAAAATGATTTCATTATTTTTCCGGAGGATTTTGATTTCTACAAAAAAATAGATGTTCCGCCGCCAACGTTTTGCTGGAAATGCCGGTTTCAGAGAAGAGTTGCCTGCAGGAACGAGAGAAAACCTTTTTGGAACACAAGCGCCAAAACAGGAAAGCGGATTTTATCGTTATATCCTCCAGAATCGGGCGTTACCATTTATGACGACGATGAATGGAAGACCGACGATTGGGATGCGCTGTCGTACGGGGTTGATTACGATTTCTCAAAGCCGTTTTTCCAGCAGATTCACGAGCTGGCACTCAAAGTGCCAAGGCCGTCGCGCTCAAACGAAGATAATGTAAACTCGGATTATTCGGTGAACACTGGTTGGTCAAAAAATTGCTATCTCGTTTCGAATAGCACTGGCGCCGAGGATTCCGCTTACTCCAACGCCATTGATTACTGCAAGTCGTGCTTCGATGATTCTCACATTGAAAAATGTGAAAGATGCTACGGGTCTTTTTGGATATTTAACTCGCATCGGGCACATTTTACTACGCGCTCGATGGACAACGCTTCGGTGTGGTTTTGTTTTGGGTCAAAAGGCCTGACGGATTGTTTCGGCTGCGTGAATCTTATGAACAAAAGCCATCATATATTCAATCAGCCGTATTCAAAAGAAGAATATGAACGCCGTATCAAGGAAATGAAGCTAAACACATGGTCCGGATTTCAAAAGGCGCGCGACGAAGCAATATCGTTTTCGCTTAAATTTCCCTACGCTTATCTCAACGGTATTTTTCATGATGATGTTACAGGGGAATACATAAGCGATTCAAAAAACGTTCATTATGGTTATTTGGTCAAGGGCGGGAAGGACCTCAAATATATTCAATATTTACAGATTCCAAAATCGGAAGATTCTTATGACCTCACCATTTGGGGAGGAGGAAATATACGCGCTTATGAAAATGCCACTTCAGGATTGGGAATTTCCAATTCAAAATTTCTTCTGGAATGCTGGTCCGAAATACTTGATTCGGAATACAGCATGTTTTGCAGGAACATTTCCAATTGTTTCGGGTGCGTCGGTTTGCGAAAAAAGCAATACTGCATATTCAACAAGCAGTACACGAAGGAAGAATATGAATCGTTGCGAAAAAAAATAATAGAGCAGATGTCTGCAATCCCATACATAGACAAGAAGGGAAGAATATACAAATACGGCGAATTTTTCCCGCTTGAACATTCTCCGGTTGGATACAATACTTCGCTTGTCATGGAACACTTTCCTTTGACCAAGGAAGAGGCACTGGCGGAAGGATATTCCTGGCTTGATTCAAGCCCTGCGGAGTACAAAACAACCATGACGGCAGCTCAAATTCCCGATGCAATTGAAGATGTGCCGGACAGCATTTTAAAGGAAATAATCCAATGCGCAGAATGTAAGCGCGCTTACCGGATTATTCCATCAGAGCTTGTTTTTCTGAAGACGGAAGGAATACCGGTTTCCAGAACTTGCGATGATTGTAGACATAACGTGAGAATCTCCATGCGAAGCAATGCATTTTTGTACCACCGAAAATGCCAATGCTCGGGAGAAAAATCTTCAAACGGGGTTTATACTAACGCTATGACCCATTTTCACGGCAAGGATTCTTGTCCGAACGAGTTTGAAACCGCGCATGAACCCAACGGTCCGGAAATCATTTATTGCCTAAAGTGCTTCTGGCAGGAAGTTGAATAGTCAAATTATAAAAATATGAATCAAGAAACTAAAAATTGTCAAAATTGTAAGCATGATTTTACTATTGACGATAGCGACCTTTCTTTTTATGAGAAGATTAAAGTTCCGTCGCCGACTTGGTGTCCGATGTGCAGGGCGCAGCGCCGGGCTTCGTTCAGAAACGAGAGGGTTTTTTACCGCCGTAATTGTGACCTTTGCAAAAATTCAATAATTGCCATATATCCCGCGGACGCGCTGTTTCCCGTGTATTGCAATGAATGCTGGTATTCGGATAAATGGGACCCGCTGAGTTACGGGCAGGCGTATGATTTTAACAAGCCGTTTTTTGAGCAAAATCGGGCTTTGCGCCTCGTTGTCCCGCGCACGGCAACTATCGGACGAAACAATATAGAATCCACTTTCGTGAATATCGGCGCAGAAAACAAGCGCGGATATTTCTTGATAGAAAGCTCAACCAGCGAAGACAGCGCCTACGCATATTGGATAGAAGACCACTGCAAAGAATGTTTTGACTCCGCATTTTTGCGGAAAACCGAAGTTTCCTACGAAACACAGGAAGCATCGGAATCATTCCGGATATTTTTCAGTGAAGAAGCGAGGCAGTGCCAAGAATCGTGGTTTTTGAAGAATTGCACCAATGCCAGCGATTGTTTCGGATGCGTTAATTTGAAAAATAAGAAGTACCACATATGGAATAAGCCATATTCAAAAGAAGAGTTCGCGCAGGAACGCCAAAAAATGGATACCGGCTCATATGCTTTTTTGGAAATGGCGAAAAATCAGTTCAGAGAATTTATGCTGAAATTTCCAAGGAAATACTCGGAAATTACCAAAAGCGTCAATTGTTCAGGGAATTACATTTCAAACAGCAAAAATTGCAAGGATTCATTCTTTATAGAAGACGGCGAAGACCTTCGTTACTGCGTGCGCGTGATGTACGGAGTAAAAGATATTATGGATTGCGATACAGTTGGCTTTCCCGGAGACCTTTGTTATGAATCAATAAACACGGCGCTGGAAGTATCCAGGATGAAATTTTGCACGCGGTGCTGGACTTGCAGGGATTCGGAATATTGCGACAATTGCGATAATATCTCAAATTGCTTCGGTTCCATAGGCTTGCGTTCAAATGAATATTGTATTTTGAATAAGCAATATTCCAAAGAAGAATATATTTCTTTGAAAAACAAAATCGTGGAACAAATGAACTCTATGCCGTACGTTGATTCGCTTAAGCGGCAGTACAAATACGGCGAATTTTTTCCGAGCGAACTTTCGCCTTTTGCATACAATGAAACGATAGCTCAGGAGTATTTTCCGCTGTTCGAGGCTGGAGCCAAAGAGAAGAATTTTTCCTGGCGGGAAATAGAAAGGCAGGATTACTCAATTACAATTATGCCTAATCAGATTCAGGACAATATAAAAGATGTGCCCGATTCAATAACCAAAGAAATAATAGGTTGCGCCCATGCAAAAAGATGTTCGCACCCATGCACTGGGGCTTTCAGGATTGTTTCCCAAGAACTAAATTTTTATAAAAAAATAGGGCTGCCGTTGCCCCGGATTTGCCCTAACTGCAGGCATTATGAGAGGCAGGCAAAAAGAAATCCGATGAAGCTTTGGAACCGCCAATGCATGTGCGAGGGCTGGCGCAGCGGAGCTTACCAAAACCAGGCAAAGCACGAACACGGAGAAAATAAATGCGAAAACGAGTTTGAAACATCCTACGCGCCCGACAGGCCTGAAATCGTTTATTGTGAAAGTTGCTATAATTCAGAAGTGGCCTGATAAGTTATAAAGTTGAAAGCGAAAAGTGAAATGGAAAAAGAAACAAGAAATTGTAAAAATTGTAATCAAAATTTTGTCATTTGGCCGGAAGATTTTGATTTTTATAAGAGAATAGACGTCCCGCCGCCGACATTCTGTCCGGATTGCCGATATCAGAGAAGAATTAGCGGCAGAAACGAGTGGAATTTTTACAAAAGAGATTGCTCGCTTTGTGGCAAGAGCATGATGTCAATTTACAATCCGAGTTATCCCGGCCCCGTGTATTGTCAACCATGCTATTGGTCGGATAAATGGAATACATTTGATTACGGCCGCGACTTTGATTTTTCACGTCCTTTTTTTGAGCAATTCTACGAGCATCGTTATAAAGTGCCTCGTATCACGCTTGCAAATGAAGGTAGCGTTAATTCTGAATATACAAACCAGTCAAATAATAACAGGAATTGCTATATGACTGTGGCTACAAATGCCTGCGAATATTGCCTTTATGGGAATTGGAACCAAAACAGCAGAGAGTGTCTTGATTCCTGGAATATTAAAGAATGTGAACTTGTATATGAGGCAATTGATTGTCTCAAGTGTTATCGTTCAGCATTTCTGGAAACATGCGTTGAAACAAGCAATAGCTACTTTTGTAATGATTGCCGGGGATGCACAAATTGCTTCGGCTGCGTCGGCCTGCGGAACAAATCATATTGCTGGTTTAATGAACAATTAACCAAGGAAGAATACGAACGCCGTTTTAACGCGATTGAGTGGACTACTGAAAATACAAATAGCTTTCGGAAAAAACTTGACGAGCTTCGCAATAAACTGCCGATTAAATACTATCATGGTCCTCGCGTAGAGAATTGCTCGGGAGATTTTATCGGTTTCGCCAAGAACACGCATTACGCCTTTAACTGTTTCAACTGCCAAAATCTAAGTTATGGGCAAGATGCGTGGGAGGCGCGAGATTGCAGGGATTTGACCGAAACTTTGGACGACGAGCTTGAATATGAGCTTGAAGGAGTTGGTTGGAGCCATGGAAGCATTGTTTCATGCAAGCAGTGGTATGGTTCAAATGTCGCTTATTCCGAATTGAGTTTCCACTCCGAAAATCTTCTGGGATGCGTTTCAACAATCAAAAAGAATTACTGCATTTTCAACAAGCAATACTCTCCTGAAGATTGGAAAGTAATGAAGGGGAAAATAGTGGAGCATATGAAAAAGACGGGCGAATGGGGAGAATTTTTCCCAATTTCTATTTCCCCCTTTCCGTACAATGACTCTTTGGCTCAGGATTATTTCCCGCTCTCAAAAGAAGAAGTAATCGCCAAAGGTTATCACTGGTACGACCGCGATGCGCGCGACTACGGGGCGACGTTAAATCATTCCAATTTGCCTCCTGCTATAAAGATTATATCTGACCAAATTCTCAAAGAGGTTATAAGTTGCAGTTCGCAAGATTCCGAAGACGAAAAGCGCGTACACCTTACCTGTGCCACTGCGTTTCGCATTCATCCTACAGAGTTGGAATTTTATCGCAAGATGAATTTGCCTATTCCTCACAAGTGTTTCCCGTGCCGGCTTTATGAACGTCTCAGTCGCCGCAATCCGAGAAAACTTTGGAAGCGCCAATGCCAATGCGCGGGCATTATGTCTGAAAACCAAGTTTATAAAAACTTTGGAGCTCATTCTCACGGCGAAAATCATTGCCCAAACAAATTTGAAACTTCATATGCACCGGACAGGCCTGAAATCGTGTACTGCGAGGCCTGTTACAATAGCGAGGTCGCATAAAAATGTCCGAAGTCCTGCCGAAGTTTTAACGAAGGCGGACGAAGCGTGCTATAATAGTGAGGTAGCATAAAATGCTGGTTTTCATTTTACTTTTTATTTCCATGGCGGCCATTGCCGGCGCCGCGGTTTATTTAATTTCCAAATTTTTGAGAAAGGGCCGTTTGCGCGACTCGCTCACTTCGGTTCTTTTGCTGGTAAAAATACACAAAGACACAGTTGAGCAATCAGGCGAAAAGGATTTTAAAAAAGAAATAGGCCTGACTGAACAGCTTTTAAGCGGGCTTGCTTCGCTTAAAAAGCTGTTTGTTCTGGAACTCGCGGTTCCGCACATCGGCGAAGAGATTCATTTTTATATTTCCGTTCCTCGGACACTGAAAGAAGTGGCGTCCAAACAAATACAAGGCCTTTGGGCAAACGCCGCGGTTGAAGAAGCGGGAGACGATTACAACATTTTCAATCCGAACGGAGCGATAGCCGGAGCTTATCTTAAGCAGGGCGAAAATTATGCTTTGCCGATAAGAACTTACCAGGAAATTGGCTCGGACACTTTTTCGGCGATAATCGGAGCTCTTTCCAAAATGAACGAAATAGGCGAGGGCGCCGCAATTCAGATATTGGCCAGGCCGGCTTCAAAGGGGAGGAAAAAAACAATCGAGGAATATATAAAAAATCTTAAAAAAGGGCAGGATATAAAGAAAGTTTTTGGCAATGAGTTTCCTTTTAAGCCCGAATATATAAAAGAAGCGTTAATTCCGTTAACCGAAAAAGAAGAAGAAAAGAAAAAGTTTGAAAAAGTTATCGATGATGAAGCAATAAAAGCCCTGAACGCGAAAATTTCAAAACCGACTTTTGACGTGAATGTCCGTCTTATCGCATCGGCGCCGACTCCTTTTCAGGCGAACGACATTTTGGAAGGACTGGCCGCCGGCTTCACGCAGTTTGGAAGCCCGGCGCGAAATGATTTCCAAATAGTCAAAGCAAAAAATACTTCCAAAATAGCTTACGATTTCAGCTTCCGCATGTTCAATAAAAATCAGGTGATGGTTTTAAACAGCGAAGAAATTGCGAGCTTTTATCACTTCCCGATTTCGGGGACGGAAACGCCGCGCGTCAAATGGCTTAAGTCCAGAGAAGCGCCGCCGCCATCCAATTTACCGGATAAAGGCGTCCTTGTCGGCAAGAGTGTTTTTCGCGGACAGACGAAGGAAGTTTATATCACTGACGATGATCGCCGCCGGCATATTTATATGATCGGACAAACTGGCACAGGTAAATCCACTTTGCTCGGCAATATGATCGTGGATGACATCAAAAAAGGGAAAGGAGTCGCCATCATAGACCCGCACGGCGACCTAGCCGAAAAAGCCCTAAGCTGTATTCCGCAGAACAGACAGGACGACGTGATTTATTTTGACCCGGGAGATATTCAGCGTCCGCTCGGTTTGAACATGCTTGAGTACAATTTCAACAGGCCGGAGGAAAAGACGTTCATCGTCAACGAAATGCAGGGGATTTTCAACAAGCTTTTCCCGCCGGAAACGATGGGCCCTATGTTTGAGCAATATATGCGGAACGCGCTGCTTTTGCTTATGGAAGATATGCCGAATGAGCCGGCGACCATGATTGAGATACCGAGAATTTTTACCGACCCCGAATTCAGGAAGCGGAAACTCGCGCGCATACATAATCCGGTCGTCATAGATTTCTGGGAAAAAGAGGCAATTAAAGCCGGAGGTGAAGCGTCTCTCGCCAACATGACTCCCTACATAACCTCCAAGTTCAACAATTTCATTTCAAACGACTATATGCGGCCGATAATCGGCCAGCCGAAGTCGGCGTTCAATTTCAGGCAGGTTATGGACGAAGGCAAAATACTTTTGGTAAATCTTTCCAAGGGCAGGATAGGGGACATAAACGCCGGGCTTCTCGGAATGGTCTTTACAGGAAAAATTCTTATGGCTGCTTTGTCGCGCGTTGATATCGCCGAAGCCGACAAGCGCCGCGATTTCAATCTTTACATAGACGAGTTCCAGAATTTCACCACAGATTCCATTTCAACGATTCTTTCCGAAGCGAGAAAATACCGGCTTAATCTGACGATGGCGCACCAGTTCATCGCCCAGCTGACAGAGAAAATACGCGATTCGGTTTTCGGCAACGTCGGCTCGCAGATAATTTTCCGCGTGGGCGTTCAGGACGCGGAGTTTCTGGAAAAGCAATTCCAGCCGGTTTTTGACAAGAGCGACCTCATAAACATAGACAACTTCAACGCTTACGCGAAGATTCTCGTCAACGGAGAAACGACCAAGCCGTTCAATATGCAGACAGTGCCGCCTGAAAATGGAAACCGCGAATTGATAGACCAACTCAAAGAGCGCTCAAGGCAGAAGTACGGCGCCGACCGGCAGGAAACGGAAGATTCAATTTTCAAGCGGTTAAGAACATAGAGGCCGCGAATAGCAAATTGTGATTTATGAATAAAGAACATTGTGACAACACACCAACCCTCTCCACTACTACATGTAGTAGTGGAGAGAAATGATTTCAATTTCGATCATAATCCTATCCACAGTCCATCATACTTTCTTTTTATGATATAATTTCAGTACTTTTATTTAATAAATATGGAAAAAATATTTGAGGAGCTGAAAAAGAAAATAAACGGCGAGGTTGTCGTTGACGAAGAGTCGCTTGAGCAATACAGCGGCGACTATTCTATTTTTAAAATAAAGCCGCAGGCGATTGTTTTCCCTAAAAATGCCGAGGATGTCGGCAAATTAGTGCAGTTCGTAAAAGCCAACAAGAAAAAGAACAAGAACCTTTCAATAACGGCGCGTTCTGCAGGCACGGACATGTCCGGCGGGCCCCTGAATGACAGCATCATAGTTTCTTTCATGAAGCATATGAACGAAATTAAGGAGATTACGTCTCCCTCCGCCAAGGCTACTGAGGGCACGGCCATCGTTGAACCGGGAGTTTATTTTCGAGATTTGGAAAAGGAATTGGACAAGCGCGGACTGATGTATCCGCCGGCGCCGGCTTCCAAAAACCTTTGCGCTTTAGGTGGAATGGTTTCCAATAATTCAGGCGGCGAGAGGTCGCTCAGCTACGGCAAAACGGAAAATTTCGTAAAATCGTTGAAAGTCGTTCTGTCCGACGGCAAACTTTACGAAATAAAACCAATTTCCGCGACAGAACTGAAAAAGAAAATAAAAAGCAAGAGTTTTGAAGGCGTCCTTTACCGGAAAATCTATAATCTCATAGAAAAGAATTACGACGCCATAAAAAAAGCCAAGCCTGATGTTTCTAAAAATTCTGCCGGTTACGATTTGTGGAACGTCTGGGACAGAAAGACATTTGATTTGACCAAGCTTTTTGTCGGCGCGCAGGGAACACTCGGACTGATTACCGAAGCGAAATTGCGCATGGTAAAAAAGAAAAAATTCTCAAGATTAATTGTCGTTTTCGCGAAGACATTGGAGCCGGTGCCGGAGCTGGTTGAGGCTATTCTGCCGTTCAAGCCGGAAAGTATAGAGTCCTTTGACGATAAGACAATGGGTCTTGCTATGAGATTCCTGCCGTCAATTCTCAAAATAATGAAAGGCAGCGCCATAACACTGGCCTTCAAATTCATTCCGGAGTTTTTGATGATACTCAAAGGAGGATTTCCCAAAATGATAATTTTGATAGAAGTCGCTTCCGACAGCGAAAGCGAGCTTTTTCGGAAAATGGATTTGATAAAGCAGGCAGCGCTCAAGTTTCCGGTGCAGGCCAGAGTCATCAAAGACAAAGCCGAAGAAGAAAAATACTGGACTATGAGGCGGCAAAGTTTCGCGCTTCTTCACAGCCACGTAAAAGGATTGGAAGCGGCCTCGTTCGTAGAGGACATAATCGTCAAACCGGAATTTCTAACCGAGGTTTTGCCCAAGGTAAATGAAATTTTGGACGAGCATAAAGACAAGTTGATTTATACCATCGCTGGCCATCCCGGCAACGGCAATTTTCACATTATTCCTTTGGTTGATTTGAAAGACCCAGCCATACCTGGAATCATTTCGGAACTGATGGATAAGATCTATAAGCTTGTTATTGGATACGGCGGTTCCATAACGGCCGAACATAACGACGGACTCATCAGGGGGCCATATCTTAAAATGATGTACGGCGAAAAAATCTACAAGCTTTTTGAGGAAACCAAAAAAATATTCGACCCGTTGGATATTTTCAATCCGCGGAAGAAAATCGGCGTGGATAAGAAATATTCGTTTTCTTTTATGAAAAAACAATGACCTGTCCCCACACCATAACGAGTTTTTGTAAAACTCTATATGTTAAAGATTGTAGCTAAAAAGGGAACAATCTAAAATTAAACATAATGAGGATAAACTATTTAAGCAAAGCCGACAAAAAGAATCTGAAAGGGGTTGCCTTGCTTCGTTTGGATTTCAACACCGAGGACGAATGGCGGATGGAAGCGGCGCTGCCGACAATACGCTTTTTGCTGAAATACTCGCAAAGAATAGTTATCTTGAGTCATCGTGGCCGTCCCTTCTTCGCCAAGGCTTCGAAGGGCAAGCCCAATGAATACGACAAAAAACTTAGCTTGAGGAAAGATGCAATAAACCTTTCCAAAATGCTCGGCAAGAAAGTAGTTTTTTTGCCGGATTTCAATCTGCCGAAAATAAAGAAAATAATCACCGAATCAAAAAAGGGCTCGGTTTTCGTTCTGGAGAATCTCCGGTTTTTCAATGGCGAAGAAAACAATGACGCTAAATTCGCCCAAAAACTGGCTTCGCTCGGCGATTTCTATATAAATGACGCCTTTGCCGTCTCGCATAGAAAAGACGCCTCGGTTTCGGCCGTAACGCGTTTTCTGCCGAGTTTCGCCGGGCAGGAAATGGAAAAAGAAATAAAATTCCTTTCCCGCGCGATGACTAAGCCCAAAAAGCCGCTGGTCGTCGTTCTCGGCGGAGCTAAGGCGCACGACAAGCTCGGAGTGATGAAATATTTCAAAAAGACAGCCGACTGGTTTCTAGTCGGTGGAGCCACGGCTGATACACTTCTTTTTTTGAAAGGAATAGATATCAAGAATTCTCTGGTGGATAAGGACAAAAAAGATTTGAAGAACTTGCGCGAAGTCATCGGCTACAAAAACCTGATTATGCCTTCCGACCTTAAATTTGAAAATAAAATGATTTTTGATATAGGAGAAAGAACTTCAGTAGTTTTCGCCGAAAAGCTAAAAAAAGCCGGAACAGTCATATGGAGCGGCCCGATGGGAGCTTTTGAAAAAAGGAAATTCTCTTACGGGACACTTGCGGTCGCAAAAGCAATAGCAGGAAATAAAAAAGTTTTTTCAGTTGTCGGAGGGGGCGAAACCGTGGCGTTCCTCAAAAAGCATAAACTGGATAAAAAATTCACTTTCATTTCAACCGGCGGGGGAGCAATGCTTGATTTTCTGGCAGGAGAAAAGTTGCCTGGAATAGAAGCGTTAAATTTGAGACGATAAAAAGGAGCAAACTTAATAACACTCATTCTCTAATTCGCGCGAATTAGAGAATGAGTGTGGCGTGATATAATAAGGGTATAAAATTATGAATGAGCGAGAATTGGAAAAACAGTTAAAAGCGCTCGCTAATCGGCGTCGCCTCTCAATTTTGAAGTATCTTAAAACACATCGCGAAGCGGCTGTTTCTGAAATTGCTGACGCCATTCATCTTTCGCTCAAGGCGACCTCAAAACACTTGAGGATGCTTGCGGCTCTGGATATTGTGGAAAGGGAACAGAGAAGTTTGCAAATGTTTTACTGCCTCGCAGTAATTAAATCATCTGCGATTAAACATATCCTTTATCTTCTCTAATTCGCGCGAATAGGAGAATAAGAGGAAATAGGAATAAGAAAATGAACGCTGAAAATAAAATTTGTCAGAACTGCAAACAGAATTTCACGATTGAACCGGAAGATTTCCAGTTTTACGAAAAAATAAAAGTCCCGCCGCCGACCTGGTGTCCGGAATGCCGAAATATGCGGCGCGAGGCCTGGCGGGAAGGACACACGTTCCATCGCCATTCGTGCAAAATGTGCGGCAAATCTGTTGTCAGTATCCATTCCACAGATGACCCGTTTACCGTTTACTGCCGAGAATGCTGGTATTCGGACAAGTGGGACCCGCTGAGTTATGGCCGGGAATATGATTTCAGCAAGCCGTTTTTCGCGCAATATCGGGAATTTATGGAAGCGGTTCCGCGTCCGGCGCTAACCGGCACAAATATCGTAAACAGCGATTTTTCCCATGCCTGTATAAACTGCAAGAATTGCTATTTTACTTTTTGGAGCTACTTTTCGGAGAATTCACAGAATTGCTTCGCACTTCTCCTTTCAAGAAATTGCTACGATTCTTACGTAACTGACAATTCCGACCATGCCTATGAAACAATGCACTGTAACCGTCTCTATAAAGTTCGCTTCGGATATTTCGCGGACGATTGCCTTGATTCTTCTTTTCTTTTTGATTGCGTCGGCTGCTCCGATTGCTTCGGATGCATAAACTTAAGAAAGCAAAAACACCGTATTTTCAACAAACAGTTTTCCAAAGAAGAATACGCAAAGGAAATAAAATACTGGGATTTGGGAAGTTATAAGCGACTGGAAGAAGCCAAAGAAAAATTCCGCGAACTTTATCTTTCAATCCCGCGTCGCTACGCTCATATTTTAAACAGCCAGGATTCTACGGGTGATATCATCAGAGACAGCAAGAACTGCAAAACGTGCTTTTCGATATTTGACGGTGTCCAGAACTGCAAATACTTGTATTTCGGAGGGTTGAACCTGAAAGACAGCTATGATGTCAGCGGCTCGGGCGACACCTCGGAGCTTATGTATGAAGATTTCGGAGTTATACGATCTCAGCGGGTTTTTTTCTCGGCAGGCGACGGCGAGTCGCAAGACATTATGTATTGCAATTGGGCAAGAAATTGTTCAAATGTATTCGGGTGCATACGCCTTAGGAACAAGAAATATTGCATATTGAACAAGCAATATACGAAAGAAGAATACGAAGAACTTGTGCCGAAAATAAAAAAGCATATGGACGATATGCCGTATGTGGACAAAAAGGGAAGGATATACAAATTCGGGGAATTTTTCCCCACGGAGATTTCTGCTTACCCTTACAACGAATCATGGGCGTTTACTTTTAATCCAAAATCCAAAGAAGAAGTGCTCGAAGAAGGATGGAAGTGGCGCGAGCCCAAAGAGCGTTCCTATAAGATTTCAATGAAGTCGGAAGATTTGCCGGACCATATCCGCGATGTTGATGATTCAATTCTTAAGGAGGTTATCGGATGCGCCCATTCGACAAGCTCATGGCAGGCCATGCACGGGAATTGCAACGAAGAATGTATGACGGCTTTCCGTCTGACAGCAGAAGAACTGGCATTTTACAGAAAAATGAATATTGCTTTACCTCGTATTTGTGTGAATTGCCGTTATTCTCAGCGCCTGCAGTGGAGGAACGGATGTCATTTATACAAAAGGAAATGCATGTGCGGAGGGCTGGAGGCAAAAAGTCCCTCTTCGCGGGATCTCGCGGAGCGAGACAAATCGCAAATTGCATATACTAACGAGTCAAATCATTCCCACGGCGACGATTCTTGCAATAACGAGTTTGAAACGACTTTTTCGCCGGACAAGCCCGATATAATTTATTGTGACCAGTGCTATAAAGAAGAATTTTTATGAATCCCGTTAGAGACAACAATCCGATGGTATTAACAAATATGTTTATTTTTCAAATAAAAAGGCGATTTCTGTTAAAACAAGCTGATTTACGATTGTCTAAGGACAATCTGTCTCTAATGGGATAAACATGTTTTGGCGCCTAAAAAGATACAAACTTATATTCTCAATGCTTCTTCAGTCGGTAATTTTCCGGCTGAAAATATTTATCCATAAAATGAGAAGATGATGAGATACTGTTGTTTTCAATTTTAGGAAGTTGAACTTCTTTAGGAAGTTCAACTTCCAAGATTTGGATATTTTTTTAAAAACGCTTACTATTATCTTTAATTATGGCAAGAGATCCAGAAGTAAATGTAGCGGAAGCAGACCTCGTTTTTTTTGACACGGAAACGACCGGTTTTGATTTGGACAAAGAACTGATTGAAATCGGCTTGGTTAAGGCCAAAGCGAAAACATTTGAGATAATCGCCGAGAAGGACATAAAAATAAAACCCACTCGGATTGAAGACGCCGACCCGGACGCTTTGGGCATAGTCGGATACGACCCGGCGGAATGGGAAAAAGACGGAGTTGATTTGAAAACAGGGCTGGAGCAATTTTTGTCTTACACCGAAGGCGCGATACTCGTCGGCCACAACATCGCTTTTGACTGGATGCATGTTAAAAAATCGCTTGAGCAGTGCGGACTTAAGCCGAATTACTATTATAAAGGGCTGGATACATTTTCGCTTGGCTGGCAGAAACTTGTTGGGCATCAGGGGATTGGGCACATTTCGCTCCGCGAACTTACGACATATTTCAATATTCCCGAAGGGCGCGCCCATCGCGCCATTGACGACGCCAGAGCCACTTACCAAGTTTTCTTGAAGCTTCTCAAGGAACCGGAAAACCGCGCCTTCTAACTTTATGGCCTCAAGCGGCAATAAATTCTACGCCTATTTCGTGCCTGCCCGCCGTAGCCTTGGCGAAGGCAGGCCGCGCATCTGCAAAAGCGGAGTGGCGGACAGCTGGGGAAAATGCGGAAAAATAGTTACCGGCGAAGAAGGCGCCCGCTATAAAGGGTTTAAAACAAGAGACGAGGCCGAAAAATGGCTAGAACTCGGCGCTGATTATCAAATAAAGATAGCAAAAAAACTTGAGCCCGGAATTTACTTTGATGCTGGCACGGGCAGGGGGCAGGGCGTAGAGATAAGCGTTACGGACGAAAAAGGAAAGAATCTTTTGCATAAAACAATTCCGAAAAACGAATTGAACCGCTTTGGGAAACTCCTTCTTGATTCCGACGCTACCAATAATTATGGCGAACTGCTTGCGATGCGGTACGCCATTGAAATAGCTGGAAAGAAGAAAATGAATAACCGCACCGCAGAGCGGTGCGATATCCACCGCTCAAGGATTGCGGTTATTCACCCCGCCCGTGGGCGGGGTTTATGTTTTCCACGCCGCAATTCATCCCTGCCCGTAAGGGCAGGGTGTTCTTGCGGGGAAAACATAAAAAAGGTCTTCGGCGACAGCAAGCTTGTTGTCGACTACTGGTCAAAATGGCGCTTCAAGAGAAACGACCTGCCCGAACAAACTGTTGAGCTGGCTGAAAATGTTTCGCGCCTAAGAAGCGATTTTGAAAAGAGGGGAGGCGCTGTAAAAAGAATTTCCGGAGGCGACAATCCGGCCGATTTGGGGTTTCACAGGTAAAATATCGTCTAACTGGTGGAGTTAGCGAAAAAAGACTATAAAACTATGGCAATAAATGACACAAGAGAAGCAATAATTGGCAAAAGAGGATATAGGAAAGATATTAAAGGTGATCAGTACTCACTTTATCTCTCGAACTATCCCATATCGGCAAAATATTTGGCCAGAAGACTAGAAAACAAAGGAAAAATACTTGCAGAACTATGTTCGGGCGTGGGCGTTACCTTAGAAGCTGTGTCCGGCAAATTCGAAAAACTTATAGGCGTAGAGTCGAACTTAGGGATACTTGATTATTGCCGTCAAAATCTGGAGTCAGCTGGCTTAATAAACAAAGTCGATCTTATTCAAGGAGACGTTACTGACGAAGATTTACTGAAAAATATCAAAGCCGATGTGGTTATCTACGATATTCCTTATTGGGTTTCTAAAGAACTACCAGACGGAACGAATGTTTTAGATAAAAATCCGGATTTGAACGAGCTAATAAATAATGTAAGGAAGTATATTACCGCCAACATTGTTGTTTTTGCTCCTCATTACCTTGGATATAGCGACATAAAGAATAGTGCCGTAGAGTGCGAATTCCAAAAAATTTATATCAATGGTAAGCATGACAGAAATTACATATTCTTTGGCAACCTTGTCGAAAACCAGGGAATTACAGAACAAAGATTAAGTTACGATGTTGCGCGAAGTTAAGCGATTGTGTAACGCAGGTTTTAATACAGTCTGATAGGCTAAGCATAAACAGCTGGATCGTCTTCTAACCAATAGCTTGGAATCGTTTTCCGACCAATTGCATGGGCACCTGCAATGATATGCCCATATGCAACCTCTGATAATTGTAGTATTGCAAATATTTCTTCAGCACACAATTGATGGCTTCCACATCATT
>ORJL010596475.1_pt1 | contig 46046 bp, 42 predicted proteins | sample 1779941 | NCBI WGS metagenome assembly ORJL01 (sample SAMEA104232317, study PRJEB22302) | groundwater metagenome | biome: forest; feature: aquifer; material: groundwater | place: USA | collected 2011-08-07 | depth 5.8 m | reverse complement strand
GAAGAAATCAGGGAAAGGGCAACCCACTTTATAATCAATTTTTCTTGATTCACATTCATATAAATAAATTAAAGCGCAACACGCTACCTTGAGAAAATCCCCCGCGAGACATTTCTCTGTTCGCGACCATCGCAGAGCTTTGCTGGCATGGTATCCGCCCAAAGGCGGATCAGCGAAGTGAGCGTGAGGGCGAAATCTCGCTGGAGATTTCGACCCGTGTCGCGGCAGAGGAATGGCGAGAAAACTACCAAGAAAAATGCGCGAACGCCTTGTTGGCTTCGGCCATGCGGTGCGTATCCATTTTCTTTTTCACTGCGTTGCCCTCGTTTTTTGTGGCCAGTATGAGCTCCTCGGCTAACTTCACCGCCATGGGCTTTCCGGTCTTTTTGCGCGCACCGTCCAAAAGCCAGCGATACGCCAAAGCCACTCTTCGCTCGCCTCTTACCTCGCGCGGCACCTGATAGTTGGCGCCTCCGATTCTGCGTGATTTCACCTCGACCACCGGCTGGATATTGCGCATCGCCTCTTCAAACACCTCAATCGCGGGCTTTTTGGCTTCTTTTTCAAGAATATCAAAAGCTTGGTAAACAATGCTCCGCGCAATAGATTTTTTACCCTCTTTCATAACGTAGTTAATAAGCTTTTCTACCAGCACGTTTCCGTACTTTACGTCTCCCGAGATATCTCTTTTTACATTGCGCTTACGTCTCATGCTGTTTCAAACTCTAAATTCTAATTTCTAAATCCTAAACAATATCGAAATCCAAATATCTAAATTCAAAACGTTTTGTTATTCAAGCTTTGGTTATTAGGATTTGTTTAGAGTTTAGATATTAGTGCTTAGGATTTTACTTTTCTTTGGGTCTCTTCGCTCCATACTTCGACCTCTGCTGTTTCCTCGCCGCAACTCCCTGCGTATCAAGTATGCCGCGAACGATATGATACCGGACGCCCGGTAAGTCCTTCACTCTCCCGCCGCGAATCATCACCACCGAGTGCTCCTGCAAATTATGTCCCTCCCCCGGGATATAAGCGGTTACCTCCATGCCGTTGGTGAGACGCACCCGCGCAACTTTACGAAGCGCAGAGTTCGGTTTTTTGGGAGTCATGGTCGTTACTTTCACGCAAACGCCGCGCTTGAAGGGCGAGGAGTAGTAAACCGGGCGGTTTTTCTTCACGTTAAAGCCGCGCTGGAGAGCCGGCGATTTGGTCTTAGAACGCTTCAGCGTTCTGCCGTGTTTGGTTAGCTGATGGATTGTGGGCATAATCGCTTGAACCTATTCTCAAAAACTTCGAATTTCCCCTCCGAGGAAATTCTCATCGCCGACCTCCTCGCTCGTCCCGATTGCGATCGGGACACCATGGCCGCTCGTCGGTCGAGCGTTTTGGAGAATAGGTTCTTCGCTCTCAATTTACGCAAGAGTAGGGCTCTCGTGAGCTTATTATAATAAATCACGAACTTTGAAAGTATATAGATTGTACCGCTAAGCGTCAAATAACACGGAGGCTAGGTGCCTACAAGCAAGCGGAACGCGAAAAACACCAGTGACCCTAAAAGTCCGGGCAAGAAAACAATCAAGCCTATCAATAAGAAAAGCCCGTACTGCTCAAGCATCATCTGCAATCCGATAAAGCGCTCGGGTAAAAGCGAGAAAAGGACTTTAGATCCATCAAGCGGCGGAATGGGAAAAAGGTTGAAAATCCCCAGCACCAAATTGGCAATCACCACCGTGGAGAATACCGTGGACAGGCTCTCTAGCGCCACCGCCGACAAATAACCCGAGAGCAACGGATCCAACAGACGAAGGAAAACGGCAAAAATCACCGCCAGAGACAGATTCGCCGAAACGCCAGCAATAGCGACCAAAAACGTTCCGCGGCGGATATTTTTAAAAAACATTGGATTGAACGGCACTGGCTTGGCCCAGCCGAAAATTAAGGGTCGTGCGCCAAAAAAGGCCGGCAGCGCCATCACCAGCGGAAGCAGTACCGTGCCGAAAGGATCAATATGCGGCAGGGGATTTAGCGTCAGGCGGCCAGCATTTTTCGCAGTTGGATCTCCGAGCAAGTACGCAACCGCCCCGTGCGCCACCTCGTGAATCACAATCGAGAAGAAATAGATTATTATTATAAAAACAATCTCCATCATGAGAGTCGTTGTCAGAGTTTGCTAGTTATGATACGCTACATTGGCCTTTCGGCCAAATGCGATACCAATATACGAATGCATACTAATTATACCTATACGGTTTTCGCCATTCGTATTATTAGTATGAATTAGTATATTAGCATCGCACCAATGTTATGAAAACTTGCGCCATCTGTAAAAAGGGATCGCACCTCCAAGGAGTCAGGAAACTTCTGCGAGGCCATTACAATCCAACCACCACCAAACGCGTCTATCCCAACCTGCAATGGGTGAAATTGGCAAACTCGAATTCGCGTATCAAAGCCTGCGCTAAATGCATCAAGGCACTCTCAAAACGAACCAAATCCTAAACTCTAATTCCTAAATTCTAAACAAACCCAAAACTAAAATTTTCAAATACCAAAACGTTTAGAGTTTAGTGCTTAGGATTTAGAGTTTTAGTAGAAACGGGCTGTAGTATACCGGCAGTACGCATGCATGGGGTGCATGTAGACCGGGTTCAATTCCCGGCAGCCCGACCGGTGGAATTTTTATCAGGTTCAGGGGTATAACAAAATCATGAAAGAGAAGATCTACATTCTTTTCCGCAACTTTAAGGGGGCGACTAACCGAGGCTGTTTTTGTATTGGGCAAAATCTCAAAACTTATGAATTTATAGCGACTAGCTAAAATAATTCTCATAGATTTTTGTAGAAAGCCCAGTACTCGCTGGGCTTTCTTAATTCTTGATAAAAACATGATTATCATAAAAAATCTTACAAAAAATATCTTAGGCGAACCTCTTTTTGAAGAAGTGTCTTTTGTATTGCACAAGGGAGATAAAGTCGGACTGGCAGGACCAAACGGTTGCGGAAAATCAACGCTCTTGAAAATAATAATTGGTGAAATTGAGAATGATGGCGGCAATATAAATCTTGATAACGAAAAAATAGGGTATTTGTCGCAAGAATTACCATTTAAGAGCGCTGAGACAATTGGGAGTTTTTTGTCCGCTTCGGAAAATCCGAAAGCAAAAATCGTTCTTGAGAAAGTCGGGCTTGATGATGTTCCGCACAATCTTGTCGTCACTAAACTTAGCGGCGGACAAAAAACAAGATTATCGTTAGCAAGAATTTTATTGGACAAACCAAGCATCCTGCTTTTAGATGAACCGACGAACCACCTTGATTTGAAAGGATTGGAGTGGTTAGAAAACTTCATACGCGATTTTAGGGGCGGTGTGTTGATTGTTTCTCACGACCGCAGATTGCTTGATAATTCGGTTAATAAAATTCTTGAAATAGATTCGGTAAATCATAAATTCGCTGAATATTCTGGTGGATATACGGAATATGTTATGGAGAAAGAAAAGAAAATCGCAAAATGGGAAGATGAATATCAGCGACAACAAAAAGAGAAACGGCGAATGGAGCTTTGGCTTGCATTGAAGCGACAAGAGGCGCATGTTCATCCCGATCCGGCGAAAGGCAGACTCATTCGAGCAAAGGAGAAATATCTGCAACGCGAAATTTATGACAAGGAAATTCCTAGACCGAAAAGTCAGAAAAAAATAACTAACTTGGAACTCCAAGGCGAAGCTGCTTCTGCAAAACTCATTGTTCGAGCAAAGAACATCGCCAAAAACTTTGGGAGCAAAGTTGTACTTCGTGATATGAGTTTTGAGTTGAGGGGTGGAGAGCATATATTACTTGCCGGAGAAAACGGGTCAGGCAAAACGACACTGCTTAAAATTATCACCGGCGAACTTATTCCCGACAGCGGAGAAATCAAGCTTGGCGAAAATGTTCGTTTCGGTTATTTCGCCCAAGAACATGAAATACTTAATCCAGATAAAACAGTTATGGACGAGTTTTTGAGCACCGACCGTTTGCTTAATTCGTCCAGAAACCCGCGCTCTATTCTTGGAGCTTTTCTCTTTAGTGGACAGAGTGCTTTCAAGAAAGTTTCGAGTTTGAGCCTCGGCGAGCGCGTGCGTCTCATTTTCGCCAAGCTTACCAATCAAGAAAACGAACTTTTGATTCTTGACGAGCCGACGAACCACCTCGACATTCAGTCGCGAGAAATTATTGAGGATGCGCTTCGTGGTTATAAAGGAGCTATCTTTGTTGTGTCTCATGATCGATATTTCCTTGATAAAATTTCCATTAATCGAGTGCTGACGATTCAAAATGGAATGATCAAGGAAAATCTTGTATAATTCTGAAACACGGCTCGAAAGCTTCTGGGAGCGGAGGCGGCGCGGGAATTCTTTTCCCCCCAACCCCCTTTCCTCCCCGCGCCGCCGGAGCGGTTTGGGATTTGCGAAATTGCTTTAGCAATTCCGCTCAAAATGGGTTTCCGCCTACACTAAAGTTTCGGCGGACGGGCGCGCTAAATTCAGAATACGCGACAAAAATATCAACAGTTCCCAAATACACATTCATTAACCTATAGGTTAATGAATGTGTATTGCGTTGGAATTAGTCGGCGCCGAACCATCTTTCGACTGCGACTGCGGCTCCCGTTCGAGGGTCTCTGCGGCCCGAGAGAGCCAATCGAAGGCGGGACAAGTTATGAATTCCATGAGATCGGAAAGTAATCCGGCCATGGAGATGCGCCTGCTCGTGGTGAGCTTGCCGAACCATCGTGTACGATATGTGTATTTCGGGGCAACTAGATATTGTCAAGTTCGGTAAGAACGCAAAACCGCCGGTCATGTGGCCGGCGGTTTTGGCTTACCCTAAGAGAACTCGCAACTTGAGTTCTCATACAGAGGGGGGTGGAAGACTTCGCTTATACACAAGTGGGTGGCGTAATGCTTTCTCCCGAAAGCATATTAATGCCCCCTGGTAGTGACAATTTGACCGAAGTTCCAAAGATCCCCCTCCATACAAGCCCTCAAGCATCGTTCTTCTCTTTCAGAATGTTGCATAAATAATTTAGTTGTTTACGCTTCCATTATAGTACTTTATAGAATTCAGCGTGGAGGACATGTGGACAACCTGCGAAGAAGCTGTAAAAATCGACAAAACTGCGCTAGCTTTATCTAGGCAGAAGTGCTTCCTGTGGATACCCGCAATTCACATAGGACTTGACAGCCAATCCCCGGAAAAGCCGCGCACAAAAAATCTAGATCAACTTAGCAACATCTGCGAGTTCTTCATAAATACCGTCAATCAAATCATAAGACTTCGCTTCCTCGAGTGTTACCCATGCGTGATCAACCAAGTCCCGTCCCGGCTTGGCGTCGCCGGATTTATATCTGCCCCAAAATGAAAGACCCAGAACCCAAAAGCCCTTAGGATGCTTGAATGTATAGTTGGTCAGATACTTCAGATCTGAAACTTCCACATTCGCCTCTTCCATAACTTCGCGCTCAATCGCGGGTTCGAGAACTCCATACCAACCGTCATATGATTTGGTTGTCGGCGGCCGCGAAATAAAATCGTCCTCTTCGAACTTTCCTCCCGGGACTGTCCATCTCCCCGGGAAAGCTTTTTCATAATCCGCGCGCTTCACGATCAGGAACTTCCCGTCCCTGACTACAATCGCCGTCACCGGTATTATAAAAAGTTTTTTGGCAAATTTATCGTCAATCTCCATAGAAGAATATCGGCTACAAACGCAAAGCTTTTGCAATCTGAACAATCAGAGATACTCCAATTGGCGCCGGCAGAAGACTATATGCCTCCTGCCCCTCGTCGTCAGTAACTGTCCATGGTTCTTCAACGACACGCACTGAATCAGCGACGGCGTCATACTCGTAGCGATAGCTGGGGGTAATTTCGTATTGGTCAACCACATCGCCGGCGGCAACCACGGGAATTGAATTGCGCAAGAAAATCTGCGGAACCCCTTGTAGATTGAGAAGGGTTTTCATCACCTTCGCATCAACTTCAATCCGATCCCGAATTGCTTCAATGCCAAGCTCGTCCCCCTCCTTGGCAACCATGCGCGCACCGCCGCAGGCTATGTTATCACAAATTAAATAAAACTTTTTTGTAGCCTTGTCATATCCGATATTCTTCGTCCGCAACAATCGCAAACTTCTCGGTGTTTGGCACCGTGGGCAAACTACGCGGTTTTTAATGCGCTCATCAATCACCGCCTCCGGTACATCGATAAACACAAAAAAGTCTGGATCGTCCCGATAACCGATCAACGAACGGAAGTACAATGAATAAGATACCTGATCAAGATTTCGCGGGAACCCATCAATAAAAACGGCCTTGCGTCCCACTTCGTCAATCTTACGCTCCAGCAGCGCCAGAATAACTTCCGTCGGCAAAAGCGTTATTTTGTCGCGGCCGGAGATTACATCCATGATTTTATCAACCTCGATAAAACCGCGATAACGTGAGCGCAAAAACTCTAGCAATTTTTTCTTCTCTTCATCACTGCCTATGGCTTTATGGATATCTCGCACCAGATCGCCCACAGAAATGTGCGCCACGTGCTCGCTACCAACTGCCTCCATAAAAAGCTTGGTATATGTTCCCTTGCCAGAATTTTTTGGCCCCAATAGGAGCGCGACAAAAGTATTCTCTCTTAGGAACTCGCGCAATTTTTCAATTTCAGGACCAGCTTTCAACTCAAAATACTTTTTCCGTTCTGTGGGATCTTCCAAAGAAAAAACGGCCGAGCCTTCCGGTGATTTAGTTTTGAAAATGGGAAAAGAAAAACCTTTCATAACGCAGAATCTAACCAATGTCTTGATATGCTACCAAGAAATATATAGGCGAGCAACTTTATACAGGACAAAAAGAAAGCCCCATGCCGCGCGGGGTCCTATTAGATCCCTCGACTACACTCGGGACAAGCTTTGTGATCAGAGACTGTGTTTTTCTAAGAGAACACACTTTAATCACCGCTTGTGGTGAGCCTGTTGAACCATCCCTTTCTATTTAGCCGTTGCCGTCGTGATGGATCGGCCGTCGCTTGAAATAGTTACATCGCCGTCGCGATCGGTCCGGAATACTTGCTGGCTGTAGGCTACCAGCCGATCGAGAATTTCCTGATGCGGGTGGCCGTAGCGATTCTTCCGCCCCGCCGAAATCACCGAGACCTCCGGCGACACCGCCGCCAAGAACGCCTCCGAGGAAGACGTCCGCGACCCGTGATGGCCGACTTTCAACATATTCGCGCGCGGATTGATTCCGCGCGCAAGAATACCTCGTTCGATTTTATCCTCCGCGTCCCCCATCAGCAAAAATTTTGAGGCGCCAAAATAAACTAGCGCCGTTACATTCGCGTCGTGCGGATTTTTAAGCGAGACCTCGTTCATAGGACTAAAGGGCGAAAGAATTCGCACCCGCGTATATCTCCCTACCCCAACCCGCATTCCGAGAATGGCGGAGTACGAAACAATGTTCTTTTCTTTTTTAAGCTTTTGCCATTCCGCGTATTCGGCGGTGCCGTAATTCGCGTTGGATTCGATAACCGCGCCGACGCGGTAGCGTTTGAGTACGTCAACCAATCCTCCGACGTGATCCGCGTGAGGATGTGTGAGAATCAAAAGATCGATCTTGCGATCCCAAAAGGGCATGGCCGAACCCAGTTTTTGCAAAATCCGCGCATCGCCCCCGCCGTCTATCAGCACTTGATACCGATCGGGCGTTTCGAAAAATATCGCATCCGCCTGCCCCACATCAAAGACCGTGAGCGACAGAGCGCTCCGGCCCTCTAGAGAAAACAGGAGCGACCAAACGCCAAGCGCGGCAATCACGGAAATCCCCAGCACCGTCCAAAGAATCCGCGGGCGTAACTTATCCGGCATAATTTCTTATTCTTAGACGGAATCCGCTAAAGCGGGTAAAAACATAACGCGCCGTAATCCAGAAAGGCAAAATAGCAAACACCAAACTCGCAAATTTAGGAAGCGCGGCGGCGGCGAAACGAAAATCGGCGAAAAACTTAATCACAAAAAACTCGTACCAAACGAGAACATGCAGCGCCCAACCCGAAATCCACGCAAGCGGCGCCGAAAACATGGCGAACACCCCGACAATAAATCCCAGAAGCATGGTGTGCGGTATGACCGGCAGTATCAAAAGATTCGCCAGGGGACCAACGAGCGAGACCGTGCCGAAATGCCATAAAATCAATGGATAGACAAAAAGTTCCGCCGAAATGGTGGCGACCAAAAGTTCGCGAATCCCCCAAGGATTGGGCAAGCGCTGAATGTAGGATTCTAAAAGGGGCGGCACAAGAATAATGCCCAACGTCGCTAAGAATGAAAGCTGAAACGAAAGGTCGAAACGCAAAATGTAGGGATTGGCGAAGGCCATGAGAACTGCCGCGAAAACTAGCGCATTCGTGACATCGTATATCCTGCCGCGCTCTCGGGCCACCAGTATCAAGACGCCCATGAAGGCGGCACGAACCACCGAGGCTCCCCCGCCCACCAGAACCACGAAAAGTACAATCACCACGGTAGCCAAGAAAAACCGCGCTCGCTCTGAAAGATGAACAAGACCGAAAGCCCACGAAACCGCGAGCGCGATCATGGTGATGTTAAACCCCGAGAGCGCGATTATATGCGAGGTGCTCGTGCGAGCGAGCGCCTCGCGAAAATCATCGCTCAAGGAGGCGCGTTCTCCCAATAAGATCCCCAGCGTAAACCCCGCGTCCGGCTCGGGCAGGGCGGAGCTGATCGCATCTTCAAATTTGATTTTTAACTCATCTAGCAATCTCAACAATGAAAAGGGTTGGGGATCGGAAAGCGCGATATCGGGAAAACTCATAACCGCCGCGATACCGCGCCGTTTGAGTGAAACGCGATAATCCGGATATTCTTCCGGCAAAGATTCGATAACCCCGGAAATCTCGATGGTTTCGCCGCGCCGGAATTCCGGAAACCGGCGCACAGTGACTAAGATGCGGATATTTTTGCCGGTAACCTCCGAGGTATTTAAAACGTAACGCGCTACCTGACCTTTGATATCCGGCGGCTCTATAATTTGACCGGCAAATGTTTTTTGGATTCCAAGATGCGGCGTGATGGCGTTATCCGGCACGAGCGCCATGCTCATGCGAAAAATCCCCAGCGCCAAACTGACTATCGCGACTCCGATAACTATTGTTGTCCGGCTTCGTTTCAGACCAAGCGCGGCCAACGCCGCCCCCAGCACAAAAACAGCCCAAATCGCCGTCGGCGGAATCGCTACAAACGATGCGGCTAAAACGCCCGCGAGAAACGCGAGAAAAACTAGAAACCCGGCGAGCGAAAGTGGCAACACCCACATGGACTCATTCTATCAACAATCGATGGCGTTCTCATAAGCGTAGCCACTATTCTACGATCGTAGGATAGTGGCTACGCTTCATTACCTCTCGAATTCTATTACGATCAGTATTCAACTCCACGTTTCGCTTTTACGCCCTCGGTAAAAATATGTTTGACTTCGCGCATTTCGGTTACAATGTCGGCACGCTCGATTAATTCGGACGGCGCGTCGCGTCCGGTCAGAATCAAATGCTTTTCTTTAGGAAATCTCTCGACAAAATCCATCACGTCTTCTAGTTTTAAGAGTTTTAATTCAAGGGCATTGTTAATCTCATCTAAAATAACCAAATCCAAATTGCCTGATATAATTTCTTTTTTCGCCAAAGCCAGACCATCTTCGGCGGCTTTTTGATGCTCATCAATCGGAAGCTTGTCTCCCAAAATCCCCACAAACCCCTTACCGGTTTTCACGATTGAAAATTGAGAATTGAAAATTGAAAATTTCTCAAGGAATATGTCTTCTCCCGACTTCCACGGCCCCTTGATAAATTGAATCATTAAAACGCGCCTCCCCTCGCCGACAGCTCTCATCGCCGCCCCTAGAGCTGCAGTAGTTTTTCCCTTACCATCACCCGTATTCACAATTATCATAAAGCTGTTGTTCTCCCGATTTTGTATTCTCGATACATCAGTTTTTTCCAATTGATGTATCGGGGCCTTTGCCGTTGCCTGTATTTACGAGAATCATACCTAGTTCTCCTATTGTAAGCCGCAAAGATACTACTTTCTATATTTAGCCATAGATAAGGCTATTTTAGGCTAAAACTTGACTTTATTTTAATTATAGTGTATCATAGAAATATGCCTAAACTGGGCAAAAACCCAGAAACCTGAAAGGAGATCCACATGAAGACCGCTTTTCGGCAGCTCCTCGACAACCTGTACGCCAAAACGAAGTTCATCTTCACCGCGCTCATGCTCCTCGGAGTCGCCTACCTGATCGAAGTCATCACGACCTCGATCGACAGTTCCCTCGCCGAGGACGCCGTCCGCATCCGTTACTCCCTCTCCACCTACGGTCTCCGCAACAGCCTGATCTCGCTCACGCAGCTCGGCTACACCGTAGGTGTCGCGTTCATGATTGCCTGGATCATGGCGACGGTGAAAGACGACAAGAAGTGGCTTTTGGGTCAAGTCCATGTAGCCGTCATTCTCATCGTGATGGCGCTCGCGCACCGTTGCTATGTTGGAATCGAGGCCATCGGCTTCGACTTCCTCCACGGCGTCAACAACGGGGCCTTCAACGGCTACTGGCTCATGCCCTACGACCGCTTCGACGTGATCGGCGACGTCGTCTACGCCCTTCTCATTTTCTACCTCGCGCGGAAGCTCTCGCGCCGCTACTTCGGTAGCGGCCAGATCTCTGCGGCGAGCGTCGAGATGAGCGCTGTCATGGCCGCGGACGTCACCACGACCCCAGGCTCGGTCGACGCGAAGCTCGCGACGGCGGCCTGATCAGCACTCGCTCTCACGCGGGGCGCTCTCTTTCGAGAGACGCCCCGCTCTTTTTTATCATTTGATTTAATCTTATTTTACTACCGCAACCACGGGGATACTTTCTTTAAAACTTGATCAAACCCCGGCAATAATTTCAGTCCCTTTGCTTCGCTGAATTTAATCCATTTGTAATTCCTCGCTTCCCAGTCAAGTTTAACCTTGTCGGTGCCTACTTCAACTAAAACAGGGTGAACAATCCATGTCTTTTTGTACTTGGGCGCCTCCTGATGAAATATCTCACACAATCGAATCTTTTTAACCATACGCCCCGGTATTCCCAATTCTTCTCGAATCTCCTCCCTAACTTTCTCTTCAAAACTTTTCTTATCATCCAAAAATCCGGAGATGCCGTTCCAATAGCCAGGATAGAAATTCAATTCTTTGCTTCTCTGCACCACCAGAATTTTATCGCGGTATTTAACGACGCAATTCATCACCGGCGCCCAATGCGCGTTTGTATAATCCATTTGCCCCGGTTTTAGTTTGAATTTCATCTTTTTCATATCTTCACTGCCTATGGCAACGTTTACATTTCTTTCCAACAACATCCTTACATTCTCAAGTTTGTAAGGATGTTGTTATTTCCCGTGGCATTTTTATATTTCTTGCCGCAACCGCAGGATTTTTGAGTAATCATATTCTGGATAGAGCCTAGCTTTCTTATCCACAATATCATCAATGGAAACCCATTCGGCGTCGAACTCATAGCTATCTTCGACAATGTGTACTGTATCTTTCTCATGCAATTTTTGATCTGACAGAGTCCCTTGAAAAAGGAAAATAATCTCGTGCCCTTTATCTCCTTCATAAATAAAGAGGTGTTCTATCACATCAGCCAACCTTAAATCCTCAATCCCACAATTCAACTCCTCTTTTATTTCCCTCAACATCCCATCCTTTACCGTCTCACCAAAATGCAGACTACCGCCTAAAACTCTGTAAAAATCTTCATTCTTCACGCTATCGTGATTTTTACCGACAAGAACACGTTTGCCGTCTGTAATAAGACACATCACTTTCACTCTTATTGAATTTTTTGTTTCATCTTCCATGACACTTTTTGATATGCGATATAGGAAAGAAGCAGCTATTGCGCTGAATTGAGCCTAAGAACTTCACCTCTAATCTGTTACGTATTCCTGGGAGTTAGCAAACCTAAATAAGACTGGAGGATTTCGGCTGAACCCGAACTCTCAAGTTTTTCCATTATACGCCGTTTTGTAGTTGTTCTCAAAAAATCCGACGATCCGGGAAATACACCCAGCCAAGAAAGTCGACTCCGGACGCAAATGTTTTGATAAATACCTTTTGCTGATGCAACTTTAGCTTCAATTTGTTTTTGAGAAATTGCCGGATAGCTGAAAAACGTCGCCTGATGTTAACGATTTGCAAGCGATCGCTTGCAAATCGTTAACATCAATATTGTATCGTACCTCTTGGGTATTATTTGAGCGGCACCGGGTCGATAACAAATATACCACTGGACAATTCTATGGAATTGTCCATTGGGTGTTCGAAAGAATCTATTTGGGGAAATCTCCAAAACAGCAACTAGTTCTTTTCTTTAAACCCAGTTTTAAAGGCCCGATCCCGATCCGCCTCTGCCAGTTGGCGGATGGCGGACGGAATCGGGCCCCTCCCAAGCCCCGTTAGAAAATTTATATGTTGCCTCGGTGAAAAATTTGGCTACAAGTGTGTCATCGTAGCTTAATACATCTCCAGAGTGTCATGTAAATTTTCTAACGGGGCAAGCCAGGTAGTAGAACTTCGACACTTCCGCCGGGTCCGCTATGCGGACCAGTCGAAGTTTCACTACCCGGCAAGCCCACGCCGGAACTCCCTTATAAGAATTCCTGTGTGAGAACAAGTTTTCTACATTATTTTTATTGTACCCCCAACGAAGCTAGGCATTTTTTCTTCGTCGGATTTATAAGACAAGAGCGCGTAGCGCTACCTTAAGAAAACCCCCCAAGCGAGGACACCGCTTTCCAGAAACACTCATCCGAGGAGCGCGCATGGTCTCCGCCCGAGGCGGAGGCGCGACGAGGATGGTGAGTGAGAAATTCCGGCTGGGGAATTTCGAATGCTTTCTGAAAGCGGAGTCCGAGCGTCAAACGCACCCGCCCGACGACTGCCCGCACTGCAAGCATGTCTTGCAACTGCCGGTTTGTATCATCATCCCGCCGCAAAGCCGACAGACCGTATCGGCGAACACCACTCTCGTCTGCGATGTTTTTGAAACCGGCTCTGTTTTAATCGTTGTTGCGGACAATGCCGACGCATCCGTGATGTGCGCCTTACCATCCGAATCGTAATCCGCAATGCCCAGCTCAAAAAGATCGTCTTTCCCCAAGAATCGCCTCGCCAGATAGCGGAAAATATAATCGGTGATCGAGTAAGCGATGGGAATATCCGGATTTTCTGTGACTCCAGCCGGCTCGTACCGCCCGTAGATATACTTCGAAGCCAACACCTTTAACGGCACCCCATACTGCAACGCGATCGAAATGCTGATAGCTAACGAACCCAAAAGCCCCTGCAGTGTGGAGCCATGCTTTGATAGAGTAATAAAAATTTCCGCCATCGTCCCGTCACTGAATGTAGAGTAGGTGAAGTAACCCTCATGCCCGGCTATCGAAAACTTATGCGTTTCGGATGAACGCGTCGGCGGCAAACGGCGCTTTGTCGGCAAAAGCGGCAATTTTTGTTCTTTTGCGGCACTGCCGCCCTTCCCGGATGAAGACATCAGGGGCTGTGCCGCTTTTGACCCGTCGCGATAAATCGCGAAGGCCTTGATCCCGACTTTCCAAGCCGTGATGTAGGAATCCATGATTTCCTGCGGCGTGGTTTCGTGCGACATGTTGAAAGTCTTGGAAATCGCCCCGGAAATGAAAGGTTGGGCCGACGCCACAATCCTGACATGACCCTGCCACGAGATCGAACGTTGACCATTGGCTGGCGCTACGGCGCAATCGAAAACCGGGAGATCTTCGTCTTTTAGGTTTGGCGCGCCCTCAATGGTTCCTTTTTCTTGGACATGGTTAATTATTTCCTCAATCTCTTTTGAGGAATACCCCAGTGTGGCGAGCGCGCGCGGCACGACTTGGTTTACAATCTTCATGTAGCCGCCGCCGACCAGCTGCTTCATCGCGATATGGGCGAATACCGGCTCGATGCCGGTTGAGTCGCAATCCATCATGAAAGAAATTGTTCCGGTGGGGGCCAGCACGGTTACCTGCGAATTGCGCACGCCATATTGCTCTCCAAGCGCTACCGCCTCGTCCCAAACAGTTTTTGCCGCCGCCGTAAGCACCCGATCGACAATATATTCTTCCTTAATTTCAGAAATCTTGGCGCGATGCTTCTTAAGCACGCGGAGCATCGGCTCCTTGTTCACCTCATACTCGGGAAACGGCCCCATGCGCGAAGCCAAGACCGCCGACTGGCGATAGCTCTCGCCCGTCATGAGCGCGGTGATAGCGCCGGTCCAGGCGGCCGCCGCGGGAGAATCATACGGGAGTCCGATGGAAAGAAGCAAAGCCCCCAAATTGGCATACCCCAAACCCAGCTCGCGGAACTTGTGGGCGTTTTCGCCGATTTTTTTCGTGGGGTAAGAAGATCCGTCAACTAAAATCTCTTGGGCCGTGATCATAATGCGCGCCGCGTGCCTGAAAGCCCCTACGTCAAAGGTATTGTCGTCCTTGAGAAACTTCATTAAATTGATAGACGCCAAATTGCAGGCCGAGTTGTCTAAATGCATATATTCACTGCATGGATTGGACGCGTTTATCCGGCCTGTGTTGGCGGCGGTATTCCAATCGTTGATGGTGGTATCGAACTGGATTCCCGGGTCCCCCGACTCCCAAGCAGCCTCTGCGATCTGACGCATCATCTCCTGCGCCTTGTAAGTATCGGCTACTTCGCCGTTTGTGGCGTATCTCGTGGACCACTCGCCGTCCGCCTCCACCGCTCGCATGAATTCATCAGTCACCCGAATGGAGTTGTTGGCGTTCTGGTATTGGATTGAGTTCCAAGCCTCATTATTCAAATCCGCCATGTTGTACCCCGCCGCCATCAGCGCCCGGATCTTTTTTTCCTCTTCCGCTTTGCACTTAATGAAATCTACCGCATCCGGATGATCAATATTCATCACGACCATCTTAGCGGCGCGCCTGGTTGTCCCTCCGGACTTAATCATGGAGGCGACCGAATCCGCCCCGCGCATAAAAGCTAACGGCCCCGAGGAAGTGCCGCCGCCCGAGAGCGACTCCCTGGAAGAGCGAAGCGGCGAGAGATTCACCCCCGCGCCGGAACCGTACTTAAAAATCATCCCCTCGTTCCGGATCCACTCTAAAATCGATTCCATTGAGTCCTCTACGTTCAAAATGAAGCAGGCGGAACACTGGGGATGCTCTTTCACGCCGACGTTAAACCAGACCGGACTGTTAAACGAAGCCTTCTGGAACAAAAGGATGTGGCGCAATTCATCGGCAAATGTTTCTGCTTCGCGTTTGGTCTTTAAATGCCCGAACTTCTCGCCCCAGGCCTGCACAACCCCTACCACCCGATCAATCATCTGGCGCACGGAGTATTCGCGGACAGGCGTTCCCGCCTTGCCGCGGAAATATTTGGTCGCCACAATCTGAACCGCATTTTGCGACCAGAATTCGGGAAATTCCAAATTATCAAGCTCTATAGCCGACCCGTCAAGATGCTTCATCTTGACAGAACGCCTAACCCATTTCACCGTATCATAAACCGGCGTATTACCGCTCGTAAAATAGCGCTTGATTTGCACATCAGGAGCCTTCACCAAATGCTCTTCGGCGGTTTTTAATTTTGCTTCTGCCATATATAGGGTAAGACGAGTAGGCGGCGGGTTCGAACGCACCGACTATTAAGGACTTCAGGAGTCTCTTGGGACAAAAAACACCAATGAGGGACACGCAACTTGTTAAAACCCGCGAGCGCTTGGTGTCTGACCAAAATTCCCGAAACACTTCCCAATCCCGGCTCGGAAATGCAACGAACACTATGCCTGCTGTTTGTGAACCCCGTTACATCCGCACTAAAGTGCGGAGTTTTTTATTGATATTTTTTAAGACTGTCACACTCATCTCCTGCCCTTCCCCCATTAGACAAATTGTCTAACGGGGTGAAGCAGGAGTTTTTCTGGGATGTAACGGGATAAAAAAGTATATGTATGATACTCCCCGCCCCGCGCCCCGCAACGCCGCGTTATCCACAGCGGCTAATTTTCATAAACCCCCACACCAAAATCTTGGTGTGGGGGTAAAATCATATAAGTATGAATTATGTTTGTTCGCTGTTATAAAATATGAACAATCCCAGGAACGAAGATGGCGTTTTAAAAACGCTCGCGCGACGAGTCGGCATGGTCTCCGCCCGAGGCGGAGCGACGAGGAGCGCGGTGAATCAAAAACCCTCGCTGGAGGGTTTTTGATGTTTTTTAAAACGCTATCGAGAGACTACTTTTTGCGCCGCAGAAACGCCGGCACCGCGTCCCACTCGTCCTGCTTCTCGTCAACAACCGCTGCGGTTTCCCGTTTTAAGACGTCTTCAGCGAATACCGACATCCTTTTCACCTCCGGCCGCTCTTCTTTCTTCGTTTCGTGCGGGAAGCCCGTCGCAATCACGGTCACCTTTACCTCTCCTTTCTTCAATCGCTCGTCATGCACCGCCCCGAAGATGATTTTGGCTTCTTTATCGACATTCTCCGTGATGACCTTGGCGGCTTCGTTGATTTCCCACATCGTCAGATCCTGCCCGCCGGAAATGTTAAACAATACCCCCCGTGCTCCATCAATAGCAATGTCTAAAAGCGGCGAATTAATGGCGTTTTTTGCGGCCTCCAGAGCGCGTTCTTCTCCCGCGGCTACGCCCACACCCATCAGCGCCGAACCTGCATCCTGAAGAATCGCCCTGACATCCGCGAAATCCACGTTCACAATACCCGGCAGAGTTATAAGATCAGAAATTGCCTGAACGGCTTGGTGCAAGACCTCGTCGCACATGTCGAAAGCCGACGTCAGCGATGTCTCGCGGGTGATGATCTTCAATAGATTGTCGTTGGGGATCTTAATCAACGCGTCCACCCGTTCCTTCAACTGCAGAATACCCTCCTCGGCGATTCGCATACGCTGGGTGCCTTCAAAAGAGAACGGCGTTGTCACCACCGCAATCGTGAGAGCCCCGGCGTTTTTAGCGACCTCCGCAATAATCGGCGCGGCACCCGTGTTCGTTCCGCCGCCCATGCCGCCGATAATAAAGACCATGTCGGCGCCCTTCAGCGCTTCGTGAATTTCGTCGCGATTTTCCTCCGCGGCTTGACGCCCGATATGCGCGTTCATGCCGGCACCGAGGCCTCGGGTTAAATTTTTTCCGATGTGAATTTTTTTGCTGGCCTTGGCGTGATGCAGATCCTGCGCATCGCAGTTGATCGCGATAAAATCAACGCCGTGAATTTTGTGCTCGACCATGCGCGTGATGGCGTGATTCCCCGAGCCGCCCGGTCCTACGACCTTGATGCGCGCGCTTGATTCTAAATCCGGTTTTGCTTGTGGCATATTTTTGAGAAAATAAAATGCCCTTCACAAGGTCCCAAATTTATGTTCCTATTTGGAACCCCACAAGGAGCAAGAGTAAGTTTCTAAAGATACCCTACGTTAGCACACTTCTTTTTTGGATTGCAAGGGCGCTCGCTGGAACCATAACGAAACGGGTTGGATGAGTGTTTATGGAAAGCGGTGCCCTCGCTTGGGGGGTTTACTTATCGATTTTGCACACATACACATTCATTAACCTATAGGTTAATGAATGTGTGTATTGGGAGATTTTTTCGAAACAGCGATAGCCGGTTGCTCCAGATTCTAAGGAAAGAAGAGGCTATAAATCTTGCGAAGCCAGGCGGGAGTTTTGGGCTCATGGGCATCGGGAATCAAAGACATCTCGCCGGACTCGCGAAGTTTGCCCCAGAGTACCAGCCCGGCTGCGGTAGCAAGAGTTTGGCGGTCGCGTTCATGGATCTCATTGCCGAAAACTTGCAAATCTCCAAGAGCCGCGGGTAGGCGAAGCTCTCTTTTGGCAAGCTCCACCGCGCCAGGAATTCGCGCGCCGCCGCCGATGAGAATAATTCCCGCCGGCAAAAGCTGGGTTCGATTAATTTTCTTAAGTTCTTTTTTTATCAGTTCAAAAATGTCGGTAAATCGAGCCTCGATAATTTCAGCGATCTCCCGCCGCGGCACGCTGGTTTCATCATCGGGGATAAACTCACTCATTTTTATGGTTTCTTTTTTCCCGATTTCGTCCGGCAGGGCGTGGCCGTATTTGAGTTTTATCATCTCGGCCACGTCAACGGCCGTCCGAAGAACAATCGCGATATCATTTGTGATATGCGAAGCGCCGTAAGGAAATCCGCCGGCGTGCGCAAGGCGCCCTTCTTCAAAAACGGCGAAATTTGTCGTCCCGCCGCCAATATCAACCAAAAGCACCCCGAGTTCTTTTTGACGCTTCGAGAGCACCGCCTCGGCCGCCGCTAAGGGGGAAAATACGTATTCGCGGATGGACGACCCAGCTCCCTCGACGCACTTCGTTAGATTTTTAAGCGAGGAAACGGACGCCTCGACAATCAGAGCATCAACCTCGAGCCTCACGCCGTTCATGCCAATAGGATCCTTAATGCCGCCTTCGTTGTCCACGCGGAATTCCCGCGGGACAATATGCGCGATCTCGCGGTTTGGATTTTTGGGTATAAAAGTTTCGGCCGCATGCACCACGCGCTGGACATCATCCTCGGAAATTTCGCCATCGGCCCGGGAAACCGCAACCACTCCGCGCGAAGCGCTAATAGAAAGATGCGACCCGCCGATGGCAACATACGCGCCCCTGGGCGAGATTTTCGCCTCGGCCAAAGCTTCCTCAAGCGACATGCGAATCGAATTCGTGGCCTCCTCAAGATCAATCGCCACCCCCCGACGAATCCCCGCGGCGGGTGCAATCCCAACGCCTAAAACCCGAGGCGCCCCTTCCGAAGGAAACTCGGCAACAATCGTGTGAACCATTGAAGTCCCCACGTCCAATCCTAAAATTATCCTCCGCGCCATGGAGATGAATAAACTTAAAATGATGAGCCGCCACTAGCGATGAAAACGTCCCAGAATCTCACCCTCCAGCGCCTCCATACGCGCGCGTTCGCCCGCGCTTCGCTCGTGATCGTACCCTAATACGTGGAGAATACCATGTAGAATCATCCAAAAAAACTGTGCATAAAATTCGCGTCCGGCCAGACGTGCCTCTTTTCTAATCACTGCGGGACAAATCACGATATCGCCAAGCTCGATCGCGGGTGAGTGAGTAGCGCGAAGTTCGGCTAATGTTCTGTAAACCGGAAAAGCAAGAACTCCGGCCGGTTTTGGTTTTTTGCGGAACGACCGGTTAAGCGTTTTGCTTTGGGAGCGCGTCGCAATCAGAAACGCAAGCGATATTTCGCTTTTCCTTTTTAGAAAATGAAATTCCGGCCGCTTGATCGCGTCTTGCAAAACCTGCCGACAAAAAAGACGGACGCGCTGCCGCGTCCGTCCGCCGCCAATTCTGCCTTGCACATTCACCTCGAATTTCATTTTCCGCCCGCCGCTCCCGCCACTATGATACTCTAGAGTATGAGAGTGCATGATGGTGCGAGAAAAATTAAAAAAATTAAGAAGCCTCACCGAGCAAACGCCGGACGACCTCCGACACCCGTTCTCCCGAAGCTTTCCCGGCAAGCTTTTTCATCGCAAGACCCATCACTCGCCCGAACTGTTTGGGATCGGTTCCAATCTCGGCGACTGCGGCTTTCGCCGCCTCCTCTAAAACCGCGTCGTCAGCTTCAGCCGGCAGATATGCTCCCAGGATTATAGCTTCTTTTTGTTCTTTCTCGGCCAGCTCCTTGCGATTGCCTTTCTTAAATTCAGCGGAGGCTTCTTTTCTCCGTTTCACCTCGGTTTTTAAAACAGAAATAATTTCATCGTCAGTCAGAACGGTCTCTTCTGCCGCTCCGCCGGCCTTGACCAAAGCAGCGCGTTTTTCCAGCGCCTTGTTATGTATGGCAGACTGCGCCATGCGAAGCGTCGAGAGCCGCAGGGCGTCGCCCGACTTCATGGCCGCTTTCAAATCATTTTGGATTTTTTCGCCTATCATTGTTCTTACGGCTATCTGCGACGGCCCTTTTTCTCTTCTATCTTTTTCCCAAGCTTCTCAAGCTTTAGATACTCGCGCGTGCGTTTAATCCTGCGTAAGGCCGACTCGCGCTTTTTGTTCTTGGTCGGGGACTTGGCGTAAAAACGAGTCCGGCGGGCATCCTTCAAAACGCCCGAGAGTTGGACCTTTCTGGTGAATCGCCGCAATAGCGACCCGAATGATTCTCTGTCTTTTCTTCGCACGTCCATAAAAATTAACTCAAAACGCAAAAATTAAAATATAAAATTATCGTACGCCTTCGGCCGGGATGGCGGCTGTAAGCCTAGCCATCATTTTCCATTTTTATCTTTACACTTTTAATTTTAGAGAGAGAATGGCGCCGCGTTATCCGGCTACCCCTTGAGCCAGCCCCGTTAGAGGTTCAGCCAAGTCTTTCTTGGCAAAAGAATGTAAGGCGAAGCCGATTCGCACTCATTCTCGAGGATTAAGAAAGACTACCTTAAAACCTCTAACGGGGCCAACCAGCGAGTAAATGCAGATGCAAATGATCAATGACTTGCCCACCGTCGCGACCGACGTTAAAAACAAGTTTATACCCGGTGAGTCCCAGATCCGAGGCGATTTTCTTGGCGGTATAGACCAAGCGCGCAACGAGATCAGCGTGATTTTCCTCTAAATTAGCGACGGACTCAATGTGCTCTTTGGGAACCACCAAAATATGAATCGGGGCCGACGGCCGGATGTCTTTGAAAGCCTTGATTTGATCGTCTTCAAAGACCGTTGTAGATGCTACACTACCCTCTACGATTTTGCAAAAGATGCAATCAAGCATATAAAACTGCGATGCTAATATACCAATGCATACTAATAATACTAATAGTTGGAAACGTCATTCGTATAATTAGCATGAATTAGTATATTGGCATCGCATTTTATTTCTTAAGTTTCCTCTTCAGCAACTCAATCAACTTATCCTGTGGCACGACCTCCTGCATACCGGAGTCCATCTCCCGCACCATGACCGTCCCATCAATCGCCTCCTTTTGGCCGATAATCAGCCCGACCTCGGCCGCGATCTTGGCGGAAATGTGAAGCTGGGATTTGATTGAGTCCTTCCCCAGTGACTCGTAAACCGGAATGCCGGCTTTGCGAAGGTCCTCGATCAGCGACAGACTTTTTCGCTTCGCCAGATCTCCCAACTGAATTAGGATTACGCGGGGCTTCGGCGGCGGCGGAATGCGCACCCCGCGCTCGCGAATCACCTGCATCACCCGTTCAATCCCGATCGTGCCGCCGACGGCGGCCATATGCGGTCCGCCCAAAGCCTCGATCAAATTGTCGTATCTTCCGCCCGAACCGATCGCGAGCACCTCGGAATCTTTTTTCGGCTCGGCCGCATTCGGATCCTCGGCTACGAATATTTCAAAAACTGTTCGCGTGTAATAATCGACTCCTTTCACCAGGTACGGATTCAGAATATAGGGGATATTCGACTCGTCAAGAAACTCCAGAATTGATTTGAAATGGTTTTTGCACGGCTCGCACAAATGATCAATGATATTCGGCGCATGTTCTTTCAACATGGCACACTTCTCGTCGCGGCATTCGAGCACCTTCAAGGGATTGTCCTTCAGCCGGAAACGGCAGCTGCGGCAAACTTTAGCGATTTTGGGACGATAGTAACTTGCGATCTGCGAGCGGATTACCGCGCGGCACTCGCGGCATCCGAGGCTATTCACATGAATAAAGATGTCTTTAATTCCGATCTCGGCCAGTGCCACAAAAAGCACCTGCATGACGGTGGCATCTCCCACGCCCGACTCCTCTCCCATAAGCTCAATCCCCCATTGATGAAACTCGCGGTACCATCCGCGCTCCAGGGCATCGTGCCGAAACATAGCGCCAAGATATGACAGCTTTACCGGCTGCGAGAGACTCGCGAAATTATTCTGGATGTAGGCGCGAGCGGCGGAAACCCGGCCGTCGGGACGAAGCGCGATGGATTCCCCCTCTTTGGTTTTCAAAAGATAAAGCTGTTTCTTGGCAAGATCACTCCCCTTGCCAAGCCCCGTAAGAAACATTGCCGGGTCTTCAATGTGAGGCAGTTCGATTTCTTCAAACCCGTAGAAATGCCCGATGCCCTTCGCCACCGACACGATGCGATCCCAAAGTCTGACATCGTCCCCGAATAAATCCCGCGTGCCGCCCAATGCCTTGAATGCTTTCGGTTTCTCGCGTCCCGCCATAAATTAAATAGAGTCTAAAAAAATTAATAAGCCGGCGCCGCGGCAAAACCGGCGGTTCTGGCGGGCCAAACCCGGAAAAGCACTCGGCCGGTAATGTTTTTGCGGGGTAACGCTCCCCAGCGGCGCGAATCCAGACTGTAGGCGCGATTATCCCCTAAAACAAAATACTCATCCGGCCCCAGCGCCTGGGTTATCCTGCCTGACGTTTCCAATCCATCCTCAAGATAGCGTTCTCGAAGCCGCTGCGGCTCTCCCGTTTCTCCGCTATACACCAAAACTTTTCCGTCCTCAATCATAACAGTTTCGCCCGGCAGGCCGATTACACGCTTGATAAAATACTCCGATGGGTCAAGCGGGAAACGAAACACCACCACCTCGCCCCTCGCCGGCTCGCGAAAATAATATGAAAGCTCGTCGATCACAAGATAGTCGCGCTCCTCGTAAGCCGGCTCCATTGAAGCCCCCCTTACAATAAAGGGTTGGGCTATAAAATAGCGCACCGGAATTACGATCGCCAAGGCGATCAGGAGAATTCTCATAAAATCCCACGTTTCGCGGAGCACTCGAGTCGTAAATGAAAAACGGGACGGGTCAACGGTTCTTGTCGGTTCTTCCATGAGGTATTCTCTGCAAAAGATAATCCATCTTAACAGGAAAATCCGACTACTTCAAGCCCCTTACCTCTCTTTCGTCATTCCACTCGCTCTTACACACTGTCCGCTTTACCCCGTTAGAAGTAAAACGTCCTCGCAAAGAACCCCCCAAGGTATCAGATGGGTTTTCTGCAAAGGATCAGGTCGCTGTTGAAAAGCGCGCGACGCGGCGCAATTTATGCCCAATGACAATGCTTCACTTTTCCGCGGCCGCGGAAAAGTGAAGTGTAAGGTGTTGATTACATCCTGCATGCGCAAGTGGGGCTAACCGAGATTAGTATCGCGCGCCTTCGCCCCGTTAGAAATAGAGTTGCTAACGGCCATCACCCCGAAAATCGCAATCAACCAAGCGTAGTATTTTCACAACGGTTGCCGAACATCGAACATTGACAAAAGCACCCCAAGGGTGCTTTTGTTGGTATACAAATCTTCAGCAAGGGAGGTCACGATGACCCAGACTTTAGCGAAGCGGCAAACGTTCCAGGATGTTTTCGGAAATACCCGAGTCTTTCTCCAAACGGTCCTGGCTCTCGATGAGCGCGATGTGCTCGCGGGCGTAGAGATCTGCCAGAAGGCATACGCTGACGGGGTGTTCCTCATGGATCCGAGCACCGACCCGTCTAGGATCCTCGCGATCCAGAAGACTGCCGCCGAGCGATTCCCCGGTTTCTGGATCGGCATCAACTGCATCGGGTGGGAAACCCCTCGGGCAATCATGGAAGTCCCAATTGAGGTGTCCGGACTCTGGTGCCATGAATGGGGATTCGGCGACCCGTTCTGGCCAGAGATCCCAAAGCAACTGAAGAAGCTGCGAGAGCAGCGAACTGATTGGTCTGGTCTCTGCTTCGGCGGTATGTCGCTCTCGGGGGGCGTCGGTGAGATTGCTATGCGTGCGAACCTGGCGAAGGCCCACATGGACGTCATAACACTCGACGTCCACGACCGTTCGAGAAGCCTCCCGCTTCCGCTTTCAGTCGCCATCGCGCGGCAGGGCAGTGTGGAATTCGCGCTCGCTGTTGCAGATGTAACTCTCGACGATGGACCCGGTAACGTGCACTACTTCATCAAGACCGCCGATTGTTTCATCGGGCACGACAGCATTCTCCGGCATGATCCGAAACGAGTCGGGGAGATCGTCAGGCTCGTACACGCTGAGTAGACGTGCAGTGCCCGTCAGGTGATAGTTCCGCAGGGAAGTCTCGCGGAGCGACTCACCTGGCGGGTGTTTGTTTTTATGTAGCAAAGTTTGGAAGTCTTTTTCCAAACGCCAAGGTTCTAAAACTGTTCAACAACCGCCTGGAATTACTAGTAGCTAGTAGCTAGTGGCTATATACTCTAGTTATATGCCGGGTCGTCCTGCCGGCAGGCAGGGAAAACTCGACTGCCCGCGGCATTAAATGTTTTGCTTCGCAAAACATTCGTCGAGTTTCTACTACCCGGTATGATTCTACTCATCGGTCTGGGAAACCCCGGCAAAGAATACGAAGGCACGCGCCACAACATCGGGCGCGATACGATTTTAGCTTTTTCGAAAAAACACGAACTCGACCCAATGGCCGAAAACTTGAAGTTGAGAGCGCTCGCCACGGAGGGCAAAATTGGGAAGGAGCGATGCGTTATAATCGCGCCGCAAACTTTCATGAATAAATCCGGCGAAGCGGTCAAAAAAGCCCAATTTGCCTACAAACCGAAACTCGACCGCGTCTTCGTAATTCATGATGACGCCGACATTGAACTCGGCCGAACCAAACTATCGTTCAACCGCGATTCAGCCGGGCATAAGGGCGTGGAATCAGTCATGCGCTCACTTGGCACCAAAAAATTCTGGAGATTCCGCATCGGTATCGGCGCGCCCCAGCCGAAAGGTTTGTCGCTCCGCGGCGAGCGCAAGTGGGGCCAGTGGAGCACCGTGAAAAACAAGAAAAAAACTAAACGCATCCCCGCCGAAAATCTGGTCCTGAAAAAATTCTCCCCCATGGAAGAATCACTAATGAAAAAAGCCCGCGCCAAAACCGTGGGCGCTCTAGGCGAGCTCGCCAACGAACCGCCCGAGAAAGTGATGAATCACTATAATAAATAAAAACCTCACTTCCGCCACTTTTCGCGGGAGACCACTGGTCTATGGTCTAACCGATAAGTGACGGAAGTGAGATTGTATTTGCTTTGGCGCAAATACGAGTGCTAAAGTACCAAAGCTGGCGTTGAATCGTCAACGTTGACCCCGTTAGAAAAAAGCGGTCTGGCACTTACGAGCAACTGCGCCATATTCGCAGCATGGAAGAATCTCCCAGCCCTACGTTATAGTATTTTCTAACGGGGCGGACGAAATGGCAGAAAATAGACATAATAATCAATTCATTGTTGCCGCCGTCACCCCCACTTTTCTGGAACGGGGGGCTTTGTGGTTTACCGAAAACGAAGAAAAGATCCGGCGCGCCGCAAAAACCCAAACCTGGTGGCAAAATCACGTCCTGTTCATAGAAGCCGGCTCATCCAAGAAAATTTCCGAGATCCTGCGACGGCTTGCGGAGCTCGGTTATCAAAAGACCCAGCGCATAATTTCTCCCGGCGAATTTTCACAGCTGGGCGATACAATCCGCGTCTCCCCCATCAATCTGGACAACATTATTCGTCTCGAGTTTCGCGGGAGCACAATCGACAAAATCGCTGTTGAACCTCTTGTAGCGCTCGATAAAAAACCGAAACCGCCGAAGCGCGAAGCGGTCTTTCGCGAAGGCGAGTACGTGGTTCACATCGATCACGGCATTGGAATCTACCAAGGCCTCGTAATTCGAGGCCAAACCCTAAATCCCAAATCCGAAATCCTAAATAAATCAGAAATTCAAAATCCAAATACTAAAACCGGTTTAGAGTTTAGTGCTTCGGATTTAGAATTTCACATAATCGAATACGCCGCCCCGCGCGCTGGCGCCGAGCCCGATCGTCTGCTCGTGCCAAAAGATCAGGAAAAACGACTTTCGCTTTATATCGGTTTCGAGCACCCGACAATTCACCGACTGGGCGGTACGCTCTGGCCGGCAACGAAAAGAAAAATTAAAGAATCCGCCGAGGCCTTCGCGCGCGAACTTCTGGAAATTTACGCCAAGCGCGAAGGCAAAGAACGCCCGCCAATGCTTGGGGATCCGACTACTGAACGCGCATTTGCCGACGCATTTCCCTTCATTGAAACTCCCGCCCAAACCCAAGCCATCGAAGAAATCTTAAAAGATCTGGAAAAACCAGCGCCGATGGATCGGGTGCTGGCGGGCGATGTCGGATTCGGCAAAACTGAAGTGGCTATGCGCTCGGCCTTTCGGGCCGTCCTTTCCGGGAGACAAGTCGCGATGCTCGCCCCAACTACGATTCTTGTCGAACAGCACCGGCAAACATTCACCGAACGTTTCAAAAACTTTCCCGTAACGGTGGCTGCGCTCTCGCGGCTCACGTTGCCAAATGACAAAAGACAAACGCTAAAAGACCTTGCCGACGGGAAAATTGATATTGTAATCGGCACGCACCGACTTCTATCCAAAGACATTGAAATTCCTAAACTCGGCCTTTTTATTATTGACGAGGAACAGAGATTCGGCGTGCGGCATAAGGAACATTTTAAAAAACTCCGAAGCGAACTCGATATTCTTTCACTCTCCGCCACCCCCATCCCTCGCACCTTATCACTCACGATGGCAAAACTTCGGGGGATTTCGCAAGTCAATGACCCGCCGCCGGAGCGAATCGCAATCAAAAACTTCGTGCTCCCGTTCAGCGACGAGATCGAAACCGACGCGATTAAGGCCGAGCTGGCGCGCGACGGGCAAGTGTATGTGCTTCACAACCGCGTGGAGACCATTGCCATGGCAGCGCGAAAACTCCAAGAGCTAATTCCGGAAGCGAAAATTGGAATTATTCACGGCCGGATGGACGAAAAAATGCTTTTAAGGGAACTCGCCCGCTTCCGCGAAAAAGCTACAAATGTTCTGGTGGCAACCACCATAATTGAAAACGGCATTGATTTGGCGAATGTAAACACTCTGGTTGTCGAAAATGCGACGAGACTCGGACTTGCCCAAGCCTATCAAATCCGCGGCCGGATCGGCCGAGGCGACCGACAGGCATTCGCCTACTTTTTATATCCTGCGAAACATTTGACCCCGGAAGCAGAGGAACGCCTGGAAACCCTAGAGGCCTTTGAAGCGCTTGGTTCAGGCTACGAAATCGCACTGCGCGATTTAGAGATGAGGGGCGCAGGATCAATTCTTGGCCGCGACCAATCCGGCGCCGTCCAGAGAGGCGGACTCAATTTATATTGCCAGTTGCTGGCGGATGCGCTTGAGACTTTGCGCACCGCTTAAGTTGTATGCAGAAAAATTTGGAAATCTTTGCAAGTTTATCAGCATCCGGACGACTGACGACACTTTTCCACGGCCGCGGAAAAGTGTCGTCGGGATGCGTCAGGATGTTAGAATAATTCGGGAAGATTCTTCCTCAAACACACGTATCGAGGAATCGTGGATAATATGTGTATCCTGGTTTCCCCGACAAAAATCAATCATTGACGAGGCAAGCGGAATAAGATAAGAATACGGCAACGATTTAAGCAGGTCTTCGACAACTTCATATAGGAGGAGCCCCATGCAACCCAAAGATCGACTGATTGTCGCACTCGATGTACCGAACCTTGAAGTGGCCAAGCCGCTGGTTGACCAGCTCGCTCCGTATGTCGGCATCTTTAAGATCGGCAGCGAGCTTTACACCGCCGAGGGCCCCGCCGCAATTCAGGAAGTCCGGAAAAGAGGCGGCGAGATCTTTCTCGATCTCAAGTTCCACGATATCCCGAATACCGTCGAGGGAGCCGCGCGATCCGCCGCGATGCACGGAGTCCAGATGTTCAACGTACACTGCGCTGGCGGCATCGACATGATGAGAGCCGCCGTCAAAGGCGCTTCGGAAGCCGCGGAGAAGTCCGGCGAAACACGCCCCATGGTTCTCGGCGTCACAGTCCTCACGAGCATGGACTACTACGCCCTGCTGAAAGACGGGGCGGTCAGGAACTTCGACGACGCCCATACAGGCGTGAAGTTCAACTTCAATCCGTATGACCAGAAAAACAGCGAGTTCATGGATAACTTCAAACGCGAGCAGGTCGAGAAACTCGTCCTGCGAAGAGCCGAGCAGGCGTTGGCGGCCGGGCTTGACGGCGTCATCGCATCGCCGCTCGAAATCGCATCCCTTCGCAAGCGTTTCGGTTTCCAATTCAAGATCGTGACGGCGGGTATTCGCTTCGCGGATGGCAATGCCGACGACCAGGTGCGCATCGGAACACCGGAAGCGGCGATAGCCGCCGGGGCAGATTATCTGGTGGTCGGCCGCCCCATCACGACGGCGGAAAGCCCGGTTGAGGCCGCCAAGCGTGCTGTTGACGAAATCGAGCGCGGCCTCGCCGCGCGAATGGGGTAACCCAACAACGGGAAAGGAGTAGCCATGCTCACCCAAGACGAGATCCTCAAGCTCTACAAAGACCCCGACGCCGTCTGGTTCTTCGACTATCAGAGAGGCGTTCCTGACGCGCCGCACGCGGTGCTGACGAGCGGGCTCCACTCCGACGGCTATGTGGACTCGCAGAAGGTTTACTCAAAGACCTGGCTCGCAAGACTCCTGATCGCCGAACTCGTACGCCGTCTCCACCGCCGGAATACGCTGCTCGAGCAAGTGGACATGGTCGTGAGCTCCTCGGACAGCGCCATTCACTTCGGCTACGAACTGGCACGCCAGTTGGGCACCGAAGCTCGGTTCGTCGTGAAGAACACGGCTTTCGAGACCGACAGAACGGCCCCGCGCTTCATCTGCAAGTTCCAGGTCTCCGAGAACTGCCGCGTCCTGCGGGCCGAGGAGTTGATCACAACCTTCGAGACGACGGCCGCGGTGCGCGCCGCAATCGAGACAGCCAATCCTCACGGCCGCATTCGCTGGAACCCCGATGTCGCCTGCGGCATCCTACGGCCGGACAGCGATCGGGCAATGATGGCAACGGGAGACATCATCTATCTGGCGAAGAAGATCGTGAAGAGCTGGAAGCCTGAAGATTGCCCGCTCTGCAAGCAAGGCTCTCCGGCCGTGAAGCCGAAAACGCACTGGGCAGAGCTCACTGGAAAAGCGGCCTAGCCAGCGAGAAGTTCTCGCAATCTCCAAGAATCACCGACCTTGTCGGGCCAACGCGCTCGGCGGGGTCGCTTTTTTTAAATATTTTTAAGTTTCCGGCAAGAAAATTTAATCTTAACAAAACACTCACGATCGTAGCTAATTTGTTAAGATGAAAAAACTGGGGCAGTTGCCGACTCTTGGTATCTGCGTCACATGCAATCGTATGTGAAAGAATGCGAAAGAATGGTGTAGAGTAGATTGCATGAACAGTGAATTAAAATATTTACACGCCTTACATCTTGCGCTCGGAGGCGAGCCGCAGACTCTTTTAAAAACGCTGGAAAAATTTCCCGATGCGGCATCGGCTTGGCGGGCGCACGCCAAATCGGGGATCGATCCCGATCGTGAGATGGAAAAGTTAGTTCGCGCGGGCATCCAGGCGATTGATAAATCAAGCCCGGAATACCCAATGCTTTTAAAAGAAACCCACGACGCTCCCGCGATCCTTTATATAAAAGGAAAACTGCCGTGGAAGAATGACGAAAATGATTGGACGATTGGGATTGTGGGAACGCGAAAACCGACCGAGTACGGGAAGCAGATCGCGCGCCAGTTCGGGGAAGAATTAGCCTCCGGCGACGCGATGATTGTTTCAGGATGCGCCGTTGGGATCGACCGTGAAGCGCATGTGGGAGCGCTGCGGGGACATGGGAAAACGGTTGCCGTCATCGGGTCGGGACTCGACCGTGAATCCTTCTTCCCGCAAGCAAATTGGGCGCTTGCCGAAACAATAGCCAAAGAGGACGGCGCGGTGATTTCCGAATATCCGCCCGGAACTCCCGCGCTCCCCCATCACTTTCCGGAACGCAATCGCATTATCGCTGGACTCTCGCAAGGCGTTATAGTGGTGGAGGCGCAGGAGAAGAGCGGCGCCTTGATTACGGCGCGCTTGGCGCTTGAAGAGAATCGAGACGTCTTCGTAATACCCGGGCCCATCACCTCGCTTACCTCGCGCGGCCCGAACCTTTTGCTGAAAGAAGGCGCGGCGCCCGCGCTCTCCCCCGCGGACATTTTTGAAGCCTATGGCAGAACAAAAAAGATTTCAGAAACCGCCGAAGCGGCACTAGCGGGACTCGATAAAGAAATTTTTGAACTCCTCGCGCGCCCGCATTCATTGGATGAACTAAAACAAGCGCTCGGCGCCGAAACCAGCGCGCTCCAGGCCTCGCTCTCGCTTCTCGAACTGCAAAACAAAATCCAGGAGATCGAGCCGGGAATACACACGCGCCGCGCCTAGCAATTTAACTCCATTAGAAATTTCATCCGCGACTTGCAAAAACATTAGTGCTAGAGTTGAAACCAAGTGATAAGCAAACGCATACCGACACTCGTTAAAATTTCTAAATGGGGTTGACAAACACCTTCGCAATGTGATTAGTAAGTAGAATTGCGCTGAAACACATAACTGATGACGCAAATGAAAGAAAAAAATCTAGTTATTGTTGAATCGCCGACCAAGGCCAGAACCATTTCGCGATTCCTCGGACCAACTTATATCGTTGAATCCTCATACGGACATGTCAGAGACTTGCCGAAGTCTAAAATTGGCATTGATTTTGAAAATAATTTCGCGCCGCACTACATCGTCCCGCAAAAAGCCAAAGCCAACGTCAAGAAATTAAAAGCGCTCGCCGGCAAAGCCGCCAAAATTATCCTGGCAACCGACGAAGACCGTGAAGGCGAAGCCATCGCCTGGCACCTAATTTCGGCGCTCGGCCTTGAGAACCGGCCGGCCGACAATATCGAGCGCATCGTATTTCATGAAATTACCGAATCGGCCATCAAAGCGGCTCTCGAAAATCCGCGCAATTTAGATATCAAGCGCGTGGACGCCCAGCAGGCGCGGCGCATTCTTGACCGTATTGTCGGCTACAAGCTCTCGCCGTTCTTGTGGAAAAAAGTGGCGCGCGGCCTTTCGGCCGGACGAGTGCAGTCGGTCGCAGTCCGACTCATCGTTGAACGCGAGCGCGAAATTGAGGCCTTTAAGCCCGATGAGTACTGGAGCATTGAAGCGGATTTAAAAACCGGCAAGGGAGAAACGTTCCACTCGATACTCGCGAAAAAAAATGGCACTCCCATTGAGAAGTTCGATATTAAAACCAAAGATGACGCCGGCACGATCACTAAAGAGCTGGAGCACGCTGAATGGATTGTAGCGAATGTCGAGAAAAAAGCCTCGTCCAAATCCCCGCTCCCGCCGTTCACCACCTCCACCCTCCAGCAAGAAGCTTCCAGACGCCTCGGATATTCCGCGCGCCAAACCATGATGCTGGCCCAGCAGCTTTATGAGGGCATCAATACCGGATCGGGCGAGATCGGCCTCATCACCTACATGCGCACCGACTCGGTGAATATGGCGGCAAGCGCCATTGAGAGCGCGCGTAATTTTATTGAAAAAGAGTTTGGCCCGAAATATCTTCCTTTGAGCGCCCGGCGATTTAAAACAAAGATTCGCGGCGCCCAAGAAGCGCATGAAGCCATTCGTCCCACTGATCCTTTCCGCACGCCGGAATCGGTCGCGGGACATTTGGACGCGCGGCAGTCAAAACTCTACCGTCTAATCTGGCAAAGATTTGTCGCAACTCAAATGCCGGAAGCGATTTTTGAAAACACCGGCGCGGATATTGCGGCGGGCTCTTATACCTTCCGCACAACTGGACAGGTAATGAAGTTCGACGGATTCCTCAAAGTTTATCCAATCAAAACCGAGGATGTGCTGATTCCAGAATTGCGCCCGGCGGAGAAACTTTCACTGGTTACCTTGCTCCCGCTGCAGCACTTCACCGAACCGCCGCCGCGCTACACCGACGCTTCGCTGATTAAAACGCTCGAAAAGGCTGGCGTGGGGCGCCCTTCCACCTACGCGCCGACTCTCACCACTATTCAGACTCGCGGCTACATTGAAAAAGACGAACGGCGCCGTTATCATCCAACCTCTATCGGCACGATGGTAAACGATCTTTTGGTGGAACATTTTCCTGAAGTCGTGGATATCGGTTTTACGGCAAAAATCGAAGAGGAGTTCGATGACGTGGCGGAGGGCATCAAGGAATGGCAGCCGGTCATCCGTAAGTTTTATGAACCGTTCTCAAAACACTTGGAGATTAAATACGAAGAAGTTGAAAAACAGATCGCCGACGAGGCCACCGATGAAGTCTGCGAGAAATGCGGCAAGCCAATGGTGATTAAATTCGGCCGCTTCGGCAAATTCTTGGCCTGCTCGGGGTTTCCAGAATGCAAGAACACCAAGAATATCAAGAAAGAACTGGTCTCGACCGGCGTCAAATGCCCCAAGTGCAATGAGGGCGATATCATGCAGAGATTCACGCGAAAAAAGCGATTGTTTTTTGGTTGTTCCCGATACCCCGCGTGTGATTACGCAACTTGGCAAGACCCAAATAAAATTAAGGAGCACGCTGCAATACAAGAAAGCAAGGAATAACTAGGGCGAGACTCGCCCACGGGCGGCCCGACTGCGACTACGCCACTTGGCAGAATCCCGTAGCGGAAAATAAAAAGGGAGAATTTGCGGTTTCAGAATCAATACACATTCATTAACCTATAGGTTAATGAATGTGTATTAAAGTGGGCAGCTTGCGGCCGAGACCATTTAGTACTATGACAAAGGTAGCTATGTTGCCATGGTCACTTAGAGACAAAATAAAAGAATACGACGCAAAGGACGCGGAGACCATCGAACGCGCGTTTCTTTTCGCCGATAAAGTCCACTCGGGGTTCAAGCGAAAATCCGGCGAGCCGTATATCACGCATCCGCTTGCGGTTGCTTCCCACTTAACTGATTTAAAGCTTGATGCCTCAACGGTTGCCGCCGCACTTCTCCACGACACCGCCGAAGAAACCGGCGTCTCGATTGAAAACATCCGAAAAGAATTCGGCGATGATATTGCCTTTCTCGTTGACGGCGTAACAAAACTGGGCAAATTGAAATACCGAGGCGTCGAACGCATGGCCGAGTCGCTCCGCAAAATGTTTTTTGCGATTGCCGAAGATATCCGGGTTGTTCTGATAAAACTTCATGACCGCTTGCATAATATGCAAACGCTCCAAGTCCTCCCGCTGGAAAAGCAAAAGCGCATCGCCTTAGAAACTCTGGAGATCTACGCGCCGCTCGCAAGCCGCCTCGGGTTCGGAGATTTAAAAGCCAAGCTTGAAGATTTAGCTTTCCCCTACGTTTACCCCGAAGAACACAAGACCGTGCTGAAACTCGCCAAAAGCGAGATCGAAGAACGCTTAAAATTTATTGAAAAATTCCGTCCTCGGTTGCGGCACATCCTTGAATCCGAAGGAGCCACGCAGATAGACATCCATGCTAGGGCCAAACACTACTACAGCCTCTGGCGGAAACTTTTGAAGTTCGACATGGACATCGAAAAAATCCACGACCTGGTGGCGCTCCGCATCATTGTCGCAACCGTAGAGGACTGTTACCGGGCGCTCGGCGTGATACACGCGCACTGGAAGCCCTTTCCCGGCCTAATTAAAGATTATATCGCCATGCCTAAACCCAACGGCTATAAATCTCTGCATACCACCATCTTCGGACCAGAAGGCAACGCCATCGAAATTCAAATCCGCACGCCCGATATGCACGAAGAGGCCGAGCGCGGCATCGCGGCTCATTGGGCCTACAGCGAACACAAAAAGACTAAAAACTACCGCGAACGCACAGCTTCGCACGCCGACGAAAAAGAGCGTTTATGGGTGAACCAATTGCGCGACTGGCAAAAAGACGTCAGCGACTCTGGTGAATTTTTGGAAACATTAAAAATCGATTTTTTCAAGAATCGAATTTTCTGCCTAACGCCCAAAGGCGACGCGATCGATCTTCCGGAGGGCGCGACTGCGGTTGATTTTGCGTATCATGTGCACTCGCAAATCGGCAATGCGGCCGCAGGCGCTCGGGTCAATGGCAAAATGGTTCCCCTAAACTACGAATTGGGGAATGGCGACGTGGTTGAGATTATCACGCAGAAAAATAAAAAGCCCAATCCCGACTGGCTCAATTTTGTGAAGACTTCCATCGCCCGAAAACACATTAGTTCGATAGTGCGCAAAACCGCACGCGAGAAAGTCTTCAGTCAAAAACAGGGTGGCCAGATAGTGGAAGTCCGCGTGGTGGCAAAAGATCGCGTCGGTTTGGTACGCGACATTACGGACATCGTCTCGTCGTATAAAATCAGCATCAAAGGCATGCGCACCGAGCGCGAACAGCGCTCGCATCCCTTGGTCGTCATGAACTGCCCCGTAAAATCGGACGACGAATTGCGGAAACTCGTGACAAAATTAAAAAGCGTGAAGGGAGTCGAGGAGGTCAATTACCGGATAGTCTAAAACGGTCCGGCGCGCCATTTATCAAGACGTGTCCATTCTTCATCCAAACGATTGAATTCATCTTCAGTCTCGGCCGCATCCATAAGCTGACGCAAACGATTAAAAGCGCCCACGATAAATTCATCATTGGTATTCTTTTCGGTGAAATAAGAAAGGCGCACCGCCTCAAGAACCTTCCCGGTAGCAAGTAGCTGCTCAATATTTTCTTTAGCAACTAATTTTTCGGCCTCGCTTAAATCCGGCGCTTCGCCGGAAGCAATTTCCTCCTCAAGCGCCGTAGCTTCTGTGATTGCCTCCTCTTCCGAATAACGGCCGAGTTTCTCCACCGAACGAATAAAGTTCGGACTACGTTCTGTCATATTGTGGGTCCGTTTAATGAGCTAGTTTCGCCTTTTTCCTGCAACACCTTATCAATAATCGCGCGCAATTCTTCGTCGGAGTAAAATTCAATTACGATCTTGCCGCGGTCACCGATTTTTTGGACCAATACTTTTGTCCCTAACATCTCCTGAAGTTTATCCTGCCAGCCGCGCGTCTCGATATCTCCCGGCGAACCGAAACGCTTCCTTGGTTTCAATTCACGCCCCGATAAACGCCGCGCCTCATTTTCGGCCTCGCGCACCGTCAGTTTCCCCGCCAAAACATCGTTAAACATCTGCCGCTTGAGTTCATCATTATCCCCCACCATTAAAATCGCGCGGGCGTGCCCCTCGGTCATCCTCCCCTCGGCAATCGCCTGCTGCATATCAACGGGGAGCGACAAAAGCCGCATGGTATTCGCCACCATCTCGCGCGACTTGCCGACACGGTCCGCCACCTCGCGCTGTATCAATTTAAATTCATCAATCAGCTGGCGGAAAGCTTTGGCCTTGTCAATCGGATTTAAATCTTCGCGCTGGACATTTTCAATTAACGCGAGCTCCAGCTTCATCCGATCCGTGGGCTCCCGTTTGATAATTACCGGCACCTGTTCCATACCAGCAATAGCGGCCGCGCGAAGCCGCCGCTCGCCCGCAATCAGCTGATATTTCACTTCAAGCCCTCGCGGCGTTTCGATTTCAACGCGCGAAACCAAAATCGGCTGGAGCATCCCGTGCGTGCGAATCGATTCGGCAAGACCCTTCAGCGCTTCTTCGTCAAATTCGCGCCGCGGCTGAAAAGGATTGGCTTCAATCCGCCAGCGCTCAATCCAAAAAATGCTCTCATGCGCCCGCCGCTCGGTAGATGACACAGTCATAGCCGGTAGCTCGGCCGCGGGCGTGGTATATCCGATAGGAGGCGCAATCGGCGCGGAATCGGAAATTCTAGTTTCCTCTCCGTTGGCTTCCGTAGCGCCATTATTCGGAACTGTATCTGAAATCACTTCGTCCATACTTATATAGAATACAACAGCATAATCACATTGACAACGAGGCTATTTGTTAAATACTATGCTTGTACTTGCCGCTGTGGCGAAATTGGCATACGCGATGGACTCAAAATCCATTGGGGGCAACCCCGTGTCGGTTCAACTCCGACCAGCGGCATCAAAATATCGGGCAAAATTTAGTGCGGGGCGCGCGCGACTTCCGCCCGCTCCACCGATTAGCGGATTCGGCGGACAGGCAAAATCGGCCTAACTCTTGAGGGTTCCTTGCCCACCATAACTTTAGTGAAGGTGGGGAACTCCCTCCTCCGGCACCAATCTATCTATGATAAACTAGATGTATCTACGATAATCTATGGAAGATAATAAGATTACAACAATAAAAGAAGCTCAAGCTTTGGTTAAGGCATTTGCCGAAAGAAACAACTGGAAGGATGTTCCGAGCGTTGATAAGTTTGACCATCTACACGAGGAACTTATAGAAATGTCTCAGTATCTTCGTTATAAGTCGGAAGATGAGCGAATCAAATTGATTCAAGAAAAGAAAGATGTCTTTATAGATGGCATCGGGGACTTGTTCTTTGGATTGTGTCGTCTTGCTAATCAACTTGGCGTAGATGTTGAGGAGGCATTTAATCTGGCCAAGGCGGAGATATTAGAAAAATACAATCACAAGAATTCAGAAAATAACATCACACGCTAGCTATCGCCAAAATACCAACTGAACAATTCCATGGAATTGTTCAGTGGAAAATAGTATAATCTATATATGAATATGAACGTGAAAAGGTGGGCGGTAGTTTTTAGAGTCTTGGCAAATATAAATAGGCTTAAAATAATTAAGATGTTGACCGACGGCCGAAGGATGAGCGTCACCGATATTGCAGAAGAGCTTAAAATTTCCTTAAAGGCGACTTCAAATCACTTGGTACTATTGAAGAACTTAGACGTCTTAGAGTCAGAGGGAAAATCGGGGCATGTCTTTTATTCTTTCAATCGGCAACTACCCAAAGATTTTCAAAATATAATTGAGATTGCCTTAAAATAACCATTGAACAATTCTATGGAATTGTTCAATGGTTATTTTCCGATGTCCCCAAAAAGAATCTGTTAAAAATATCAACTCGCTTGCCTACAGTTTGCACTATTCGCCTATTCGCGCGAATAAGCGAATAGTTTATTTAGAACTGTTTATTGCGGGGCGTTGCTTTGAAATCGTCTGGCAATGGAAAAGGTAATGAGCGAAATGACAATTCCAACAACCGCACCCGCCAAAATGTCGGCAGGCCAATGAACACCAGCCATAATGCGGGCAACGCCCATAAAAAATGCTAGAACCAGCATATATCCCCCGAGTCGCCGGTGGATAAACCAGACTCCCATGGCAAGAGCAAAAAAGAATACCGCGTGCCCCGAAGGGAAAGAAGCTGATGCTTCGTGAGGAATGAGCCGAGCTGCCTCCGAAAAAATCTCAAACGGGCGCTCCACCGGAAAAGTCGCGCGGATAAGCGGAGTGATTATGAAACGCCCCAAAACTGCCGCCGCATAAATAAAACCGACATCAACAAGCACGCGCTTCGTGCGCCACTCCGGCTTCAAAAAAATCAAAAACGGCAACAGCGTCGCCGGATACGCCAGATATCTCGCCAATAAAACAATGATAAAATCAAACGCGGCGCTGACGTGCGCGAATCCGTTCAGGACAAAAAAAATCGAAACATCAAGATAGTTCATTGAACCAACAACGCCAAATTCTTAAAAAGATGCGCGATGGTTAGGGGCCCCACCCCACCGGGGACTTGTGCAAGCCAGCCGGATTTATCTTGGCAACTTGCGGCATCAATATCACCAATGAGCTTCCCCGCTTCACTTGAGGTACCAGCATCAATCAAAATCGCCCCGTCTTTGATCATATCGCCGCGAATCAAGCGCGGCTGACCCGCGCCGGAAATTATGACATCTGCTTCCTGAATAACCGAGAGATCGAGTGACTGATGTGTGAGAACTGTAAATGGCAGGTCTTGGGAAATTAGCCAAAGCGCCGTGGGACGCCCCACGAGCCTCCCCGCCCCAACCAAAACAATCTTTTTGCCCGAAAGTTCGACTTCCGCATTTTCCAGAAGCGTCTTAATCGCGCTGACAACCGGCGGAATAATTTTTGACCGCCCTACAACAAACGCCCCGATTGATTTTTGATTCAGGCAATCAACATCGTGCGTTTCGGGAATAGCATTCAAGACATACTGCGCGTTGATTCCTTCCGGCAGCGGCAACTGCAAGATAAAACCGTCATGCCCGGTTTGTTTTACCAATTCCGCGATGCGCTGACGAAGTCGTTTTGAAGTTGCTTTTGCGTCAAGTGCGTATGCCCGAACATCCACGCCAAGCTCCTTACCTACGCGCTCTTTCTCCGCAATAAATTTTGTGGACACCAAATCCTCACCCACGCGAAAAACCCCAAGCGAAAGTTTTTTCTCGCCGATCAGTTTTTTGGTTTCTTCTATCACGCCCGTGGCAAGCGCTTTTCCGTCAAAGAGATTCATCCCGTTAGAAAATTAAACTGAATCTAAAAAGAAAATAGTTGTCATTCGTGCAAAACAACGTCGGTAGACTCATCAAAGTTAAATTGGTTAATTTTCTAACGGGATTCATGGCATTGGAAATTTATTTAATAACGCCCGAACCTCGCGGCCGACGACTTCTGGGTTTTCGCCGCCGATGAGAAGTCGTGAAATCCAGCCAGCGATCTTTTGCATTTCTTTCGGCCCCATGCCACGGGTTGTCACCGCTGGCGTCCCAATACGAATACCCGACGGATGAAACGGCGAGGCGTCTCCCGGCACTGTGTTGCGATTAGCAATAATTCCGGCGCGTTCAAGAATTGTTTCGGCACGCGATCCATCAAGTCCTAACGGCCGAAGATCAACCAGCATCAAATGATTATCGGTGCCTCCGGTCGCAAGCGTGAAGCCCTCTTTCTGTAAAACTCGGGCAAGCTCTTTGGCGTTTTCGAGAACCAATCTGGCATATTTTCTGTAAACCGGTGTCGCAACTAGGTTAAAGGCGTATGCTATGGCGGCCGTCACATTATCATGTGGCCCGCCCTGCAAACCGGGGAAAACCGCCCGATCGATTTTTTCGGCTAGCTCTTTTTTCGCGAATATTACCGCCCCGCGCGGACCGCGTAAAATTTTATGCGTCGTGGTAGTAACCACGTCCGCGTAAGAAAACGGCGATTGATGCAAACCGGCGGCCACGAGCCCCGCGATATGCGAAATATCCGCCATATGATACGCGCCAACTTTCTTTGCAATGCGCCCGAATTTGGCAAAATCAATCGCCCGCGGATAGGCCGTTAACCCCGAAACAATGACTTTTGGTTTTTCGCGTTTGGCAATGCGTGCTACCTCTCCGTAATCAATCAGACCAGTTTTTGGGTCAACGCCATAAGAGACGCTCTTAAAAATTATCCCGGACGCGTTCACTTTATGCCCATGTGTTAAATGCCCGCCGGCTGAAAGCGCCATACCGAGAAGTTTTTCGCCGGGCTTCATCAAGCCAAGATAAACCGCGAGATTAGCCGGTGAACCGGAATAAGGCTGAACATTAACGTGCCAGTTGGCGTTTAGTCGGAAGGCTTTCAGGGCGCGTTTTTGCGCGAGAGTCTCGATTGCATCAACAAAAGCATTCCCCGGATAATACCGCTTTCCTGGATAACCCTCCGAGTATTTATTCATGAGAACCGAACCAACGAGCTCCTGCACCGCGCGAGGTGCAATATTTTCCGATGGAATCAGATCAAGCGTCTCCGCCTGCCTTTTTTCTTCGGCCGCAACGAGTTTCGCGAGAATACGATCTTGGTTATTAGCAGGAAGTGTCATGGATTGAGGTGATGATCAAATACTAGCAGAAACGAGACAAATGAGACATTGTTATATATCTCACTAAATACACATATCATACACGATCGTGTATGATATGTGTATTTGAAAATATTCGCTTTTTAAGACGTGATTTAAGACGCGATGAGCAGTTTTTCAAGTTCGGCTTTGGTCATCACGCCCTTGCGCAAGATCACGGGATGCTTTCGGTTTGTGAGATCAAGAATTGTGGATGGTTCGTTGCTGGGAAGCTTACCTGCGTCAATCACCAAATCCGGCTTTGTTTTGCTTTCTTTGAGATAGTTTAAGAAATCCTCAAGCGAGCGTGCGTCCACAGCCTCGCCTGAACGGTTGGCGGAAGTGGCGACGAGCGGCACCTCAACTTGGCGCAAAAGATCGCTTATGAAGCGAAACTTAGGAAGCCGCAGAGCAACAGTTTCAAGCCCACCGGTAACCTCGTCTGGGATGGAGTCTTTTTTGTGAAGTACTACGCTCACCGGCCCGGGCCAGATTTTTTCCAAAAGTGATTCAGTCCAGAGATCAATATAAGCAAACTGGCGCGCCATAGGAATGTCTTTAACCAAGAGAACCAGCGGTTTGCCTTGAGACCGCTTCTTGATGCGGGAGATACGCTTGACTGCATTAAGATCAAGAGCGTTGCCGCCTATTCCATAGATAGTATCGGTAGGAAACACCAACACTCCCCCCGACTTGACCGCGCGTACCGCTTCATAGAGCACGCCCGGATAAGTGCGATCGTTTAATTCAATAATTTTCATACCGGGTAGTAGAAACTCGACTGTTATTGGTTTACAGCCACAACTTGCCTATTGGCGATCTTATAACTTACTGATATTTGTTTCTGGATTGATGTCATAGTTTTGCCGCTGTCGAGTTTTCCCTGCCCGCCTGCTGGCGGGACTACCCGGCATGCAAGCTAGAAAACAAAATTAATCAAACGGCCGGGGACAAAAATGGTTTTTTTAGGCGCGCCGGTCAGATATTTTGCGATTCCTGAATTTTTTTGCGCTAGTGCTACGGCTTCGGCTTCATTGATCCCCCGCAGCACGCGCAAACGCCCGCGTACGCGGCCATTAACTTGCACCACCAGATCAATCTCCTCTGACTCGATTTTTTTCGGATCATACGCCGGCCACAGTGAATTATGTATGGAGTGAAATTGTTTTGATTTTTGGGATTTATATTTTCGAATTTGTTTAGAATTTAGAGTTTGGGATTTAGGATTTACGAAGAATTGTTGATACAATTCTTCAGTTATATGCGGCGCAAATGGTGCCAAAAGCTGTAAGAATATCTTTAAGTCTTTCCACAAAACTTCAGCCGACTTCGCCTCGAACTCATTAAGCAAAATCATAAGCGCAGAGATTGCCGTATTGTAACGCAGTCCCTCGATATCTTCAGTCACTTTTTTAATGGTGTGGTGCAGCACTCGTACCAGCACATCAACGCCTTGTCTCTTGTTATTTGTCGCTTGTTGCTGATCAAATAATCTCCAAACTCGTTGCAAAAATCGCGTCATTCCGGTAATCCCCGCATCGCGAAAATCGCCCCCGTCCTGAAACGGGCCGGTAAACATCAAGTACAAGCGTAGCGCATCAGCGCCGTAAGCTTTGATGTAGTCATCGGGGTTGACGATATTCCCCTTGGATTTTGACATCTTGGCACCGTCTTTGATAATAAGCCCGTGCGCGCGGAACTTCTTATACGGCTCTTCGAAGTCGAGTAGTCCCCAATCATGGAACACCATCGTGAGAAATCGCGAATAGAGAAGGTGAAGAACTGAATGCTCGGCCCCGCCGATATACATGTCAACCGGCAGCCATTTTCGCGCTAAGCGCGAAAATGCTGAATTTCCAATTTCCAATTTCCAATTTCCAAACGTCATCAAGTATCCGATGAAATACCAAGCTGAATCAAGAAATGTATCAGAGACGTCCGTTTCGCGGCGGGCCTTGCCTTTGCACTTCGAGCATTTGGTTTCGTAAAAAGACTTCACCGAGGCTAGGGGCGACTCGCCCGTGCCCGTCGGGCGGAAATTCTTCACAAACGGCAGCCTCACCGGCAAATCTTTTTCCGGCACCGCAATCCAGCCCGGATTTTCCAACTCACCTTTATTAAATATATTCCTGACTCCTGATTCCTGATTCCTGATTTTATCCGCACAGTTTTCGCAAAAAATCATTGGAATTGGCGGGCCCCAATAACGTTGGCGCGAAATAAGCCAATCGCGGAGCCGGTATTGAACTTTCATTTTACCGCCGACAAATTCAGTAATCTTTTTCTTAGCCGTTTCCGAATCTATGTCGCTGAACTTTTCTGAGTTAATAAGTTTGCCGTTTTCGGTATGTATAATAGTGTCCGCGTACCAATCATTTTCAGCAAGCCACCTCCAAACACTCGATTTATCCCACCCCTCGCCTACAAATTCTGCAGCTAATTTATCAATACGAGATTCGGTAGCTTTATTGAGAACAATCCTCTCCAATTTATCGTTCTTGTGCTTAAAGATAAAAACGGTTTCTCGACCTATATACTCATTCCAAAAACCTAGCGTAAGTTTTTGATTAATAAGAACCTCATAATCTTTAATGCTTGTTTCCGGAATCTCGATCTTCCGATCACCATCTTTTGTCTTTTCGATAATTTTGATGCCTAGTTTTATTAATTCATTATCGGTTATCTTGTCTGCGCCCATTAAATAACTTCTGATTGGAGCCCCGGCTTTTAGAATTACCTGTATGACTGGCAGATTAAATTTCTTGGCAAACACAAAGTCGCGCTCGTCATGCGCCGGAACCGCCATGATGGCGCCGGTGCCATAGCCCGCTAAAACATAATCCGCGACCCATATCGGGATTTCTTCTTTTGTCGCCGGGTTGATGGCCTTAACGCCTTTCAACTCGACACCGGTTTTGTCTTTGGTGTCAGCGGTGCGTTCAATCTCGGTTTTCTTTGCGGCAGTTTTTATATATTTCTCAACCTCTCCCCAATTTTTAATTTTTAATTTTAAATTTTCAATTAACTTGTGTTCCGGCGCCAAAACCATATAAGTCGCCCCAAACAAAGTATCCGGCCTTGTCGTAAACACATCAATTGAAAATTGAGAATTGGAAATTGGAAATTTCAGCAATGCTCCTTCCGACTTCCCGATCCAGTTCTCCTGTGCGATTTTCACCCGGGGAGACCAATCAATCTTTTCTAGATTTTCGAGCAACCGCTCGGCATAATTTGTAATTCTAAAAAACCACTGTTCTAAATCCTTCTTGATTACTTCCGACGAACAGCGCTCGCATCTTCCTTGAATTACTTGTTCATCAGCCAAGACGGTTTTGCACGATGGACACCAATTAACTTTGGACTTTTTGCGATAGGCCAAACCCTTTTTAAACATCTCGGCAAAAATCCACTGTGTCCATTTATAGTAGTCGGGATCGTACGTTTCGAGGTGCTCGTTCCACGCAAAACCGTTGCCGATCTCGGAAAGCTGTCTATAGAAATTTTTTTCGGAGACTTTGGACTGCTCGGCCGGGTGCTTGCCGATTTTTAGAGCATAGTTTTCCGAGTGGATCCCGAAACCATCAAGCCCAATCGGCTCAAAAACATCGTGCCCCCGCATACGCTGAAAGCGCCCATAAATATCAGATCCGGCAAAAGCATACATATTCCCCACATGCAATCCCTCGGCTGAAGGATAGGGAAACATCATCAAGTTGTAGTAGGGCTTTTGGGCTTTCGCGAGATTAGGCTCATAGATCTTGTCCTTAGCCCACTTTTTCTGCCATTTAGCCTCAATTGCTTTTGGGTTGTAGCGCATTGACTTCATTCAAAATATAGATTAAAAGTAACAGAAAGTAGCACCTAACCGCAACCAACCACGAGGAGGAGCCATCAATGTACTTTACCAGAAACGAGCATGGCGATGCCGAGAACGGGCGACACGAAACACGGGGATTCTTCGAGTTCGCCGAGAGTTGCATCGGGATCTTCACGACAACCCATGAACAGCACGGTAGATTCCTCTCGGGGCGTATCAAGATCCGCTTCAGCGGCGCAGACGGCGTGGCTTCTGCTGGACTGAACGACCCCGACATCGCGCGGGCGCTGGGTTTTCGCGACAATGTCAACGTCGACTGGGGAGAACACATAACCCATGACGACGATGACCATTTCGATCGCCGTGTCAGTATCATCTACAAGACGGAAACCCTCGGCGAACGAACGGATTACGAAGACCTCCGCCGGGCGGCACGTCTCGATATCGCGGCGATTGATGCCTGCCTGGATCGCGCGGTCTGCGCGCACCTCCGCATGTCCCCGGCCACGCCAGCTGGATAGGAAGCACCTGCGGCGACGCCGCCCCCGAGGTCGGGGGCGGCGTCTTCATATCCGAAAGAGAAATTCTATAACTATACTATTATACTATACACTATTGCCGCGACCGCGGGAAAAGATGTAAGTTGGATTTTCACTAAAGCACTAAAACTGGCTGGCCATGAAACTCCGCGGGCTTATCGTATCCGTCCGAAGCTTTACGCGAAGGAGGACGCCCATGGTATCTGCGACGGCTGAATAAAAACTACGCCCAGCACCGTTCGAGTGCTGGGCGTTTAGGGTGAATCACCGAGAAGCTCTCTCCCGCTTCGTTGGATTTCAGAAGCTGGGAAAGATTCACGAATCTGTTGAAGAAGCTCGGCTCCGGTAATTCCGGTTTTTTCGCGGAGAAAGCCGAACCACTTGTATAGAACGCGGGGCAATTCATCGCCGTACACTTGTACGGCGAACCCCACGGCGCCGTGAATGCGCCCCCAGGTTTGTTTCCGTAGCTGATCAATGGCCTTGGCGGTGGTAATGTCGAGCGTCCCCGCCGCCCTCCGATCTGCTTCGTAACGCGTGGCGCTCTCGAGCGTCTTCACCGCATAGAACAGCGCGGCGCGGAGCTGTTCGAGTTTTTTGCGCGGGAGCGAGAAAGGATGCTCGGCGGTGCGGAGGATATTAACTCCGGTTACGCGCAACCGCCGGTCTTTGCGCCGCCAGCGAAAAACCTTTTGGCGATTGACCGGGAAGCCGTGCGACTCAACAACCTCGATGAAACGGATAACGATCTTGGGATCGATGTAGCCGCGAAGAGACGTCAGCGTGAAGTCATCGGCATATCGCGTGAGCCGAAGCGGTTCCTTGTTGAACTCTGCCGCTAACGCTACGTCAAGCTCCCGGTAAACCAGATTCTGGAGCATGGGAGACGTTGGGGCGCCCTGCGGTAAACAGCCGCGCCAAACGGAAAGATGCGTGAAAATCTGGGCTGTCCACGGATCACCTGTGAGCTCCTGATAGACGCGAAAGACCCGATCGGCGGCAATGGATGGATAGGCGTCCTTCAGATCCACGGTAAGAATCGCGCTGGGAATCCGAACATTGCGCCGCGCGCGCGGGCCCGGCGCCAGATGCGCGAAGGCGTTCGTGAAAATCGAACGCCCCGCCCGCCAGCGCTTCTCTGGTATTTCAGAACGATCGTACAATTTCCCAACGAACGAGTGGCAGATAGGGCTGGGCGTATAGCGCTGAACCAAAATGAAAGAGTGGATCCGCCGCTGTAGACGCATGAGGTCGTGGTTGGGAATATCCAGCGTACGGTATCCTCCCAAGCGCTTCGGAATCTGAACAGACCGGTAGGCGTTGGGATCTTCCAAGACGCGCCCGAGCGTCCTAGAAAAGAACGGCAGATGCTCTTCTTTATAGCCGATCATTCGCGCTACTTGTGGCACCGCGAGCTTGAGCATAGCATCTTGCATAAGGCCGGGAATGAAAATCCCCAGCTGTCGTTTGTCGCGCATGTTTTTCACCCCGTTAGAACGCCGCCGACTCCTGTCGGCGGCAAAGTATAGATATAGCCGACGGGGATGTAATGCTCCCATAAACCAAGTGCGGAGCACCCGTTCTAACGGGGTTCACCTCCCTTCTTTTTAATGACATTCTCACATTCTGCAGAATGTGAGAATGTTGTTTTTGGGCGATGCGTGTAGATGTTAATGCAGATGTTAATGTGCAAAAAATTGTGCGGCGTGCCGCGTAGAAAGATTCTCTACGTGACACGCCGCTGGCGCAGGTCAGAAACTGCTTGCGGATGGTCTTGGCCGCGTGCCTGGGCTGGTCGGCGAGAGGTGGCCGTATCTCGACGCGAAGCGCTGCCCGTTACCCGCGCCTGGAGGAGGCCGGGGGCT
>ORJL010624503.1_pt1 | contig 46054 bp, 60 predicted proteins | sample 1779941 | NCBI WGS metagenome assembly ORJL01 (sample SAMEA104232317, study PRJEB22302) | groundwater metagenome | biome: forest; feature: aquifer; material: groundwater | place: USA | collected 2011-08-07 | depth 5.8 m | reverse complement strand
TCATTATACGACAACGAAATCTTGCTTCCATTATATGCAAGTGTTTTCGCTTCAAGTGCAAGATTATACACAAGTCTCACACACCCGAAATGTTTCTCCAGAAGAATTTTTTGTTCTTCATTCGGGTACAACCTATATTTGCTCGCCTTGATCATCATGTCAAATTTAATCAATTTTTTCAATTATTTTTGTACCCAAAAATCAGCCTTATATCCCAAAGCTAAAGCAGATGGGTTTTACGGCTGTTCATCATAAAAACCGCCTCCAACTGAAATGATGTTTGGCTTTTTCCTTTTCAATCTCGCTTAAAATCTCACGATCCATTTCCGAAACCTTTTTGTCCCGCTCCGCTATTAGCGCCTTGATTTTTTCATTTGAAAATTCCATGCTCCTAAATCTTGTTCCCGTAATATTTTGTGACAAGCTGTTCGGTCTTTGTTTTCATGGCGGTGAAGTAATCAAAAACCTTTCCGCCGTTTTCGTTCCTGCGATCCAGCAGCGGAGCCAGTATTTTCTTATGGGTGCTTAGATATTCACCCACCGCCTCCTGTAGCATTTGCATACTGAGCTTGCCAATTATCTTTTGACCCAATCGATCCACAAACAGGAAGAATCGGATATTACCGCTGTCGTATTGCGTGTTCACGATGATTTGTGCAATCTTGAAAATTTCGTATTCATCTTTCAGTTTTCCTTTTGAATTCTCAATTCCCTCAAACTGCCTGTGGCATCTTACGAATGCGGTGTTCTGTAACATCTTTGGAAGGATACGCCCAACCGACTGCAAGTGAATGTAAAGGTCTGAGTCCCTGTGTGCAACGTTGGTTAAATAACCGCTGAATTTCACTGGCAACGCATCTCCGAAAACCTGATTCAAATCCTCGATCAAAAGAATTCCACCGCGGAATTCCTTAAGGCATTTCAACAACAAGTCATCGATTTCCTCATTCGTCATTTCCTTTCCTTCGTCCGTGATGGTGATTACACGCGCCACCTCAATCTTCCGCTGGATTGAGAAGCGCTTGATGTCACGGTGGAAAATTCGTTTCGCCTTGCAGATTTTGAAAGTGCCGTCCTTCAGGTAAACCTTGTATTGCCCGTATTCCTTGTTGATGTCAAAGATCAATCCTTTTCGCCCCTGAGAATCAAAAAACAGCACACGCATGGTTTCGTTGGACTTGCCGATTCTCTGCTGTCCAGCGACCACCACGATCCTACAGTTCCTCTTTTCCTCTTCTGTTGCCATTGCTTCTAGTTGATGTAATTCCCAGCGGCGCTGGCTTTGATCTCGAATCTGGTTCCAGTGAATTGCGGAGCTGCCGCGTTACAGGTTATTTTATACGGAGGATCATACATTGGCTCAATCGGATTGTATGGAAAAACCTGTAGCGGTGGCACGTATGGATAATACGGAATAAACATTGTTTGCCCCGCCCCAGTTTCCAAGGAATATTCCTTCCATTTCCCATTAGGAAAAAACTTTTCAAGTTCATCGTAAAGTTCTGATAATGAAACTTCTCCGAGTACTTTTATTTTTTTGGTGGCGGTGTCGAATTCGAATTTCATATTTTTATTTTATTTCTTGGATAAAATCGGTAAATAACAGTCGTCTCTGGCATTAGATAATCCAGTATCATGTCCGAATAGCTTTTCAACACCCAATTATCTTCTGAGTTAATTAGTAGTTCCGATATGTGAGACTGCTGCTGAAATGGGCTCATAGAAAATAGTCTTCCTAGTTTGGTAACAATTCCGCAACCATCAACGCTCTTTAATGCTACGGGGCAATTAGTTTGCTTTTGTTGGAATTTATGGAATGCACATTCGCTATCATTAAGAACCTTTCCAATAGTTTGTGCGTTAGCCATTACATTATGTATCATTTGATTGTAGCTTACATCAAGCCCGCTGAGAACTTCATATTTTATTGCCTTTTGTTTTTCATGTTCTGGATTGAAAACGCTCACCTTATAAAGCTTATCATCGGAAAGGTTCGTGAGTTTAATGACAATTGGCAGGGATGTAACCGATTGTTGTGCTGTGTCGAATAATTTCGCCACAGGAGCCTCGAAAACCTCTCTAACAGTTGCAACGTTTGCATTTTTTGCCTTCTCCGTTTTTGGTTTTCTTTTTGATACTCTTGTTTTTGTTTTTTTCATGGCATATTGATTATTAGTTGGTTAACTGAGAATTTGTAATAAAATTATATAACAGCCTATATGAAATAATTATGTAACACTCTTGGGGTAAACATACAGGATTAAATCAGCCCCGAAGAAAACTGGAATGGATAAGCTGAACGCCCCGTTGACTTTCATTTCATTCGGTTTCACCTCCGCAACCATTTTCGACCAACTGTCTTCACGGTCAGCGAATGTCATTAAAGTTCCCGACCCCCATAATACGGCTTCGTTGTAGCTGATCGTGAAAGGTTGATCCGTTTGTTTTGGTGTCTCTGAAAACAAAACGATTCTAACAATTTCAAAAGTGCCACCGCTGGAGATTTGTGAGAGAAGTTGCAGGTATGCCCTATCGCTATCAATAGCCATCCCAACTGAAACACTTTTGTGGTTTCCAAAGTTCACCGCTGAGGAAGCCAATGATTCGTATGCATCAAACAGTTTCACCATCCGTTTATTCGTTACATAATTAGGGAACAATTTTGCGGCAATACGCTTAATCCAAACTGACTTCTCAACAGAAACCACAATGATATAAGGCTCTGACTCCCCAACATTTACAGTATGGTCTGGAATGTTTATTTTCTTTTTCTCCACAATTATTAATTATCAGTTTCCTTTTCCCCTGATTCACGAAGCTCATTGTCAGCTTCTACAACAACATCGGTTATTACCTGATTGTTTTGGACGTTTGTTGGTGACACTGTAGGTTTTGCCTGCTGTTGGAATTCAGGTGGTGTTGTAGGAGATTGTGATATCGGTGGTTCTTGGAACGGAGGAGGTGGTGGAGCTTGTTGTTGTGGATTGTTGACAGCAGCGGTAGCGCCTTTTGCCTTTTTCTCAGCCCAATCTATTTTCGCGTCATCAATAATGCTCCATTTTTGGTATTGGAATGTCCCAAGCATGACCACAACTCTCGCTCCCTCAATGAGTCCCCATAACAAAATCTGATCCTTGTCGGTAAGCCCAATCCCGCGCTTCTTCATTTCACGAATTGCGGGAAGTCTTATTTTATCTATAAAATCCTGTGAATAAACAAAATTATTTTCTACTGATTCATTATAATTATCAATGAAATCCTTAATGGTTACCATCATAGCATTGCCGCTACCATCCTGAACCTGAATAGGTAACATAACATTAATCTTATCAAGAACCATTAATTTTCTGATCTTCTTATCGCTTATTTTTGATATATCCTTTCCCCATCCGATAAGCATTTTATAAATTTCCACCCCCCCATCAAACATCGCTTCAGCAGAGCGCTCGTCCTCTTCGGCAGTCTGACCTGCCATATCTTGATTTATTGGAGGTTTTTTCGCGCCAGCGCCAGTTGTTGTTGTTGTTTTAGGGTCGTCAAATGAGATTACAGGCTCAACAAAAGCCTCTGGGACTTCCTCAAGGACATTTCCGTCCGCAGTCTTGTATTTGGTATAATCCATGTCGCTGGACTTGGTAGCACCAGCGGTGGGATTGAATTCTTCTCCTACAATTGTGTTCGGATTCTGTGCGCTTTTTTCATTGTTGTCAAAACTGTTGTTTTCAGTATTTTCCGAATTATTTTCAGATGTATTCTCCTGAGAGTCAGTCTTATTATTATCCTTATTTGGAAGGTCTTCAAAATGGGTTGTTTCCCCCTCGGAAGCCATTTTCTTCAGTCTTCTACGCTCGTCATCGTCTGGTTTTCTGCCGTTTTCCGCCATGATTATATTGATTTTGTTTTTGAGAATTCTTCCACCTGTTCATTTATAGCATTGTACATTTTCAATATTTCAATATCTTTCCTGATCGTGGAAGTCTCGAAATATTGCAACCGCTTCATGTATTTTGAGATGTTCGCCTGATCCACCTCGAAAACGGAACTCATGTCCTTTGTCCCGTAACCCAAATGAATTTTATGGAGACAGAAAATGAAAGACAACGCCGTGGATCGGTTCTCGCTCCTGTTGTCGCCAGCGAATAATTTACTTTGTGGGATTTTTGCCTTTTTGCAGACCAAGGCAATGATGAAATTACTGATTTCAGATTCATCGTGCGAAGAGAGTCGCGCCTGCTTCAGGTAAAGTCTGGTTTTTTCCACCCCCACACTTTCAATTGTCCTGATTATTTCAGTCAGCGATTCCACTAATTGAGCGGAGTCAGCCGAGTTATTGTTGATTGTTTTCGCCATTCATTCGAAAGAAACACGAATTAGTTCGGGTTGTACCTCATCCTATTTTATTTTCCCCGCGTTTAAAAGCAATTAAATACCTGTAAAAACATTTATTATACAAACCTAAACATAATTTTTCAAGTTGTCAAGTGTTTGTTTTTCAGGACGTTCTGACATATTGGAAGAATGGTTATAAAAAAATCGCCCCGTTAAGGAGCGATTTTTCAGTTGACTTGAGACCATATATTTTTAGGTAACTGTCAATTGTTTGTTTTTTTAGTGTAAAATACATATCTTTGATGATAATCAATCTAAAAAAAATGAAAGAAATAATATCTCACCCTGCTACTATTGTGGGTGCTTTAATTGGCACTGGCTTAATAGTATTCGCTTATTATAAAGGCGGAAAGAATGCGTATAAGTTAGTTGGAGATGGTCTTGTCAGAATGGACAAAGCAACCCCAGACCTTAGCTTACACCAAGTGGTTACAGGAGCATTATCTATGGAGCAGATAGCTCAGAACACCTATTAAAGTACCACCAACGCATTTACATAACTAAAAAAAACGAACATAAATAAACTGTTTTAAACCTATTTTTTTTAAAAAAACAAAATCATGAAAAATATTGAAAAAGCAAATCCTAAATATAATGCTGAAGGCGCTACCGTAATAATTGATAAGCAAAAAATATTGCGTAGGTCAAATTCTTCATTTCTTGCTGGTGGTATGGGAGTTGGATTTATTGGAAAAGGAATTATAGACTATTTTTATTCAAAATCAACTGGGGAAAGAGGAACTGCTATTGTAACTGCTATTGTTGGGGGCGTATTAATATTAGGTGCTTTTATGGCTCACCCCACTAAAGAAGAAATGCAAAGTCTTACACAGTAAACATTTTAAAATCATAAAAACTTGAAAGCCACACATTATGTGGCTTTTTTGGGTTGAATAAATACATAGTTACTTATTTTTATTGCCCTAACATTCCCTTCAGGAAAGGGTTTCCGAATGCGCCTTCTCTTTCCTTTTTATCGGCAGCGGCTTTTTCCTTTGCGGCAAGCTCATCCGCTTCATTTTTAGCTTTTACAGCGGCTTCTTCTGCATCTTTTGCCTTAGCGGTGGCTTCGGCAGTTTCCTTTTCGGCGGTTTCCTTTTCGGCTTTTTCTTTTTCAGCAGCAGCCAATTTCTCTTTTTCTTCGTTTTCCATTTGTTGTTGTTGTTTTAGTTTATCCTCTTCGGTTTGTTCGACAATGCCCTCTTCAATGAAGGAGTGAATCTGGTCGGCAATCTTCACGTCCTGTGTTCTCACGCTGTTAAGGAGATTCTCGGTCGGGTTCTTTTTGTATTTTGCAGTTTGTGCATCCAATACCTGAATCTGACTCTTGATGCCTTTCGGCAAATCGTTTTTGGCGAGACCGTCCTCTTCCATCACCTTCTTGTATTCAAAAACAATTTCCTGAGCCACCACCGCTGATTGTGGTGGCGGCTCCACTGAACCTGACTTTTTCTTTGCCATAATGTCGAATAATTTTCGCTAAGGTAAAATCTTTTTGTGTATTTGCAAATTAATTTTGTGTAATTGAATTTAATAATTCATCAGAACTTGTTATTGTCTGATACACAAGTCCTTTCTTTACCAGCTCAATTCGGTCAAAAAATTTCCTTCCATCTGAATTATAATTTGATCCGAATCGTATTCCCCAATCTGATGCTATTGCAACAGTCGAATCGCCTACAAGATGTATTTTCTTGTCCCCTATTTCAAAGTTAGCACTCCCCCTCCCAAAATCAACATCAAGTACTTTAACCTTCGGTTTCCATATCTCATTTCTCCAGTGAGTGTAAGCCATAAACGCAACGCCAATGCCACCTAATATGGTTACAACCACTGAAAAAATCTTCAATGTACTTTTTGTAGAGAGTTCTTTAATTTTCTCCATTTAATTCAGGAATTATTCGGTTGCGTATTTTTTCTCAAGCGTTTCAATCAACTTCTCAAGGTCTTTGAATTCCTTGTCGATTGCCGACTCCTTGAAATCCTCTCCCATTACGGATTTAAACTCATGAAGGAATTCACGACCTTTTTTCACAAGCGATTCGAATTGCTTGATTTTTTTCTTCGGATCATCCTTGATTTCAATTGCAGGTGTGTTCTTGATTGCTTTCGCAATTGCATCCCCAACGTGTGAAGCTACAGGAGTGAATACAGGCTCCGTCTTGTGTTTTTTTGCAGCCTCCTTACTTGCCTTGCGACGGGCGTGGAAACGCTCCAGCAAATCATCGCAGGTGGGTTCAGCCCCATCATCCTTTTTCTTGGCAACCAACTTTACTTTCGCTGGTTTTTCCTTTTTCACCTTTTTAGGTTTCTCCTTTTTGCCCCCGTTTTTTGTTCCAGTCTTGCGACCGCGGGAAGGTTTTTTCTCTTTAGGCTCAGATTTTTCCTTTGCCTTCGCTTCTTCCTTTTCAAGTTCCTCTTTCAGGACAGCAATGCGTTTTCTCATTCCCGCCTTCATTCCCTCGTTTACCGCTGGATTGTCAAGACCTTTTTCAAGTTTTGCGATTTGCGCTTTAATTATAGACATGGTTGTTTTTGTTTGTATGTTTGGTTGTGTAAAAATATAACTTATTATTTCAGGGTGCAAATGTGTTTTTCTGGTTTTCCGCCGTGTTTGTATTTTTTGGCTTCGTCACTGCTCAGGATTTTAATATCCGAATACATTTTTGAAGATTGCAATTGGTTCTTTTGGAATTCGGCATCTTTTTTCTCGACAAAAATTCCGCCTTCAATCCAAACGTGTGGCTTGAAGGATTTGTTTTTAGGAGTAACGTAAATCACGAAACCGTCCTTACCCTCCATTTGCCATTCCCAGAAATCTTTCGTGCTTGTGAATTCTGGTTTTCCGCCTCTGCGAAATTCCCTTGCGCTTTTCAATGTTGCATCATCGGAAATAACACCCATTTCCTTAAGGTATTTTTCTAACCCTTCAATATCCTCATTTGGTTTTGCTTTCAGGAAACCATCTTCGATCATGGAATGTGCAGTCTCGGTGTCAATATCAAAAATGGAATTGTCATCGGCATCACGGACATCAGCGCTGTATTCACCGCGCTCGTCAAGATTCACGAAGAGGTAATATGGTGTAGCGGTGGAAGTTTCCTTTTCGCCAACGTACCATTCGCCATTATTATCAACCTGAACGGTTCCACCGCTCTCAAATTCCACCTTCTCGACATTCTTCAAATAACTGATATCATCTTTTCTGGCAGCGTCATTTAATTCATCGTAAACTCTTTTTGGATAAACAACGAACTTCTTTCCAGATTTCTTGTGAGTGACAATATTAAAATTTCCGACACCGATATCGGAATAATCGATATTGTTCAACGAGTCACCAGTTTCTTTCTGGAGTTGAGTTGATAGTGGATTTTTGGAATCGATGATTAGCAATTTAGCGTTATTTGATCCAGCGCTGCCTTTTATTTTAGGTTTATTCCCGTACTCCAATAAATTCTCTTGGTCATACATCATTTTGCCACCCTCCCACTCAGTAGCAACAAGCCAATAAAAATAAGCAATTGACCCGTCGCTTTGTTCTTTTTCAAATCGGTCATCTATTTTAAATGGGTATTTTTTGAGCTTTCCGCCATCCCATTGAGGAACTTTTACCGTATCTCCAATACTAAAAAGAAATCCAGAAACATTGCCACCGCCCTTATATTGCCCAGTGATTAAATGTTCAACCAAAACGGATCGCACCTCTTCTGGCAAATCATCATATGACAAATCTATCAGTGGATTTATACCCCTCTGCAAAACAATTTTGTCGGGATGTAATCGGAACTTCTCTAATTCTATTATTTTATTATAATGATCGGAAAGGAAATGATGCTTTTGCTCTCCTGTCCAAGCCCCCCAAACGTCAATTGCTTCATATGTTTCTTTTCGATCATAATTATTAGGAATAGCTCCGCCAGATTTATATTTTCCTTCAATATGCCCTTCAATTAAATTTCGGATTTCATCAGAATGTTTTTTATGAAATCTCTCAAAATCACTCCATAATAATTTAACGCCCTCGCCCTTTTGAAGACTTGTTTCCGCCAACTCCTTTTGTGTATTATTCATAGAAACTCCATTGAGTTGCTTAAAATTATCAATCAGGAATCGTTGCTGTTGTTTTAATTCAAGCGCATCCCACCATTCTTGTGCCGATTTTCCTTCAACACTTGGAAGAACAACGCCACCAAAATTTAATTTTTGATGGTTCTTTTCCCAATCATGTGACTGAGTAGGCATTTCCGTAAAGTCGGATTTATCCAACTTTACGGTTTTCACCACAGGCATTTTCACATTATTGAAAGCGCCTACATAATTGAAATCCTTGTTGTAGATATAATTTTCACCTTCGTATTCATATAGCGCTGCCGTTTCCAATCCATAAAACAATTCACCGTTCGTAGATTTAAAGATATTTAATTTCACCGCTCGATCCGAAGGGAAATACAATCCATCCTCTTTTGTTCTTTCGTAAATGGAATGTAAAATGTTTTGTGTTGCAGCATCAAGAACACCACCGCTCTCCATTTTTTCAATCACTGGAACGTTAGCATAATCATAAACTTCTTTCGAAACAGTTGCGTGAACTCCGTCTTCTCCTTTATACTTCAGATTGTATGTGGTTTTTTTCTTTGCCATTCTCGCCTCGTATTCCTTCTGGGCAAAACCATCCATGCGATTGTATTTTGTTCTGTTGAATTTCACAACACTTTCTTCTGATGTGAATTTAGATTCAAACGCACCGCCGTCAATTAGATTCTTAAATGAGGTAATTCCACGCTCACCGAAGTTCCACACCTTAGAAAGCGACCCACCGCTGACAAATTTCGGAGTATGGTTACATCCGCAATCATTCAGCAGATAATTATTTATTTTATCAATTATCTGTTGCTGCGTTTTTACTTTAATCTTTCTGAATTTATTTTCTCTGAGTTTATGACTTCTTGTTATTTGTTCAACAGTTCCGTTTTTGTGTAAATGGAATTTAGAATATTTAGAATTTTCTAAAATCCCATTTGACCACTCTGATTTTTCTTCCATTGAAATCGTAAGAAGAATAGAAACCCGATCCTCTCCACCGAGTGTGGAGAAATAGGCATTCACATATGGGGCTTTTATTTCGTCTTTGAGTTTAGCAACAAATTCCTTTACGTTTGTGATGTCGAAAATGGAAACTGGAGTAGCGGTTGATCCACCTTTTTCCATCATTTCTCCCATCTCTTCCCAAACAAGTTCATGGAATTCTTTTAATTTTTCTTCAGCCTTCTCTTTATTTCCAGCTTTCAATTCCTGAATTGCATCCCAAAGAGGAGCAGCAGCGGTGGCATAATTCATGGACTCGAAACTCGAATATAATTGATGAAGCGCTACATATCCCATTCCGATATCCGACTTTGCCCCAACCTCCAACATGCCGTCAATATCAAAATCACTTCGGTATTTGTCACCGAGTTTGTATGCGTGTGATTTGTGCGCCACGGTTCCTTCGTGACCGCCAGTGTTATTGCCATCCTCATCCAATATAATAAAAACTTCATCGTTAAAATCCCCACGATCTTTTGCTTTTTGCATCAAAGTTAAAGCTCTTTTAAATCCTTCATCATTTTTATCACCAGCTCTACCACCGTTCTCTTTCGTAACACCATACTCAATCATTGAGTCCAGATTCTTGTTGTCAATATCTTCGTCAGTTGCGCGAACCTCCGTGAATTTTCCCTTATGAATTCCACTTTCCTCTTTCTTCACGAAATGGTGATACCCATCCCAGAAGCCAGCCCACTTATGTCCATCAATTACAGGAAGCTCCTTGTAAAAACTTTTATCGCGTGTCATTTCCTTTTGCCCAGTTTTTCCGCCACGAGCGAATTTCTTCTTCGTAAAAATATACCAAGTTCCGTTTTCTTCTAAAACAACAGGAGTAAACTCTGTTTTAGATAATCTTTCTTCGTGAGCATCCGCTTCTTTCTTTGTAGGAACATTAGTTACAATTTCTAATCCGTACTTAGAAAACATTTCACCTGATCTCAGCTTGTCCGCCACCCCAGTAATATTCGCGTAATCTGTTTTTGATTGCAATTCCTTTAAGCGCTCTTCATAATATTTAACTTTGTGAGGAGAAAAATCCTTTGCGTATAGCAAACGGTATTTAGCCTCATCAATTTCACCACCAGAATTAAATTTTTCTCCAAACTCATTTTCATTAAGCCCGACGTGTTTTAAAATACGCATAAGCAAAGAATTTATAATTTTAACCTCCCTTTGCGCCTTTATTGACAATTTGGAAACAGAAACCCTTTCATATGGAGGATCAACAATAATTACGTAACCCGTCTTGTTGTTGTAAGCCAACCCTTTAGAATTTGAATGTTCTTTTAAAATAAATTCTTCAAATGAATCAATAGCCCTAGAGGATTCTGCCCAATTTTTCACAAGTGCCACTTCAGATTTATCAATTGCTTTCCAATCCATGAAATTTGTGACCGCATAAATCAATCCTTCGTTGAGAATAATATTTTTTACCTGTTCTTTATTGTATTTTCCGCCATCGTATATCGATGGGCTTTCCTGCAAATATTCTTTACCTAAAACCTTTTTATGAGCAAGCGCTTCACTCAAAGTAACAACCTTTCCGATTTCATTTTTAGGCACACCGCCATCAGACAATAGCGCCTTAGCATTCTCTTTTGTTGTAGGCTTTGATGCAATTGTCCAGTATCCGTCCTTTGATTCGTGTACCGCTACATATTTTTGTTCAGACATGATTTTTCTTTTTAAAATTAGTTAACAAGACACGCAACAATTCCTTGAATTCCGTCAGTAATATTAATTGTTCGGAAAGATTCCTTTTTAAATTTAGAAGGAGCTTCCTGACGCAAGCGGTACTGTGTTTTTGTGACATCAACACCTGCAAATTTATAGTCGTGTTTCTTTGCCCAAGCGCGGGCTTTTAGTTTGGTGAACTTGTCTTTTGTGAATACGAGCGATTGCAGTTTCGTTCCTTCTGGACAAACTACGCCACCGTCCTTGAAACTGTATTCAATAAGTTCTTCAGCCGCCTTCAAATGCACTTTTTGTGAACTTCCAACATTATCCTTTGTCTCATCAATCACCTGTAACGCGATCTTCTTTTTCTCATCATGGATTTTATCCTTCACCGCTTTTTTCCCTTTGGCGTAAGTTTCCTTTGCCTTTTCGGATGCTTTAGAAATATGCGGTTTTGCCTTCTCATAAGCAGCGCCAGCCCCTTCGTGTGCTTTTTTGTAAAGAGCCGAAGTTTTATCTTTTGCTGATTTCAAAAAACCACCGATTCCATATTCAATATCCTCATTGATTTTATATTTCTTCGCGATCTCTGCAAGTCCTTCACTCAGTTGTGAGTTGTCGCCCTCAACCGTATTTATCAAAATCTCCAGCACTTCAACTTTGGACATTGACTTTATGAAATGGTTGTATTGCTGTGTTTCATACGGGTCTAATTCACTTAAGTCGAAAGCGTCCAATGCAGACAGGTATGAAAACTTTGATGATTCAACATCACCGCCACCCAACTCAGGTGATACTGCGTTGGGATTTTTTATTTCAAAAATTTCAACAGTGTCATCCAAATCATGTCCCCAAATTGCAAAATTTTCCTCCTTGCCCTTTAGATTATTTGGTCTCACAAAACTTGCATAAACAATATCCCTTTTCAATCCAGTTGTATCGCCACTAGTAATGAGAATAATATTTTCTGAATTGAACTGCTTGTTGTGATCCAAATATATTTTTCCAACTTGTAAGTCAAGAACATTTTTTATTTTTTTGCCCTTCTTGAAATTTCCCCAACCGCGACCACCAACACTTCCACCATGCTCCATTTTTTCCGCCAAACTCTCCAGCATCATCTCCGCAAGTTCAAGCGCTTCCTGCGCCTGTTCTTTTTCTTCACCCTCTGCATATTCGAGAATTGCATTGTATGTTTCAATGGCGCTATGATAATCGTCAGCGGTGAAGTCGGCGAGAGTTTCGGCAATCGCCTCAATTACAGCGGGAGCCTTCTCGTGAATAACCTCTTCAACAATTTCTTCCGCAATCTCTTGTGATTGTTCAGTGTATTTCGAAAGTTCGTTATAGACGATTGCAGGTAGCAATCCCTTGATCTGTTCGAGTTCTTCTGCCTTGATGATATAATTTTCCATTGCGGAGTTTTATTTGTTTTTTAATGCTTCTTTTTCTTTTTTCAATCCTTCGTCGGAAGTATCGGTAATAACATTATCATTGACAAAATTCATAAGAATCTGCTTGTTGGTAAGAGTGCCTTTTTGACCACCAGCCACTTTAAGAACCATAGACTCATTGCCAAATTCAGATACGGTTACAACATATTTATAAAAAAATCCATTTTCAATCTCAATTCTTTTGTATTTATCGGGATCGGTGATTACGATAAAATCCCCAACTCCGTTGTTTTTTAATACAACCGTTGAAATTACATGCTCTTTCAAATGCAATTTGAGATATTCAGCGAGTTCTTTCATTTTATTTGTTTTTTAATGCTTCTTCAAAAGTTTTCGGTGTCCAGTATAAATCCATTTCAACTTTCTTTGTTGAAATTATTTCGGAAATGCTTGTATAACCGTATTCAGCCATTTTGGTATCACCATTCAGGATCGTGTATCCAAAACCCTCTTTCGTTTCCTTGTCAACTTCGGAAATCCAAATATCAGTGCCACCATAAAAATAATGCATGTAGACGATTGCCTGTTTTCCTAGTCCATCCTGAGAGTATAGCGGGGGGCATTTGAAAATATTATCAGTGATGCTGCCAACGACAGAAACAAGTTCTTCACTTTTCTGCTGAATGATAACAGATTGTTGGAACAATGGAACAAATTCCCTGAATAACAATGGGAGTTCGCTAATGCCTGTGTAAATGTTTGTTCTTTCTTCTTTTTTCTTCTCCACTTTAGGCTCCTTGAATTTTTCCGCGGGTGTAATAACCGCTTCAATATAACCGTCAAGAATTGCGATTGCCTTTTTTGCAACAACATCGCCCTCATTGCTGAATTCGGAAATGTATTCACGCGTGGCGAGAATGTCGAAAGGCTGAATGGAATCCCTTTTTATTTCCTCGCCGCCTTTTTTCAGGATGTAGAAATAAGCCTTGATTGATTCTGGAAGCGACATGCTTGCATTTGCAAGGGTCGGATTTCTGGTGATCGCAATTATTTTTTCCTGAATGTGTTCTGGAATTGCGGAAAGGTTCAGTGTCTCCAGCGCTTGACCGAATTTATAGCGCTTCATTGTGTGGTTGTTCGGAATCTTTCCGCCAATACCAAAAACAGTTAGTTGTCTTCCCATTTTACCAAGTGTCTAATTCGGTTATCAATTCTCCAATACCCTCCTTAACATCATGACTTTCAATGGCTTTCAGATGTTTTTCATTGAGGAATTCACCACCAATGTTATTCTTGATGTGTGAAAGTACAAATGTAGGTAAAATATCCGTATAATCCTGTAATACAGTTGATACTGATAACTCCAATGATTTCAATTCCTTCAACTCTTTTCCAGTCATGTCGGTTTCGTCATCCCAGCGTCCGATCCAAAGATTCATGAAGCGAATCATATCATCGATTTTCGGTAGGCTTTTGTCATAGAAACGGACAAGGAACTGAAAGGAAACAACCCATTCCTGCAATCCATAATGCATTTTTGCATCTGGATATTTCACCATGAGTTTGTTGCAGATGAAAACGCAGCGGTCGTCGGAAAGGTTTGTGGAATCATTCAGGTCTTCTCGGAAAATCCTGCTTTTTATATTTCGCACCAGTTCCGCTTCCTTGGAAGAGAATTGTGCCGCGTCGAAGCTGTCAACGAAATCGGCAAACTTTATGTCGGTTGAATTTATCACCAACAGGTTTTCCGAAATCGTTCCGCCGTAATTGAATAGTTTTGGCATTGTTTTTATTTTAAGAGTTCACAAAGTTCATTTATCATCGCCTCGACGGTTGCATCTTCCACCGCTGGGATCACTTTTCCGTTTCCAGACATGTCAACTTCCACTTCAGCAACCTCATCCACAAATTGTTCCAGCACATATTCACCCTTAGCCTTTTCGAAAATATCGGAAGAGGTGACTGTTGTATATGAATAATTGTTTTTCTGCAACAGGTCAAGGATTGTGTACAGCGCTTCAAGATTCATTTTCACACCGTAGCTCTGAGTTTTTATTTCCTCACCGTTTTGGAAATTTGCAAAATCAGAAATGTTCGAGAACCAGATATCTTCCTTGTTGGAATAATTTCTTCTACGAACCTGTGTGCGTGTTCCGACAACTTCCATATCGACATCTTCGGAATTCTTTGGCATCTTGTTTGTGTAATTCAAATAACTGAATTGCACACCAGCGCGTTTTGCAAATCGCACAATCTCATTCGTGGTATTCAAGCTACTTGAAATGAATTCCACATCAACATGCTTTTCCAATTCCACAATCGAAAGATTGTCTCCGTGATGGAGTTCATCAATCGATTCGTTCACCATTGTTTTCAGGAACATAGTTGCAGCTCCCGATAGGTTTATCTGGTTAAGAAACCCGCCCTCTTTTAACCTGTTCATCCTATAGCCGCCCAAATGGTCATTGACCTCTTCAGTGAACGGGGTAAGGATGAAATGCACATAATTCTTTTTTATCAATTCGAAATACAAATCGTAAGGCTCAGAAGAAAACTCGTTGAACATTTTAGCCATCGTCTTCGTGCTTTCCTCATTCAATACAATTCCGATTTTCACTTTATTGTCTTCGGTATTGTATTTTATGATTCCGCCACCAAGCCCAGTTCCATTCAGGATTGAGAACGCCTTCAATAAACTTCCCGTAACGAACATTTTTTCCACGGTGCGACCAGTGTTGACTGTTGCGATATAATCGTTCCAGTTATTCTTAAAATTGGTTCCAGTGTCCTTTAAAACCAATTTGTGTTTTCTTCCGCTCTTTGAATCCTCTTCATTGAAAATTCCATTTGAAGGGTTCATTGACTTCTCAATGTTTTTTGTTACATCCGCAAATTTCATTTCCCATCGACCGAACGTGTATGATTGGTTGAAATCGCCAGTGTAACGAACCGCGCACAACACAACCTTTTTATCCGAAATCGTATTGTAGGTATATTCAGTCACATAAAGTCCATCTTCATCTTTTGCGTACCCACCCTCTTCATCCTTCACCGAAACTTCAGTCTCATCCAACTCCGTGAAATCATAAATGTTTCCAATTGATCTCATGTAACCCATCACAACCGAAATTATTTCCTTTTGCTCGTTCAGTGTTTTCAACAATGACAATTTTTGTTTTTCGGAATATGCAATATCCTTTTTCTTGCGCTCGATGTCGCGGATGATCCTATTCTGTCCCGATTTGTTTTCAAGTAACCAAGCGAAATCTGGATTGTCGGAAAATTGTTTTTCAAGCGCCACAATATTTGCCTTGATCGTTTGCACTTCCAGCGCTGCCACATTCATTTTCTCCATGTCACCCTCTTCCATGAACGCAAGAACCTCCCCGCTTTTTGTTTTCATGGAATCCTTTGTGGATTTTATCTGCTCGGTAATTTCCATTGCTGAAGCAAGTCCAACGAAACGCTCAGACTGTTTATTTAACTCCTCAATGTCTTTTTCGTATTGCGAAATCTGACCGTCCTCGAATTTAACTTCCGCATCATAGGACTTTATATGCACATCAAGATATTCCTTGTTGCGCTTGTCCCAATATTTGCACATCTCATCAATGCTTCCGAATAATTTATCCTCGGTAGAATCCTTTGCATTGCTGTAGGTACGGATTTGATTCTGCACATCGTATTCAAGAAGTTTTTCCTCGAACACAACACAATCCGCCAGCTCAACAAACGCATGTCGCCCGAAAGATGAATAACTTTCATTGTTCCCAATGATGAAAGGATATGTCTGTTTTATTTTTGCACTATAATCCTTGATCGCCATCGCACCGACATACAAACCTTTTTGTTTCAGGTCTGCGATATGTGCATTCAGTCTTTTTGAGAAAGTGGTATAGAAATCGCGCTGGAAATTGAATGCCTCGAAATAAAGTGTTTTCGTGTATTCATAAATGTCATTTGGATGGCTTGCGCGGTTGCGCTGATTCATGTCTTCCATTGTTACATTGAACGGCTCTACAGCCATCCCGCCAAAGAAATCATCGGCGGTAAACAAATGGCTTTGCTGGGTCTGATTGGAAGAAACATTCGCCGAAAGTGAACGCAACTTCTTTTCATTCAATGCGGTCAATCTGCTTTCGGAAGGGATAACCGAAATCACATATTTGAACATTGGAGAATAAACCTGACCAGTACGATTGATCCGACCGAGTTTCTGAACCTCCTTGTTGATGTCAAGCTCCATCTGCGTGATTACCATGCAGCGCTGCTTCACCTCTTTTTTATTCTTAAGTGTTTTAGGGAAATTCTCAACCCATTCACCTGCCGCGTTTTTTGTCGGTGGGTAAACGATTGTTGCAACCGCATTCGGCTTGGAGTGCATTGAAACACCAGAAGCTCCAGATTGGTTTATAATTAAACAGTCAATGGCATTCTCATTGAAATCTCGGATGATTTCGGGTGTGTTCCGTACACTGCGTTTTGAAATTACTCCTTTTGAATAATCGCCATCAGAGAAAACCAATTGTTTTTTTCTTCCTGTGATTTCCTCAATTACAAACCCTTCCTTATTGATATGATCCTTGATTACATCGATTGGTGAAATGGGAACCGCAACTTCGTTTGCAAGAATGTTTGCAAGAATCTGTCTGTATTCACTCTGCAACTCCTGCCAGATCACTTTTGAAATTTCATCCTTTGCTTTCTTGATATAAATAGTTGTTCTTTTTACCTCGTCGGTCTCCTTACCATTTTCATCAATCACCTTTTCCTTCAAAGTCCATCTTAATGTATAATCAAGAAGGTATGCGCAATACAAGCTGAAATCATTTTTAAGAACGTCACCCATCTCAAATGGAACATCCTGCTCAAAATCCTTTTTCATGTTGTCAAATGCGCTTTCAAGCGTATTGGCGATTGCAATCACCACTTTCTTTCCACCGCGCATTTGTTTTATAGCCTCTTCATAAGTCTGGCGAACTTTCAATCCGAGAATGAAGAAATTGAAAAGCAGGAATGAGAAACGTTCCGTTTTCCCAGAGAAAACATATTTCCATTTTTCCTCTGGTTGCATTTGTTTTTTGATCGCGGCAAAATAACCCTGTACCTTACCAGAAAAATCATTCACCTGCTTGAATAATTCAGCAACGCGATTTAATTTATTTATCTGATTCAGTCCGATTTCACTTTCCTCGGACTCGTAATAATATTCTGTCACGCCCTGAATTTTCTTTTCACGGCGCAGCAATTGACCGATGCGCACAAGTTCAGCGCTAGTGGCTTCCTGTAGTGGCAATCCACCCTTTTCAAATGCAGTAATCAATTGTGATGGGCTGATGTTCGCCTCCTTGATGGAAGTTTTCATCGCATACAGATACATGTTGTTCGGACGTTTTGCATAAGTTGCGGAAACGTACATTGCGTATTTGCAATTGTCCAGAATCGTTGAAATCTGTTCAGCGGTATTGCTTTGTTTTCCAGTTGCAGAACTGCTACCGCTTGCGTTGTGGGACTCATCCAAGATAATCAACCCATCCATTGCATATTTGTGGATCAGTTTCATTTTTGGTGTTAGAGCGCCGTGCTTGTCACGCGGTCTGCTGATTTGTGAATATGGCAAACAGATCACCTTGTATTCGTCAGGAATTATCCCGCGCTTTTCTGCGCGTTTAGCTTCCTTGGCATCCATCTCATAAAGGATATTTCCATAAGCATCTTTAATCTTATAGCCGCCGAAAGGCAAATATGGTTTCACCATATATTTGCCAGCTTTCACGGCAGCGCTGACCTGTTTCTTGTATTCTGGATTCCCTTCGTAGAAGAATGACTCCTCACCCTTTTCCAAAAGGAACTGTTTGTATTGCTCAACAATTTCCGCAAGCATTTCAGAATTCGATTCATCAAATAATGAATTCAACGCAAAGTCCTCCTCAAAATCATAATCAATTCGAAGATCATCATTTGCGGTAATATCGGATTGTATCATTGCAAGGATTTCATCGTCAGAATAATCCTTTGCCATTATCTTCTCCCCTTTTTTAAGGAGATGTGAAGGAACGCCAGCATCAAATCCGATATCAACCAAGTCACGGTAAATATCAGTGATTAAATGTTTTTTCTCAGAGAAGAAAATGGATTTCTTGCGAAGGTGCAATACACCATAGCGCATCAAGCCCGCAGCAACACGACCTTTACCAACACCAGTTTGATCGGCTAAAATCATTCCGTATCCAGTGTTCTCGAAATTCCAGATGGCGGTGGCAATTGCATCCACCTGCTCTTTTGCGAATGCCTTGCAGAATTCGGCGTAATCGGTGTAATGCAAACGATCCATTACGAAATCATCCACATTTATTTTCAGCGCCAATCCTTGGTTCCAGCGCTTCTGCTCATACGCCATTGCTTTTGGGACAAGCGTATCGAGTTCCGCGCAAACGGCGGAAGCGGGAATGTATTCCTGCTGCTTTTCCGCGCTTATATCTACCTGTGGGACAGTAACTTCTGGTGCTGCCGTCTCTTGAATTTCTTGGGTATTTTCCATTTAAAAAAAGATTGAAAAATTATTTTTCTTTTGTGTTTGAACAATTCCCGCAAGGTAGAAATTATTTATTGATTTGTCAAGTGAAATAAAAAATCAAACATTTTTCTCGCACAATACACCTTTTCCGCATCGTTTGCATTGTGTTGCGAATTTCATGTTGTCTCCATATTCTATATGTGAGCAGTTGAAACACTTGTAGCGGTAGTTCTTGAAGCTGGCGGCAAGTTTTGCATTCTCATAGTAGCGGTCGCACACTTTTCCGCTCAATGCGTGGCAGAAATCAATCCACACTTTTCCGTGACCTTCATCCGTTTTGTGGTTCGGATCGATTGCCAGAAGTTGGCTCATGCGGCTCTGATCGAAGAAATAAAACACTTCCGACACCATTGCGTGCGCCATTTCATGAAGCACAACATCCTTCATGTTATTCATCCAAGCGGTATCGTGCTTCACATAATCAATGGAGAGGTAAATGTTTCGGTTCTTCGAAAGATTTACAATGCCAGCCTTGTGCTGATCCTCGTAATTGCACAATCCAACGGTCGCCTTGTGTGTCATGTATTGCATGCGCCAGCCGTGCTTGTAAAGGTTCATATGCTTGAATTCGCGCAGGAAATCATAATATTTTTTGGTGGACTCATTCTCCTTTAATACGAGTAAATAATCCACATCAAGAAGGTCACGCGCCACATTTATGGTCTGCTCGATTTCATCAGCTTTCTCCTTACGGATGCGCTCCTGTGGGGAATCATTATCTTCCTCTTCCCCGTCATCGTCGAATTCCCCAGCACGGCGGTTGCGGTCAAATAATCCGCCACCATCTTCGTAGCGGTTGAATGTCAGGTTTTTGTGAATATTTTTCATGTTGGAATTATTTTACCTCGTTTTTGTAGAAATTGAGCCAGTTCAATGCAAGTAAAAGCTTTCTCTGGTGTGTTGATAACCTCGATTTCGGCTTGTTCAAAACTTTCTCGTAAAGCCCTTCTATGCAAGTTGTTAACATGTGGTTAGCCTTGTAATAAACGTTGCCGTCACCATCCTTTTTAAGCCTATTCCATTCCGCCTTGAACTGTTTTAGCGTGATATCAAAATCATATGTTGCAAGCAACGATCCAGTCTTTAGTGGGTGCGTTACAACCCCATTGGAATCAGCGAATTGCCCAGTCTTGAAATTGAATTTTGGGTAAAATGATCGATCAAAATCAATGTCCATTGCAGCGGGTTCAATTTCTCCCGCGTTATCATTACCCATAACAGGCATCAACAGGATAGTAACAGACTTTTGAACAAACTTATAAATATTAACATCCTCTGGCAAAGCATGTTGACAAAACATTGCGCCTCGGTTTGGATCACTCATATAAACGAACATAGATTTCAATCCAAGTTCTATGAATTTTTCGCATGTTACCATCAGTAAATCCCTATTGAAACCGAGTTCAGTTTTCTTGCCCCCAAACTCATAATTGAAAAAGATTTGATTTGCAGTTTGATTTGGGAATGGGTAGCGCTTCAGCAATAAAAGATAATCGTAAAGTTCATATACATCCACTTCGGATTGGAAATTTTCCTTTCCGTATTTCGGCATTACAGCGAAAAAGCCGCGTTTCTTTAGTTTGGCTTCTGGAGTTTCTTGGTTTACATCCCATACATGGGCGAACTCGCCTTGACCTTCAGATTCCTTTTTGTCCAAGTCTTTCCACCACTTCTTTTTTTGCTTATCGTCAATGGCGCTGAATAATGTTTTTGTCCCGATTTCATGATGAAACAAAAAAGTTTTCTTTATATAGGAACAGGGAACGAACATTATTATGTGTGCATTTGTTCCAGCCATGAAATTTCCCATCGCATAAACATTATGAATGTTCGGGCGCATTGAATCTTCCTTCTCGGTTCCAACAACACCCTTGAATATTTTTTTCACCGCTTCCCTGTTTTCAGAATCAATCGGCAAATCAAATTTTTTCTTCAGAGGGTTCGTTGTTGTGATATCGTATTTCACAACATCGGGAATCTCATTCGATTCGTGTATCTGGATTGAAAGGACTTCTTCCAATAGAATGTTTTTCTCAGGGGAAACATGAACGCCATAAGGGTCTTGAAGGTATTCTGAAAATAATTTTTCTTCAAGTTTAATATGAGACTTGATCATATCAACAAATTCTTCCACCGCATCATCATCCTGACCATGCGAAATTCTTTTGTTTATTAATAGAACAATTTTTTTGTGCTCCTCAATTATTTCTTTTATCCGCTCAGAATTTTTGTCATTAATAATAAGTGGGAATAATTTTTCTTCCTCTTCTTCAAAATGAGATTTAAGATGTTTGTTCATGAATTCCACCACCTTAAATCTGGCAACATTCATATCGGTTAATGAATGTAAACTAATATCATCAATTACAGCCCAAGTATCATGATGCTCCTTATATAAGTGATCGAGAATTGCCTGACGATCAACAAATTTAGGTTCCGATCCCTCGGATGGAAACATATCTGTTTCATTATCGATAGCGGTAATTGTATTAATACGTGCGCGCACCGCGTTTATAAATTCGATTCCTGACTCTTTCAAATACACTTCACCAGTTTCGCTGCTATAACTTCCATCATTTGTTTCAAAATATTCTAAATAATCAATCCAATGATCTTCTTTACCAAGAAACGTTTCCTGATATTTTAAATTATCAGCTTCGTATAATGTCTCTCCGTCATAATCAGATGCCATATTCTCATAATCGGAAAATGTATCGTAGATAGCGGTGGCTTGCAATTCGCTCAGGTTGCAGAATTTACATTTTGCATTTGCTTCCTGCGATTGTGGAATCGTAATCACATCGCGGATTGCAGAAGTTTTTATTTCTTCGGGTGTCATCAGGCGACCGCCAATTGAGAGTTTTGTTTTCATTTCTTGAATATCTTTTGTTTCGAAATATATCCAACCATTGTTTGTAACTGACTGAATATCACCACCATTCATTTTTTTATCAATATTTTTTGGATTTTCAAAATTTTGTACTACATTTGTAGTGTGGTTGATTAGTTTAGTAACGTCGGCGCAATTGGAGCGCCGTTTACTTAACCAATCGACCACTTTTTTCTTATCTACATATTCCATCAAATTATGTTCACATATCCATGATAGTATTTCTGGAATATTGTCTTTTTGATATAAACTTCTCACGCTATTTGTGAATATGTTTGAATAGGGTTCCTTAGTTTCAATAGCAACAACCATATTTACATTATCCTGTGTCATTTCAGTTAATATGACTTTGCTGTTAATTTTTGTTTTACTTTGAAAAACAGCGATCGGATTTCCAATGTATTCAGGCATATCTATTACGGATGAAAAAGTAAATTTATGGTTTTGTTGTTCTTTTTTCTCTGTTAGCCTTTTAACAGTCATCTCTATTGGCAGATAAGGAAAACCACAACTCAACAAAATATCACTTGGCATACCTAAGAATATAGGCTTATAATTTTTATTACCCCCCTTAGCGATTTCTCTTATTCTATAATTAAAGTCATCGCATATTTCGTTCAGTGTTTTATTTCCCACGCCACCGCCAACAGTAAATTTATTTATTTTGCCAGATTCTTTGTTTTCGTTTTTGTAGAATTTATCCAACAGGCATTTCCCCAATGCCATTTTATTTTCAACTATAACTTCATTCCCTTCTGAATTCACCAACATCCATTTACAGCTTTCTAATTGCCCCCAATGATCCGACAATCTGAAAATGTATGAACTGTCAAAAACATATTTGCTTGTGCTTGGGTGGTCGGATTCGTGAAATAATCCATATGTCATAACCAAACCGTCGAATTTTTCCAATGCGTCATCATCATAACAAATCAATTCGAAATTTGCTGACGTGTCTTCGTGAAAATTTGAAATATTTATTTCCTTTGTGATTTTATTTATAAAATCCTTGAAATATTTTTTCTTTATTTTGTCTGGAACATCGTGACCCATGTTCTCGGTATAAATTTTATAACCACAATTCCAATAAAAATTTCTTATAAATGAAGGCATTTCATCGTCGCACACACCAAATACGGCAATGCAATTTTCACGTCCCCTGATTTTTATTTTAGAAGAAATTCCCCGAAACTTAGGATCAAACACAGGATTAAAAACAAGACACGGAATTTGATATTTGTTGGAGAGAAGAAATCCAAGATCAGCACCCATTGAATGCCCAACAATTCCATCAGGCTTTACATTTTCAACGATTTCACATAAGCGCTCAAACTGAGAGCTTTTTTCAAAATCAAGTGTTGGCGCAATGATGTGAATGTTGTCGTCGTAAAGGATTTTTACATGATCCGATTCTGGAGTAGCGCCGAGTCCGTGGAGATATAATATTTTTAATTTGGTATCCTTTACAGGAACCACAGTTCTCACTCTTGCCGCTTTTCCACCTTCCGCAAAAATCTTTTTTGAAAACTTTTTAATCGTTTTCGAATTGTCAATATAAAACACCAGCATCTCCTTTAGCCCGCTGGTAAAGGCTTTATTCATTCGGTGATTGCCATCAATCAGAAGATCATTTCCGTTCGGTAGTTTAATCATTAATCCTTGTGCAACGGAAAAATCTGGGGTGAGTGAATCCGAATACTTCTTATTAAAGGAACGATGTTTTATTTCATATGTAGGAATTGATTTTATTTCAAAAATGTATTCCCCAGAATTTATCATTCTGTATGCCTTGTCAATATCATATTGCATATCGAAAAATGAAAATAATGCGCCACCCTTTTCCAATTCCTCCTTGACCAAAAGATCATTCCCCACATTATTTGCGGACTTTGAAAAATTAAGATTATGTTTTTGCATTTTCATTTTTTACTACCTTTATATCACCGTCATTGATATTAGTGTCGTCAATAGTCTTTGATAGGGTTTGGACAGTCTGGCGATCTTTAATGGACTGTTACAAAGCGAACAATGTAAAAAGGAAGCAGGAGCATATCTTGTTTCCTTTTTTAATTGTCCCATATTTGAAATAGTTTTCATTTTAGAATCCGTAAATCGCTTTCAGGTAAATATTATCGAAGTATCCTCCGCATTCCGTAACACCACCGCCAGCCAAAATTCTTTTACCATAAAAATATTGTTCAATCACCTTTTCAACGGCAACCCCAATTTGTCCCTTACCGCCCAATAATTTTGTATCCGACATATCAAAAATTTCATACTTATCTTTCTTTATTATTATGTATGCCGCCTTTTTTTCATTTCTGTTGAACAGCATCGCGTATGGTTTTGACTTTCCATCATCTTCCATATTGTCACCCATTCGAACAGTCCATCCGAATTTTGCAGCGGCAGCAGAAATGCTTTCGGCAATTGCCCCGCCATCTTCCATGATATTGTTACCACCATCGTCGGCAACCTTGTCGCATGGAATAGCAACACCACCACCGCTCTGGTTTATTTTTGAAAGTTCCTCACAATGTTCCGCGGAAGCCTTGCGCGTGATTATGATCTCCCCAGTTTCAACTTCAATCGGTTTATTGATATCAACAACAACCGCTTTTATCCCACCTTCGGAATGTCTCTTGCCTTCAAACACGCCACCCTTTTTACCATCATCAGTTTCAGTTTTTTTCATTTCGGTATCTTTTAGTTTTCCACCTGTGTGAAATTTTGCAAGCGTTTCCATGTCGGAAACTTTTCCATGCAAGATGAATTCATTTTCAACTTGTGGAAATAAATAATGTTTTCTGAGCGTTGCTCTTGTATGCCCTATTTTAGTACTGACGCTTTTAAGAACTTCTAGGAATTGTTTTTTACGTTTAGATTCCGTTTCTTCTGGCTCAATATTTTTTAATTTATCAAGTACCCATTCGTTTGCTCGGAACCCGCGCAAATCTTTTGCCGACACATCATACTCAGATAAATATCTGTTAATCCGATCTTTTTTTATTTTGAATCCATCGGATGTTGTAAAAATAAATCCTTTAGGAGAATTTTTTACAGCCCGCTTTATTGCCTTTGCTAAAACAGGGTCGTTAAAAGAAGTTTCATGATCGACAGCGCTCTTACCTTTATAGTATAGATTTATTTTGTTGCCAACCACATCCACATTACGTTTTCTTAATCCAGTAATTCCAACATGATTATTTTTTGCTGACTCTTCATTTCCTACACGTTCTGCTGTTCGTAACATTAAACTCAGAACGCATGCCGTAAGAAAAGTTTTTTCGTTGTCCGATTTTAAATCAGTTGTTATATTATAACGGAGGCTCTGAATATTTTCTGATAATGATTCAATGTTGCCACCTTTTTTATGCCAGCGTTTTTTCAGAACAACTTCTTGTTCGGCTTCCGATAGTATTTTAGGAGGTTCCATAATTTAGACCCCATAAATTATCTGAAGAAAAACATTATTGAAAAATCCACCGCTCAGAATAATCTGATCTGGAACAACTGGAGGCGGAGTTGGCGGAAGATCACTCACGGGATTCGGAACGATTTGCTGTGGGGTTGCAGCGCCACCAGTTTCCATTTTATCCAGATAAGTATAACCGTACTTTTCTTTCATCTCCGAAATCAGTTTTTTTTTTACTGGTTTAAGTTTTGAATCTGGAGCGCTTCCACACTCATCAATTTGTTGTAACAAAACTTTTGCATCAGGATCAGATAAAACCTGATCGTGCGTATAATTATTTTGTGTGGGAACATTATTTATCGGTGCTTGATTTTCCATGAGTTTTTTAATTAAATAAAAAATGGGGGGCAGACCACCACAGACCGCCACCCCAAAAGGAAAACAATCGAGAGATTGTCTTCTACAAAGATGAAAAAAATAAATGTAAAGTGCAAGGAATTAATTACATGCAAAAATATTTTATAATTTCTCGTCGCGCAGAAATATCAGAAAAAACAAACAATAAATAAGTTCTGACTTTCGGCACAACGTTCGGCTCACCGAAATATTTTGATAATGTTGTAGAAAAATATAGCACAGCAGTAATAATTTTTCTTAATTTTTTGGTCTGTATATTTTGCAATTATAAAATTGCAAAATGCGTTTAAAATGGAGACAAAAACAAACTGAGCGCCAATAATCCGATGGCATAGCGACACGCAGAATATCAGATCACCCTCTGTTTTAGAATAATTATATAACAGCCACCCTGTCATGAATTTGAAAACCTAAGATCAATACCCATTGGAAAATTATATAACAGTTGATTAATAATGGCAGTGAATAATTATATAGCATATTTTGCATTATAGAAAACAGTATTACTGAAACTCAATGGAATCAAGTAGTTTAGTATGTTATAAAATAATATAACAGCTATCTGTATAGTCCAAAACAGAGTCTACAAAAGGCGTATACAGCGATTACGAACATCAGTACTATAACACCACCAATCACCTTACCGCTGGCATCTTTTTTAGGATTTTCGAATGGATTCTTTTTCATAATTTTTAGAAATCAAGCAGGTCAGAGCTCTTACAATCCAGCGCTATGCACAAGCGCTCCAAAGTGGAAGGGTATGTTTTTTTCCTGCTTACCAGCGTAGTTGTCACGCCCGATTTACCGTTCACAATCCGATTGATTTGGGACACGGTTAATGTATATGCAACGCCTTTTGACTTCATCAGTTTGATGAGTCCACGGTTGCTTATTGCTCGGTCTTTAAGTATTTTTTTGAGTTTAGTATCAGCCATTTTTGTTAAAATTAAACTTGAGGCGGCGCGGAATTCTTTGCCTTTTCTGCCACGTTTTTTGGGTCAAAGCTTGCCTTTACCTTTTTTACAACATCCAATAATTGTTGCGCCCGCACAAAATAAGTGTGATCCCTGAGCACTCTTTCGTATCCAGCCTTGGCAATTCTTTCACGTAATTCTGTATTTTCAATCAGTTCTTTTATCTTTTCCAACAATTCGTTTTCTGTATAATAAACAACAATTTCTTCGTTGGGTTCAAAAAGAATTTCAAGACCTTGAGAATAATTTGTGAGCAACAAAGTTTTCATTCCGCATGTTTCGAATGTTCTGTAATTAATATCAGTGACAACATTTTTATTGAAATGTATTTTATATCCGTTCACAGCTTTCACCATATTTTCCCCGATCACAAAAATATCCTGCTTGAGTCCTACCTGTTGCGTAAGATTATCTAAAATTTCTCCGCGATTTTGTATGTTACCGCAAAACCCAATGTTAACATTTTTAGGAATTTCTGGCATTGGATACATAATCGTTTCATCAAAAGCGTTTGGAAACCATGCTGAAAAATTTTCAGGATATTCCTTCGTGTGCGCAATATTTGCATTCAATACGGCATCAATTTTATTTTTTTTAACGAATGCTTTATGTGCATCAAGAACTCCGTTCATGTGCGAGTCGATGCTCCAGAAACATTTTATTGCTTTTGATTTTGAAATATCTGGAACTGAATCATCCAGATTATAATTTTCAAGAACAAGAATTATATCGTAACCTGTTGATGCAGTTTCGAACGGAACATCTCCATTAGGATATCCCTTTCCGTATACAGTACTTTCAATTCCTAATCTATCGAACGCGCGTTTAAAACACAGCGCTTCGCGGAAATTCTGGTTCAACGCATGCTCCCCAGCTTTTTGGATAATAAATACTTTTGGTTTAGTCATTGTTATTTGTTTTTCTTTTTGCCACATAAAATGCAATTCCTTTTTCACCAGAGATTGGACTCCCATCACCATTCACTCTTTGAATGAAAATGCGTCTTGTTCCGTTATCATAGGTTTGAATATAATGCGAATGTGTTCTGTCCGTCTGGTTATATATAACATCCCATTGCTCATAGCTTATTGTATCACCTTCTTTCAAATCTTCTAGTTTCATTTTATTTTATTTTTTCTTTATATAATCTTCACATTCATTTTTCTCACCAATTAACATAATGCAACCGCCATTATAACTATCGCCAATTTTAGGTTTCCTGATGCCCCCGCTTTCATTATCAGGAAAAACAAGTCTTTTATTCTGAAAAACAAATTGCACTACAGATAGTTTCCCGCAATTATATAACACCATATGAGTATCCATTACCAATCAGCTTTTTCGTGGCTATTATTTTCTCCAATTACAATTGCCCCACAAAAAACACCAACACCAATCCATGAAAGGATGCTGATAGATATTACTACATTTCTATCCTGAACTTGCCATCGATGAAGCTTATTTGTAAGATCACACTTACCAATAGGATAAGCGACAAAAATACCTGACAAGTAAATCAAAATAATTAAAGTTATTTTTTTCATATAATTAAACTTTTTTTAATCGCTCCAGCACATCAGCGGAAGTATGTCCATCAAATGATTCTGCTTTATCAAGCGTTTCCGCAAAGTTTGTTTCTTCCCAATACTTGTTTGGGAGATGATATGTGATTTGGTTTCCGTGCTTCCTGTTTATTCCCAACAGAAACCACCCCTCCCATTCCTCTCCTCCCGCATTTTTCTTCGAGCGCCAGACATTATTCCATATGTCGTTTCTGTTTTTCAGCCTGCACAATTCAATGTACAACCGAATCCTGTGATCGTACAATTCGCCGAAGGTATGATAACCGTCGCTGATCTTGTTCGTATCAAGTTTCTCATCCTTGATGACCTTGTTTATTTCATCTTCGCGTGTCATATGTTTGTTTTATTGTGTTCAAGAATATCAATCAACAGTGCTGCTCTAGCCTGCGCTTCGGTATAAAACTTTTCATCCGCGCACTTATAGGGGAGTTTTACTACCCACCAATCAATATCAGGCTTGTTTTCTTCCCTTATGGTATCATAATAAGGCATTGCAAATTTAGCCACAGGAAATTCGGTCAGCATCTCACCAAGTTCCGCAGTGGTAAATGCTGGTGTGTCACTGACACCAAAATATGATCCACGGATTCCTTTCAGAAGGTTATGGGCGAACAGTGAATGGTTCGTAGCGCCAAGTTCAACCAAGCGTTTGGATTGCAATAGGGTACAGCACTGTTTGTGTAAGAGCATTGGTTGTGTTTAAGAACAACGGAGCTTTAAGCCCCGTTGTTGGACTGGCATTGTCAGCGTATTTGCCATGAATGATTTAGAAGCGGTGCTGGTGATTAATGTTTTTTCAGTACCGAAAGAGGGATTCCCCAAGAAATTGTTATTGGAAGCATTGAAATAATTATTATCATGCAACACTGTTGCTGTACTTCCATTGTGTCTTGAAGCTCCTGCACCCCTCCCAATTAAAAAGGGCGAACGATGACTTCTATCTGGTCAAGATTGCCTTTCTGATCCGAAGGGATTTCCATTGCCGCAGCCATAGCCATAGCAGCGTTGTTCTGATCGGACGCAAGAATTGTTTTTAATTCAACAATCACTTTTGATTTTGCGCCGTCATCCTTTACCTGTTTTTCAGTTGGATGCCAAAGGATAGCATACTGGAATAATAATGATTTTTTCATTTTGTTTTTTGTTTATTGTTTATTGTTTATTGTTTGTTTGGTTTTTACAATTTGTTTTTTGATAAATGGCATTTCATTTTCATGTAAAATCTCCCACTTGAACCAATCTGCAAACGCCCTTCTCAGCAATTTCATTTTCTTTAAAGCGCCTCTTTTTGAATCAAACACCTGATAACCGTTCCGTTTGCTACGACCAGAATGCAGCCCAACGGTGTGATCCCAATATTTCGTTTTTCCTGAAATGTCCACGCGAATGAAATAACGATCCTCCATTTGAATTACTTTTTTAATTCACCCATTACTCCACGAGTCATACGTTCCTCAACCCGCTCTTTGCAAGCTTCAAGGAACATTTCAAGTCCAGCGATCATCTTTGTATTGTGATCCGAAGGGAAACGTGCATTAAGCTTCACCGCTCGGTCAAGAAGGACAAGAACAAGTTGCTCGCTTTGCAACCCAGCCACCATGCTTCCATCATCATTTTTCTACACGAATTGGATTGTCTGACACGAGTTCACATAATCCGTTTTCCCGTCGTTGAATCCAAGACAGTTTTTTATCTTATAAAGGTGAGCGCCGCCGTAAATCGCATCTTCAGTCACCGTAATTGTGTTTTCCTCGCTTGGGAAAACTTTTGCTTCGATTGTTTTCATTGGTTTTTTATTTGGTTTAAATTAACTTTCAAAAATCTCCATTTTCTTCCTTTTGCATTTCTGTCGCAAGCATACTTTCCAATATTTTAAAATGCGACTGAAGCTCACTAAACTCAGGAGTTATCCTTATGCGCCTCATTGCACGTTGCATGATACCTATTTGTTTTTTTACATCAAATCCAACATCATTGGTTGCTTCCAATATTTTTTTTCTGTAAGTATCAATCAGTTCATTTTCTTCTGGATTAAAAAACTCGAACATTCTTACGCCGCCACGAAGCAATGCAATTTCATCGTCTTCTAATAAAAGTGTTATTTGCTGCATTTGTTTTATGTATTAATTACCCAGTTGACTCACAGAATTCAATAATACTTTTTGGAATTGCATTGATTGTTTTGTAACGTTTGCTATTCCAACGTTGAGTTCGCACAAAATACCCCGACTTGTCTTTACACAGACTGACTTGTTTCGCCTTCGGTGTTTTGGCTAAAAACTCTTTCGTTTTAGTAACGCTAACGTAATCCTTTTTCTTTGCCATGATTATAGTGTTTAGTTTTTAACAGGTTTATAAAAAGTGAAATAATGAAGAATTCTAATTGCAATCCTTTCCCCTTTTAATTGATTCAAAACAGGGTAACGGCAATACAAAATATCGCATCTCTTCGTATATAGCAGCGAATGTCCTCCAAAATAAAAATCTCCAATGGAAAAAGACAAGAACGAAATCCTTGATTTCTTAAACACTAAATTGTGTTTCATCTCTCCATAAATAAATACCTGTAACCAAGCATTTTTTATTCTGTACTTTTCCACCAAATGGATTTTTATATCGTTTGTAATTTCGATTTAATTTTCATCCAATTTTCGATAACATCTGTGTTGTCAATTTTATCATGCTGATATCCATCACATATGTCACAATATAAATCTTCTGTTATTGGAATGGTCTTTAATATTTCATTGACACATTGTATAGCGCAGTCAGTAGCCATCATTTTCAGATTTCCATCTGAACGCTGGGTTAAAATTGCATAAAATGTGTTATACAACTCCTCGTGAATTTCAGGCATAAATAATATCGTAAGTTTTTTCGAAAATATCTTTTTTGCATGGATAAAATTCTCCTTCCACACCTTTTAATATAATCACTGATTAATATAATCACTGATTGTAGCAATATGTTCTCCCTCCAATGTTTTTATCACAAGTCCGCCATCTATTTTTCCGTGATCAATATAAAAATTATTTCCCGCTGAATTCATAAATTGAGCATCCGCACCAATACCTTCAAGAAAATTAAACATTTCCCTGTGGTTATTTCCAGTCCATTGCAGGCATTCTATTTCTACTGGTTTCTTACGTGCTTTCATGTAGTTGTATTAAAATATAACTTATTGCTTGGGTTCTGTGGATTAAGGTTATTCAGGGCAAGTTTACCGAAATTACCTTTGTTGATTGTTTTCTCCGCAATTGCCGCAGCCACCTGATCCATTGTAAATCCATTTACATGAGCGAAAGAATAAGCAACCTGAATTAAATCAACAAACTCCATAATATCTTTATGATCCGCCTGTTGAATTTCCGCCAACTCTTCTCGGACTTTAATGGCGTAAAGGGTATTCAGTTCATTTATGTCTGAAATCTCTTCCCATTCTCCTTCTTTAAGCTTGTGAACAATTTCTGAACGTATTAGTTTTTTTGGCTTCATTTTATTTACAAAGATTTAAGCATCTCAATTAATTTCGGTTGCGGACTCATGTCGCATTTGTCGCTTCGATAACTTACGTGTGTGAATATTCCAGCATCTCCATTGAGAGCCCGTAAATTAATATCCCACATGTCTGCGTTATAAGTTTTCGGGATATTGAACTTGTCACACAGATAGAGAATTAATTCTTTCAGCGCTGCGATTTGCGCATCCGTGTAAGCATGATAATAAGTAAAACCACGGAACGGAGTTGTAAGCTCAATAACTTCCGAAGCAGGAAAAGGTTTGTTTAGATAGTTCCAGTAAACTCCGTTCGCATCTTTTGTTAACCCACCCCAGTTACATACTTCAATTCCTATTGAAGCTTTTGCAATTTTTGTTTCGTGCTTGAAGTCGTGATAAGCAACTGGAACTTTATTTGTGCTTTTGCTGAATGCCAGATGATAAGCCCAATATTTTGATCCGAATGCTTGGAAAATATCTCCGTCTTTATAAGTCGATGTAGCGCTAGGCTTCCCTGCGATAACAAAAGCTGTTGCAACATCTTCTGAATTCATTCCCCACCCCAGAATAACGTTTTCAGCATTTGCTCCTCCAGCAGTATGATGGATTACGAGTTGTTTTTTAAGAGAAGTGCAATCTTCTTTTTTGTATTGGTCTTCTTTAAGCTGAACCTGTTTTATTTTTGTTGTGTCTAACGCCATGTGTTTTTATTTTCTTACAATTACAGTAAAATCATTAGGAAGATAATCGTGATGCAATGAAACTTTTTTAGAATGACACATTGCAATTTTAAAAATCTCCTGCGGATCGTGGTAAATTACATCAGGATTGCGTGTATCGGAATACTGAGAAAGGAAATTACACGCATACCCTTCATTCAGTAACGGAAATATTTCATTGAAGTCGTAGAAATAATTATTCCGTATGGAAGTCTGATAAGAGCCAAAGCAATAAATTCCAGACGCTACTGCGTAGTCCACGTCCCTAATCTCCGATATTATTTTTTTAACATCTTCAAATCCACCACAACCAAACGAATGACCAGTCTTATTTTTTGAATCTGGACTATTTATCCAGATCAAGACCTTTCCAAATTTCTCATTAGCAATATCAATATATTTTTGATTGATATCAAATCCGAAATATCTGAAATCTCCATATCCTTTATAAACTAAATAATCCAAAAATCCACCAGTTCCACATCCAATATCAATAACAGTAAAATTACTTTTCCGATTGAATAATTTTACCAGTGCTTCAAATCTTTTTTCCTGAGATTCTTTACTGCCCCAGAATGTCATTGGGGAATCACCAAATTTCTCGAAGCGCTCATTATGATATTCAATAAATTTTTCTTCGGTAGTTTGCATTGACATTGCGGTGGATTAAAAAACGTGGCGAGCAAATATAGAATAAAATTCTATAACACTTTAAATATTAAAAAAATAAAATTAATTATGACAAGTTGGCTTATTTTTGATCAAAAGTAAGCCAACCATTTCCATCCAATTCAATTCCCTTTCGCCCAAAAATATATTCCATTGCTGGAGAAATATCAGTACCACCACCACGTTCATCAAAGGATCGGGGCAATTGAGCTTCTACGTATTCCCCAGCTTTTAATTTTTCTCTATCCCAATAAGCATTAAAAGTTCTGTCCCACCAATCTGTTTGAGGATTGCATTTTCGTTCACGATGAACCACATCTCCCGCCTTCATGTTTTTATAAATCAGATAACGAATCAGACTTTCATCGGAAAATATCTGCCTTATCTGTGCGATATTTTCTTTGTCATCAAATTGCCTTACTCCAACGCACGAATGAACCATTGCGATAAAACTCAACCCTAATGGATTGACAAGCTTGGTGAACACATCTCCGCTCCCCATCATATTGCTTGCTGGAAATTTCCCTTCGTTCGCACCTTCGTATACTTCTCCACCAACCGCCAATAGTTTGCCATGAACATAATCCTTGAACAACCACTCCCAATAAGCACGTTGGAGCGGAATTGAATCCATATCATGAATCAGGCAAATAGTATCTGATCCCATCATCGCCGCAATAAAATAGCGTACAACCTTCGCAAGGTTAGCGCTTGGAACCCCACCTATTTCTGGGAAGTGAAAAAATTTATCTACTCCGTCATATTCGAACGGAGGCTTTTCTTCATCCCCGATATATGCAAGTGCAATTTTGCATTCTGGAAAGAATTTTTTCCAAGCGGTGACAACAAGGGGAAGATATTTATAATAATCTGGGTGATTATTAACCCCTAAACACAACCAAAATGGTTTAATCATAAAGCGCCAAAAAAGTATTTGTAAAGAATTGAGAAAGTAATTAAAATTTTTAAAAAACCATTAATCACCCAAAACCATATTCCCCATCCCTCTATTGATTTTTCCTTCAATACCCGAATAGTTGGAATTGTCATTGTTACAACAAGAAGAAAAAATAATTTCCATTCAGATGAGAATAATCCCATTATAGCCCATATTCCGTTTAAAAAATGAACGATCAGAAAAAAATCGAAACGTATATATTTTACGTTTTCTATTTTCTCTTTTGCAGTTGAGTTAAGGGATTGCTTGATTAAATCATTACCTAAATCCTCTTCGTCCTCATGGTTGTATGTAAATATTTTTCCAATTATATTTTTTACAGAATAAAGTATTACAATTATCCCATAAAGAAAAAACAAATCAGAATTAACAACATTCATCATAAAATATAATTTTTAATTACAAAAAATATAAGCAACCCCCATACTATCCCAGAAAATATCCACCGCGATCTTGCTGTTCTTTTTCTGAATGCTTCCACCGCTGGCTCTGCTTTTACTAAAATAAGGTGAAACTCACCATGCTTGTATAGGCGAATCACTAAAATATTTGCAAATATTAAAGCCATCATCCAGAAGGGAGATAGAAAAATATAAAATTTTATAAAGGACAATATTTTTTTCATTAATTATGAAATATAAATAAGTATGCAATCAGGTATAGTAAAATACCAATGATAACAAAAAAAGTTTTTTCAAATCCAGTAAAGTCCCAAATCGGAATAAAATGCGGATCAAAAATCCTCTTGAATAAAACAAAAAGAAATAATAGCGCATACACAGGCGCAGTTAAAATATAATAAATGAGGTCAACAAAAATCATTTGATAATTTCGTTTAGGTGTTCTAAAATAGGTTTGTTTGTAGGGTTCTGTTGGAAAGTTACATCAATCCCAGCAGACTGAAATATAGGGAGATCGAGATAGTTTTTACCAGAAGTACCGCTAAGATACACATTTCCGTTCCAAATAGTTACAATTTCTAAAAGTCTCTGTGATTTTACTAACGGCGTTTTCGGATCACGCACAATTTTCGTTTTTTTTGAATAAATATCCATGAGGGTAGCTATTTTCAGAATAATATTGAAATTTGTCAGAGACAAGGAATCGGTAATACATTCATCAAATAAGTTAAGGATGTGTATATATTCTGGTAGCGATACCTTTATTTTCTTCCAGTCCTTTTCAGGATTCAGATATTTTTTATCAGAAATTGGTGTCATTCCGCTATTTGTGCTCATGGTATACCACTTGTCTCCGATATTAAATCGATTCTGGTATCCGTTTTTCTCGTATTGACATCGATCCATCAAAACAAAAATGTCAGACTGAGCCATTTTTTCAAAAAAACCCAAATAAGGAAAGAAATTTACCTGATGAATAGCAATAACTGTCATTTCATAGCCTTTCTTTTAAATAAGATTCTGCTACCGCTGAAGCAATCATAATTCCAGCCAAACCCCCGACAAAAGTATAGACCCACTTATATTCATTAGGAGTCCCTCCGTTCGGATACAAACTCATTAAATAAAAACCAAACAATCCCATAGCTACAATTATCATAGCCAAAATACTTCCCAGTTTACCAATTGATTTTTTTATAAAAAAAACTGATAAGGCTGAGAATAAAAACCCGTTGAATGCAAAATACTTTCCGCTGGTTCCTCTCCAAAAATATTCAATCGGAATAGAAAGGAAAACACAGCACAAAAGAATCATGGGCATATATTTAGTTATTGTCTTCTCCATTTATCTCATGATTTTTTAACCATTTTGTTTTTTTTCTGCTATTCTGAACCTGCATTTTTTGTTTAGGAGTTTTTACTTTTACAGCTTCCTTACTTGCCGAAGGAGGCTTTGCTGTCAGATGTATTTTACCGCACTTTTCACATTTATAATAACGGATAGGTATTTTCTCTCTGGAACTGTTCCTTTTTATTAATTTAAGAGCCAGCGCTGCATCACTATCCGTTTCGAATGATTTTTTATTACACACATCACTCATGGCGGAAATATTTCTTCAGTTTCTCAACATCCCATTTTCTATCATGAAGATACCACATTAAATATCTGTCATCCCAACTTTCATGTTCCATTCCCCGCCATCCGTGTTCAAATTTAACCAGTTTAATTTTAGCCTGATTACATATTCTTTCAGTGTGTTGATTCCATTTATTAAATGGAGGGACAAGAATACTGCTCCTTGTTAAACATGCCGATGAAATAATGCTCATCTCTTGTTGCTCAGGGGTGAGTAGCCTCAAATCAGCGTGAAATAAACTATGCGATGCTCTTGTAATAAATGGAGGGAAGCAATCTAAGTCTGGGACTCCGCATTTGTCTGTTAGAAAATAATTTCTCACATCTGACATTGGTGTAAATTTTCTCGGAAACGGACGTTCGCGCTCTTCTTTATTTTCATCCTCAATTGAAAAAACAAGCGGAGAAATAGCGTACCATATTTCGGCTTTTGGAAAATTTTCCTTTATATAAAAAGCAATGTCATTTGCCTTTTGAAGGTCAGAATTAATTGAAATATCATCGAACCTGAAAATCATTTTATCGCCCATGTTCTTTTTTTCAACTGGCTTACCGCTGTAATAGTATAGTGGTTTGTCAATGAAATCAACCTTTCCTCCGTTTGCATATAATTGTTTCCAGTATCCCCAATCTTCAAGCCCGTCAAATTTAATATCCTCGTTGTAATTTATTTTTTGTGCGTCCACGGTTCTGAACATAACGGTTGGGCCTAGAATTGGATTATATTCCATCAGCTTTGACGAATCCAGACTTCTCATTTTTGAACTTAATGATAAGTCCACCGCATTTCCATTTCCAGTATTATACATATTCGTCATTACGAACTTGCATTCTGGATGCTGTTGCATATACGCTACTTGTGTGGCAAGTTTTTCTGGATGCATGTAGTCATCGGCATCACACCAAACACCGAATTCGGACGTACAATATCTTAACATTGTATTTCTGCACCAACCTCTTTTTTTATTTTCCTTATTTTGGAGCAATAGAATTCTGGAAGGCTCGCCAGATATCATATCATTAACAACCTTAGCAGTATTGTCTGTGCTTCCGTCGTCAAGAATAGTAATTTTAAAATTAGAATACGTCTGTTTCAGAATTGAAAATATGCATCGACCTATGGTCTCGCCTCCGTTATAAACTGGAATCAAAACTTCAATAATCGGAGTATTATTTTCTTGAAGTGGTGGATTGTTTTCGCTCATCTGTGTTAAGTATTTTGAGTTTGATTAAAAATAACCGTATCGTAGTAGTTCTTTTGAATTTCCCTGAAATTATTATTTATTGGCTCATCGTGCTCGTTGAATGGCTCACCCAAAAAAGCAAAATTCGGCAATGGTTTTTTGGCGAGCATATCGCTGTCGTGAATGTCATCCATAACAAGCGGGAAAATCTGTGAAGTGAGAAATTTTTGATCATCCTGATATTCGGAAACATGTTGCCATTTTTTTAACAGACTTCCGAATTCTGTACAGGCATTCTTTTTCATGCCAAACAGTCCACCTAAAATAGGAACAGTAAAATGATAAGGATGTCCGTGAATAGTTCCAACTCCCTTGCCGCTCTCAATCCACTTATCGACCTCAATTTTTTCTTCCATTGTTGGACGGCAATCGCAATCTCTGAAAATACAATAGTCATAATTATTTTCCACAATCGGATAATATCTCCAGAATAATCCCGCCCAATCATTTCCCTTCTGCATTTCAATAATCTGACAACCCAATTCGCGTAATCTGGAAACAATATTTCTTGGCACTTCCGCTGAAACATAAAACCTTACTTCCCACTCTGGGAAAATTGCAATAGATTGTTCTGCAAATCTCACCGCTCCGATTGTATACACTTTATTGTTTCCCCATAATGAAAGGGATATTAATTTTTTCATAATTAGTTTGCAGTTGGGTCAGTTTTTGTTACCTCTTCTCCTGTGATTGCATCATATTTTGACTTTCGGAATTTGATAAATCCAAATTTTTCATCAACACACTTTTCGCATATTTGAGCTTCCCATAATTCCAAGTCTTTTTTACTTGCAAAGCCCCAATGCACTCCCATCTCCATAAATTCAGCGTCTCCCAATTTACCTACACATGTTTTTCCGCACGAATCACAGATAACATCCACCGTCCTCGCGACCATCTCACTTACTATTTTTGTTTTTATCATGAGCGAAAATTATTCCTTTTTATCTTAGAATTTTCACTTAGACCTAAAAAGTTTTCAACACGATTTCAGAATCAGAAAGTCCAAATTTTATTTTTTTTCGCTCTTCAAGATTAAGGTAGTCAGCGGTAGCGAGAGTTTTATCCTGTGTTCTTTTGTGCAGATCATCTCCATCTTCTCCAGTGTGAAAAGGATTCAGGTGCAAGAACAAAGTAGTTTCAATATATTTATATTTTCCGCGCATCTTCGCCACTTGTGTCAACTCGTCATCAGAAAACAGGGTAGTATATGATGGGTGATATAAATATCCATCACGATTGTAATATGCTGAACCTAAAATAGTTAGAGTAATTAATTTATCATTCATATACCCGTCTGGATAATGCATCGCGCCATCCAGATCAGGGAAATACTGTTTAAAATCATTTCTGATCCGAGTATCCCATCCCTGACGAATCCACTTCATGTCATCGCTGGTTTGTACTATAATGTCCCAAGGTGGAGCTAATTCTATATCGCGATTCACTGCATGGGTTTTGTTTTTGCTTACGTCAGAAACCACCTGCACGTTTTTTGGAAACTTAGCAGTAAGTGACCATTTCATGCTTTCATCATCATCGTCAATACTTATCAGGAAATGAATATTTTCAAGATCATCCGCAAGTTCCATCATATTTGCAATGGATGCCTTTAGTTTATTCGGGCGTTCACGAGAAGGAAATTTTACCAGAATTCTTAAAGCCATATTTCAGTTTTGACAGTTTCCGATTGACAGGATGTTATTTCCTCGTCAGACCAAAAAAATCCCATTGACAATCCCCGTGGGTAAATAAAATACCACTTTCCACCGAACATCTTTCTTCCCCAGCGATACTGCGTAATGGAAAATTTAAGATCAAGAAATGTAAAAATCCTCTTCATAATTTAGTTCCTTTATTTCATATGCAAATCCACTCATCACAATACATGTCCTTCAAGTCCCAGTGGGCATAAGCGCTTCCGAACCATTTATCTTTTTTTGGTGCAATAATAATTTTGTTGTTGTCCGAAGAAAGATACGAAGACCAATACGAAAGAGTGCTATTAGCAATTATATGTGAATTGCCCATTGAAAGTAAGCACATATCCTTTTCCTGTGTATCACCTTCCGAAAAAACAATCTTGTTTCTGAAAACAGATTCATTAGTGAAATTTTCCTTGCACCAATCAATGTCATCCGAGCAAACAACAAACTTTATCTGGTGATTGTCAAACCAATACTGTCCATTTTTTTTTAGCAATTCAGCAAAAATCTTTTTTGCCCCTTCAACATAATATTCAACTGGCAAAACTGGATGGTTTTTTGGGTGAAGAAGATAATCACCGCGGCGCACATGGATTGAAATCAGATATGCCCCTTCCAGCCCAAGCGCCACAGCCTTGTTCCGTGAATGTTTTTTTATCTCATCATTAAAATCAAACACTTTTCTGATCTCATCCTGACAATGCTCCCAGTATTTACGTGATTGATAATACCCCAGAAGGTTATAATTTTTTGTTTTATCTTCAAAAATTATTTCGTCATAGTGCCAATTCTTTTCAGTATAATCTATAGTTGTTAAAGAAGACAGCCCCTCTTTGACATTTATCTTCCCATTAAAATATTTCCAATAATCTTTTATTGGAACCGCATAAGGCATTCCATTCTTTATTGCAGTTCCGATTGTGGCTGCAAGTTGAAACATGCAATTTCCCATCCACCCGCTATAGGCTCCGCTAGAATCGTAAATTATTAATCCTTTTTCATTCTGGACTTCCATCGTTCATTAAGTTTTTAAGTTTTACGTAATCGGTATGTTTTTCTAAAATATCCGAGTGAGATGCTTTCTGCCAAGCCAGATGTGGGCGGCAGATAAAAGAATTTGTAACTGAGTGTAAAGACGAAATACAAATGTCAACTTTTTCTTTTTGACTCAAAACTTCAATCAACTTGTCATAGATAGTATTATTTACTGCATATGCATGAGTTGTATTTGTTTTGAATATTTTCGCCCAATGTTCATTTATAGATTCAATCCCACCAACATTATCCCCACCAAAATATAAGAAATCCCATTCTGACGGAGCAGTTTTTATTTTTAGATCGAATTGTTCATCGAAATTCTCTACCAGCGCTACGTCGTCTTCCAAAACAAGATAATTTTTCAGATTATTATCCTTTGCATACTGAGCTATTTTGAGATGCGATAAAGTACAACCCCAGTCACCACGACTTACTGGTAATGTGTCAATTGAGGTTGCATTAGGGTCTTCAATTTCCATTCCATCAACACCGTCGATAAATTTAGCGAAGATAAGATGCTTACTTAATTCGTATTCAGCTTCAATTCTGCGGTCAGTTCTTCGCTTTAAATTAATGCAGAAAATATATTCGAAGAATTTATTTGGAGTTATCATCAACATGTTTTTTAATTTCATTCATCATTTTTCTGTATTCAGGGTTAATTGTCCAATCATCAGGATTTTTTCTGATATACTCATCAATAGATACTTTGTTATCTGCTTTTTGATTTTCAGTTAAACATCTTTCATGAAAATGTGTCTCTATATTAATATCTCCGCATATATGCTTTGCGGGATAAGTCCAGAACGTATCACCATATAGAATTGAGTTACCACAAAAATCGCAATTGAAATCATATGGGGTGTCTATGGGATACTCCGTTCCATCTGGCATTTTTATTGTTCTCATCACAATTCCAATCTATAAAAATATTCCCCACTCTCGCACGAGCAACGTACTTTACTCCCAGAACTTTTGTTAATGTATTCTTCATCCTTTTTAGTTAGAAATCCACTTTGCCATTTAGTGCCATTTTTAGAAAGTAAATGGTAAATAGTCGCTGCCCTTGACTCATTCAAGAGATGATAACCAAGTGAATCTAACGTAGGTTGTTTTTTATTTTTCATTTTTACTTTCAACTTTTCTCCGCTCACGATCAGCAGTTCTTGCTTCCTGCCAGTGAATAGCTTCCTTTAGGTGTGGGAGTATGTCAGATCAACAAATCTCTGGGTTTTCATTTTTCGATTATTTTATTTACAATTTCACAAATGAATTCTATTTCTTCAACAGTGATCGACTGATTGTTTGGTAAATACAATCCATACTCATCCACAATGTTTGCATTTTTTAAATCTTTCTTTCCGTAGCGCTTGGAATAAAATGGATGTAATCCAAGATTTCCAGAAATCAGAGGTCGGACTTCAACATTATTTCCCCGAAGCGCTTCAACAATTTCATCAATCTTCGGAGAGATAACAGGGTAGCCAAGATTTGAAATTCTGCAATTATCTTTTTCAGTTGGCTTCCAGTAATCATTTTTTATAAGAGAATTATAAAGTCTGAAATTAGCATCTCTTGCGTGAATAAATAAATTCAGTTTTTTTAATTGTCGCAATCCAAAGAATGCACCAATTTCGGTATTACGTAAATTAAATCCTTCTGTGTGAAATCTGTAAAGCTGATTAAATTTTGTTATTCCATTATCCTTACGGAGTTCCTTACGCTTCTCTTCGGATAAATCGCGATCCCATCCGTGCGAACGGAGCATTTTTAATTTATTATAATAATCTTCGTTATCGGTAGTAATCATCCCTCCTTCAACTGTACTTGTAATATGGCCGAAATAACTACTACAGGTAGACATAGCAGGATAATTTTCAAGCGCCCGACCATTATAACTCGACCCCTGACCTTCGCAATTGTCAAGCAAAAGAATCACTCCATATTTTGCACATAATTCGGATATCTTATCCATGTCTGGAGACATTCCAAGAACCGACACCAAGAATAACGCAGAAGGTTTTTCTTTTCTGAAAATATCTTCCAAGTGATCTTTATCAACCGCCAAGTCATTTAAATTAATGTCACATAGAATCGGCTCCAATCCGAATTGTATTACTGGAGAAATTGTTGTGATCCAAGATAGCGCTGGAATAACTACTTTATTATTTCTTAGCGCTCCATCAGAAATTAAAGTACTTATAGTGAGTAAATTTGCAGATGATCCCGAATTTACAAATACAGCATATTTAGAGTCAACGCTTTTAGCATAAGCCTCTTCGTATTCTATTGTTAATTTTCCTTTTGTGAGCTGTGGAATCGGTTCCTGAGAAAGCCATTCTTTTAATTCGTCAATATCTTTACGATCAATAGTATCAGTTGCTAGTTTTATCTGCGATCTCATTCTTCAAAAGTAAACTTTTTTTCATTATCCCGAAAGATTTTGTCAACCCTTCAACTAAATTATGTTTAGGTAGCCAACCTGTCAGATTTTTAAGAAGAGAAATATCGGTTTGAAATTTCATTACCCCAGAAACGGGAATATTCAGCGAATCAATTTTTTTCCCTGATAGCTTTTCTAGGATATCGCAAACATCACCAACGGAACTCATTGTTCCGCTACCAAGGTTTACATTGCCAGTATAATCAGTTTCTATAAGAGCCAGCATCGCTTCGGCGGCATCTTCAGCGAAAATAAAATCCCTGACAGGAGTTTTATTCCATACTGTCGGATTTTCTTTTGTAATAGAATCCAAAACAAGAGTAGGAATTAAATCTGGTCGGATTAAATCAGTAGCCCCGTATACATTCGACATTCGAATATTAATAACAGGAACATCGTCTTTGAAAAATTCAACAACCTGCTCTGCTAAATACTTAGAAAATAGGTATGCATTTCCTTTTTGTAATGGGAAAATTTCATCCTGCTCATTTACTGCCCGACCTTTAGGTTCTGTTCCGTATAAGAGAATAGAAGTAAGGCAAATGAATTTTTTAAGATTGCGCGTCTTCATATAAGTCAGCGCTTCGAATAATGGTTTTACATTATAATCAATACCGTTCAATTCTGCTGTATTAATTAAATGGTGATTTGAATTTCCGATAAGGAAAATAACGGAATCAAATTCCATTCCGTCTAGAATAGATAAATCTGAAGTATCTTTTATAGGGATGTGTTTTTTGAAATTCTTGGGAATGGTTCTTCCAACAGAAATCAGGTTAGGATATTTCTGCAATATAGTTTCTCCTAACAGACCGCTGCCTCCGAACACGATTGTTTTGCTCATAAGTATTTTTCTAATTTATATCCGCGTAAAATGAAATCGAACATCTGTTGTAATGGAGCAGGATCAAAATGAACGAAAACAAACTTATTTCCATAATTACCTCCGAGTTCTATTTGTATTTTAAAGCCATCTTCTTGTTCTCCAATGAAATTACATCCAGTTCCGCTTTCAATTAGATAAACTGTCTTTACAAAACTTCCAGTAGTGTCTTTTTCCCGAACGCCATTTTTATCTTTCTTAAAAAATACAAATTTAAGATTGTTTCTACAAACAATCACTTCGTAATCATCAAATCTGAATTCCTTTTCTCGTTCTCTTGTTGGTGATAAGATGTTTGTCATTTTATTTTCCGTATTGAGCGTAGTGTAAATAAGTTTTTCGTATTCCTTCTTCCAGAGAAATAAAATCAAAATCAGGAAAAATAGATTTCATTTTTTCATTCGAAGCGGCTTTATCCATTTGTCCGTTTGGCTGTACTGAATCCCATTTAATAAAGAGATGTTGTGCATCACAAGCCTTTAATGCGGTTTCCGCAATTTCTCTGATAGTTAAATTTTCATCAGGAGCAACATTGAAAGAATCTGTAATGTGATTATCAATGCATAATTTAATAATATTTGCAATATCTTCATTTAAAAAGAATTGTCGCTTAGGAGTTCCATCTCCAAACAACTGAATATGATCCGCTCCCAAAACTTTAGCTTCGTAAATTTTACGTATCAGCGCTCCAACAAAATGAGACCGCGACGCATCATATTTGTCCCCAATTCCATAAATATTTGAAGGGATGAGATAATTATATTTTGTTCCGTATTGATTGTTGTATGCGTCTATCTGAGCCGCAAAAGCCCGCTTTGCTATTCCATATGAAAAATTTGTCACCGCTGGACTCCCTTCATGTAAGATGTTTTCTGTATATGGACACAGTTCTTTTTTATCGGGATAAACACAAGTGGAAAGCATTCCTATAAACTGTTTGCATCCATATTCGTGGGCATATTTCAAAACAAAAGTATTCATTATGATATTATCATCGAAAAATTCTGCTTGGTATTTTATATTTTCCTGAATTCCCCCAACTCTCGCCGCAAGATGAATGCACGTTTCTGGCTTATAGTCATGAAATAGTTCCTGCACCAATTCCTGATCAGTTAAATCACAGTCTTGAGAAGAGATATAAATTGCATCAGGCATTATTTTTCGTAATGCAGTTCCGACCAGACCGCTACCTCCAGTAATAAGTATTTTTTTATTCTCTACCTGCATCCGCCTTTGAAATTTTATATTCACTGACAAAGGTAAGATTATTTATTATCGAATAATTAACCGAAACTTTATTAATGAATGACGTTTTTAATAAGAGAATAGCTAATGCCATTAATAATAATTTCTTTTTCATTTTTTTGTAGTGTTTCGTTTTGTTGTAAATGGTCTTGAATTTTATTATTGATATTATTCTTTATTAATTTTTCATCTGTCACATCAAAATTGTCTTGCATCCCTTTTATTGTGAGTTTGCAATAGTAATCTTTGGTAGTTTGTAATTTTGCGTGTCCGAGAAACTCGCTTACGTACATATCGGATGCTCCGCCATCCAACAGGTGAGTTGCGCGGGAAGACCGCATAAGATGTGGATTTACTTTTTTGCTGATACTACAATGTTTAGCTGTATTTTTAACTACATTTTCAAGTGATTTTGCGGAATATTGTAGTCTGCCTCCCTCTCCGTTGAAGAGAAATTGTTTCGGGCGAATCTGCTTGAAATATTCCCGCAAAAGATCGAGCGTTTCTTGTGGAATAGTAATTGTTCGACTCTTGCCATATTTACTATCAACAATAACAATTCGCCTGTCTCTTGAAATGTGTTCGATTTTGAGATTGAGCAATTCGCTTCGGCGGAGCGCACCATAGTAAAGCAAATTGATTATAGCTCGGTGTTTGATAAATTGTTTCGATTCACACATCGCCATGCACTCTGAATGTGTGAGAATGTTTGGGGTTTTGATTTCTCGGTTATGATAGATTAGCGCATCGCACTTCTTTGGTTGCCCGTTAATTTTGTAGAATCGTTTTGCGGAGGCAATAAACTGATTGATATAGGATGATGAATGAGTATCAATCAGATGAATAATGTAGTCCTCCATGTCCCGCAAAGTGATGTGATCGGGCGAGGCATATTTTTCTGAATAGTGTTGTAACATCAGACTCATGCAGTTACCATAGGTTTTTGCGGTGGAATAATCGCCACCTCCCGCCACGATTTTTCTTTTGAATTCTCCTATTCTCTCTAAAATTTCCATGATTAAAGTTGTTGATTTACAGTGCCGTTATCCTAGTATGCGTTAAAATAGTAGTTGATCCACAATCCGCAATCGCGCAAAATGCCACCGCAGATTGTGGATCAACGTCAGGCGGTTTTGCTGCGGTGCAATCCGCTGTCCTGCGGACTGCGGACAACACCAGTTTTGGCAAAAGAGCCAAAACAAGTAGCCAG
>ORJL010425817.1_pt1 | contig 46087 bp, 38 predicted proteins | sample 1779941 | NCBI WGS metagenome assembly ORJL01 (sample SAMEA104232317, study PRJEB22302) | groundwater metagenome | biome: forest; feature: aquifer; material: groundwater | place: USA | collected 2011-08-07 | depth 5.8 m | reverse complement strand
TTGATAAGCCCCGCTTGATACAGCCGTCTTGTGTGCTCGCCTATTGTTTTCTCGTTTGCTCCAAGCGTCTCGACAATATCTTCAAGAGTTATTGCGTCACACTCGGCAATCAGAAGTAATATATCAATACGGTGGTGATTCGCCATTCCCTTGAGATGCCGCTCCATTTGTTTTGCCGTCTTCATTTTTCCCATATCTACATTATACACGACATCCTTACAAACTCCAGTTTGTAAGGATGTTATTATTTAAATGTCCTGCCGCCGATAATAAGAATATCTGCAGCTTTCACTTCAGCAAACGCCTAAGATACTGCCCCACTGCACTAAGACTAAGCCCTCCAGTTGGCTGGCCACTCCGGTATCAGATTTAGATAAGTGAAACCATTAAAGCATTTTTGAGGATGCCTTCCTATGTCTTAGTGAGAAGTTGCGACAGAGACTCTTTTCGGGAAGTTTAGCAAAAATGAGACGAATGAGACAGTTTTTGAGGATATTGAGAATGTCTCATTCTATGCAGTAAAAAGTAAAAGCGGCGAGAGAAGGACTTCTTCTCTCGCCGCAAGCGTCTAGTAGACGCACTCTTCGTACTCGTTGGGATTGTAGCCGATGAGACGCTTGACCGCCTCGGTGTCGGCCCGCTCTCCGATGGCCTTTGCCGGATTGTCGGAGAGCTTGACCAAACTAATGCCATCGGCTTCGACGGGCTTGATGACGATGGAGATCGGACTGAACCCGAGGTCATTCATTGCATCGGTGCCGTAACCGTAGGTGTCGAACATCCGACCGCCCACGAAGTCGTGCACCTCGACCATGCGCGGCACCGTCAGCCCATCGCTCGGGATGAAAAGCTTCGTCTTCATGACCTCGGGCGTGATCCCGCAGCGCTCATAGAACGCCTGCGTGCGGTCGAAGAAAAGCTTCGGGTAACCGGAATCCTGCCGCACTCCCTTCCATGTCCGGGCCTGTTCGAGACTCATCACATGGTCATAGAAGAACTGCGAGCCGAAGGTGTCAGGCAACGCGATCGAAAGACCGAGACCGTAGGTTTCTTCCCAATCCGCAAGAACACGCTTCTGCGAGGCGACGAAGGCCTCGAATCCCCCTGCACGCGCGAGACCTCCCAGCACCATGGCGCGCTCATGAGCGTCCGTCCCCCGCGGCTCGGTGTCGAAGTCCTTTGAGATTTCTACATTCGATGTGCCGCGAAACTGACCGCCCAACTCCTCCATGAAGACTTTGACGACGTAGCGCTGCCAGGTACGGCTGAAACGACGACGCGTACCGAAGTCAACGAATGACATCTCGGAACGCGTGCGAAACATCGCCAGCTTCTCGGCGAGACGCTTGCGCCCTTCGGCGTAAACGAGATCGCGTTCGAAGTTGGTAAGCGGACTCATCTTGGCTTCGTAGTAAAGCTCGTTGACAATCGCGAGCGCCGGGACTTCCCAGTAGATGGCCTCGGCCCAAGAAGCAGAGAACTCGAGGATGAGATCGCCGTCGCGCTCTTCGAGATGATACTTAGGGAGTCGGAAGTTCCGCAGGAACTCAAGGTAGGGTTCGCGAAACATCCGTTCCTGGTACTCGTTGGTGCCACGGAGGTAATGAAGTTCGGAGTTGCCGAAACGAAGACTTCGCGTATGATCGAGTTCTTCGCGAAGTCGCCCCAGATCGATGACCTTGGCGAGCTTCACATCCTTCGTGCGGCAGGTAAGACGATACTTCACGCGAATGCCGGGGCACTTCAGGAAAACGACCTGCCCCATGGTGAACTTGTAGAAATCGGTGTCGAGAAGCGAACTGATGATCGGCTCCATGGCATTCTCCTTTTTCAGTTACAGCTTGGAAACTGCAGGGCTACCAACTTCTTTCGAAGATCATGATCGGGTGTGAAGAGAAGCTCTGCGCGCGCGGTCTTGCTCGACCGGACCTTAATCTCGACGACCTCGCCGAGACTGGTGCTGTCCGACACTCCGTAGATCTTACGGAAGCGGCTCCGGTCCTTGGTGCGAAAAGTGATCTCCGAATCGAGCGGAAGATTCGCACCAGCCTTCCAGCTTCGCGGCTCCGAGACGTTCGATCCCACAACGATGAGAACCTCCGTTCCGATCGGAACCGGATTGGCTCCCATCGAATTGGCGTAGGCCGTCGAGCCTGCCGCTGTCGATACCAGAACTCCATCTGCGACCAGCTTCGGAATCTTGATCTCGCCATCAATGGAGACCTCGAACCATCCCGCGCGCGGCGACTTCACCCGGACGTGCGCGTCATTGAAAGCAAACGATCGACGCGTCTTGCCGTTCGGCTTCGTCACCTTAACTTCTAAAAGCGGCGAGGTGCGCGTAATGAACTCGCGAGTGAAAAACTCGTGCGTGAGATCATCCATCGAATTCATCAGGAACCCGCGATGCCCCAAGTTGATTCCGAGAAACGGAATCTTCTTCCGCCAGTAACGGCGGATGGCATGCAGCATTGTGCCATCACCCCCGAAAACAACGATCAAGTTCGGATCCGTTGAGACAAGGTCGGCGAAACGCTTAGCAGACAGCTCGGCTTCGGGATTGTGCGGATCGGTTACGATCAACAGCTTCGGCGCGTTGATCTTCATGGCTATCTCCTTTCTTTTCTCTGTGAACCCCATTACCACGACCTTACAGCCGTGGCATCCAATTAGCCGCTTCGCGTTCGGCAACCATTCCTCCTCGCCCCGTTAGAGATAAAATCTCTAACGGGGCAGGGGCTTCCTCCCGTGGCTTCCTGGTAACGGGGTAAATTTTCAATGATCAGTCTTGCGTTTCCGCAAGAGATTTATCTTCATCTCGAGACAAATCTCTTAAGAAAACTTGGAGAGACGGGTGCGGTGTTTTGCACCCGCCTCTCTTTTGGTTCTAAAGAACTGCTGCCGGGCTAGTTTGCGAAGCCGCCGCCTGCGACCTTCGAGAAGGACGCAGCGCCCTGGCTTGCGCGGACTGCCGACTGGCTGAAGAGCTGGAGCGACTTCCTGATCTCCTTCGGATCGTTGGCCGAGGTGAGGATGGAGTTCTTCTTCAACCCCATCTCGGCGAAGACGCGGATGAAGTCCGTGAACCCGTCAGAGATGCCGTAGCCCATCACGATGTGCGATTCGCGTGACACCATGTCTTTCGCGATCGCGGCTACATCGGAGGCTGGGACGCCCGAGACGTTGTTGGCGCCGTCGGTCGCGACGAGCGAGATGGTGCGGCATGGAACGCCAGTGAGAGCAAACTCCTGGGCCTTCGCGATCACTGTCCCCAAGAAGACGACCGACTTGGCGAAGAGCGGCGTCTGGCCATAGGGCTTGTAGTTCTTGCCCGTGAGTCGAACGGAGTCGGCGAGCAAGACATAGGGCTGCACGAGCCCCTTGTTCAAGAGCTCGATGTATACCAGAACGTCGTCCCGCTTCTTCGCGCCCGCGAGGGCATCGAGAACTCCGTTGACACCGTCCTTCATGGCGTCGGTATTTCCTGCCTCCTCGATCGAGCCCGAGTCGTCGAGCAGCAAGCTGACGAGCACCACCTCCGAGGCCTTGACGTCTCCCGGCGTGATGCCGAGGTTCGCCTGGATAGCGGCCCCGTAGTTCGCTATCTTGATGGCCTTCATCGCGGATGCGGAGAGGGCGCCGTCGGCAAGCGCTGACTTGAACAGATCTTCGATATTGAGATTGGTTGAGGCGCTCATGATGTCTCCTTTCGCGGTTGAGTGTGTCGCGAGGCATTTTGCGATTTTTTGCAAAACGCCTCGCGTTCCTACGCTACGAGATCTTGAGACCCGGCCAGGATTCGATCGGCTGGTCGGAGGTGACGAGATTCATGCCCGCGTCAGCGAAGCGCTTCAGCGCGTCCTCCACCTGCGGGGTGAAGTCGGCGTAGAACCCCCCCTTGCCATCGGGCACGGTGACTGCAGACATCGCATCCGTCATCACGTAGACCTTTTTGGCGAGCTTGGGATCCTGTATCGCGATCTCCGACAGAAGGTCGTCAATCGACGACTTGACGCAGTGGCTCGCGGCCTGGCCGGCGATGACAACGGCATCAGACGTCAGCAGTGTCTCGATGAACCGCGTGTTCTTCTGGTCCAAGGGCTCGCCGTCCCAGCGCATCAGCACTTCGGGACGCAGCACCGAGTAGTTCTCGGTGAGCGGATTACCGCCCTTGATCTCGATCCCATTCCTCGACCCCCGCATCAGCGAGTGGAAGAGGCGCGCCTCCTGGATGACACCGACGAGCGCATGCCCGTCGCCGCCGAGAAGCGTGTGGGGCGGCCAGAGGTACAGCTTGTACTTCCCGGCGCGCTCCAGCTCCTCGCAGTAAAACATCGCTTGCTTCACGAGCCAGGTATAGTTCCCCTGGCAAAGCCACCACGCCATAGCCGGGTTCGGCCGGAGCTTGCCCGAGCGGATGTCGTCGGTGGCCACCTCCTGGAACGGAGTCGGATGATTGCCGTCCTTGTCGAGCCAGAAGGAGGTGAAGAAGATCTGGAAGGGGAAATGCGTGTCCATCGTAACCGTGAGGTCGGTGATGACACCGGCGTTGCGGTAGATGAAGTCCGCGATCCGCTTCGAGTCCTCGATCGCCCCGTTACCGGAGCGACCGCCGACGTAGAGCGTTCCTTCCTTGAGGCAGAAGTCCTTCTGCACATCGATCAGAAGCAGTGTCAGCTTGGTCTTGTCGGATCCGGAGGCGCGCACATCGTGGGCCTTGGCCCAGAGGTGAGCGTTGGCGAAGAGATCCATCTGGTTGGGACCGTAGGACCACCTCGCCGCGTTCGCCGGATCGTAGTGAGTCGGGAGTGGAAGCGTTTGGAGTTTCATGGCTGTTCTCCTTCGTGTATTGTTTACACCAAGTCAACGACAAAAAAATTTCCGATGATCACCCCCTTACGCGAGCTGCAGGTGGACTACACTTTGCTTTGCTACGACATAGATCCCTTTCGCATCGACAAAGAGATTGCTCGCTTCATCGACATAAGGTTCTGTGTCGGGGAATTCGCGCATGATAGAGATGATTCCTCCATCAACTTCTGCACGGACAATCCCGCCATCGGTCGGAGCAAAGAGTGACCTCCCTGCCGCGGATTTTCCACGGATGACAGACAACCAACTTCCGTCGCCAGGAACACCTTCAGCGGTTGCTTCGAGCGTCCCATCGCGCTTCACCACGAAACAGCGATTGATTGTTTTCCCTCTCACCTCAATCGCGATAAAGAACCAGACTCGCTCGTCAGCGAATACCGCCGTCGAGTCGATGAGTCTCCCAGAAATTCCGGGGAGTCGCACGCTATCATTGATGCCGTGTGTATGCGGCTCGAAGACGAATGCGACCGAGAGTGTTCCGGCTCGGTAGAAACCGAAGCCGAATTTCTCTCCCACCCAGAAGAGCGTCTGGTCCCGCAACACATCACCGATTTCCTCTGCGGCGAGCACCCCGTCCTTCATAAGCCGCCCATTGGCAACCCAGAATCGTGATGTGCTCGTTGCATCGAAGAGCGGAAGACTGCCGTAGGTGTCAACCGAGTACTGCTCGGACGGCTCCGCCGGAGCAAGCGTTGCGAGGCGGCCTCCTTTCCCAACGAGAGTCTTGTCGCCCAAGATGCGAAAACGCATCAAGGGATCAAGCGCTCCCGTCAAAAACGTTTTTCCATCTTCGCGGCTAAAGCGCTCATTCTCATGTGAGATGAAAACGAGCTTCCCGCGCTGGTAGGATGCAAAGAGGATTACTCCTTTGGTTTTGAAGATTTCGGTCAATAGTACTCTGCCGCTAACACGAACTGTTTCCTTTACCAAGCCGGGGGTCGCACACACTGGGCAAATTGCTCGTGCATGCGTGAGCCCGCAGGCGGCACACTTCTGCCAGCGGATGTTTTCAATCAACGTTCGCGGGAACGTCCCACGTTCATCTTTCTCAAACATCCTATGGAAGTAATGGAGAATGTCATCCGGCAGCACGCGGTAGTGGACCGCCGGTTTTGGATACAGCACGTCGGGATTGAACACCGTGATTCGCTTAAGCGCCCTTGCATCATGCGCCACTCTCTTTTTCGGATCCTTGGGACGATATACCCCGCCGTATGGACCGACGAAAAGAAATGATTGCATGAGCATAACAACGTATGCGTACCAGTCGGTGTTCTCGGAGTATGGCCGTGCGAGGATCAGACTCGACGCCTTCGGATCACAGTGTTTTGGATCAACGAAGCGCGTCGTGAACATCTTCGAGACGTAATTTCCGAACTGGAACGAATCGGTATCGATGAGAAAAGTTTCTTCACCGCGCACCAGAACGTTCAAATCGTTGAAGTCCCCGATGATGATACCTGCTTCGTGCGTCGCATCCACGATTCCGTAAAGATCCAAGAAAATCTTTGCAACTTGCTCGTTTGAAATTCCGGCTTCACGAAATGGACGCTCGGCATACCGCATCAAAACTTCGGCGTTTCGGATGGCGGGCATGGCGTAACCGATGATGGCGCCGCCCGGCGCATCGCGGGCCAGTTCCAACGGCAGTATGACTCGCGCGGGAAGCTTCCCGCGAAAGGCAAGAAGCGCCGGTAGCTTTGTCTGATGCGCGTAAATCCGTTCGCGCGCCGCTTTTTGCTCGTCCGGCATATCAACGAGATCGGGATGGTCTTGCGGCTTAAAAATTTTCACCGCTGTTCCGCCCCCGACGTCGAAGATGTCTGCTTCGCCTCCTTTCCCGAGAGATTTCTGGGGATCGAGGCGAATGCGATTGTGCCCAAGCACGGCATACATTGCCCCGCTCCTTTCGTCAGTGTTTTCTGCGAATTACGATGAGCGTCGTGTCGTCCGGGAGTCTTCCGGCTGTGCGCTCGATAGTTTGTTTCCTCCAGTCGATTGTCTGGTGTTCATTGTTTATAAGCGCGAGCCGCCTCCGCACTCCATCTGGATTCTCGAAGTAGCGATCCTCTCCCCAAAATTGAGAGATCGGACCGACAATTTCCGAGCGACCGGGGATCGTTAGCATTTCTGCCCCGATGAGAATCTCAACGCCATCTGTTCCCACAAGGATCGATTCGACATCGCTCGTCGGGATGACTTTCATGATCTGGAAGTCATTCGCAGGGTCAAGATCTCCCGGACCTTTAAGCGCCGTGTAGGCGAGATAGGCCGGAGCGTTATTCTCGAAGGTCGGGAATGGGATTTCCACCCCGTTGAAGAATGCGACCCCGTCGCCGATCGAAAAGAACGTCGCGCGATGCAATGTCAGCGCCACGCCATTGACCGTGAAAAGAAAGTGATCGAAGATCGTGTCCCGCATTCGCGGCCCCATGTTCGTTGCTAACCGCTTGATCGTATCGAGGACTCGCCAACGCACGGTCGACCAGAAATTAGGCAAAAGTCCGATCGGAATATCCCGATCCAAGTCGAGATGCCGGCCTAGACCGAGATATAATTCATGCAACTCTCGTGTGACGGCCTCTGTCACGAGACGCGCCCCGAGTGTTGCCCCAACTTCGCTTTTCGCTTCGCTCCCACAGCCATCTGCAACCGCCGCAACGATGTAGTCTGGTCCGAACTGGATCGCGAAACTGTCCTGATTATTTTTCCAGCCAAGCGGGCGCAAATGATCGCGCCCGATGACCGACCCGGCCGCCACCTCGAATATCGAGCTGATATCCTTCATGTGATTTCTCCTTTTTTTGTTTTTTTCCAGCTTTTTACTGTCAAAGAACACCTGGCCCCTTCTTCAGAAACCAAGGCATTTAAGGACTGAATCCGCAAATGTCTTAATTCCTAAAGTGTATATATTACACTAACTAATGGATAAAATTTTTTACTCCGTGCGCCTTCATTAAATGAAGGCGGATCTTTAAATCTCGGCGGAGCCGACACCTTGCGGAGCAAAACGCCCTGATGCCTCGCGCTTTAGCGCGAGGACGTTTTATATACGACGACGCGCGCTTTTAAAGAATTTTAACGACTTTCTGCTTGCGCTCGGCAAACTTGTAGAGTTCAGCGGGACGACTTCTGCCTATACGGCGCTTTTTCTTCAGACTCGCAAGCAACTTCAGGACGAAGAGCTTCTTGCGGAAATTTCGCTTGTCCAATTTTCGCCGGAGAACAATTTCATAAACCTTCTGGAGCTCCCCGAGGGTAAACTCCCCAGGCAATAACCCAAATGCAATGTTGGTGTATTCGAGTTTTGATTGCAAGCGCAGAACGGCCGTTTCAATGATCTCTTTGTGATCAAACGCAAGTTTCGGCAGTCTTGCCACGGGATACCAAGCTGCTCCACTTCCCTCTCGGCGAACTGCCTCGACCGTGGGGCTTAGCGCGAAGTAGGCAACTGATACGACTCGGCCGCGCGGGTCTCGATCAAGATCACTGAAGGTGTAAAGCTGTTCAAGGTAGGCGAATTTCGCACCAGCCTTTTCCCAAAGATGCCTGATCGCCGCCTCCTCGGCAGTCTCTTTGGGATCTACAAGCCCGCCGGGCACGCCCCAATAGTTCTTCGAATAATGAGGCGGGCGCTGGATTTTCATCAAAAGAACTTCCAGTTGATTATCCCGCACCGCCAACAGGACTGTATCTACGGCCAGAATCGCAAAGCATAAATTGTTGGGCGCTTTTGTCATATAGTGTATAATATACACATACTACTCCCTGGCCAAATTCCTGTCAAGCCCTGTGGATAACTTACCGGATTAGGCAGTTGGCCCCCGCTTTTCACCAATCAACATCATATTGGTAACCGGGTATTCCAGCGGCTCCAGGGACCCATTAGCGCGTTGCCTAAAAAGATCGGCCTTCCCGCGGAAACGGTTTTCGAGAATCCATGGGTTGGCATAGGCTCGGGAAGAAATATAGAGATTGTTAGGGTTCTCTATTATAGAGAAACCACATGATGTAAGTAATTGTTTCCAATCGGAAAAACTATAAAAGGCGAACTCCTCATTTAATTCGCTCCTCCAATTGTCGGCATAATCTTTTTTGGTCATGAATTCAACCGCATCTTTTAATCGGAGAGCGATAAACCTTTTGCCGTCAATAATCTCTTCACGAAACTTTATCTTTGTCTCCTCTCCCCTCTTCCCGGAGATACGCATATCTTTCAGATAATCCTCGGCGAATCTCAAGAATCGCGCGTAGGTCGAGAGCTTAGCAAGATGCTTAGCAAGTTCTGAAGTTATTTGAAATTCCGCAAAAATATCATCATTAGACCCGTCAGTATCATTTAAGGCAAGATATACCTCTTGATCTTTGTCTTCAGGACCTACCACATCACGGATAATAAGCCGCCCGCCATTTCGCGTTTGTTTATATTTCTTTTCAATATAACCTTTTAGGCTCTCTTCTCGGTTGCCGTATGACCAAATCTCATGCGTGGTTGAGTTGCAAATCGTGGAATCAATTGAGCTATCTTCAAAAATGGGATCAAGGAGATTTCGCTGATGAAAATGCACATACGTCCCCCCAAACTCCCCAGCTCGCAAGCGTTCTTCACAGCGCGCCAGAAATTCACTGGTAATCTCAATCCCAATAATGTCCGAGTCGGGGAAATCAGCCGCAAGACGCACAACTAAAGCACCGTCCGCGCACCCCTCATCTACTATTTTCCCCGAAAGAACGGCGCTCTTAATATCATTGTACTTAACATCCATGAGCGCCCCATGGTTCATCCCGGATGCATAGGTAGAATAGTTTCGCTCTTTCGTAAGACTGCCCGAATCCGTCAGCAACGGGTCATTCCATATGCGAAATATAGCCTTAAGAACAAGCGGGAAATCATGCCACAGGCTTATCATTGACTTGGCTAATTTAGGCAAAAGCGCCTGATCATTTTGCCACGTCTCTCCTGCGGCAACAACCTGCTTCAATATATCAGTCGGAGTTTCTGCTTTGTATTGTTCTGGAACTAGATCGTATTCTGCAGTTAAAATCCCGTATCCTATATCTTGAAACATCTTAATAACCGAGGGCGTGGAGGAAAGAACGATCGTATTTTCTGGATTCAGCAGAAGGTCCTCACTCTCATGCACTTCCTTCAAGAGGTGGCCAGCAAAATTATTTGAAGGATCGAAATGAGGAATGCCGACAATACTGTATGAGATACCGAGAGTTTCCTTATAGGGTCTCGCAAATCTATCAATGCTTATAGCGCGTGTCACAAATGGAACTGGATTATAGCGAGAATGCGATTGGTTCGCAGAAGTAACAGCGAAAATGATATCCGTAATCTGCTCATCCGGCAAAAGTTTTGAGCCGCCAATAATATCCAGTTTTTTCACTGGCAATCTAAGTATTCCCCGGAGGTACTTCTCTTGGAAAGATGTATTCAGAATGTGTCTACCGGGGAAAAGTAAATAAGCCATATCCTTTTCTAGAATACTATCCTCGTTCTCTCTTGGCTAACTCAAAGACAGCCTAGCTTAGACCCCCCGACTACTCGAACCACGCTTGAGTTATCCCCGCGCCTTAGCGCGGTCGGCATCTGTTAGGTACTGCTTGCGGAGGCGGACGCTTCGAGGAGTAATCTCCAAATATTCGTCTTCGGACATTACCTCAAGCCCGCGCTCGATGGTGAGCTCATACGGCGGGACAAGATTAATCGCCTCATCTGACGCGGAGGCGCGCATGTTTGTCAGCTGTTTGCCCTTCGTCGGATTCACCCGCATCTCATCGCCTTTGGCGGTATTTCCGATCACCATGCCTTCATAGACTTCGATATTGGGGCCGATATAAAGAACGCCGCGTTCCTGCAAATTCGAAAGCGCGAAACCCAGGGTTTTCCCCGCCATCATCGAAACCATGGAGCCCGCCGCCCGCTTTCTAATTTCTCCGGCGTATGGCCGGAACCCCAAGACGCGCGACGCCAGAATTCCCTCGCCCTTGGTATCAACAACAAACTGATTCCGATAACCCAAGAGACCGCGCGTCGGCCCTTCGAATGTAAGACGCACTGAATTATCATGCGCATGCATATCCCGCATGGTAAACCCGCGCGTCCCGAGCCGCTCGATCACAACCCCCTGATACTCACTCGGCGCATCAATGATCGCTTCTTCGAACGGCTCGAGCTTCTTGCCATCCTCCTCGCGGATAATCACCTGCGGCTGGGAAACTTGTAATTCGTACCCTTCGCGGCGCATATTTTCGAGCAAAATCGCTATGTGAAGCTCCCCGCGGCCGAATACCGAAAAAATGTCCGAGGAATCGAACTCGACGCGAAGTCCCACGTTAACCTCGAGCTCGCGCTCGAGACGCTCGCGAAGCTGTCGGGAGGTCACGAACTTGCCCTCGCGCCCGGCAAACGGCGAGTTATTCACAAAAAAATTCAATCGAATCGTCGGCTCATCCACCGCGATCGCAGGCAACGGCGCCGCCCCAGCATCCGTTGTCACCGTCTCCCCGATATCAATATCCGGAAGACCGGCAACGAGAACAATATCACCCGCTTCGGCTTTTTCTGCTTCCACGCGCTGCAAGCCATTGAAGGTAAAAATCTTTGTCAGTTTTCCCGAACGCGTCTCACCGCTCGGCTTTTTCACGAAAACGTTCTGGTCTGCCGAAACTTGCCCTTCATAGACGCGAGCGACGGCAAGCCTTCCTAAAAAATTGTCATAACCTAAATTGAAGGGCTGCAAACGAAGCGGAAGATCGGCAGAAATATTCGAAGCGGGAGAAACATGCTCCAAAATGGTTTCCAAAAGCGGCGTCAGATCATCCGACTCATCGTCGAGTTTTTTCTTAGCCACGCCCGCGCGGCCGACGGCATAAACCACCGGAAAATTCGCCTGCTCTTCGGAGGCGCCAAGCTCCAAGAAAAGCTCCAAGACCTGATCGTGACATCGCGCCGGATCCGCCGCCGGCTTATCAATTTTATTGATGATGACAATCGGTTTTAACCCAAGCTCGAGAGATTTTTTTAAAACGAACCGCGTTTGCGGCATCGGCCCCTCCTGCGCGTCCACCACTAAAAGCACCGAATCAATCGAGCGCAATACCCGCTCAACTTCCGAACCGAAATCGGCATGCCCCGGCGTGTCAACGATATTGATTTTAGTGCCTTTATAAAAGATAGCGGCGTTCTTGGCGTAAATCGTAATGCCGCGCTCAAGTTCGAGTGCGTTCGAATCCATTGAAACTCCCTCCTCGGCCGCGCCGGTTTGACGCATCAGGGCGTCAGTGAGAGTGGTCTTCCCATGGTCCACGTGTGCAATTATTGCGATATTTCGGATTTCCATACCGGGTAGTAGAAACTCGACGAATATAGTATCAATTCAAAATGATGATTTGCAATATATCTATACTACTCTTACTGCATTCGGCAACCTTAACCATGCCTAGTAACTTTTCCAGTCGAGTTTTCACTACCCGGCATAAAAAATGCCTCGCGACAGAGGCGGTATTATGGTACGTGAAAAACTGCTTATAGTCAACAATTCGCTTGCGGGTCGCTGTTTCTTCACGCCTCTATTGGACTATGCTCGCCAAATGCTCACTGCAGTAACTTAACAAGAACCGGATAGACGCGATTAGCAATGACGGCGTATCCCGCGTCATTGGGATGAATCGGATCGGCCATATATTCTCTATGGCCGAAAAGGCCGGAAAGAACATCCGGAATATAGGCGGTCTGATAATTGTTTTGCAGTTTTTCAAATTCCGGTTCGAATTTATCGCCGAAAAGATTGCCCCGAACGCCCAAGAGAACCACGATCGCTCCCCGGCCCTGAATATCCTCGATCAGCACACTCAAATTTTTAAAGGTTTCCGCGATGGGAACTTTTCGCAAATGGTCGTTGCCGCCGAGGAGCAGTAAGACGACTTGGGGATGATAATCGTCCAAGTCGCCGATGCGCCGAAGAGCTTCAGCGGTTGTATCGCCGGACTTGCCGAGATTTATGACGGGACGTCCGATCTTTCGGGAAAGCAGTGAAATAAAATCATTTCCCGCAGAGGCGCCCACTCCCTCAACCAAGCTGTCCCCAAACGCAATAATATCTGTCCCTTTTGACGGATAATTGCGGATCGGCTTTTCTTTCGACAGATAAAAATACCCCAAAGCAATCAGGACAAGAATTATGATCCCGCCAATGAAAACGGATCGAACACTCATAAATAGGCTGGTTCCGCCGCGTTTTTATTTATTCTAATTCTCACCAAGACACCAGATAACGCGCATTATACATTATCTATCCTTCTATCTCTCTATTCCAATGTTCTTAAGAACTTGAGAACATTACCGCCCGTACGAGATAACGTGTATCGAACCGCGTTGCCATATCTATAAATCTATAAACGACATTCTCACATTCTGCAGAATGTCGTTTATTTCTCTTAGAACCCATCTCGAAAATGGCCTTGATACGGGTTCGAGCGAATTTCAAAATGTAGTCCACTTCCATACTTATTCATAACTATTCGCTTATTCGCGCGAATTAGACTGATGAATTTATGAATTACAAACTCCCTTATTTCTGGCGCCGCAATCCTGATGGAAGATCCGAGAAGCCCTTATTATGTTCATTGATAGATACTATTGGGTCATCAATACTCCATAAGTTCCAACTTTACCAGACGTGATCTGATGGCGCCGCTCTTTCTACCCAATGTTTTTGCGAGATCGGAAACAGACAAATTTTTCGCGAAAAGTTCCCGTAATTTTTTATCTTGCGTCTCATCCCATGGCTTATAAGCGTTTAGGTGTTTCTCCCTGATTTTTTCAAAACTGGTTCCACTCCCATTTTTTCTTTCCATGGTTCGACTTCCTTCAGCTCCGCTCAGGACAAGTCGCTCGCCACGGGTAGATACGTTTCTAGATATCGGGTGCTTGGAGATGTTTTTTCCTCCGCGGCCGATGATAAAATTCTTGTGCGTTTTTGCAAGTTCGGCGGACGAAATTTTGGCAAATTCTATTTCGACTTTTTCTGCTGCCGCGCGGAATGATTCATCTTTGGCAAGAATTTCCGGATGCACTTGAAATGCGCGCTCATTCCATCCAAGGAGATGAAGCCCCGAAAGCCTTCTCACGCGCGAGAGCGCAACATAGCCCTGCCCGAATTCAAAGACTTGGGAGAGATCCATCGTCGCCTCGTCTAAACTCATCCCCTGGCTCTTATGTATCGTAATCGCCCAGGCAAGACGGAGCGGCAGCTGCGTAATTCGCGCGCGCACCTTGCCGTTCTCTTCCACCGTCCAATCCATCGGCTCGACTTCGATCATCCTTCCGCTTCGTGTCTTTACCGTTGGATAGCCAGCTCCGTTAGAGACAATCCCGTTCGATAGGACATCATCTTCAATGGGGTCGCTCGCTTTATCAAATTCCATAACCGTACCGAGCGTGCCGTTCACGAATCCCTCTTTCGGATTATTTTTTGTGAACATCACCGCCGCCCCGGCTTTAAGATAAAGCGTCTCGGGCGAAAGACAACCCTTTTTAAGCGCGAAGGTGAGAGCGTCAGGACCTTGCGACAACATGCTAAACCCGTGAGGCTCGCCGGAAAGTTTAGCGAGTATTTCGTCATTAACGCAATCCACGTCGGCATTGTGCGAAAAGAGTTTTGGCGCCTCCTCCGGCGCCGAGTGCCGCTCTATTCTCCGCGTTTCAATGTGATGCAAGTGATTATCATCGAAAGCGTTGCGCCGAATTGCCGAGAGCAAGGTAAGAAAATCGCTGTCATCCTGCCGATACTGCTCGGTAAGGTAGCAAACGACTAGGTTCGCCCGCTCCCACGAAGAAGAATCATAAGCGAAACGGGACAATGGTTCTTCAATAAGCGCGGTTTGCCCCGTTAGAGATAGCGGATGCTTGCGCCTGCGTCCTATCTCTAACGGGGCTTGCGCGTTATTGTCAATATTCGCTTTTACAATCGGCGGAAGTTGAAAAAAATCGCCGACAAGGACTACCTGCATTCCGCCGAATGGCTCCTGACTCTCTCTGATTGCGCGGCAAATGGCATCAATCATAGAGAGCGTCTCGGTGGGAAGCATTGACACTTCGTCTATGATAAGAACCTTGGTGCGACGGACGCGCTTCGCAATATACTTGCTTGATGCGATTTTATTAAGATCGTGCTGATCCAGTTTCGTTTTAATTCCTATGCCGCTCCATGAATGGATCGTCATGCCGCCGATGTGCGTCGCGGCAATGCCGGTGGAAGCCGTAATCGCCGGTTCAATGCCCCGCGCGCGCAAATACGCCACATACTCGCTCACCGTATGCGTCTTGCCGGACCCCGGCTCACCGGTCAAAAAAACATTGGCGCCGGTTTTAAGTACCAAAAGCGCTTGAGATTGAGTCATTTGAATATTGTGTTACATTTTTCTATCAAATCAAAGCAAATCCGCAAGCTCCTCTTTTTCGTCGTAGTTAACAACATAGACCCAATCATTACTATGACCCAATCGTTACTATTCGCTTATTCGCACGAATTAGACCGATGAATTTATGAATCTCCACGCCCTTCCGGGTGTGCCCCCGCCACCAATATCTTGGCGGAGGGGTGTAGTATCTCTCATTCCTCACTTCGCGAGACGGTTTTCTTCCGTTCCTCCGTGACCTTCCAGCAGAGCTGATCTTAGCTCTGCAAAGCTGGCCAGCTTTGCTGTGGTCTCCTGGGTGTGGGGGCGAATTACAAAATAGGGAAGATACGAGCGGCAGCGGTTGGCAGCTTGTCTGTAATGCGATACCACATCTCGAGACCCCTTTGCTCTTTTTCCACAATATCTGCCGCGGCAAGTATCCCAAGATGTTTGGAAGTCGCCCTAAAGGAAAGTCTAATCTCATAGGCGATATCACCAACCTTCGCCTCTTTTTCTTTTTTAATGTATGCAAGGATCCCAAGCCGCCTGCGATTGGCAAGCGCTTTCAAAACCCGTTCGTGCTCTTTCATGGTTTCAGTATACACCACCGCCTCGCATTATTCCACTATTCGCGCGAATTAGGTATATAAAAAGATCTAAAGACGGCGGTAAGAAAAGACGGCATTGGGAATAGCCGGGGTATAATTAAACTATTCGCTTATTCGTACGAATAAGCGAATAAATAATCGGGAGTTGGGAGAGTTAGAGTGGATTGGAGTGAATTGGCTTGGATTAAAAATAACTGTTCTACCGAGCTGTTAATTATCTATTGAATAATTTCATGGAATTATTCAATAGATAATTGTGGAGCGGTTACCGGTCAATTTCAACATTCTCACATTCTGCAGAATATGAGAATGTTGAAATGTCGTTAAATTTTGTGATGGGCGAATCGAGATAAAACAGCACGAGCCCTAGTTCCCGAACTTGAATAAACTTGAGACGCATATCAGAATCGAGGATCAGATAAAAAGATTTAATAAATTCCAATCAGAAGTATGAAGTACTCGAACACCAGCAAGATAAAATAGCCATCAATTTGAATGTGAGAAATTAGACCAAGTACTTACTCCGAGAAGAGACACTCGAAGAGAAACGGGAACTACTTGGATGCCTGTAAAGCAAACTATTTATGAAGGATAAAAAGTAACGCTCGAGTAACATAAAAAATGTAATAAAAAAGAACTTGGGTAGTGGAAAATAATTAGAACCCGAGTCTTTCTTTGACGAGAATCATCTGCACTTTGCGTCCCATAAATGCTGGCTCGCGCAGAAATGTGATTATCTTGGCAAGTACGGTGCCGCCCATACCAGCGTCCTTCATGCGTTTGTCCTCGAGCGAGACAACATGCTCCCGTAGACGCCTCATCGCATCCTTGTATGTTGGCATTATCTTCTGCGCTCCTACTACAAAAATTAAATTGGGGGAGGTAGATATTATCGGAGACAACTGACTACCCGAGGCCGAGGCGATTATCATTTCACCAGTTTCTGTAAGCGCGTGGACGCTACCAAGATAATATTCTGCAAACATGGCCTCTTTACGCAACTGGGCTTGCTTCCCTGGATCTTTTTCTGCGAGAACTGCGGCGTGAAGATTGTTCCATCCATGCGTGTCTGACTTCAAATAATCAAGAAGTCCTATCTCCTCGAGCGTACGTGAAGAACCGTTATTAACAGATGCGCCCTTAGGAATAAGCTCTTTTATTTTTGCAAGGGCTTCGACACGGTTAGTTGCTATAAAAACTTCCATGCCACGCTCGCGGAGAGCTTCTGCGGTTTTCTCAATAATATCTGTGCTTGGAATTGTATCGTAATTCATAAGTTTACTTTTCAAAAATTAATAATCTATTTCTCTTTATGTTTGCCAACATTTTGCGCTAGTTTATGTAAGAGATTGGTCATATATGCAACATTGATGGAATAGCAGATCTCTTGTCCTTTGCGCTCATCCATCACAAGATTCGCCGCTTTAAGTACTTTGAGGTGTTGGGAAACGGCTGGCTGAGCAATGCCGACCTTCTCTGCGATCTCGCCAACTGTCCTTGGACACCTCATTAAGGTCTCTAAAATACGGTAGCGGTTTTCATTGCCGAGACCTTTGCCCATGCGGGATATTTCTTTGCATAAATCAGACATATGCGTATATTAGCATATCTATATGTCAATGCAAGAGTAGGCAACAAAAAATCACCGATTTCGGTTTTTGTTCTTAGTATGACTGTCGGGAAGAGATTAAAGAAATTACAACGAAAAAGTTTTAGAAAGCGGAACGAGTTCAGTTGAGCTTGTCGCTTCGTCGTTCACTACCGCGCCTTTGTAGGGCAGGATCGCTTGTAGCATTTTGTCGGGGTTTGTTTTGGTTGTGTCATACACCACCTCGCCCCGACCCTCAACCGTTCCATTGATAATTTCCTTCCGAATCAAATTGTGGAAATTTTTCAGGCATATAAAAAGTTTGCTTTTGGCGGTTTAAAAACGGCGACAGAAAATTCAGTTTTGAAGCGGGCGGGCTTTGGAAAATTCTGGCCGAAAAGTTGCCTAATTCTAATTGGCTGGCCGTTTCGAGCTAGAACCGTGGAGAGTCTTGTCCCCGCAAGGTGGATTAGCTTAATTTTACACTACTTTATCTACGTGTTTCGAGCGTACCTATCTAAAAACTGACCGATAACCTGATTTGCCTCCTCAACTATTTTTTGATGGTAACGATAATCATGCTCGGAATCTAAGCTATGTATCATCTTGGGTTCTGCACTTTCCTGAAATGCTTTTTTAACGTCTTCTGGGTCATTCATAACATCTTGTGCGCCATAGAAAAAGAGTTTTGGTTTGGTGCAGTTTCTTAAACCAGGCAAGGCGTTATATTGCGCTCCGTCTTTAAAATAATTAAGCGGCAACTCAAATTTCTCTTGTTCCTTGGTTTTAGTTGTCCCAGGCGGCAAGTCCCTGTAACTGATTACTCTCCCATTCACTATTCTTTCTTCTTCCGGATCATTAGGCGCTCCGTAATATGAAAAAATGGGAATGAAATGCGTGACATAACTATTTTTCGGCGCAGCCAGCATGGCGATAGTTCCTCCCCTACTGTGGCCCGCGAGTAATGTTGGTTTGTTTCCGAAATATTCTATAAGTTCATCTACAGCTTTCAGACAGTTTGTCGTTGTATAAAGCTCAATGCCTCCTGAACTTTCCCAGGTGCCAGGCGAATCAAAAGAAATAGCTAAGTAGCCTCGACTCGTTAAGTGTTCGACTAAGTTCGTATTGTGAACATAATCTTTCGTATCCAATCTGCCCGGGATGACTATAGCGACTTTATGCGATAAAGCACTGCCTCTCGAATAAACAGCAAGCTCAAAACTTTTTGTCTTTAGTATGTTCATATGATTTGAACCTTCATATCGGAAGCCCTCTGATCAATTTTTAAATTTAAAAAAGAGTGTTATGAATCCGACAATCGCCAATGCCGCAGTAGAGATTGCGGTTATCCAGGCAGCAACCCTTATGCCTCGCGTATTTTTGTTTAACTTCTCAACCTGTTATTCCAATTTGTTGAACTGATCAGGAAACTCGCTAATTTTGTCTGATCCCGTGATCATTGTTTCGATTTATGCATCTCGGTCTACCAACTTGTAATAACTACGTTAGGCGACCTTGACATTGACTTAGCATGTGTTGGCTGGGGAGCTAGGGCTCGAACCTAGAGTTTCCTGCTCCAAAGGCAGGCGTGTTGCCGATTACACTACTCCCCAAAACGTAAAAATTATACAACCAAAACCCCATCAATTCAACCTCCCGTTATTCTTTAACCTCCTTCTGTGCTTCCACCGTCTCCTCTCGCCGCAACATTCTCACATTCTGCAGAATGTGAGAATGTTCTTTTGTCGTGATCTACCTATACATCCAAACCGATGCGTTCCCGCGAGTCCAAAATCCTCAAACTCAAGGTTTAACGTTTTAATGAAGGTTCAGCGTTTTTGGCGCTTGTCCTTTTCGAAATGGCGCGGGATTTTGCCGATCATTGATTCAATCTCCTTTTGACCTTCCAATCCCAACCAATACCGCTCGCGCATTTTAACCTGCTTAAATGACTTGGCCAGCTCTTTATGAATCAGCCGAACCGGCAGGCGATACTTGGTGTAGCGAATCTCCCCCGCCTCATGGAGCGCCATTTCCAACGCCATGTCGTCGGTATGGCTGACATAGACACCGCCGTCGCGATCGCTTTTCAAAATGTAAACGCAGTAACGCATAATTTCGGTTATTGGTTGCTAGTTCTTGGTTTTGGTTATCAGTTATTTGTTTTGATTAGTTAAACTATAACTAAAGACTAAAAACTATAACTAAAAACTCGAAACCAAGAACCATATCGCTACAATCTATAAATCACGTCTTTTCTCTCCACCACGATCTCCCACTTATGGGCTTTGGCGTATTTGAAAAGCTTCATGGACGGATTAAAGGCAATCGGCCGCTCGACATATTTAAGAAACGCAATATCGGACTCGGTGTCTCCCACCCCCACCGACCCTTTTAGCGTCAGATTATTCTTCTCGACTGCGCGCTTCAGAATCTCTTCTTTATTCAGAATAATATCCTCGTATAGAACGTTGCCGGTAAATCTGACTTTTGAATCCACCTCATAGACCATGGCATAGACCTTGTCGAAATGGAGCGATTTGGCGAAAGGCGCCACAATCTCATATGGCGAATGTGAAATCGCCAAAAGATAGTGCGTGCGGCGGAGCTTTTTCAAAAGATCCCGCGTATAGCGATATACCCGCACGCGATGAAACGCCAACACTTTTCCCGCCACCGCCCAAACATCCGCCCGACGCACCCCTTTCAGATATTTCTGGTAGGCGGCGACGACCTTGCTCACGTACTCGTAATAGGAAAATCCGGTTTTTACGCTGCCTTCGCGCGCGATCCAGCGATTATACGCGTCGCTATAAGCCCTTTTTGCTTCCTTCGGAAATATCCCTTCCTGAATCAGCGCTTCCACAAGCTCAATCAAAAGCGACGACCTGAAAATCGTCCCGTCAATATCGAAAACCGCGACCTCAAGAGGCCTTTTCTCTGTCATGCGAATCTGATGAATCACCGATATACCTAGACAGACGCAAAGAAACGATCGTGACCGCGAGCGTCACCAGCGTCGCATAAGCGAATTTTGCAAATAAACCCGAACGGTTAATATCGAAGATTTCGTTAAAAAGCGACTGCACCGCCTCGTTCCACGCCAGCGCCGCCACAAACCCAAACCCCGCCAGCAAATACGTCAGGGTTTTGGCGACAACCTCTTTCTGAATTTTTTTAGTCGTTTCTTGCATGATCCGATAATACCAAACCAATGCTAAATTCCAACAGCGTACGATATTACGCTATAGCATTATATTGTATGCAGTTTCTAAATGGACCCGAACTCAAAACACCCCTTTGGAAGCTTAGCTTCCAAAGGGGTGTTTTAGGATAGTCAAATTTAAAATATCCTAGAGTTAGAGCCAATAAATCTATTTGGAAGCTTAGCTTCCAAAGCTTCAAATTAGAGTTTTGTGATTTCGAGCGCGGCGAGTTCCAGCGGAAGCTCCGGAATCGGCGAGCGGCGGAATGTTTCGGAGGTTTCGGTGAGCACCGAAAGAATTTTTTTGAGATGGGCGGCGTCAGCCCCCGCGAGCATTTTCTCCAGCTCCCCTTTTTCTTCCGGCAGAAGCTCTTCAGTGACCGACTCTCCCAACTTCGGATCAAGTTTTAGAAGCACTGCATTCCTTGCAAATCGAATAGAGGCTTTCAGAAATTGCCCGGCGTCATGCCCGTCCTCCACGACTTTCTGAATCGTAAGAAGCGCGGCAACCGTATCTCTCCCCGCCAACGCCCTGAAAAACCCGCGCACCGCCTCGCGCCGCGGGAGCCCTAATGTATCTTCCACCTCCGCCTCCGTAATTTTTTTGTCCTCCACCGCCATGATCTGCCCTAAAATACTTTCGGCGTCACGGAGCGAACCTTCTGCGGCTAAAGCAATCACGCGCGCGGCGTTCTCTTCAAGCGCCGCACCTTCGGCTTTCGCAATTCTTATCAAGCGCGCGGCAATTGCCGAAATTGAAGGACGACGAAATTCGAAATGCTGGGTCCGAGAAATAATTGTGGCCGGCACCTTTTCAATCTCGGTCGTCGCCAGTACAAACATGACGTGGGACGGCGGTTCTTCCAGCGTCTTTAGGAGCGCGTTAAACGCCGGGGGTGTTAACATGTGCACCTCATCTATAATATAGGTCTTCATTCCTCCTTCGGGAGAAGCGTAGCGCAACGCTTCGCGAAGCTCACGGATTTCGTCAATCCCGCGGTTCGAAGCCGCATCAATTTCGTTGAGATTAAGGGCCGCGCCTTCGCTGTAACGCACGCAGGATTCGCACTGGTTGCACGGGACAATTTTTTTTGGGGTCTCATTGGTACAGTTAGCGGCCTTAGCGATCAACCGAGCAATCGTGGTTTTCCCCACTCCGCGCGGACCGGAAAAAAGATAGGCATGGGCGAGTTTCCCTTGGGAAATCGCGTTTAAGAGCGCGCGAACAACGGATTCCTGCCCGACAATCTCATCGAACCCCCGCGGACGGTATTTGCGATAGAGAACAAGTTCTCCCATAGCGACAGCGACTTAAATTTATTGAAGAGTTTCTGCCACAGGACGACGAAAAACAACAAACTTATATCCCAAGAAATTCCACGTAAACGAGAAAATTACGGCTAAGATTTTGGCGACATTCGCCCACTGCTCTGATGAAAGCCCGCCGGGCGGCGCTACGTATTCGGTGACACTACCGACAATCACGCTGGAAACCACGGCTGCGATAACGCTAATCACCGCAAATTCCATAAACTCGGCTCTGGTCTTTTTGCCGTTACCCTCAAAAACCCATTTTTTATTCCAAAGATAGCTGTTTGTTACGGCAACAGAGAATGAAACGACGTTGAGCGACGCCAGCGGCAAACCCTTATCGAAACCCGTCGCGAAAATTAGGATGTTCAAAACCCCGAAATCAATCACCGTATTAAGAACTCCGATGAGGCCGAATTTTGCGACTTGCCAGATTAAAGGAATGCGCCGGCCGATTAAGCCCGCGATTGCCACGCCAACAGCCGAGGCAATCGGCAAAACGACCAAAAGCAACGCGTAAGGTGACGGAATTTTCTGAAATAGATCGACGTTTTTAGCTATAGGAATGGCGAAAAGTCCGATTAGAAATCCAACAACGAGTCCGATGATGAGGTCGCTTTTTTTCATGCTATTGACATTATTTAATGGATAGGTTACTTTGAAATTCCGCGATAATAAGCTCATTCTAACAGGAAAGGAGGGCACCGCCATGCCCACGGAGAACCCAACTCCGGAGGAGATGCAAGCGCTCCGCGACCGGCTGCTCAGAAACCAGAGCATCGCCGCGGAGTTTAGTGACATCGCCGTCAAGGGCAACACTCTCCGCTTCATTCATAGGAGCGAGAAGAGTGTCACACGGGAGATTAAGAGTACGGGGGACATGATCTTGTTTGAGTACCCACTTGACAAGCGTCACGTCGCCCGTGTTAAGATCCCGCGAAGTCGTCTCCTCTAGAACCCACCCTAGGGCGCGCATTAAGCCGCGCGCCCTAGGGCCTTTTTCTTTTTTAAGGACGCAATCTGTCCCATAAAATACTCGCGCACCGGAATGAATTTACCTGCCACGTGATTTATCAATACTTCCGGCCTCCTTTTTTCTTTCATTGATTCAAGCAGTTGATCGATTTGGCGAACCGCGCCCTCCGCAATCTTTAATGATTCCCTATCGGCATTTGGCAAGAAATCTGTTGGCTTACCGCCCTCGCCTTCCAAAAATTTGTTGTAGGCTTTCCCCCAGACTATCTTATCAACCGGGATCACAAGACGCGGGACTTCAACAGAATCAGTCACCTTGCCGCGGTTATCATGAGCGCGCACCAGCGGCTGATCAAGAAATCTTCTAACCTTTATTTTCATCTTTTCCGGATCACTGGTAGAAGTATAATCCGGCACGAAACGTAAGCCGTTTTCCATTTCAATCCAACGATCGACGCCCGTGCGCTGGTCATCAAAGGTTGAGACAGGAATAATTTCCTTGACGCCGGAGAATTCACGGATCAGCAGTTCGTCTATCATTTCTTGCAACTCACTATCGCCGAAGTTCTTCGGATACTCCTTAAGGCGCGGTTGTTCCGCTTCCGGTGTTATTTGATCATTGTTTAGAGATGCTTCGCCCATAATCTTACTGATGACGTTTGGCAATCTCCGCCTCAACCTCGGCCCTCGGACGACCGTATTTCATGCGAGAAAGCTCTTTGATTTTCTCCGCGCGCGCCTTATCCGACTTATCGGCTGGATAGGTGCGCATGGAAAAGGGCCTGGAAGTTTTTCCGTTTGCCAATAGCTTCACATACGCGCGGAAGTTATCGAGCGACAATAGATCCTGCTTTGTGAAATCGGGAGCGAATTGCGCCTCCATGAATTCGGCGTCTTCCGACCCGATGCGAAACGCCGCCATCGAGCCAACATTGCCAAAGACCGCCTTTTTGATCTCCTCTTCAAGCTGTCCGATGAACTGATGCGTCATCGTCATGCTTAAGCGATACTTGCGGGCTTCAGAAAGAATCGTGGCGATTGATTTTGTCGTGACGTTTTGAAACTCGTCGATATAGAGATAAAAGTCCTTGCGCTCTTCTTCCGGCGCGTCCGTTCGCGAAAATGAGGCCAGGAGAAGCTTGCTCACCATAATAAGCCCCAGTAAATATGAGCTGATTTCTCCCAAGCGCCCTTTCGAGAGATTGATCAGGAGAATTTTTTTCTCGTCCATCGCTTGGCGGAAATTAATTGAAGAACGCTCCTGCGCGATGATCGGGCGCAAGATGTCACTCGAAAGAAAGGCGTCGAACTTCGAGGTGACGTAAGGCACCATATTCGCGAGTGACGCTTCCCCGCCGGCTTTTTCGGCGATCTGCGTCCAGAAAACCTTGACTAGCATATTTTCGCACCGTTCGAGCTTCTGGTCTCGGAATGCCTTGTCGGCGAATACCCGACGAATTTCAAACAGCGTGTTGCCGGAGGAGGGATCGTCCATGACTAAAAGCGCGGCGTTTCGGAAATACTGCTCGAACTGCGGCCCGCCGGCTAGCGACATATTGAAAAGTTTATCGAAAATCGCCAAAAGCTCATTCACCAAAAGCGTCTTGTGTTCAGGATAGCGCGTGTCGTATTCAAGCATGTTAAGCCCCATCGGCCGCTCGGTATCGCCCGGATCGAAATAAATCACGTCGTCAATCCGCGAGTCCGGCACCATCCCCAAGGCGTATTCGGGCAGGTCGCCGTGCGGATCAATCACGCAAACGCCCTCGCCGTTTTTAATATCTTCCGCGATCATGGTCTTTAAAAAATTCGACTTGCCGGTACCGGTCTGTCCGATGATATAAAGATGCCGCCTGCGATCTTCGCGCATCATACGAACCTGGGTTTCAATGCCGCGGAATAGATTGAACCCGAGCGGCAATCCTTCTTTCGGCAAGTCCGCGGGAGCTTGAGACTCGCGCGATTTGAGATTTTCGATGTGCGGGACCTCAAGGGGCGTGTTTGGGAAATGATAAATACTGGTGAGCTCCGAGGCCGAGAGCGTCATGGCGTAGCGCGGGTCAAACAGGCGAAACGAGTACTCGAACGCCGCGTGCGGAACGCTTCGCGGTTTTTCGCGGTTGAAGCGGAAGCCGTTGAAATTCGGATCGTTCAATTGCAAAAAGGATTGTTCAAGGGATTGCAAAATCATTTCGGCGCGCTCGGCGGTCGCGGCGGAGGCAACCAACCGGAGATTGGCCTGAAAAAGAGGCTTTGAGGCCTTATCCTCAAGCGCCTTCGCCCGCGCCTCATCGATCGGTGTTACGCGCGGTGGGACTTCATCGGGTTTTTTTGCCTTCGGCCCGACCATGATGTCTTTCAAAATACCTCCGCCGGATTTTGCCTTCTCTCCTTTATAGTAACGCGCGGCTTCGGCGAGAATCCGCTTGCGAATATCGGACGGCGCCGGGCGAAACACCAATTGCAATGCCGCGCCTTCGGTATCTTCATGCAGTTTGGTGAATACCGACGTAATGGCTTTCAAGGGATCAGTTTCCAGCGATTTATACGACCGAATGGGTAAAAGCTGGCCCTCAAGAAGCGCGGCACGCGATATGGCAACGCTCCCGTTGGGAGTAAAAATGTTATAGTCGCTGATCCGGAGGACGTCCGCGTCCGGATAATACGCGTGCACCAGCTTCTCCGCCGCGTCGGCGGATTTTCGCGGCACCGCAACATAAAAAGAAAGTTCCGTGCTTCTGGCCGGCACGGTTATCTCAAACGCCACCCACGGGGAACCGCTGAAAATTCCGCCGCCCTTAAGCGCCGAAAGGCCAGCGTAAAATTGATCCATCACGGAAATTTTTTCGCGGATACGCTCAAGACTGTTCGCCTCATCGCCCGCGGCCGCCATCGGCAGACGCACGGAAAGCAAGGCTAAATTCATGGCGCGCCGGATTTCTTGGCGGCGCCGGAACCAGCGCCAAAGGATCCAGCCGCCAATTAGAAAGACAATCGCGAAAACTCCAAAGGTGTAGAGATAAAGAAAAAAGAGCGGGTCATTCATGAGATTCGGATTATTCCGGGGTTAATTTCCCGGAGGCAACGAGTTTTTCGTAATAGTGATCGGCCAGCTCATCATGGAGCGCGTCGATTAAATACGGCGTCTCGGATTTGGCCTTTCTCACCGCCGCGCCGATTCCTTTATCCAGCGCCAGTCCGACAAGCGCACTAAGTTCCGGGTCGTCATGATGAAGATGCCCAGAGGCCGAGGGCGCGGACGCCGCCGGGCTTGGCGTAGTAGCTCCGCCCGACGGGGGCGCGACAACCGCCGCGTGCTCGCGGAAGGCCTCGCGAAATATTTCCTTGGCCTCTGATTTTCCGCCTATGGTCTCCAGCAGACGTTTCTTCTCATCAAAACGGCGCAGGAGTTCCGCTTCGTTAATGTGTTCCGCGGGACCCGCGGGATGAAGTTCAGGCATACCCGGTAGTAGAAACTCGAATTACTCTTTTAACACAATCAATTGAATTATTATCAATATAGCCGTATTCCCAGAATGAATCTAATTAGGCATTATCATTTATGGCCTGCCTTTCGAGTTTTCACTACCGGGCATACCAATATGTCCATTATACTTCATCCTGTTGTCGTCAGGAAACCACAGCTTTTCCGCTAAGTCAGCTGCAGTAAAAAAGTCCCATCATATTCTCTCCGCACTCCGTGGCTACAACCTGTATAGGCGCGCCGCTCCACGCGGGACTACCCACAAGGAAATAAGCATGGAACTCTCTGCAAGTAAAGCGTCTCCACGTTAAAGCGTGGAGCATCTGGGCGCTTTGCCCCGCAAGGTCTCGCTGGTCGAGGTATGTTAAGATTCGCCTTCACCTCCGCCCATTAAAAAGGCGAGGCTTTCTGGCGCACGGGGTAAATAGACATGGAACTCCAAATATTAGATTATATTCGTGCTATTATTTCACGCTATAGCGTATTATAATAGCAAACTCGAGCAAACTCGTGTGCGCCGAAATGCTGCCGGGGGGTTCACTCGGTTGGGCTATCCGGTTGGAATATCGAGCTACGTTTTCAGCGCTGCAACGCGCTCGCGGAGCTCGGTTTTTAGGCGTGAGATCTCCTCCAAAAGCATTTCATCAAAGTCAATCCCCCGCTCGCGAAGCCAAAGAACGGCGCTCTCCGGCGGCATGCTCGAGGTCATTTTTTCAAACTCCGTCCGATCCGGCGGGGCCAAACGCTCGATAATCCGCGTGGTCAATCGCAGACCGGCAAGCTCCGTCAATGAATGAACAAGATCAAGCCTGTCTTTTTCCGGCAAGGACAAAAGACCGAGCTCCTCGATAATGTTTCCTTGCAATGTTTGTTGAATAAATGATTGGTCCATAAAAACACAAACGATTATTTTGCGATCAAATACTTCATGATGAATTTAGAAACCGGCATAGCTTTCGCGCCCTCGGCCTCGCTCGGGCTTAACTCGGCAAGGGCCTCCCGCACGCGATTCTGAAACCGCGTATATTGCATAAGTCGCACGTGGCTCGGCTTATTCGAAACCCATGAGTACTCGCCGTCAACTTTCGGCAGGGGCCACTGCTGTTCTTTCGTGAATGATAAAAACCGCTTCTTCACCAACTCGCTTACCTCCATATTTTTTATGAGGTCATAATACTCCTTGCGAAGCGCCGAGACCTGTCGCGCCACCGTTTCAGGAATCTCCGCGGCAATTTCCGCCGCCGCCGTTTTTGCCTCGTCAACGCCCTCCGCCGCCGCGCCAGCGACCGCTTCGGTCGCTGCGTTCTCGGCGGTGGTCGCAACGACGTTTTCCACCAAAGATTGATTCAACGTAACCTCAATCATGTCATTGGAAATGTGTACTTCTTCCGGAGCTACTATGGTAACACCGAGATTTCTTACCTCCTCGGCCTTCTCCCATGCCTCGCGTAAAGCATTTGTATCAACCGCCTCGCCGGTTAGAGCTTTTACCGGGATTTTAACAATTTTGCGGATTCCTCCATCGGCCTCCCACAAACCCTTACCTTCTATAATTTTATAGCGATCCCACTTAACATTATCAATAAACTGCTTCAGATTTTTGCTAAGCGCTGCGGCTTTTTCCGGAGCGCCAAAACGTGCCTTCACCTCGCCGATCACGCTATCAATCTCACTGCGCTGAAAACCGATTGAATCGCCCGGATGATAAACTTTCTTCAGTTGGCCGGCTGTCTCAAGCGTCTTTTTTGTCCGTTTCCAAAGCTCCTCCTCCGCCCAAATTCGCTCCGCCTGACCCAGTGACGCTCCCTTCTTATCCAAGTAAAGCGCAATGGCTTTGCGCGCCTCGTGAATCGGCCCCTCGCCGGGCTTAACGGTGATCTTAAACTCCTGTATATTCTCGAGCGATTCTACTGGTTGGGGCATACCTTCGTGAACGGGTGGCAACGTTCCCACTGCTTCTGGCGGGAATGCCCCTTCATGAACCGGCGGCAAGTCACTCGTCGTTTCCGGCAACTGTTCCATTTTTGACCGAACCGCCTCGCTGGCTGATAGCCCCGAACCGCGTGAGCCCGACGCCGCCTCGGCGATATCTTTGTAGCCAAGCCATCTTCGTACCAAGGGAACTCCGAAAAATGCGGCAGCGCCCGCCGCAACTCCCAGGAATCGTCGTGTCTTTTCTTTATCCCGTTCTTTTTTTGTAAGCGTTGTCTGCTCTTTTCTTACTGCCTCCGTGAAATCTTTAGTACCATCAGGACTAAGCTGCAACCAATCTTTTACATCTTCCAAATCTTTTTCATACCGCTTTTGCAGCTTTTCGTACGCGGGTCGAACAGCCTCCCATGTGTGATTTGCTCTGGCATACGCCGCTAATTGGATCATCCGCTCCGCCGCCTCGCCGTGCATCAATCCGGAAACCTCCTCATCTGCTAATTTCGTCAACTTAGCTTCATGCTTACGGCGCAACATCTCATACGCTAAAAATCCAGTGCCAACCCCGGACATAACTTGCCGAGTCCCGAGCGCGAACCAGCCAACGGGTGTCAATACACCAAGACCCAAAAGCCCTCCGCTCGCAACACTCCGAATGTTTACTCCGCGATAGACCATCCCGCTCCAGAAACCTCCGGGTTTTGCACCAAGTTTTGTCAGATTCATCTCGCCGAGCCACTTCCAACCCCTCCGGATTTTTTCAAAACTTCCGGTAATCTCCGCCCGCTTCTCAAAAAGCGCCGTCTGTTCGAGCACAAACTTGCGGATGTCGCCCGCGACATATTCGGCTCTGGCCTTGTCGTAACGCTCGGTGGCTTCAGCAAGCTCACGCACGCCCATGGCCGAATTTCGCTCAACTTGAGCCAGCCACTCCCGCGCTTTTTCAAGTTTTTCCCAAGCCGCCGCCTCATTTCGCGGGAGATCTATCAGCGGCTCCACCGTCTCAATCGCCGGCGCTTCAGCTTCGACGACGGTCTTGCCAACTTCTTCCTTGTCTTTAAGCTGTTCTTTTGCCACTTGCCACAATTCATCCGTATTCATACCCGCCTTAATAGCTTCGATTTGCAAACGGTTAGCAGCGGCTATCACAGCTTCATCCACTCTATGATTCTCATTGGTCGCCGCTTGTGATTCACGCAAATAGGCCACATACGCATCAATGACTTCGCCGCGTAATGAATCTGCGTTTTCCGGCATTTCTGGCTCGGTCGCGGTAACAATTTCCCTCAAATTCTTTTCTCCCCCCGTTCGAGGAGAAAGCCCCAATTTCCTCGCAAGCTTACTTGCGGCTTTGTCCCTAACCCGTTGAGCCTCTGGACTATCAGCATCAACCGTACCAGTAGCGCGATGCATTGATTGCCGCCCGCCCTTACCTACACTAATAGCCTCGCTGGAATCATCATCGGCATCTCTGGTTAAACGCTCCTTCGCCGCCCTAGCGCCTTCCTGTTTCTGCTCAAGTATTTCATCCAAAGAGGCCTTGCTCTTTCCTTCCCTCACCGCTTCGGCTTGGGCTTTTAATTCTCCAAAAACAAATCTTTTACTCGCCAGAGTCGCATTTTCAGTTGCCAGTATGAGAGCGTCGAGACTTCCATCGCCCGGATCAATAGTCCGGCGTATGCGATCTTCAATCGCTTTCACTTCTGGATCATCCAAAGGATCAGCTGGGTCCTCGCCTTTTTTAGCCGCCGCCTGGGCAGCGCTGATCGCGTAAACTAGAGCTCGCTCCAATTCGAACTCGAGCCTCCCGGCCTCGCGAGAATCGAGACTTACTTTCTTTTCTCCCGCTGCGCCTTTTTCAAGCAATCCTTTTCTCCACTCCACCAAATCCAAACCAGCGTCTTCCAGAATCTTAATATCAAGTTTGGCGACATCTGTGCTTGTCATCCTCCCTTCCAACAAGGCCTTTTTCGAAGCTACAAATTTAGGATAATTCAAGGGATTCCGCAGTTTCCCATCATCATTCAATGGGTGCTCCTCGACAGTGCGAATAGCCTCAAGAAGCATCTCCTTGTGCCGAGCAACTTCCGGTGTAACAATCTCGCCGCTTATGGGCGCTGGCGGAACGCTACTAACCTTTGGGCTTGGCACCGAACGCACCGGTTCGGAACGCGGAATTTTCTTCAGATCGAATCCTTTCTTTTTCGCAACCTGCATTCTCCAGTCGGCGATCTCTTTCGGTGACAAACCTATACCTAGGGCTTCATTTTCAAGTTGGTTTATCTCTTCATTATCTTTGAGCGTTGTCGGCTGATCACCGCCCGCGGCTGCATCTTCTTTAATTTTGTCGAAAATCGCGCCAAGCTTTTCAGAAAATTCTGTTTTGTATAAAGCAATCTTTTCTTTTTCTTCTGGCGAATTTTTCTTTATCGCGCCTAGCTCGCGCTTTAACTGCCCCTTATTTTCAGAACCAACATACTGACTCCAGTCTTCAATATCTAAAAACTTCGCGACTGTATGGCGGCGATTATCGAGTTTTTTAATAGACTCTCCATTGCTCAAGAGTGATCCTTCTAACCCTGCGATCTTATCAAAAAGTTCGGGATTTGTGTGGCGGCCGATTTTCTCGCCACGGCCAATCGCCTCTTTATAGCTTTGATACAACTTCGGCAAAAGGTCATCAAGTTCTCTTGAATCGCTCTCTCTTACCCTTCTTTGCTCCGCGATTTTTCTTCGTTTTTCTGATGCTAGTTTCTCCAATTCCGGATCTGCTTCGGGTTCGGGCGATTTATTCTTCGTACCCCCGCCGCCCTTGTTTGTTGGGCTTCCTGCTCCGCGTTTTTTTGCTTCGTCAGCTTTCTTTTTGGCCTCATCTGCTTCAATTTGTTTTCGTCTTTCCTCATCAAACGCAATATTTTCCCTGTTCGCCTCATCATGAATCGCAGCCTCCCCAAAGTGATAACCTCCTAGCGTGTAAAGCTTATGCCGCTCGGCCTTCAGAGCCGCTTTCCGCGAAGCTTCGAACCCCGCTTCTTCTTCCTTTGTATATCTGGGTTTAGAAATTACTGCGTCAGTCTTTTTGCTCTTACCCCCTTTGCCGCGTTCTTTACGCCCGCCCGATCCGCCGCTAATTGAATCTCGCTCAAGTTTTTTTGCCTGAAGTATTTCGCCAATATTAGAAAGGCCGCCGCTTGGCGGCAACGAGTTATTCTTCTCGGCATCTGTCTCTTCCCCACCGGTCGCTCCTGTATGTTCAGCCATTACCCCTAGACTATCCCGGCTGTCCACAACTAACAACCTACAAAATCAACAGCCGCAAAAACCATCGGCAGCTCAAAATAAATCCTCGCGTCTTATACTGCGCCGAGAAAAAACACCAACCTCCACTATGATGTTCTAGAGCATCATAGTGGAGGCCGCGGATAGACAAGCCGAATAAAAAACGAGCCGCGTCGGGATGACGGGCTCGCGGGATGTTCGAAGGTACTGCTACTGCGAGAAGGTACTGCGATACGGCAAGCAGGAGCGAGTGAGCGAAATGGAGCGAGAGAGAATGAGCTAAAGTTCGTGGCCGCGAATCAGACCGCGGCCGGCAATCTGCCGTGCGAGGCCTCGGCGCGGCTCGTGCCGTTGCCGTTCGCGCCCCGGTACGCAACATGGATCTTCATGCCGAGACTCGGCTTGAGCGTCGAGGGCTCGACACTCGAGATCTCCAGCGCCTCATGATGCGGGAGCGATCGAAACACCTTTCTCACCAGCTCCTCTGCATGACGAAAAAAGAGAAGCGGCGGACCCACGCCTTCCCGGAAGCCGATCTCGATAACCAGCTCCGAGGCGTTAACCACCCGAACCTCATGGGTTTCCGCGTCTTCCCCGAATCCTCGAAGTGCCGCATGACCAAAGGTATCGCCAAATGACTGGAGGAAATCAGCTCTGACCTCCTCTTTGGTCTTGATGAGTCGCTGACCGGGCGTTGATTGTCTGAAGAGCACCAGCGGCATTCGGCCGGCGTCCTCCTCATCCGCCCCATCAGTTTCCATGTCCTCCTTGACTTCTACCGATCTCTTTCTCTTATGAGAGCGCCCACTACCGTTACGCGCCTCCCGCCAAAGCAGAAGGAGGCCCCCGATGATAAAGACATGAGAAAAAGCGGAGATGCCGACCAGCATCACGGGCACGACCGGCATTGCGAGCGCCACGTCAAGCTTTTCGTTCAATGCCGCGAAGATAGACTTCTCCTCGCCGCTAGGAAGAGGACCATAAAACGTCGGCTTGGGTTCGGGCCTTGCCGCGATAGCACTGCCGGATGTCTTGGGGAGCGTTTCCGCTGGCGCCGCAATCTGCGGCTTCACGGGGTCTGCTGATCGAAACTCCGGCTTCAGCATGGAGACCGGAATACGCACGCGTGCACCCCACGGGTAACGCCGCGCGGACTCCTCGTCACGCGCCAGCTCCTCATCCCGCGTGGGATGAAGAAAGACAAACTTCGACCAGTCACGCCAGTTGCCGGTGTACTCGAAAGCAACGTGGCTGGCAGTTTTGAAACCATTGTCGCCGAGACGCACCTCAACGACAGACTCCTCTGCGCCAGCCATCGCCGGCGCCGTGAACATCGCAAGCACCACGAGAACCGTAGCGAAAAGCGTCCGAAACATGGCGTTCTCCTTTGATTGTCAGTGAGCATCCTATCCGGCTGGAGCATCCAGCCGGGAGTTATGAGCCCAAAAGTCCATAACAACGTAGTCTATTCATAGTATAAAAAAGAGATTCTGTCAACCTAATGTATGCGTCCACCACATTTGAGACTCCCGCGTGAGTAATGTGCAGAGGCACACGGCGCCTGCTGTTCACTACGCAGTTCTTTTGTTCCAAATACACATTCATTAACCTATAGGTTAATGAATGTGTATTTGGTTCCTCTTGCATAAAAAAGAACAGGCCGGCGCATTCATCTTGCGCCGGCCTAGTAGCCGCACCCGCACCGCTTGTTCCCGCAGTGATGCCCCTGCTGGCACCCTGCGCAGCCCTCGCTGCAAGCCGGAAGTTTCCGGTAGGACACTTGCGGGAAAGTTACAGCGGCCGCCACCTGCTTGGGCTCCTGCAGCGCGACTGGCGTAACAGAAGTTCCGATAGGTTGAAGCTTTTTCTGGATTGGCTTCAGCCTCTTCGGCCGGCGATACATTTTGCCGGCACGGTTCTTCAGCATCTCGCCAAAGCGCTGGTCGAGACTGTCGAGGCTCATCCTCGATCACCCCCTTTCGTTTTTTGATATTACCATTAAATACACCCCAAGTCAAATACGCGCGACGTCTCTAAACAGATTATCGCCCGAGGCATTACTGCTCACAGCTCAAGCGCCTAACCACACTATACACTATTCCCGCGATCGCGGGAAAAGATGTAAGTGTGATCTCCGCCAAATATCGTGATGTTTTCAACATACCAACAAAAACCGCGATGCTAAACCGATATATAATAAACAAGTGATGGAATTCGCAAAAACCTGGAGAATACCGGCCGCGCTTCTGGCGGTGATGTTTGTCTTGATGCTGGGGAGCGCCGTAAACGACTCGCTGACGATGGACGAGCTCGCCCATATCCCCGCCGGATATTCTTACGTCAAGCTTTTCGACTATCGCCTAAACCCCGAACACCCGCCGCTGGTAAAGGCCCTCGCCGGATTGCCCCTGCTTTTTCTCGATTTAAAATTCCCAACCAACGTCAAGTCCTGGGCCGAAGACATCAACGGCCAATGGACCCAGGGCTCAATTTTTATCTTTGAGTCCGGAAATAATCCTGAAGAGCTCATCTTCTGGGCGCGCTTGCCAATGATACTGCTCACAATTTTACTCGGCGCGGTGTTTTACTGGTGGACGCGGAAGAATTTCGGGCGCCGCGTTGCCATCATCGCGCTAGTCCTTTTTGCCTTCTCGCCCACAATCCTCGCGCACGGGCGGCTTGTCACCACTGATATCGGCGCGACACTCGGATTTCTCATCGGCATCGTAACATTCCTTCGATTTCTTGAGTCCCCGACCTGGAAAAACACGGCGCTTGCCGGAATCGTCTTCGGTATCGCACAGCTTCTCAAGTATTCAGTATTCTTGCTCGTACCGGTTTACGGGATCCTCCTGGTTGCCTGGGCTCTCGCCGAGCTCCATCTTTCCCGGCGCGAGAGGTTGCGGCTTTTTGTTTCGCTAGCCGGAAAGACGGTCGTGATTGGCGCAATCGGCATCGTTATCATCTCACTTGTTTACGCGCCGCTCACGATGAACTATCCGGTCGAGCGACAACTTTCCGACTCTACTCAAATTCTCCAATCCTTCGGGAATCGCGAGCTCGTGAATTTGCAGTACTGGTTGGTGACGCAACCGATCACGCGGCCTTTCGCGCACTACCTCCTCGGGCTCCTTATGGTGATCCAGCGCGCTGCAGGAGGGAACGACGCCTACTTCCTCGGAGAAGTGAGCTCGGCCGGCTCGCGCCTTTACTTCCCGCTACTCTATCTTCTGAAAGAGCCACTGGTACTTCACATCTTGACGCTCGCGGCACTCGGACTGGCGCTTGTTCGCGTTTGGCACGTAAGACCGTGGAGCGCCAAGCGTCTTGGATATTGGATCCATAACAATTTCATCATTTTTGCTTCGCTCTTTTTCGTTTTATTCTATTGGGCTTACAGTATGAGATCCCCTTTAAATATCGGTGTCAGGCATGTTCTACCCACTTTTCCTTTCATTTATTTGCTGGTCTCGCGCGAAATCGCCGGCTGGTTGCGCGGGACGCTAAACCCGACTCCCGCCAACTGGCGCGAATGGATCGTCTCCTTGTATAAAACCTACCTTGCGCCGATCCCGCGCTATATTGTTCTCGCCGCCATATTTATCTGGTTTATTTTAGGAGCACTTCTCTCTTATCCTAACTTTATCTCTTATTACAACGAACTCGGCGGCGGGACGACGCGCGGCTACCGGATCGCGGTGGATTCGAACTATGACTGGGGGCAAGACTTGAAACGTCTCGTCAAGTACGTAAAAGACAATAATATCCAAAAAATCAATCTGGATTTCTTCGGCGGCGCCTCGCCTCGCTACTACCTCGGCGACAAATTCGAGCCCTGGCGGTCGGCGCGCGGCGCGCCTCCGGCCGGAGAGTATTTCGCCATTTCCGCCACCTTCTTACAGGGCGCTCTAGGCCAAACCGCTCCGGGTTTCCGCCGCAGGCCGGAGGATTCTTACTCATGGCTCCGAGGTTATGAACCTGTAGAGCGCGCGGGGTATTCGATTTTTATATATAAACTTCCGGAATAGATCGAAAATACTGTCGCGAGGTAAACCCCAACACCCTACCCTAAAATGACGCGGCATTCCTAAGGAACTATATCCATCCACCCCCGTTCTAAAGGACGAAGATTTCCGGCATAGGCGTAAATACACATATCATACACGATCGTGTATTACATGTGTATTTGGCATTAGAAATAGTCAGCGATACTTCACGAAAACCTTGTTGCCGAATCTCGCGTCAATGTAATCAAGTTCGGAGCGCTCTCCTCCGACTTTATTTTCCAATACGGCTTTCACGATATCGGCCGTCGCCTCAAAAGCAACCGAGCGCGTAATGATGACAGTGAACCCCTCGTTCGAAACCAGCCACAAATCCTCGGGCGCGTTTTTGCGCAATTCATATCCTGATATCCCAAGCCTAGCGCGCTCGGCGAATACCGCCTCGATTCTAATAAAGTCTTCGATCTCCTCATCGGCAAATATGCGCGAGCCCAAGCGTTCGTTAAACCTGTCGTCTCTGGTAATTTTCCGGATCAGCGTTCCTTCGATTTCTGGCGCCTCGCCGAATATAATCCCATTCTGATCCATAAAATAGCAGCGCTTTTCGCCCGTTTCTTGGCTTACGGATGTCGTTGTGGCAACGGCGATGTTTTCCCGCAAGCAATAAATCGCCCAGAGCTTGCGTTCCCGAATCTCCGCGGCGATAATTCCCGGAAACATTTTTTTGACGTTGACTTCGGCAATCGCCAGAAACTGTTCTTCAATCTTTTGCTCCATCAACGCCGGCGAAAAAAATAGAATGTTTGAGCGCGGTATCGTGAACCACCGATCGCCCTCAAGTTGCGACGAGATAAACCGCGTGACATCTTCTTTGTCGAGCGCCACCAACCCGCTGACGCTCGTCGATTTTATTTGAAAATAATCAAGATGGAAAAAAGCGTAAACTCCCCAGTAGCCAAGACCGGCAAGAGCCACGGCCCCGAGTATCATAAGCCGGCCGCGATTCAAAAGCGCCCGTTTTTTCTTCAGTTTTCGCTTATACACCAGACGATCCGGTTTCCAATAGGTCTTGTCCATCGGCATTAATTACATCCTAACATAAAAGGTTAAAAAATGGCTTAAATATTAGACAATATTGCCTGTGTATTGACAAGATTTTGGGGTCATGCTAAGATGCCAGCATGTCCTGCTAGTCAGGAAGTTCTTCTCACCGCCGGAGTCTCCCGGCAACCCCCGCCAGTGAGTCTACTGGCACAGAAAGGAGACGGCGCGATGAGAGACCCTCCGATGATGTTCGCGAAGCACCCCGGGCGCGCCGCGGCGGCGCGCCCAGACTTTTCGACCATAAGCGTCCAGGTCATCCAGGTCCCGTTCGGCACCAGCACGCGGGCTGCCCTCTAGCCATCTCGGCGAGGGCGGCCAGTACCGACGCGCTCCCTGCGCCATCGCAGGGAGCGGCGGATCCGACTACATCGAGCCAAAGAAAGGAGGGCGAACCGCTAGACACCCGAGAGCGCTTCGGTAACACCGAGGCCCCTGGAAGCGTATGCGGGATGAAACCCGCAGAGACACAGGCTCGGGCTGGCACCCAATATATCGAACCTCGAGGACGCGGGTACTTAGAAGCATCGTCGCTCCCCCCGCCTCCTCCATCTAGTTAGTCCCGCCAGCCCCGCCGCGTCTGACGCGGCGGGGACAACAGATGGCGCCGCACAATGCGGCGTCTGGGATCGGCTGATACCGGCCGGAGTATATGGGAACGCCAAGCGGCTACCTCCCTAAAAAACTCCGAGCCCTCGGCCACACCCAAGCTGGCACACAGGACTCGCTCACACTGGTCCTGCCGCGCTCCTCGCGGTAGGGCCTCTTTTTTTGTAAACCACCACATCTCAATTATCGGAGGTTGAACCTCCGACAATTCAGCACTTTCGATAACTAGATCGCAGTTCTAAAAATTAACTGATTAATTCGCGACAAAACCTGCATCAAAAATATCCGCATAATCCACCAAAACCACCTAACCACAACCGCATAACCAAAGACAGTATAAACACTAATGGTACAGTTTCTATGCTATAGCATATTTGTTGTACCAATGGTAATTCATAATCCACCAAAACCACCTAGCCACAACCGCATAATCATAACCGCATAACCACCAGTGGTACAGTTTGTATGCTATAGCATATTTATTATACCGACGATCAAACCCACAACGGTCAAGCCCGCACAGTTAGACCAGATTAAAGTGCCGCACCGCACGATACTCCCCCGCACCAAGAGATGCTGCACGGAAGTGCAGAACGAACCGCTTTATCTGGAAAAGTTCTGCAATAAAATCAATCTCATCTGCACAGTCAGCGGGATGCACAAAAACGCTCTTATGATATTGGAAGCACCCGAGTTCGCGGAGCTTATGATGCAATGCATTGCGCGCAACCTTATAGCGCTCGGGGATATCATATAGGATCACCGTCCACTGGCGATCCCATCTTTCAGGAACTTTTAAAACCAGCGCTTCGAACTCAAACTCCCGAAAATGTTTCTTTCCCGATTCTGTAATCTGCAGAACAACCTTTCCCTTGCGGCTGACAAACTCAATCAGTCTCCGCTCGCGTAATTGTTTGACGACACGCCCTAACGCCCTTTTATTCACCCCTCCTCGCTTCTTTAAAACCAAGGGTCTAAGAACCTGCATGACGTTTGGCATGGCGATAGCCACAACCGCAATTGCACCAATCGCTAAGATTGATAAGACTGTTTTTGCAATACGTTCACGCATACAACATACAAAATCGTTGGTACAGTTATTATGCTATAGCATATCTATTATGCCAACCAGCCACAACCACATAACCACCAATGGTACAGTTTGTATGCTATAGCATATTTGTTGTACCGACAAGAGAAAACAAGGAAACAGCAAGGCAAAAAGAGAAAGCAAGAGAAAAAGACATGTATTGATAGTAACTACACTTCGATTCGCTTAATCAGCGGATTAATCCGCGTCAGAATTTCGTACGCAGTCGTCCCGATCTTTTCTGCCATCTCATCCGCCCCGATAAACTCTCTCCCCTGCTGCCCAATTAACACAACCTCATCTCCAACTTTAACTTTGGAAATTGCCCGCCTGCCGGCGAAGCGGGAGAATTGAGACTTGGAAATTCCGCTGTCGATATCCGTGATATCGACAGCGGTCATGTCCATCGAGACCCTCCCCAAAACTCGGCAACGCTTTCCATGTATCAATACCTCTCCGATTGAAGACAACCCGCGGTCAAACCCGTGCCAGTATCCGATCGGGAGAATTGCGATTGTTGAATCGCGTTTGAGACGCTCGGTCATGTCATAACCAACGCACTCGCCAGTTTTTGCGTGCTTTACTTCGCCGATAATCGTTTTCCAAGTCAAAACCGGCCGCCCGTTGGCGAGCCTCGCCATTTGAGCGGGCCGCACAACGCCCCTTCGCCGATCCGGCAGATAGCCATAAAGGCCCAAACCAAGACGTGCGATATTTAGAAAAGGTAAACGATACCGCATTATTCCTCCCGTTGAGGCGATGTGGATAAACTCTGGGGCAATTCCGGCCGAGCGCAAAGTTTCAACCGCGCGAGTGAAGGCCGCGATTTGGTTTTTTGAAAACTGCTTATTCTCGGCAGAGGCCAAATGTGAATAGACGCCCTCGGGCATAAGACGCTTCTCTTGCAACTCTCGAATTAGCCGCGGCAAGTCGTTCTCCTGAAACCCCTGCCGGTGCATACCGGTGTCTATTTTTATATGGAACTGCGGACGTTTTTTGGCCCGCGCCAGATTTTCCAGCGCATCAAAATGCGAAACAGTAACCGTGATATTGTTCTGGGCGGCCTCGGCTAAGCGCGCCGACAAGGTGTAGCCCAAAACCAGAATCGGATTTCTAATTCCTTCGCGCCGCAACCGCAGGGCTTCAGTAACCGAATCAACGCCGAACCCAAGTCGTTTTTGTAATTTGTGATTTGTAATTTGTGATTTTGTTAATTGCTTTGCAATTAACGTGAGTCCATGTCCGTAGGCGTTCGATTTTACCACCGCCATAATCGAGGCCTTGCCCGCGAGCTTTTGGAATTTACACAAATTGAAAAATAGAGACCGCCGATCGATCTCTACCCAAGTGCGCACAAAATTCTTCGGATGCAGTTTAGACATGGGTAATCGGCGAAATTTTTTTAACCCCTCCCATGTAAGATCGCAATACCTCGGGAATCCGCACACTGCCATCTTTATCCTGATAATTTTCCAGAATTGCGATAATCGCCCGCGATGTAGCGACAGCCGTGCCATTCAAAGTATGGACAAATTCATTCCCGCCGTCTTTTTTCCGATAGCGAATGCCCAAATTTCTTGCCTGATAATCGGTGGTGTTTGAAGTCGAGGTTACCTCCCCCCAATCGCCCCTCCCCGGCATCCAAGCTTCAAGATCAAACTTGCGCGCCGCCTGCGCTCCCAAGTCGCCAGCGCACATCTCGACTACCCGATAGGGTATTGCGAGACCCTGCCAAATCGCCTCTTCTATTCCAAGAAGCTCCTCGTGTATAACGGCAGAATCTTCAGGCTTTACGAAAACGAACATCTCAACTTTGGTGAACTGATGCACGCGGTAAAGCCCCTTGGAATATTTGCCATAGCTTCCCGCCTCCTGCCGAAAGCAATGCGAGTAGCCGGCATAACGCATGGGCAACCGCTCCTCGGCTAAAATTTCATCGGCATGAACGGCGGCAAGCGTCACCTCGGCGGTAGCAATGAGTCCTAGGTCGCTTTCTTTTATTTCATAAATCTGGGCTTCGGGGCCGCGCGGCAGATAACCTGTACCTACGTAAAATTGTTCCCTGGCCAAATCCGGAGTAAGCCACAAAGAAAACTTCCGTTCTCTTAAGACATCAAGCGCGTAATGGACCAAAGCCAGCTCCAGCAATACTCCTTCATTTTTCAGATAATAAAATCCGGCGCCGGCGACTTTAGATCCGCTTTCGAAATCAAGAATGCCGAGGTCAACCCCCAGCACCGCATGATCCTTCGGCTCAAAGTTAAAATCGGGTTTGTCACCAACTTCGCGAAGCACAACATTGTCTTTTTCGGAAACTCCCGGCGGAACTTCAAGCAAGGGCAGATTAGGAATTTGTCTCAATAATTCACCTGCCTCATCTTCAAGCGTTTTCAGTTCGAATTCCTTGTGGCCGATCCGATCCTTCAGTTCTTTAGACTTTACTATCGCCTCATCGCGTTCAATGCCCGATTTTTTGGCGATCGCATCCGAGGCGATATTGTGCTCGGCGCGCATCTCTTCAAGCTCCCTCAAAGCCGTAAGCCTTTTAGCATCCACCTCGCGCACATAATCAATATCAACATCCGCGCCGCGTTTTGCGAGCGCGTCTTTGACAAGCTCCGGGTTTTTGCGAATGAGTTCGATGTCAATCATGTAAAGGCGATGCTAATATACGAACCTGCCTACTAGCAGGCAGGTGCATGCTAATTATACCAATACGGTTCTCGCCATTCGTATTATTAGTATGAATTAGTATATTAGCATCGCACTGTTAATTAGTATATTGGTATCGCACTATGCGCGGGGGCGCATCAGCGGGAAAAATACCGTCTCGCGCACGGGCTTATTCATAATGACGGCAAAAAGCCGTTCCGACAATCCGAACCCGGCGGTTGGCGGCATGCCGTATTCCAGGGCTTCTATGAAATCTTCGTCGAGCCTTTGGGCTTCGGTGTCTCCGGCCGCGCGAAGCTTCATTTGTTCTTCGAATCGCGCGCGCTGATCCATCGGATCATTCAGTTCGGAAAATCCTTTGCCTAATTCAGAAGCGCACGCAACAACCTGAAATCTTTCGACTTTTCGCGGATCGTCACGATGGCGCTTAGCCAAAGGTTCGATCTCAACTGGCGGGTTTACCAAAAACGACGGTCGGATAAGAGTCGGCAGAACCTTCTTTTTAAAAATAAGATCAATCAGACGGCCCTTGCCCTGATGCGTTTCTGGAGCAAGATGCTCCGCTCCCGCGTATGCCATCAGTTGCTCTTCAGTCGCCACTACCGGATCAAGACCGGTTTGGGCCTTAAAGATATCGGCATATTCGATTGTCGGCCAGTCGCCGTCCCAATTGATACTCTCACCATTCCACTCATGCTGGAGCGAGCCATTAGCCGCCGAAATCATTTTTTTATACATCCCTGCGACTAGCTCCATCATCTGGTAATAATCGGCGTAGGCCCAGTAGCACTCAAGCTGGGTATAGTCTTGCAGATGCTCGCGGTCAATCCCCTCGTTGCGGAAAATCCGCCCGATCTCAAAAACTTTTTCGTATCCGCCGACGATCAAGCGTTTCAACGGCAACTCCAAAGAAATCCTAAGATATAAATCAATATCGAGCGCATTCAAATGCGTGGCAAATGGTTCGGCATCCGCCCCGCCCGGGACTTGTTCTAAAACCGGCGTCTCAACTTCGAGGAAGTTTTCTGAAAGCATGAACTCGCGCGCCGCCTGCCAAAATTTAGATTTTTTGATGAAGAGTTCCCGTTCCTCGGGCTTCATTAGAAGGTCAAGATACCTTCGGCGCAGTCGTTCCTCGATATCAACCAGCCCGTGCCATTTCTCCGGCAAAGGCCGCAAAGACTTAGCGAGCACCGAGACACTCGCCGCTTCAATAGTTTTTTCTCCGCGCTTTGTGGCAAACGCCTTGCCGGAAATTTCAATGATGTCTCCGATATCCAGCCGCGCAATAATTGTTCCGTACGCCTCGCCGAGAATATCCTGTTTGAAAAGCGCCTGCATTGTTCCGGAAGCGTCCGCAATATCGGCGAAAGTTGCGCCGCCGTGTTCCCTTAAAGCCATCAGGCGGCCGGCGATCGTAAGCGGGGCGGCACTTGATTCATACGCCGGAAAACCGGCGATAATATCGCCAATCTGAAAAGTCCGGCGGGATTCTGCCGGATAGGGATCAAGACCCTTATTTCTTAAGTCGGCAACTTTTTTCAGTCGCTCGGCGCGTATGTCTTCCAGCGGCATTGTAGATTTATTCTAGAAGATCGGAGCGGGGGGGTCAAAATAAGCGCGGCCGATAGCGCCCGCTAGCTTATCGCGCGGATGACAAACTCTTTCGTTCCGCCGGGAGTCCGTACGCTCACCCGCTCGCCGACTTTTTTCCCGAGAAAGGCCTTCCCCAGCGGCGACTCGTTCGAAATTTTCCCCCGAGGCGGATCAGCTTCTTCGGAGCCAACGACGGTGTACGACAAACGCCCCGCGGCCTCGTCGTCCGCCTCTACCGTGGACCCAATATCCACGATGTCCGTGCGATAATTCCCCGAAATCAGCACCACATCGCGGATGATGTCTTCCAGCTCCGCGATCCGCGTTTCATTTTGCGACTGTGCGTCCTTGGCTTCTTGGTACTCCGCGTTCTCGGAAAGATCTCCCAAGGCTTTTGCCGATTCGATCCGTTCCGCGATCTCCTTGCGGGTCGCGGTTTTCAGTTCAGTTAATTCTTGCTTCAATTTTTCGAGTCCTTCAGGTGAAAGATATTGCGACATAGATTAAGGTAAGAAAACCCCGTGCCACAAAAATTATTTTCTACGGCACGGCGCGTATTTATCTGCTTATAATAATTTTATTTTTATTCGAATTGTGATACCGGGCAAGCAACGTGCTACACAGTATAACGTTGGGTGAATCCGCGTCAAACTCTCTATCCACAGGGTGAGTCAAAAGATAAAACCCAAGAAATTTTACGGTCGCGCCGCCTCGTAAGACTGGGCGGCGAGTTGTCTTTGCTTCCCCTCGGTGAAATACCAATACAAGATATCGCGCGTGACGGGCGTGGCAATCGCCATATTGTAGGCCACGTCTTCCGCCACCACAACTACCACAAGCTCCGGATTATCGTACGGCGCGAAAGCGGTGAACCAGCCGTGCGCATTTTTCTGAAACCCGGTTTGTGCCGTTCCGGTTTTACCCGCCACATCCACTACGAAATCGGAAAAATAGGCTTGGGCCGTGCCCTCGGCGGCGACTAAACGCATGCCCTCCCGCACGATCTGGATTGATTTTGGATCCGCAAGATTAGTCCGAATGGCTTCGGGTTCGATTTTTTTAACCACGTTCCCGTTCTCGTCCAAAATCGCATGAGCTACGCGCGGTTTCCAGAGTGTCCCGCCATTCGCAACCGCCGCTGTCATCATCGCGATTTGCAACGGCGTTGCCTGGAACGCTCCTTGCCCAATCGAGGTTTGATAGGTGTCACCGATGCGCCAGATCGGATCCTTCGGCCGCGTTTTCGCGATCGTCTCCGGCCCGGGCACAAGTCCCACCGCCTCACCGGGCAGATCAATGCCCAATTCCGACCCGAAACCGAATTTTTTCATATATTCCCCAAGCCTAGCGATCCCGAGTCCTTTGACGTCCTTATACCCGCCGCCAACGATATAAAAATAAACGTTGGCCGACCACTGGAGAGCTTCACGCATATCAACCCAGCCATGCGCTTTCCAATCGAGAAACACCGTCTCCTCGCCGGGACGATAAGGGTTAGGAACGGAGATCGACCCCGAGTCGTAAATCTTTCGTGACGGGTCGATCACTCCCTCCTCCAGCGCCGCCACCGCCACTATGGGTTTTATCACCGACCCCGACGGATAAACGCCGCCAATCACGCGGTTAAAAAGAGGTTTGGCTGGCGAAAGAAAAATGCGCTCGAAGGCCGATTGCGACAGGCGCTCGCGAAAACGGTTGGGGTCGAAACTGGGTAACGATACCAGCGCCCGCACCGCGCCATCCCGCGGGTCAATCACAACCGCGCTCCCTGCAATTTTCCCGTGAGCTTTAAGCTCGCGCAAAAGCGCCTCATAAGTCGCCTGTTGCAACCCCGCATCTATATTAAGAACAAGACTTTCTCCTATCCTTGCTCTTTTCTGGGGAAGCTCACCCAACGCAACCCCGCTAGAGTTGACTTCGATCAATTGCTCGCCGGGCGCGCCGCGAAGCTCATTCTCGTAAAAAAGCTCGACGCCGTTTTTCCCGGCGATGTCCCCAGGACGGTACCCTTTCCCTTCATCAATCTTTGGTTTATCAACCTGCCCGACATACCCAACAATATGCGCGAACGTTTCTCCGGGATATTCGCGGAGTTCGCGCGTCCGCACAAAAGCGCCGCGAAAATCTTTCGGCCGCGACTGGATCTCGAGCGCCTGCTCGCGCGGAATGTCCGAAGCGACGACCATCTCCGCCGTTAGCTCATCGCCGGAGAGCTCCGGATCAAAACCGGTTTCGCGCAAATCTTCCGTGGACATTTTTAAAAGCGTCTTCAAGGCCTCGGCGAGCGCCAGACGCGCTTCGGATGTTTCCGGCAATTCGCTCCTTTTCAGCACCACTTCAAAACTCGGGGTGTTTTTCACGATCGGCTCCTTGCGGATATCGTAAATGAGGCCGCGGGGCGCCGGCAGAGAAATAGTAAAGAAACGATTATCTCTGGCGCGGGCCGCGAATTCTCCGCCTTTCACAAGCTGCAGGAATCCGGCGCGAAAAACCAGGGTTGCAATCCCGACCGCCACTGCGATGGACGCGATGATAAAGGGATAACGCCCGAGCGCCGATTCAATCCGCCCCTCCATCTGGTCTGCGTTAAAATCCCCCGGATTCAGAGCGTCCATCAAAATGTCCTCGGGCTCTACCTCGCGCCCGATAGACGAATTTGAAGAAAATAAGCGGCGTTTATTAAACCACATAGAATTCGCCGTGCGGGCTTCGCCGCCGGTAGCGTGACGAAAGAAACGCCGCAGAAATCAAGACCGAAAAAATCGCCGCGGCGAGAACGCGCGGCAAGAGATAAATAATGGACGCGATCTCCCGACCCGCGGCAAACCATGACGCGGCGGCTAAAGCTAAAATCCCGAGCAGTGCCCCGCCGCCGATAAATATGGCGTCGCCCCAGAAGTACCGGCGTGAAAGAAACCATTTGGCGGCAAAACCAAAAAACGCCAGTCCCGCGAAAATCATCAAATGCGTTCCGAACGGCAGCGCGCTGTAAGTATCGAAGAGAATCCCGGTCGCCCCGCCGGCCCAAAGAGCGCTAGGCAACGGCGACTCGAGAATAAAAAGCAAATACACGAGCGCCGCCAGACTAAACCCCAAAAACGAAAAAGGGAACGCGCCGGAAAGGAAAACCAGCGCCGATAGAATTAAAAAGAGAAACAGCCGAAGAGGAGACGTCATATTGAAAACATTCAACGCTTGCCAAGAAGCACCAGCACTCCGTCGAGAAATAAAATCTCGACGGGCGATTTAACGCGAACCTCCTGGAACGAACCGGCGGCGCTCTGGCCGACCGCCGCCACCGCGCCCACCGCGATACCGGCGGGAACCCCCCCGCTTTAAACCGCCCGAACACC
>ORJL010319594.1_pt1 | contig 46115 bp, 39 predicted proteins | sample 1779941 | NCBI WGS metagenome assembly ORJL01 (sample SAMEA104232317, study PRJEB22302) | groundwater metagenome | biome: forest; feature: aquifer; material: groundwater | place: USA | collected 2011-08-07 | depth 5.8 m | reverse complement strand
TCATTGCGAGGCGTCCCTCGGACGCCGTGGCAATCTCTCACCGCTCGGGATTGCTTCACTACCCGCCACGCTGTTGCGAGGCACGACAGTGCCGCGGCAATCTTCGGCTACGGCTCACCGCAATGACAAATGAAGTTTCTTGGAAGGAAGCCGAAGGTTGACGAAGCTCATAAGGGATGAGATTGCCACGGCGCACACGCGCCTCGCAATGACGGCAAGCAAGTTGTACAAAGTCGCAAAGGGGGAATATATCATCTCCCCTCTTTGTCAAAGAGGGGTGGGGGGGAGATTTATGTCTAAAAAGAGAGGGAGGCAACAATTTGTTGCCTCCCTCTCTTTTTTTTTAACGAAAAAACTTATTTTAATCTTTGGGCCTTAGGCTACCACTATCGGGTAGCGGAAGGCATCGATAGCGATTGCGATACCGATACCGACCCCGAAAATTAGTCCTGTCAGACTTTCTCCTGCATCCCTACCTGACGGGGACATGGGCAAAGTCAGGTCCCAGCAGCAAGCCCGTCTTGTGGCAGGCAATGCAGGTTTCCGTGGCCGTGGCGCCGGTGCCCACCGTACGGCTGTCGGCGTGGTTCGCCGCAATGGCCGTGTCATGGCAGGAGACACAGGTCCCCTTCACCGCCAGCAACCCGCGCACATTGTCGTCCAGGGCGGCATTGTTCTGATTCGCTCCTGTATCGGTCGTCGTCGCCAGCGCACCTACCGGCAAGGGCAGGCCGAAAGCAGCCGTATCGACGTGGCAGGCCAGGCAATCGCGGCGATCCTTGGGGTACTTCACCTCGCCGAAATCAATGGGGGTGGCTCCAAAGCCGTAAATAATGTAGCCCCGGCCGCCGGTCGTCAGGGGAAGTTTGGCGAGATCGAGTTCTTCCCCCGTATGGATCCGGTGGATCATCACCTTGAATTGGATCGACTGTTCCGTCAAGCCATCGACCGCGACGGCCGGCGCCACGGGCCGCCGCCCCTTGTCCGTGGCATTGGGGTTGTGGCAGATGACGCATTCCTGGACACTGTTCTTCCGGTTGCCGCCGTGGAGCGACAGGGAGCCGCCGTGACAGCGGTTGCACTTGTCGATATCCACGGAAATGCGCCGCTGTTTGGCCGGGTCCGTCACCTGGGCCCCTGTGGCCAGGTCGAAGTAATACTGGATTCCGTCACCGCTCGCCCGGACCGTGCGTGTCAGTTTGGTCACCGTGGCCGGGATCGTATAGTTTTTCGTCCCTTCCAGGCCGATGACGCCGATGCCCGCGGCGCCGTTGGGTATCGGCGTGGCAAAGGTGATGGTAAAGCTGCCGTCGGCATTGGCCGTGGCGGTTGTCAGGGCTTGCGACAAAGGCTGTCCGAAATTACCCAGTCCGTCGTTTACATAGTCTGCCTGCCGGAAATAGCCCAGCTTGAGAGTGAAACTATTGCCCACGGGCGAAACAGGATTGCCGTCCTTATCGGTAATTTTGAAAGTAACGGTTGGGCTCTGGCCCACCTTGGCCGTGGCGGGGTCCACGGCGAGAATCTCGAAATTCAGATCGTCCCGACCCGTCGCCGGATTCACAAAGAGGGAAGATTTTTCAAAGATCGTATGGTTGCCAACCACGGAAAACTGGTAGGAGTTGTCACCCGGCAATTGCGGTGTGTGGCAGCCCGTGCAACTGCCGTCGGCCTGCGGGCCGGCGCTGTGGCCCAGGGACGGCACGTTCGTCAGCTGGGGCGTAAAGATGCCCGCCGCCAGCGTCGCATCGGCGACCGCCACGGTTGCCGCGCCATCGAAGACCCGGGTGTCGTGACAGGTGGTGCAATTCTCGCGCGTCGCCGAGCTTTGCGTCTTGTCGATCTGGCCCGTCGCCGGATTCAGGGCATATTTCCACCTGTTGCCGTCCCGGCCGAAGGGCTTGCCGTTAATGTCCGTGGTCGGAAGCCCGCTCAGGTTCGTGGCGGGAGTATTGTCGCTGTTCGGATGGCACTTGGCGCATTCCACGGGTGTGCCGGAGTTCCCGATAGGGGCGCCGGTCAGGGACAAGGCGGTGCTGCTGTCCGTGGAAATGAAGGGGTGGCCGACATTGAAGAAATCATGCTCATTGATGGCAAACCCGAGGCCCGGGACAGGCAGAAGAGCTTTGAGCGCCACATTGCCGGGCAGTTTTTTGCCCATATGGATCTTATGGACGAGGGCCTTGAGATCAAAGGAAACGCCGTTGATAACGAGTCCCGGATAAGCGGGGTTGGCGGGATCGGGTGGATTATGGCACAGGACGCACAGGGCGACCTCCCGCAGCTTGCCCTCATGGGGATGTTCCCTCTGGCCGATATTCCCGTGGCATTCATTGCAGCTGGAAGTGGCCACGATTTCCCGGGTGCTCGTCACCGGCTGCCTGTCGGGACGGAAGTTCAGGTAAACATTGCGCACCTGCTGGAAGTTGGTGCCGGCCAGGGAGATGATGTTGCGGCTGATCTCGATCGCCACCGTATGGGTGCGCGTATCGGCGGGATTTAAGGTGATCCCCCCCAAGGTCTGGACGGCATTGGTGATATCCGTTGCAAAGGTGTAGGTATAGGTTCCCGTGCCGACGGTCTGCAACTGACCCGGCAGCGGCGTCTCCGCTCCCGGCCGGGTGGCATCCAGGGGGTCTTTGATGAAATTTTCATAATTGCCATCGTTCCTGAGCCGGGCAATCATGAACCTGATGCTGCCCACACTGCCCGTGAGCGTCGCGGGGTTGAGCGGCTGGCCGTTTTCATTGAGCAGGCGAAAGGTAACCACCGCGGGATTGTTGACGGTGATAGCGGTGATTTCCGCCTGGATATTGCCATCCGTGCTGACGAGGCCGGCCGTTGTGGATAGGGAGGCCGGCTGCCCTTCCTTGTTGTCGCTACTGCATCCTCCTAATAACGAAACCAGGCTGATCACGGTTAGCGCAAAACTTAGCAAGATATATCTACGCATGGGAAACCCTCCTTTGTAAATTTATTAAAAAGTATCGTGGCATTGGATGCAGCTCCGACCGCCGCTCTTACTCCGAAAGTTATCTTTGACGGAACCCCAGTTCCGCGGATGGGGATTCACCCGCAAACCTGTCCGGGCGCTGTGGCACCTGAGGCAGACGTCGCCTTCCGCATGGCAGGTCTGGCAGGCGCGCAAATTGCGGCGTGCCTCAGAGGCATGCCCGGCAGCCCATTTATGACTGGGCAGGAGACCGTTGGGATGGCAGGTCTGGCACTGGGCAGGCGTAAAGCTGGCATGAGTGGGTCCGATGCTGGAAAGAGGGATGTCCCGGAATTGCCGGCGATGGGACTGAAACTGCAGATCGACGCCCTGGAACTTGCTGTGACAGGCGGTGCAGTATTTCTGGTCATGGCAGCGATTGCAGCTCTGGGGGCTGTTCAAGGCCTTCAGGGGATGGATCTCCAGGAAATCGTTCCGGTGGCTTTTCGGCACATAGTCGCGCCGGTAATTCCGCGTCGAGAGCTTGGCATCGATCCCGCCGCCCGTGTGGCAATCGAGGCAGGAGGCCTGGTCGTGACACTCGATACAGTTGCTCGCGCCCCGGGCCGCCGGAAGGCGATGGGTCCTCAGCCAGTCAGCGTCATGATTGGGGGCAATTCCCTGACCCCGGTGGCAGTCGTTGCATTCGGAGATCTTCATGGTTGCGTAATCTTTATGGGCCTCTTTCTGGGCGACGGCCTGTGTTATGAAGGCCACGGAAATTGCCGTGCACAGGGTAAGCAATAGGAAGCTCAAGAATAATTTCTTCACAGGTACACCCCCTTTCTAAAAATCGTAATCAAAGACAAAACGTCCCCGCATGTTGCTGTCAAAGGTCTTGTTGTAACTCTCTTCGACGCGCAAAGAGGCCGCCATCTTTTCGTTCAACCGGTATTTGGCGCCCAGCCAGTAATTCCTGGCTGTTTGTTCGCCCGTCATGTTATCCCGCTGATAAACATCGTAGGCCACGCCCCCGGCTAACCGGAGTTGTTTGGTGGCATCATAGTTCACGTCCAGGGTACCGCCGTTCAAGTCGCCCCCGAAGCCGTTCCTCCGGTCGTAATCGATGTCAATGGTCAGGGTTTCGCGGGGACGAAAGGTGAAGCCGACCAGATAGACATGTCCCCGGCCGTCTTCGTCGCCGAAATCCTGCCATGTGTAGCCGCCGTAGATAGCCACCTTTTCGCTCAGGCTGTACTCGGCCCGGGCCAGGGCTTCCTTGTAAAGGTTAACGGCGAAGACCGAAAAGATGGAAGTAGTATCAAAAGTAGGATAACTCTGGAAAAACTCGCCCGTGAGTGACAGGTTGGTGAGTGGGAAGACCTTGACCCCGCCCAGGACCTCACTGAAGACCTCGGCCACCACGTCATAGCGGGTGTTGCCATAGAGCTTTACCATATTTAACAGGTAGTGTTTGAAGGATGCGCCCAGCATATCCCTGGCGACATCGTACTGGTCCCACTTGCGGAACCAACTGATTTCCAGGTCCGTATTCCGGAAGCCCTGCAGATAAGCGGACAGGCCCGCGGCATAATCGCCCGTGTGGCCCAATTCTCCGTCCAGGCCGAAGACGACGTTGCGCCCCCCGAGGAAGGTAAAACCAATGGGTCCGACATTCTTTACATCGAGGCGGGCGCCATCGATGAGGGAACTTTCTGCGGAGAGGTTGGTAAACTGTCGACCTACCCGGGCGTCGTACTTACCGGCGCTGTCGCGATAGTCCCCATAGAAGTAGTAAAGGCGGCCGTTTGCCTTGTCTTGGCTGTCATCCGCCCTTTCCAGGATCGCCCCGCCCCGGCCGTAGCCGTGCAGGGAAAACTTGCCTGCCTTGTCCAGGTTCGTGGCGGCAAAGCGCAGATACTGGGCAAGTTCGATTTGCCGACCGTTGTAAAAATCATTGAACCAGAGAAACTGTGTTGAACTTCTGCCCCTGATCTCCATCGCCCAACTGCTGGTAACAAAAAGCATCGAGACTAATAATGGGAGCAAAGTACGTCTTAATACGTCCATCGCCATCGATTGTCCCTCCTCCCTTCCGGATTAATTTACGCAACTTGTGGGTCTTTTGATAAATAGCCACATCCTGTGAACAATGTCAATAAAAACGTGGACCGCTCAGGGCGGGAGGTCATTCCAGATTGAACTTCTTGAGTTGATACCGGAACGAATCATAACTGATGCCCAGGAGTTTTGCGGCCTTCGTTTTGTTGTTCCCGGACCTGTCCAGGGACTGGACAATCAGGTCCTTTTCAAAGGCATCAAGCGATATCCCCTCGTCAGGCAGGGTGTAGCGCCCCCTGTCCGCACTGTCAGGGCATTTCGCCAGGCCGCTTATCTCGGCCGGCAGATGTTCCGGCATGATGATGCTGACATTCTTGAGCACCACAATCCCCTGGACCACGTTTTTCAGTTCCCGTACGTTGCCCGGCCAGGGATAAGCGGCCATGATTCGTTCGGCTTCCGGCGAAAAACCCGCCACCGCCCTGTTGTAATCTTTGGCAAAAGCGGCCAGAAAATGGTTGGCCAGGATGGGGATGTCCTCCTTTCGTTCCCGGAGCGGCGGGACGGCGACGGAGAAGGCATTGAGCCGGTAGTACAGATCCATCCGAAACGCCCCCTCCTTCACGGCCTCATACAGATCCCGGTTGGTGATGGCAATGACCGTGACCTCGACAGGGATTTCCTCCTGGCCGCCGATGCGCCGCACCGTCCTTTCTTCCAGCACCCGGAGCAGTTTGCTCTGCAGACTGATCTTCATCTCGCCGATCTCGTCGAGGAGCAGGGTCCCGCCGTCGGCTACTTCAATAAGCCCCTTTTTACTTCTCCGGGCGTCTGTAAAAGCGCCTTTTTCATAGCCGAAGAGTTCACTCTCCAGAAGGGTATCGGGCAGGGCACTGCAATTGATGGCGATAAAAGGCACGGAAGAGCTGAGTTCTGCGCCGTGCATCATCTGATGGATGTTACGGGCAATGACTTCTTTGCCCACACCGCTTTCGCCGGTAATGAGAATACTGGAAACATGGGCTTCGGCGATCCTCTCCACCTTTTCCTTCAACTCCCTTTTGGCCTTTGATTCCCCGAGAAATTCGTTTTCAAAAAAAGAGGAACTGATCTTCCTCAGGTATTCCAGCTCTTCTTTTAATTTTAAGTTTTCCAGGGCCTTGGCGATCACGATCTTGACTTCATCCATGTTGAAGGGTTTCGTTAGATAATCCCGCGCCCCGATCTTCATGGCCTTGACGGCCGTTTCAGCCGTATCGTCGGCGGTGAGCATGATGACTTCCAGCACGGCTTCCGCATGCTTCAATTCCTCCAGCGTATCCATGCCGCTCTGTCCCGGCAGATTAATATCCAACAAAACCACATCGGGATGCCAGGACTTGATTCTTTCCGCGAGCCCGCTCCCGCCGGCTTCCGCGCGCACCTCGTAGCCTTCCCGTTCCAGGGAACGCGACAGCATCGAGAGAATCAGGTCATCATCATCAACGAGATAAATTCGCCCCGGACTTTTCACCCCACCACCCCTTTCTCTTCACCTCGTATTGTCCAATGTAAACCACAGAGATCACAGAGAACAGCTCGTTTAGAGAACTCAGAGGTCCTCTCCGTGTGCTCTGTGGTTCCCTGTTTCATCCTCTCATCTCTTCACTTTTGACCGGCAAGATCACCCGAAAAGTCGCCCCGGCGCCGGCATTGTTCAGTGCTTCAATGGTACCGCCATGCTCTTCCACGAGCCTCTTGGAAACAGCCAAACCCAGCCCCGTTCCTTTCCCTTTGGTGGTAAAGAAGGGCTGGAAGATCTTTTCCCGCAGCTCTTCGGAAATGCCCTTTCCCGTATCCTGCAGCTCGATGACGATCGTCTCATCCTTTTTTTCATAGTGCGTGCGCGCGGTAATGGTGCCTCCTTCCGTGATGGCATCGGCGGCATTCAGGAACAGATTTAAAAAAACCTGTTGCAGCTGCTGGGGATCGCAAATTGTTTCGGGAAGATCCGGATCGATTTCCGGTACGATCTTCTTACGGGAATTGCCCGAGATGAAGGAAGGGTGCTGCGCGATAAAAGAAATGGTTTTGTTGAGGATCTGATTAACATTGACCGTTGTCGGCTGCGCGGCAACGGGCCGGGCATAGTTGAGCAGGTTGCGGATCAACAATTCCATGTGCCGGATCTGCTCGATGATTTTTGCCAGGACGGCCTTATCCCTCTCTTCCAGATTGAGCTCCGCCAGCAGCACCTCAATGGAAACCTTGATACCGGCCAGAGGATTCCTGATTTCATGGGCGAGTCCGGCGGCCATTTCCCCGCAGACCCGCAATTGCTCCGTCCTTTGCAGCTCCTGCATCTGTTTTTTCAGAGAAGCAACCATATCATTAAAAGAATCGGCAACTTCCCCGAATTCACCCTGCAAACCACGGATCCGGTGATCCAGATCGCCGGCCTTCAAACGGCGCGTGGCCTCGAGGAGGCTTTTCACCGGCCCGGCAATGCCGTTGATCAAATAAAAGGCCAGTCCGATGGCAAAAAAAGGACCGACCGTCACCAACAGAAAAAGGAGGTTTTTTCTCTTTTTTATCTTGCCGAGGATGTCCAGTTCCCGTTTTTCCAAATTCATGCTCGTAAAGGTCATGATCCCCTCTATCCTCCTGATCAGACCGTTACCCAACTGCAGGGCCGCGTCAGCCTGACGCTCCCAGCCAGGGGAGAGCGGCGCAGGATTCAAGATCACCTGCGCCTGGCGCTGGTATTCCTCAATCTGATTCTTCAAGTCATGGATGGTCTGCACGGGAGAACCGGTACGGTGACAGTTAAGGCATCTGTTGATCGTCGCGGTCAGGTTTACAGCCTCATCCGCGTCCACTCTCTCCGCATAGCGTGTGCCCCGGAGCTTGATTTTATCCTGGTCTCTCTCCACGCTGGCCAGGAGGTTTTTCCTCAGGGCGATCGTATGGTGCAGTTGGGAGAGACCGTGCAGCTCCAGGATGGTTCTTTCCATCGTGGTGACGATATAGAAACCGCCCACCAGGAACATCAGGGCAAAAAGGCTTAAGCCAAGGACAATTTTTTTCTTCATCGCTTATTACTCAGGGACAAAGGGGCAAAGGCACAGAGGCACAAAGTCATTGTGCCCATTTGTTGTTTAATTTCTGAAACCATGATGTTTATTCGCGACTTGCCTCGCTTGGTCGTTTTTTTTGTCTATCTCTGTGCCTTTGTGCCTTTGCCCCTCTGTGCCTGCTATAGTTACTGTGCGCCTCCGTAGCTATGGAGCCCCGAGAGGATCAGGTTCACTCCCAGGTAACAAAAGATCGTGGCCAGGAAACCGACAATCGACAGGACGGCCGCTCTTGTCCCCCGCCAGCCCCGGGTTACCCGGGCATGGAGATAGGCCGCATAGATGAGCCAGACGATGAGTGACCAGGTTTCTTTGGGATCCCAGCTCCAGTAAGTTCCCCAGGCCACGTTTGCCCAGAAGGCGCCCGTCACGATGCCGATCGTCAAGAGTGGGAAACCGATGGCGATCGTCTTGTAGCCGATCTCGTCGAGCGCCGCGGCCGGGGGGAGAAAGCCCAGGACAGTGCCCCCGGATTTGGCAGGCTGTTCGGTCTTGAACTTGAAAAGGTAGAGGATGCTGACGCCAAAGGAGACGGCAAAAGCCGCATAGCCGACAAAACAGGTCACCACATGGGAAATCAGCCAGTTACTCTGGAGTGCCGGAACAAGAGGCTGGATCTCGTTGGGATTGAGCGAAGCGTAGGCCATGATGATAAAGGGAAAGGGGGCGACAAAGGCGCCGATGGTCCTGAGCTTGAACTTCCTTTCCAGAATGAGGTAGATGAGGGCGATGGTCCAGGCAAAAAAGACCAGGGATTCATAAAGATTGGTCAGGGGCGCCCGTCCGATCCCCAACTGGTAGGATTCGTACCATCTCATGCCAAAGGCAACCGTCTCTATGAGCACCCCCGCCGCCATGACGGCCGTGGCCACCTTGCCCAATCCCTCCGACCGGAAAGCCAGGTAGGAAACGTAAAGCACCATGGCAAAAAAATATACAAATATGGATATCCCAAACAGCAATGAATTGGTCATTAAGTAATCTCCTTAAATTGATGAATTATTACCTCCGCTTCTCTGATGAAAGCGGCGCGGTTTTTATTAGCCGTTCCGCCCACGGCAACTTCTATCCGGCCTTTTTTGTCCTTTTTCACGGTCACCCAAAGTTTTTTGTGGGACAGAAAAAAAGCGGCCATGATCCCCCCGATAAGCATTAAAGAGCCGATCCAGACGAACCATTCGCCCGGGTCCTTATTTACCTGCAGCCCCGTGTACCGTTTCACCTGGACTTCTTTGACCCGGAAATAGTATGGGCTGCGACGCGCCCGGTCATAATCTGGTTCCTGAACCAAGAGCCAGATGCCTTGCGGCGCCCCTCCTCCGGGGTAGATGTTGACTCCCAGGGCCGTCCCCCCCTCCGATCCGTCGGGTTTGTGAAAATGTTCTTGATAATCCGCCACTTCCAGCTGATCTTGCGTCCCGGGGACAGCGATCTTCTGGCCAAAGGGAGCCACCACTGCACCTTGCGACCGGCCTTCCTGATCCATTATCTCCAGATGGACCTTATCGGGCAGGGTCCCGTAGCTGGACTGGTAGAAGGAAATGCCGGCCACGGTCAGGGGGTCGTTCACCCGGATGGTTTTTCTCTGGAGCTCCCGGCCCTGTTGCGTGACCGTGAGATCGCTCCGGTAGTCCTTCGGCATGCCGTTGGGATAAAAATCAACGGCAAAAGCATTGCACTTTACGGTAAAATTAAGGTTTTGCACCTTACCGGCCCGGGTTTCCACGCGGGAGACTTCCTCCCCCTCGAAAATGGTTACGTAACCTTTATAACCGAAAAAAGAGCCGATCAAGGCGCCGATGAAGATGACCAGCACGCTGATATGGGTGAAAAAAAAGGCTAGACGGCTATATTTCCCCTTTTCAAAAAAGTAATGGCGGCTGCCGTCTTCCGTTGGCGTGAGTACGTACTTGCCCGTGAAGTTTTTTCCCAACAGTTCCTTGATCTTTGTTTCCACGGTCTCCAGGGGTAGATTATACTTAATCTTCTCCAAGGGGTTTAAGGTTTTTTCCAACTTTTCGTCGAGAATCAGGTTTTTCTTGCGCAGGCCCGCCATCAGGGGCTGATAACGGTCCAATGTGCAGGCCAGGAGATTCAGGGCGAGCATGGCCAGGCAGGTGATGAACCACCAGCTGTGATACATATCGAACAATCCGAGCTTGTTAAAAAGCTCGACCGTAGAGGGCTGGTAGACCCGGTAGTATTCATGGAGGGGTTTATTCTGTTCGATAACCGTACCGGCAATGGAGAGAACGGATAGTATCAGTAAGAGAATTATGACCAGTTTGAGGGAGGTAAAGAAGTTCCAGATACGATCGGAAAAACTCTTTTTATTTGAAGCACTTTGTTTGTTTAAGGGCACAAATGTCCTCGCTTTCTAAAATACAAAAAGCCCTCCATCCGTTACACTGGGGAGGGCTTTTGCTGTGGGAAAAATGCATCGGGGTTACTTTTTGTGGCACTTGGCGCATTCGGAAACGGCAAAGGCCTTCTTACCGTCATGGCAGGCGCCGCAAGACTTGCCAGCCTTCATGTCGTCCATCTTATGGGCGCCTTTTTTCATGGGGAAGAGCTTGGGCTTCGTGTGGCAGTCCGCGCATTTCAGTTTGGCATCGGCATGGGATTTGCCGTCAAAAACAACCTTACCCGTCGTTTTCTCGTCCCACTCCACCTTCTTGCCCGTACCTACGGCCAGGGCGCCGCCTGCTAAACTCAAGACGAAACAGGCCGCCACCACCATGATAAAAAATTTCTTCATACGATACCTCCCTCGAATATGAATTTCCGCCCTACTTAGTATGATTGCCCGACACGTGTCAAGAAAAATTATCCTTTTTACCTCCGGGAAGGTGTTGTTGTTTTCACACATCGGGGCTATACTTGCCCCATGACTCTCATCAACATAAAAGCCATCGCCCGCAAAGAATTTTACCATCTCCTCCGGGATTACCGCAGCCTCTACCTGGCCTTTGCCATCCCGCTGCTCCTGATCCTGCTTTTCGGGTACGCGCTCAGTCTCGATGTGAACAACATCCCCACGGTCGTAGTCGATCAGGACCGGACCGACTTGAGCCGTGATTTCCTCCGCAAGCTGGAAGCCTCATCCTATTTCACGATCCTGGCCTATCAGACCTCTTCGGCCGAGGCGACACTTTTCCTGGATGAAGGCCGGGCGGCCCTCGCCGTCATCATCCCCCCGGGCTGGACAGCAAAGTTACGTGCCGACCGGGCCGCCCCCATGCAGTTCATCCTGGACGGAAGCGATCCGAATTTTGCCAATCTCTCCCGGAGCTATGTTACCGCCTTCATTGAACAGTTTAACGGGCAGCTGGCCCACGCCTTTCTTAACCGCCAGGGTTTAAGAACCATCAATCCGCCCGTGGAAGGGCGCATCCGTGTCTGGTTCAACGAAGAGCTGGAAAGCAGAAACTTCATCGTCCCGGGCATTATGGCCATCATAATTATGATTGTCGGCGCCATGCTCACCTCCCTGGTCATCGCCAGAGAATATGAAAACGGCACCATGGAAACGATCCGGTCGCTCCCCGTCACGGCCGGGGAATTCCTCCTGGGCAAGGCCTTTCCTTATTTTTTTATTGCCTTGACCGACGTGCTCATCTCCGTGCTGATGGGCCAGCTTCTTTTCGGCGTGGTCATGAAGGCGAATTTCCGGCTCCTGCTCCTGGCCTCTTCCCTCTACATTGCCGTGGCGCTCTCCCTGGGGCTGTTCATCTCCAGCGTGACCAAATCACAGCTCGTTGCCAACCAGACCGCGGTGCTCGTCACCTACCTTCCCTCCCTGCTGCTTTCCAATTTTGTTTTCCCCGTGGCCAACATGCCCCAGGTGCTCCAGATCCTGACGGCAGTCGTCCCGGCAACCTATTATATAAAGATCTTAAGCGGCATCTATTTGAAAAATATCGGGTTCCTCCATCTTTGGCCGAGTTTCGCCGTACTGGCGATCATGTTTCTGGTCCTTGCCGGCCTGAATTGGGCGGCCCTGAAAAAGGAAGGACTCTCATGAACTGGCTCGCCATCCGGGAACTGATACGAAAGGAGTTCATCCAGCTCTTCCGGGACAAAAAAAATCGCCCCATCTTAATCATTGCCCCCCTCCTGCAACTGCTCGTGTTCGGCTACGTGGTCAATTACGACGTCAAGAATGTCCGGGTGGCCCTGTGCGATCAGTCGCAGACCAGGGAGAGTCGCCTGGTAGGTAGCGCGCTCGCGGCCAACGGGATCTTCCAGATTACCCATCACGCCGGCAACGACCGTGCGTTAGAGCAGTTGCTTCTCACCGGAGCGGTGGACCTGGCGGTGAAGATTCCTCCTGATTTCAGCAGCCTGATCCACAAGAACCGGACAGCCCCCATCCAGATCCTGGCTGACGGCAGTATGAGCAATATGGCCTCCATCCGCCTGGCTTATACGGCGGCCGTCATCGAAGGCTTGAATCGGACCTTCCGGGACGAACTTTACCCGCAAAGGCTCGAAGCGGGCCGGATCGACGGGCGGATCCGGACCTGGTACAATCCCAATCTCGACAGCCAGTATTTTTTCGTCCCCGGAATCATCGCCTTCTTGATCATGCTGCTTTCCCTGCTCCTCACCTCCCTGGCCATCATCAAAGAAAAAGAGGCCGGCACGATGGAGCAGCTGATCGTCACCCCTTTGCAACCGCTGGAACTCATTATCGGAAAAACTATTCCCTATATTATCATCTCCCTGACCCAGATGGTTGTCGTGACGCTCTTTGCCCTGGTCTGGTTCAGCTTGCCCCTGGCCGGCAACGTGGCCCTGCTTTTTGCCGCAGCCGCTCTCTTTCTCTTGAGCACCCTGGGCATCGGCCTTTTCATTTCCACCATTTCCGCAACCCAGCAGCAGGCGATGATGACGGTATTCTTCTTCATCCTGCCCCTCTTTATGCTGAGCGGCTTCGTCTTTCCCATCGCCAACATGCCCCTTTTTGTGCAATGGTTAAGCTATCTCAACCCCCTGCGGCATTTTCTCGTCATCATCAGGGGCATCTTCCTGAAAGGAGTCGGCTTGGCCATCCTCTGGGAACAATTTGCCGCCCTTACCGTGATCGGGCTCGCGCTCTTTGCCGGGGCGCTATACCGGTTCAGGAAACGGCTGGATTAAGGACGGCTTCGTAGAAAGTCCGGATGCTGCGTTGCGCTGCATCCTTCGTCACTGCGGCGTACATAAAAAGTACGCCTCATTCCTCAGGAATTGCGCGCCTTGCCTGCGGCGCTTTTTACGAAGCCGTCTCAATATGGCAAGTTTTTTAGACTTTTTACGAACTCATCAACGAAAGGTAACTATGACAAGACTATTCATTTTTGATTTCGACGGCGTCGTTGTCGCCTCTCTCGATACATACGAAGGCACGGTAAAGCAGTGCCTGGAGAAGATCGGACAGCCGATCGTCAGAAATCGTCAAGATTTTCTCGAATTGTTCGAAGATAATTTTTACGAGTCCCTGGTCAAAAAAGGCGTCAACCTGGAGGCCTTCATGGCCTGCTCCGGGGACATCCTTGCCCAGGTCGATTATGGAGCGATAGAACCCTATGCCGACCTCCTCCCGGTGCTGCAAAGCCTGCAGCGGGAAAACATCCTGGTAATCGTTTCCTCCAGCGACTCTCAGGATATCCGGCAGATCATGACCCGTTATCATTTAACCGATTATTTCCGGGATGTTTTCGGTTCCGATGTGCACCTCAGCAAAAGAGAAAAGATCCTCCAGGCCTTGGCCAAGCATCGCGTGCCCAAGGAAAACACCTTCTATGTAGGGGACACGACGGGCGACATCAAAGAGGGAAAGGCCGTGGGCGTGAGAACCATTGCCGTTACCTGGGGTTGGCATACCCGGGAACAGCTGCTCGCCCTCGCTCCCGATTATCTTATCGACAGCCCGGAACAATTATTGACGGTCTCGTAAAAAAGTCGGAAAAGGCATTTTACGAGACGTGATGAATTCGCGACTTCCTCTCTTCACTACTGTCTGTCTTGATAATTCCGCGCGCCTATGGCAGACTGTAAAACATCATAACCGAGGACGAAGAATAATGGCCCCCAACCGTTTCAATGAAGTGATCCTTATGGGGATCAAACAGGGTATTTCGGATATCCATATCGCCGGCGGGCAGCCGCTCATCTACCGGAAAGACGGCATCATCCACTATGACCGGACCATGGCCTGGAGTTACAAGGAGATAGACAACCTGGTCGAAGGCATGCTGACGGGGCGCCAGTTGCACACCCTGAAGCAACGCTGGTCGGTGGATTGCGCCTTGACGGTGAACCGGGTGCGAATCAGGATGAACATCTTTTATACCACCCGGGGTTTAAGCCTCGCCATACGCCTCCTCCCGGAGGTCATACCGGAGATCGCGAGCTTGAATCTCCATCCCTCCCTGCGGCAAATCAGGGACCTCAAGGCGGGCCTGGTACTGGTCTGCGGCAGCACCGGTTCCGGAAAATCCACGACCCTGGCGGCGATCCTGGAAGAAATCAACCAGACGCGGGCGGTACATATTATTACCCTCGAAGATCCCATCGAGTACCGTTTTCAGCCCAAGAAGGCCTTCATCGAACAGCGGGAAGTGGGCGTGCACGTCCCCTCCTTCAAGCAGGGTCTGCTGGACGTACTGCGCGAAGCTCCCGACATCATCCTCGTGGGCGAGCTGCGGGAACCGGACACCATCCGCCTGGCCCTGACGGCCGCCGAATCCGGCCACCTGGTTTTCGCCTCTCTCCACGCCACCGATTCGGAAGACGCGGTCTACCGGATCAACAACGCCGTCCCCGGAGAATCGCAGGACATCGTCCGCTATCAATTCGCCTCGGCGCTGTCCTGGCTGATCATCCAGCAATTGGTGTATGTGGAAAGCGCCGGTTTCCGCATCCCCGTGCTTTCCATCTTGAGAGACAGCGTGCCCGTTAAAAATATCATCCGGGAAAACAAGCTCAATCAGCTGGAGACGGCCATGCACACCGGCCGGGGCGAGGGGATGTACACCATGGATCGCTATCTCTCCGAGTTCATCAGCACCACTACTTCCTTTGCCCGCCCCTATAAGAGCGCCTGGAGCCCCGAGGAAACAACGGCTGAGCAGGACTACAAATCACCGCTTATCGATCCCAACGCCATCCAGGATATCGTATACACGGCCGCCGTGGATGCGCCCAAGGACCTGGAAAAGAAAACCAACAATCATAACAATGAAGAGCAGTACATAATCGAGGAGGCGCCGGACCTGGAGGAAGTGCTTTCCCAGATAAATAAATAGGGACAGCTTAGGTTCAAAGGGTGCCTTTGTGCCTCTGCCCCTCTGTGCCTATGCTAAGTCATCTGTGCCTTTGTGCCTTTACCCCTCTGTGCCTGTTCTCAAGTAAGCGGCCAGGGCTGCCTCCAGGCTGTACTCCGGCTCATAGCCCAACTCGGCCCGAGCGCGGGAGAGGTCAAGCGGCTGGTCCCGTGCGGGCGGTTTCTCACCCGGTCCGGAGGGGATCAATTCCACCCGGGCGCCGGGAACCAGTTCGCAAACCTTTTGCACGAGTTCCTGGGCCGAGTGGAGAACTCCCGTGCCGACATTGAAGGCCCGGCTGGACACCGAGGTTACGGTGCAGGCTTTTTCGGCAGCCTGAGCAACATCCTCCGCATAGACGTACTCGTTCCTCCCGAAGCGCGCCTCCCGGAGGCGGACCCTTTCCCCGCGCTTGACACCCTCCACCAGTTCGTTCATCACGATGCCGCCCGTCGACCCTCCCCGGTAGTGTCCCGGTCCGAAGACCGACGCCGGCCGCAGAATGAGCAACTCGAACCCGCCCAGATCCGCCATGGCGCCCAATAAATGCTCATTGGCGGCCTTCGTGGCGCCGTAGAGTCCGCCGCCGCTCAGGGGAAAATCTTCCCCGATCGGCTTGGCGGACGGAACATTCCAGTTGTAGGCGCCGAAAGAACTCATGAAGACGAGTCGCTTCACCTTCAGGACCCGCACCGCCTCGGCAACATGCATGCTCCCCTGGACGTTCACCATGAATCCGGTGTAGGGATGATCCGCCACCTTACCGCCGATGAGTCCGGCTGTATGCACAACCGTATCGATGCCATGCCGCATGATCACGGCAAACAGGGCCGGCAGGTCGCGCAGATCCGCCGCTTCCACAGCCAAACCTTTTTCCTCCCCGATAATGGAACGGATGTAACCTGGCTCGGGAAACACATCGTAGAGCACAACCTGGTTTCCTTGCTTGAGCAGCCGGCGGGCCGTATGGCAGCCGATCAGCCCGGCGCCGGTGATGAGCACGTTCATGATACCTCCCCCTTTCCTCGAAAGCATCTTGTCAAATATTAACCACAGAGATCGCAGAGAATATTCTGAGGTGCCTCCGTGCGCTCAGTGGTTCCATGTTTCATCCTCTTATCCTCGCAAGATTATCTTGCCGCGAGGCGCAATAATGTATAGTTTTTTCATTGCCTTGTCGAGAATAAAAAGTTAATATGCTAGTCATGACGGCAGAGACGAATCAGGAAGAACTTCACGCCCTGCAAAGGGAAAACCGGCATCTGCAAGAAATGATCGGGGCCCTGCGCGAGGAGATGGAAAGGATGAAGCTGGGCGAGCAGGAGCGCCTCCAGCAAGCCCTGGCCACAGCAAACGACGAGATCGGCCAGCTCAAAAAAACAGTTATGGCCCTGCGGGACGAACTGGAGCGCCGGAATATCGACTATGAGGAAAAACGCCAGGACCTCGAACAGACCGCCCGGGACGAGGCAAAACAGTTGCAAGAGATGATTACTGCCCTGCGCGATAAACTGGAAGGTTATGAAAAAAGATAGCCCTTTTAAAAAAACCCTCCCCGGACAGGAGAGGCGGCGCTCCTTGAACGATGCCGAGCTGCTCCTGGACATCTCCCGCACGATTGCCGCCTTCGAGACCCTCGATGAGATCCTCCACAGCCTCGTGGAGGTCACCACCCGGGAATTAAAGGCCGACCGGAGCACGATCTTTCTCAATGACAGCGAAACAGGGGAGCTCTATTCCCGTGTGGCCCAGGGCAACTTCCTGCGGGAAATAAGAATCATGAACAACACCGGCGTGGCCGGACACGTCTTTACCAGCGGCGAGGGTCTGATCGTCCATAACGCCTACAAGGACCCCCGCTTCAACCGCGCCGTGGACGAAGAAACCGGCTATACCACCAAGACGATCCTCTGCGTCCCCATCCGGACGATCAAGGGTGAGATCATCGGCGTCGCTCAGGTCCTGAACAAGAAAACGGGCCGCTTCACCAAGGCCGATCAGAAGTTCCTGGAGGCGATGACCACACAGGCCGCCATCGCGCTCCAGGGCACCCAGTCCATCGAACAAATGAAACGGTTCCGCCTGAAGGAAATGGAGTTCTTCGCCGTTGTCTCCGATGTAACGGCCGAGATCGACCTGGGCATTCTTCTCCAGAAGGTCATGTCCGAGGCCACGCGCATGCTCAACGCGGAACGGGCGACCCTGTTTCTCAACGACGAAAAGACGCAAGAGCTCTTTTCCAAGGTCGGTCTGGGGCTGACGGCAACGGAAATTCGCCTGCCTAATCACCTCGGAATTGCCGGGGCGGTCTTCACCTCCCGGCAAACAATCAACATTCCCTACGCTTACGCCGACCTGCGTTTCAATCCTTCCTTCGACAAAAAAACGGGTTTCTTCACCCGCTCCATCCTCTGCGTCCCGGTCATCAACAAAAACGGCAAAGTCATCGGGGTCACCCAGGTCCTCAACAAGCGCGGCGGACCCTTCACCGCCGAGGACGAATCACGTCTGAAGGCCTTCACGGCCCAGGTCTCCATCGCCCTGGAGAATGCCAAACTCTTCGATGACGTCCAGAACATGAAGAATTACAGCGAAAGCATGCTGGAGAGCATGTCCAACGGCGTTCTCACCTTAAATGAGGAGGAAAAGATCATCACCTGCAACGCCGCCGGCCTGCAGATCCTGCAAATCACCTCCCAGGAGATCCTCAAGAAGGAGGCCGCCACCTTCTTTACCGGCCCCAACGCCTGGATCATGGAAAAAATACGCCATGTCGAGGAAAGCGGCAAACCGGACATAATCATGGACGCCGACATCACCTCCGGTGAGAAAGGGATTTCCGTCAATCTCACCATCCTGCCGCTTCTGAGTACGGACAAGAGGAAGCTTGGCTTCATGATCGTCATCGATGACATCACCAGCGAGAAGCGCATGAAATCGACCATGTCCCGTTATATGGATCCCAGCCTCGCCGATCAGATCCTCGAGGGCGGGCAGGAAATTCTCGGGGGGAAAAGTACGGAAGCCACGATTCTCTTTTCGGACATCCGCGGCTTCACGACGCTCACGGAAGAATTGGGTGCCCAGGGAACGGTCTCCCTCCTGAACGAGTATTTCACGATCATGGTGGACTGCATCCAGCAGGAAGGGGGGATGCTGGATAAATTCATCGGCGACGCCATCATGGCCGCCTTCGGCATACCCATTGCCCATGACGACGACGAAGACCGGGCCGTGCGCGCCTCCATCGGGATGCTCAAGGCCCTGGAGGCCTGGAACAAGCAGCGCCTCGCCGCGGGGAAGAAACCGGTGCGCATGGGTATCGGCCTCAACACGGACACGATTGTCTCGGGAAACATCGGCTCGCCGAAACGGATGGATTATACCCTGATCGGCGACGGCGTCAATCTCGCCTCGCGCATGGAGGGCCTCTGCAAAGAGTACCACGCCAGTATCCTGATCAGCGAAAACACCTACCGCCGCCTGAAGGGTACCTATCGGATCCGTGAGGTAGACCGCGTGCAGGTCAAGGGAAAGACGGAGAGCGTCGGGGTGTATGAAATCCTCGACTACCACCGGGAAGAGGACTACCCCCACATCATGGAGGTGGTGAATCACTTCCGGGATGGCCTGACACTTTACCGCCGGCGGGAATGGGACCGGGCCATTGCCTGCTTCCATGAGGCCCTGCGCTTGAATCCGTCCGAACAGCTCTGCCGGATGTATATCGAACGGTGCGCCTGCTTCCAGGAAGAGCCGCCCGGCGAGGGATGGGACGGCGGCTGGGTCATGAAGACAAAATGACGACTTCGTAAAAGTCGTCACCCCGGTGAAAACCGGGGTCCAGACGCCGTTCCGGCATAGGCCGGGAACCAGAACTCCAGAACTATCGAATACTGGATTCCGGCTTTCGCCGGAATGACGTGTTGTGGTGTTTTGGGCCTTTTTACAAGGCCGGTCGGTGTGGTTTTTTTGCCAGCCACAAAAGCAGGGCGGAAAGAAGCGAAACCACCGCAAAGACATAAAACACCGCTTCGTAGGAACCGGTGGCATCGAAAGTCACGGAAGAGAGCAGGGGACCGAATCCTAGGCCGAGCATATTGAAGGGATTGACAAAACCGCTGATGGCCCCGTAGGAACTGCGGCCATAGTATTGCGCCAGAATGATATTGACCAGGGTCCCCTCTCCCCGGGAGGTAAGTCCGAAGAGAACGGCAAAAATGAATGCTCCCGCCGGAAGGCGCACTGTTTGCAAATAAAGGATGGCCGCCGCCGTGAAGAGCATCACGGCCACAGCCAACAATCTTTCCGAGAGCCTCTCCGACAGAAAGCCCCAGATGACATTCGACATCGCTCCCGTGAAGGCATAGACGCTTAAGGCCCCGACCGCCACCGTAGCGGCCATGCCAACATCGGTATAATAAGCGACCAGGTGGAAACCGATCCCCGCGTTTACCGTCAAGGCCACAATGCTCGCCGTGACGAGCAGCCACAAGGAGGGGGTCCGAAGCGCCTCCCCGAGGGTCCAGCTCCGCTCTTCCTCGACCCGGGAGGCGGCATCGTCAGGACTAATTTGCACTCCGTCAGGAACCAGGCCGCAGTCTTCGGGACGCCGGCGCAGGATCAGGGCCGCCGGGATAGCGTGCAGGAAAAGCATGGCCAGGGCAAAGACCAGGAAAACGGTCCGCCAGCCGTGATGCTCCATGATCAAGCGCGCCACGATCGCCAGTACGGAAGCCCCGAGGGCGGTGGCCATGGCAATCAAACCCAAGGCACGCCCGCGATAGCGACGGAACCAGTTGACGGCGGCGGTCTTCGGGGCTACATTGGAGACGGTGTTCGTCGAGATTACCCGGCCAATAATGTAAACAAGATAAAACTGCCAAAGGGCGACGAACTGCGTGAGCAGGACGTACATGCCCGCCGCCACGAGCGCCCCCAGCGATGTCAACAGACGCGGGCCGTAACGATCGACGAGTTTCCCGAAAGGCAGGGAAAGCAGGCCCGCCAGGATGGTGCCGGTGGAGATCGCCCCGGTCGCGGCGGTCCGGCTCCAGCCGAATTCTTCCGTCAAGGGTTTGAGCATCACGCTCATGAAGAGCTGGGAAGAACCTGCCGACAGGAAAGCGCCCGTAACGCCTACAGCCAGGATGTACCAGCCGTAAAAAATTTTGCCTTTTTTCGCTCTTGACAACCCGTCACATTTCCCGTTGGCAGGCGACAATCTCGCCATAATAGATCCGATGGAAGTCGACACTGCCGCCAAAGGTTTCCGAGAGAATAGGCTGGGCCAAGGCTGCCGGGTCGAGATCGCTTTTATAGACCACCCGGCATTCATAATGAATGAGGCACTCTTTGATGAGCGGTGTTTTCACCTGGCTGGCGGCCAGGGCGGTCAACCCTTGGACCGCGAATTTGTCAAAATCACGCCCCGAGACCGTCCCGCAGTATTTCACCGCCCCTTCCATGCCCGGGGCCGCGACGTTTACCGTAAATTCTCCGGACTGCTCGATCAAGCCCTGGGAATAGCGGGAGGGACGCACCAGCACCGTAAAAATGGGTTTCTTCCAGATAATCCCCATTGATCCCCAGCCAATCGCCATGGCATTGGGCCGACCGTCATTTCCCTGGCTGGCGAGCAGCACGCGCCGCCCGTCAAAGGCCTGCAAGGTCTCCACCTGACAATCTCTGAAATCGACTATCCTTTTCGTCATAGAACACTCCCCCTTTTGCAGATGTCTTTAGGACGCATAAAAGCACCATTCTTTTACCTTATTTTGTAAATAATGCAACAGATATGCGCCTGTTCATCTTTTACTTTTTACTTTACTTTTTACTTTCTTGACACCGTACCGTCATTTTCATATACTTGCCGGCCGTAGAGGAAGGATCGACGGGATCGGGCTTGAAGAGTAAGCGGGGATGAATTTCCCGCCCGAGCAGAGACCGAACAACAACCATAAGGAGAATTCGCTATGTTCAAGGTAAAGACATTCGGAATGGAAATAAAACCAATGAAGACCATGCATGAGCTTTCTCAGTTGGACGAGGCGGTCAATACGTTTATCTCAGGAAAAGATATCAAAAGGGTCGTCTCCATATCCGACAGCCTGACTACGGACGACCAGGGAGCAACGATCGGTCTTATTCGGGCGGTCTGTTACGAAGTATGAAGTCTGCGGGATAGGCTGTCGCATCCTCTGTGAACGTCCGGGCCGCGTAGAATCGGAAGGAGAAGAAGATGAAGGATTTAAGAGAATGGATTAAAAAAGTCGAGTCCATGGGTGAACTCTTACGGCTGGAAAAGGCCGATTGGAATCTGGAAATCGGTTGCATCGAGGAAGTCGTTTCCCAGAAGGCGGGAAAACGGCCGGCTTTACTTTTCGATAAGATCAAGGACTACCCCAAGGGATACCGGATTGTCACGAATGTGCTGGGCTCCCTGCCCCGGCTCTGCCTTACGGCAGGTTTCCCCGTGGACAGCAAACCCGTCGATTTCATCAACCGGTGGAGGAAGATGTCCCGGGAGCTTAAGCCGCTGCCCCCGAAATATGTGAAGACAGGTCCGGTCCTGGAAAACGTGATCACGGGCAAGGATATCGATCTCCTGAAGTTCCCCGTTCCCATGGTCCATCACCTGGACGGCGGGCGCTACATTGCCACGGGCGCCATGTCCATTACCAAGGACCCCGATGAGGGATGGGTCAACATCGGAACCTACCGGGGTCAGCTCATCGACAAGAATTCCATCGGCTGGTATATCTCCCCGGGAAAGCACGGCACCCTCCAGCGGGCGAAATATTTCGATAAGGGCAAGCCCTGTCCCGCTGTAATCACCTTGGGACAGGACCCCAGCCTGTACCTGGCCTCCAGCATGGAAATCCCCTGGGGAGTTTCGGAATACGATTTTACGGGCGGGCTCACGGGAAAGCCGGTCGAAGTCATCAAAGGCAAGTATACGGGCCTGCCCATCCCGGCAACAGCGGAGATCGCCCTGGAAGGTGAATGCCTCCCCGGTGATATGCACCCGGAGGGTCCCTACGGGGAATGGCCCGGCTACCATGCCTCGGGCTCCATGCCCTGCCCCGTTTTTCGCGTCAAAGCCATCTACCACCGCAACGACCCGATTCTGCACGTCTACGTTGGCCATCGCCCCCCGGCGGAACATCTCTACCGTTCCTACATCCGCTCCGCCCTGCTCTGGGATGAACTGGAAGCGGCCGGCGTGCCGGAGGTCAAAGGGGTCTGGTGTCATGAGGCAGGCTCCACGCGCCTGATCAATATTATCGCCATCAAACAACGCTTTGCCGGTCACTCGCGGCAGGCGGGCCTGATTGCTTCGCAGGTTCATTCCGCGGCCTATATGAACCGCTTTACCATCATCGTGGACGAGGACGTGGACCCCTTCGATACGGATGCCGTGCTGTGGGCCATGGCCACCCGTTGCGATCCGGCCACCAACATTGTCTCCATCGATCGTTGCTGGAGTTCCAACCTCGATCCCCTGGTAACACCGGGTGAGCCGACTTTCAATTCCCGGGCGATCATCGACGCCTGCCGCCCCTGGGAAAAACTAAAAGATTTTCCGAAGGTAACCGAAAGGACACCGGAGTACAAAGCCGAAATCATCAAGAAATGGGGAGATAAGATCTTCGGTTAGCAAGTTAGAAATTGCTTTCCCGGGGAAGGCAATTTCGTAAACTTACTTATCCCGTTTACCTGTGACCTTTAGGTTATCGGGATTAAGTTACGGGTCCACCGCGTTCTGCCGTAGGGGATCTTGTGCCTTGCGCAGAGCTGTACATCTGTGGTAGACGGTACCTACTCAGGTGTTTAGGCTGAAGGCTGATAGTCTGCTCTGAGCTTGGTAAGGTCTCGCATGGGGCGTTCCTACAGTCTAAAAGCCTACAGTCTATCTACCTAAGGAGTTGTGGTAGACGAAGCAAACACCGGCGGCGGGAACAGGGTGACGGGAATGAAGGGACAAGAGAGCGCTTCTCAAGAGGAACTTCTGCGGCGGGTCAGGGACCTGGAACGGGAAAACCAGCACCTCAAGTCCCTCCTGCTGACGGATGAACTCACGGGTCTTTACAATAAACGGTTTTTTTACATCCAGCTGGAAGTTGAGACGTCGCGGACGCGGCGCACCGGCCAGCCATGCGCGCTCCTCGTCATGGACATGGACGATTTCAAATCCATCAACGACGCCTTCGGACACGGTACGGGCGACCGGGTGCTCTGTGAGTTGGGAGGGCTCATCTGGAAGAACATTCGGCCCACCGACTTCGCCTGCCGCTTTGGCGGCGATGAATTTGGCATCATCATGCCGGGGGCCAACCTTAGCGAAAGCATCGGCGTGGCCAAGCGTATCCAACGCTCCCTGGCAAAACCGCAGGCGGGGCAGTATCCCGAAATCGGCAAGCGCCTCTCCGCCAGTTTTGGTCTTGCCGCCTATGAACCATTCTCCCAGCTGAGCGTTGATGATTTTTTCCAACAGGCCGACAGCGAGATGTACGTGGCGAAAAAGGCAGGCAAAAACCAGATCGCCTGCGGGAACTTCCGGAGGATGGAGAAGGTAGCGGTAAGCGAGGCCGAGAGAGAAGCCCTGTCCCAGATCATGACGCCTTTACCGTCGGCGCAGGAGCAGCAATAATGACCCGCAAGCCCCTCATCTTATCGGTGACCAGCGGCAAAGGCGGGGTAGGAAAGACTTTTGTCACCATAAATCTGGCCACGGCCCTGGCGCAGGCGGGCAAAAGAATTCTCGTCGTAGACTGCGATCTCGGCCTGGCCAATATCGATATCATGCTGGGCCTCAACCCCGAGCATACCTTGCAGGATGTCATCTTCGGAACGAGGGAACTCAAGGATATCGTTACGCCGACCAAGGGCGGGTTCGATCTGATCCCATCCAGCTCCGGCGTGCGGGAGATGGCCCAGCTCCTCTTTGAGAAGATCGAGCTGATCAAGTCCATGATCCTCTCCTTTACCGATTACGACTTGATCCTCCTGGACACGGGGGCGGGCATTTCCGAGGTAGTCCTCCAGTTCAACCTCCTGGCCTCCAGGAACATCGTGATCATCAACAGGGAACTGACCTGTTTGACCGACGCCTATTCCATGATCAAAGTCATGTTTCAGGTTTTTAACCGCGATGCCTTCAGCATCGTCGCTAATTCCATCACCGATGGGGGAGAGGCAGACCGTCTTTTTTCCCACATGAACTCCATCTGCCAGCGGTTCCTGGGAATCTCTCTCGAACACATCGGTTTCATTCCCAAGGATGATCGCGTGCCCCGCTCCATACTGAAGCAGGAACCGGTTCTTTTGGCGGCCCCCCAATCCGACATCGCCCGGAACTTTCACGGTATCGCCAAGACGGTCCTTTCCTGGTAAGCTATTATTGAAACATGAAACCACGGAGGGCACGGAGAATGCTTTTGTATTCTCTGCGATCTCTGTGGTTAATAGCTGATAATACTCTATTATTTCCCGGAGGAGAAATGAAAAAGACGGCTTTCTGCACGTTTTCCCTGTTTTTATGGATTTTCCTGATCACTGCCGGTGCAGCCCGGGCGTGGCACGATGAAACGCATCTGGCCGTCGCCAAAGCGGCCGGCTATCACAAATGGTACAATGCGGCCGGACCTGATATCGCCAAGGAAAAGGCCCGGGAGATCGAAGGTCCGAACCATTATTACAACAACAACCGCGCCCTGGAAGTAACGTCCCGGATGGTGCTGGAACAGGTCGGCCGCTATAACTACCCCAACGACGCGGAAGGACATCTCTACGGGGCCATCATAGCTTCCCTGAGGCAGTATGGGCAGAGTAAAAAGGAGAAAAAGTACGCCCAGTACCATATTGCCTTCTGCGCCCATTACCTGGCCGACCTGTCCCAGCCCCAGCACAACACTCCCCGTGACGACTTTAACAGGACCTATCATGAGGCCAATGAAAGAGTCGTCAATGACCAGGTATTGCAGAGGATCGGCAAAATCGAGAAGTATATGTACCCCATAACACTTCGGGAGGAGCATTTTGAAGAAGACCTGGCCAAAGAAATAGCCAGGATTGCCAATGGAGCAAGAAAACTCGACAGCAGGCTGCGCCAAGAAAACCGGGCCATGACGCCCGAGGAGGTCTACCGGCAACTCGGGCACAGCGCTTCCCTTTTGGAGGCGGTGCTCTACTACCTGAAGCTCTAGCAGAGTGTTGACAAATGGCCAATGTATAAATAATTTTTATATTATAACGAAAAGAGGGAGGGATAATATGTACAATAAAGTCTTAGTTCCACTTGACGGTTCAAAGTTGGCGGAATGCACCTTGCCTCATATCAAAAACATGGCCAAAGAGCGTTCCCTGGGAGAGGTGATCCTTCTCGATGTGGTGGAGATGGAGATTCCCTTGGCCTACACCGATGCAGAACACATGGGCATCGTGCAAGATCTTAATCTGCAAGCCCTCTGGGAGGAGAAGATTAAGAAGGCGGAAATTTACCTGGCCGATATGCAAGCGCAGCTGCGCGCGGAAGGGATCAAGGCCGAAACGGTCTTGATCAAAGGCGGGCGGATTGCCCCATCGATCATCGATTTCGCCAAGGACAACTCCGTGGATCTGGTTGTCATTGCTACCCATGGCTACACAGGCTTGAAGAAGATGCTCCTCGGCAGCGTGGCCTTGAAGGTTCTGCATGAGTCACCCGTACCAGTCCTTTTGATCAGGCCGGAATCCTGCCGCGCCTGAAGATGAAAGGAGAGGTTGAATGTACAGGAAAGTCTTAGTGCCTCTGGATGGTTCAGAGCTGGCCGAATGTGCCTTGTCCGAGGTCAGAACCTTGGCCAAAGACCGTTGCCTCGGCGAAGTCATCCTCCTGAACGCGGTGGGAGTGGATATTCCCTGGGATGAAATGGACAAAGGCATCGATTTCCACGCCATGCGGCAGAAGGTGTTGCAGGCCTCGGAGCGGTATCTCGTGGAGGTGCAATCCCGGCTCCTTTCCGAGGGTCTGCAAGCCAGGGTAGAATCCCTGGAGATTAACAGACCTGACCAGGCTATCATCGATTATGTGAAGAAAAATGGCGTGGATCTGATTGTCATGGCCACCCATGGTTACACAGGCATGAAGAAGATGCTCCTGGGCAGTGTGGCCTTGCGGGTTCTCCATGAATCCCCGGTACCGGTACTCCTCGTCAGGCCGGAATCCTGCCGCGTTTAAGGATGGTGAGAGCTTTTAAATAGTGTCCATCCGGAAACTCCGGATGAGACACTATTGGTTTCCAATTCGGAAACGAGGGATTTTGCATCCTGGCTAGGAAATCAAGGGGTTGCACGGAGGCGTACAGGTAGTACGCCGCACAAGCAAGCCCGTAGATTGACACCGCCAGGGCGGAAAAGAACCGTTTCCGGATGGAAACTTAATAGGATGGCATGAACTTTATCTTTCTGATTTTGACAGTCCTGTTGGTGCTCATCAATCTAGCCGGCATAGCCCTGCTGCTCAGGCCCTGGCTGCCGCATCTACCGGCGAAGGCTGCCGGATTGATCGGCTTGGTGCTGATCTTGTTTTTTTTCGAGCATTTCCTCGGCCTCGGTCGACTGACCTGGCTCTGGCCGATCAGCACCCTTAGCTCCCTGGCCATGCTCTGGCGCTGGCGGGCGGACCTTAAAGCCGGCCTTTGGCAGGAAGAACTCGTCTTTCTCCTCGCCTTCGTTTATGCACTGTTCTGGAAGTTCTCTTTTCCCGATATCGCTTATCATTCCGAGCAGCTTACGGACCTCGCTTTCATCAACAGTTATCTGCCAGGCAGCACGCTCCCGCCGGTGGACTCCTGGTTGCCGGCCTTCCACTTTAATATCTATTACGCCTTCCAGCATTACGGTGCCGCCTTGCTGGCGCGGACCTTAGGTCTGGAAGGCGGCTACGCAATGAACCTGGCCATTGCGATCACCTTGGCGCTGCTGGCCAGCCTCGCCTGGTTTGTGGCCAGCCGCTTCATCGCCAGCCGCTGGTTTAAGTTTCTGCTGGTCGCGGCCATCATGGTGGGCGGCACCGGCATTGCGCCCTTGACCCATTTCATCATCGCCCAGCATCCGGCGAGCCATGAAGAAAAAGCCTTTGCGGCCGTCAACAATCTCTGGACCAGCGTGCGTTTTGCCGGCGTGTTTGAAGACCGAGTCAACACGCAGTTCGGTCAAGCTCTCTTTCCCAAACCACCAAGAGAAAATCGCCCCGGTCCTGATTTCGAGGCGCGCGATCTGCCGCTGGAAACTATCGGTTACCTGACCTTCCTCGGTGATTTCCATCCCCCGCTGGGCGGTTTCTTACTCTTATTTCTGGCCCTGGGATGCATCGCAGCACTGGAAACCGCACCTCCCTCAGCCACGCAAGAAACGGAACCGGCTGCCGGACAGCCGCATTATCTGCAAATCGTCCTTGCCGCCACCGTACCGCTTACCCTGATCACCAATGCCTGGGTATTCCCCTTGCAGTTATTCCTGCTTGGGGCCTGGGTCTTCTACCGTCAGGGCGGCAACAGCCCGCCCGACTGGCCGGCGCTGCTGACCGGTGGCGCAGGCGCCCTGGCGCTGATTTATCCCTTCTTCAGCCAGTTTGCCGGTCAGTCACTGGAAACCCCGATCCGGCTGGTCACAGCGCTGGATCGTACCCCCCTCAATATCTTTATCGGCATGCATTGGCCGGCTCTGGTCCTGATGGGGCTCGCGCTCACGCAAGCACGGCGGAACCGCTTTGCCTTGCTGCTCGTGGTGACCTTTGCGCTTTTACTGCTGATCTCGGAAGTGATCTACGTCGACGATCAACTGGGCGGCAAGTTCAACAGGACCAACAGCACCCTCAAATGGTGGTCCTGGATCTATCCGGCGCTCCTGCTGACCTTAGGATCGGTCTGTTTGGGCGCCCGTAACTGGCTGCGCTGGGCAGCCGCAGTAGTGCTGCTGTTAGTGGCGAGTTATGGCCTCGACATGGCGGCCTACTGGGGATACAGCCAGAAGGCATCCCTGGGCAAGCTGGCCGGCAACCAGTGGCTGCGGCAGGATCAAGTCGATAAGCAACTGCTGGAGTTCCTCAAGGTTTCGCCCCGGGGCGTGGTACTGGAAAGCCTGGATGCCGGAGGAGGCTATACGCCAAGTTCCGCCTTCGCCTTATTCTCGGGGCAGCTTTCGGCCAACGGCTGGCCCGATCATGAGGCCCAGTGGCGCGGCAACCCCAGCCACATCTACGTCAACGCCGCTCAGAACCGGGCCTTTTACCGCGGTGAGTTGCCCGATGCCTTGCCCTGGCTCGCACTGAACGATGTGCGCTACGTTGTCTGGAGCAGGCGTGACCAGCGGCGCAAGGCTGAGGCCCGCGCCCTGATCAACGGCCAGATCGGCAGCCGGTATATCTGGAAGCCTTTCTGGCAATTCGGCGCCGAAGAACTGGGGTGTTGGGTCCGTAAATGACCCTCTTATCCCGGTGCCGGTAGAGTCGTCAAGGGACAGGAATAAACAAATGCCGGACACAGGGCAGGAGGACCCGGAGTGAACCTCATCCACGTGATGGTAACGCTGGTACTGTTACTGATCAACCTGGCGGGGTTAACACTGCTGGCGAGCCGCTGGCTGCCGCCCTGGGCGCTGGCGCGCTCGGCAGGCCTCCTGGTGTTATGTCTGGCGCTGTTTTGTGTCGAACATTTCCTTGGCCTTGGCAACCTGACCTGGGTCTGGCCCCTTACCACGGCGGCATCTCTTTACCTGCTTTGGCGCCACCAGGTTGAACCAGCGGAAAATGGCTTCTGGCGAGCCGAAGGTGTTTTTGTTCTCGCTTTCCTCTACGGTTTAGTCTGGAAGTTTGCCTTTCCTGATATCACGCCCTCTTCGGAGCGGATCACGGACCTGTACTTCATCACCAACTACCTGCCGGGCCACAAGCTGCCGCCGCTGGACCAGTGGTATCCGCCGCATCACTTCAATTTCTATTACGCCTTCCAGCATTACAGCGCCGCCTTGCTGGGGCGGATCTCCGGTCTTACCGGCGGCACCAGTTACAATATCTCCTTTGCTTTGCTGATGGCGCTGCCCGTAACGCTGGCGTGGTATTTCACTTCGTCTTTCCTCAAAAGCCGGTGGCTGCGCTTCTTGCTGGTCCTGGCGCTGGTGACGGGCGGCACCGGCTTTTCACCCTTGGTGCATCTTGTCCTTCGGCAACCAGGCGGGATTGATCCGGCCTGGAGCGCTGCCGAGCGCATCATCACCAGCCAGCGTTTTATCGGCAATATGGAACTGCCCAGTGCCCACCGCCTTCCGACAGTCCTTGGCGAAAAGTTGTTCCCACCGCTGCAAGGGTCCCAAAAACCAACGCCCGATTTCGAACCCCGGGAACTGCCCGAAGAAACTTTTGGTTACCAGTTTTTCCTGGGTGATTATCACCCCCCCCTGGGGGGCTACTTCCTGCTCCTGTTGGCCCTTGCCCTGATTGCTGCCCTGGAAACCGGCGGTCTCGGCCGGCGCGGGCAAGCCCTGCTGGCGTTGACTGCGCCGGCCGTGATCGTGACCAATCTCTGGGTGTTACCGCTGCACGGTTTTTTACTGGCCGGCTGGGTTTGTTACCGCTATTGGCAGCAGTCCCCCCCGGACTGGATGGCACTGCTGGGCGGCGGACTGCTGGGCTTGGCCTTGATCTATCCCTTCCTCACCGACTTTGCCGCCCAAGCCATCACGACGCCCATCAAGCTGGTGCGCTGGGATGACCACACGCCCTTCACCCGCTTTCTCGGCCTGCACTGGCCCCTGCTCCTGCTCGTGGTCCTGAGTCTGTTTCAGCCGTCTACACGTCGGCTCTCGCTGGCCCTGGCGCTCACCTTTGGCGCCTTGCTGCTGATTTCCGAGTTCATCTATGTGGATGACCCCTCAGGCGGCAAGTATGAGCGCACCAACAGCACCATGAAGTGGTGGGGATGGATCTGGGCGGGCGGCCTCGTCAGCCTGGGCACTTTGTCGCTGGCCGGCAAAAACCGCTTTATCCGCTGGGGCGCCATATTGACGCTGGGTTTGGTGAGCTTGCAGACCTATGACCTGGCCCGTTATTACGTTCTGACGGGCAAGCAGAATCTGGGCTATCTCAGCGGGCACCGCTGGTATACGCAGGATCGCCAGAACCACGACCTTTTCCATTACCTGCAGACGGCGCCTTCCGGCATCCTGCTGGAAAACCAGTACGGCAATGCCTACACCAACACAGGCATCCATGCGCTCTTTACCGGCAAGACCGCCTTGCTCGGCTGGACCGCCCACCTCCTGACCTGGCATGGCGCCGTGCCGGACGTCTGGGTGCTGATGGAACAGATCAAGTCTTTTTACGCCGGCACACTGCCGAACAGCCTCGACTGGCTGCTGGCCAACAAGGTGCGCTACGTGGTCTGGAGCCGCGCCGATAACGGCAAGCATCTCCAGGCCTACCCGACGATCAGCCAGCAGATCGGCAGCCAATATGTCTGGCAAGGATTCAGTGATGCCGGCGCTGCGCCTGTGGGGGTCTGGGTGCGCAAACCATGACGACTTCGGAAAATGAGGACCATAAGATGGCGGAAATAGTAAAAGAGATGCTTTCGGTAGTCGTGCCGGCCTACAATGAAGAGGCCGTGCTGCCGGAGTTCCACCGGCGCCTCGCCAGGCTGTTTGATCTTTTGCCCGCTTACGATTGCGAAGTGGTCTACGTCAACGATGGCAGCAGCGACGGCACCCAGCTCATCGTGGAGCGCCTCGCAGCTGCCGATGAACGGGTTTCCAGCGTCAATCTATCACGCAACTTCGGCAAGGAAATAGCCATGACGGCCGGTCTGGACCACGCCCGCGGGGATGCCATCGTGGTGATCGATGCCGATTTACAGGACCCTCCCGAACTGATTCCCGAGCTGCTAAAGGAGTGGAAAAGCGGTTACGACGTGGTCTATGCCACACGCACGGTCCGCGAGGGCGAAACCTGGTTCAAGAAAGCCACGGCCGCCTGGTTTTACCGTCTGATCCAGCAGGTAAGCCGCGTAAAGATACCGGCCGACACGGGTGATTTCCGGTTGATGAGCCGCCGTGCGGTTAACGCCCTGCTGGCACTCCGGGAGCAGCACCGTTTCATGAAAGGCCTGTTTGCCTGGGTCGGTTTTCCCAGCAAGGCCGTCGCCTACCAGCGCGACCCGCGCTTTGCCGGCGAGACCAAGTTCAATTACTGGAAACTCTGGAATTTTGCCCTGGAGGGCATCACCTCTTTTACCATTGCCCCGCTCAAAGTAGCGACCTACGTTGGCTTGGGAACATCGCTCTTCGCCTTCTCCTATGGGGCCTGGATCATTTTCAAGACCCTGGTCTATGGCGACATCGTGCGCGGTTACCCGACCATTATGGTCACCATCCTGTTTCTGGGCGGTGTGCAGCTCTTCTTCATCGGCGTGATCGGGGAATACGTCGGCCGCATCTTCAACGAAACCAAGGCCCGCCCCCTGTATTTCGTCCAGGGCTACCAGCCCTCCCGGGCCGCCCGGGAGAGAACTGCCCGCGAGCGGTTTAACTTGCAGGCCTAAACTCGATCCAGGATCTTTCGGCGGCACAATCAACAATTAAGAGCATCAATTCTCGTCTTGCGCGGCATATGTCTTTCTTATCAAAAGGACGTGCAGAACAATAAACTTATAATATGAAGAACGTCCCCGTCCTTCAAAGGTCTTATAAAAAAAGAGGGACTCCTTACGGAGCCCCTCTTGTCTTTAAGGTTGTTTGTTAAATTGTTAACTCTTCCCAAAGAGTGCCCTGTCTTGCGGCCGGGCACTCCACCCTACCGTACTGCTAACCTACCAGCTCTTCTGGCCGTGGCAGGAGTTCGTGCAGGTTCTAGTTGCAGCGTTCCAGCCCGGGGGATTCCCGGTGGCGATGTTTTTCACACCGTTCATATGCGTCGAAGGTAGAGCGCTCAGCACGGCATACTGGGAGTAGCCCGTGCCGTGGCAGGTGACGCATGTATTCACACGCGACGGGAAGTGGAACGCGTGCTTGCCTGTTGCCGGTGCCGGTGATGTTGTTCCTCCGCCGTCGTGACAGGAGACGCACTTAGTAGGCGCAGGTGTCGGTGTCGGGATGGGTGTCGGAACAGGCGTCGGTACGGGTGTAGGTACAGGCGTCGGTACCGGGGTCGGGACAGGTGTAGGTACAGGCGTCGGCACAGGTGTCGGCACAGGCGTAGGAACCGGCGTCGGGACCGGTGTAGGCACAGGTGTCGGGACGGGTGTGGGGACAGGTGTCGGTACCGGTGTCGGAACAGGCGTAGGTACGGGCGTCGGGACCGGTGTCGGAACAGGCGTAGGAACCGGTGTCGGCTGAGGAGTAGGTACAGGCGTCGGGACCGGTGTGGGTGTCGGTGCCGGAGGAGGATTGGGCAGACTATCGTCATCCTCGAAATTCCCGTTCATGATGTCCGAGACTTTGCCGGTGTAAATAACGGCATTGGTCGTCTTGTTGGTAATGGTAAGGATCCCCCGGTAGATGGTAATTGTCACGTCGTCAAACAGACCATCGAGACGGCGGTGGTCGGTCTTGAAGCGAACCTTGATCGGATCATCGTCCTGCGCATCGTACCTCTTGAGGAGGGGCCTGAGTTTGGTCAAGAGCTTGTTAATGGAACCCTGAATATTATCCTTGATTTTCTTGCGTCTTTGCTCGTCATCCCCATCATAAGCCTCTTCCGGATCATCGACTTCTGCCGCATTGGCGACCGCCGCATCCGTGAGGGGGTTGATGTTGCACGTACCCGGGCCTTCGGCAAAGGAATGCAGCTTATACTCTCTTCCCTCGGCACTCCCTACGGCCTGCAGGATGAAGGGACCTTTCATATCCGAAACGTCAATGCTGTATGCGCCATCCTTGTCGGTAAAGGTGGCCTTTTCCCGAACCGGGGTCGAGGCATCCTTGAGAGCTACCCATCCCTCCAAAGGCGCCCCTACGGCGGCCACACCGCTGACCGTCGGGGCCGAAGCTCCATCTGTGCTTCCTCCGCCGCCGCAGCCGGCAGGGAGGAGACTCATGGTCAGGAAGCCGAGCGCTACGATTACGGCGCCCATTCGTTTCACAAAATACTTCATATCCCTCCTTACTTTCCCGCCCCCGGCGGGACCATTCGACAAACATTTCTTCATATACATCTCCCCTTTTTTTACTCACCCCTCCTGTGGAAGTGGCAGTTTCCGGCTACCTGATGTTCAGATAGTTCCTCATGGCAGAGCGGATGAGGTCCGCTTGCCTGGATATCTAGTTAGCAAATGATGTGCCAATTGCTCAATCTATCAATATCATTATATAATATTATAATTTGCTACCTTGCATCCCTAGGTTCCGTAGGGGTTATCCTTCAGAGCATCAGATAACGAATCAGCAGGAAGTGGTTTAACTAGATGTGATAGTTGGGGTTTTTTAATGAAGTGATTTCCCTTCAGAGGTTTTCTCTCCCGGCAGCGGACCATAGACCTGTTGGTCTGCGACACTAAACAGCCGGGTTCCCTCCAGGGGAACCCGGCTGTTTTTCGGTTATTCTTGCGAACTCGTCAATTAAGGTTAAGGTATCAAGGTAAAGTTGTTTATCGCCGGCGCCGTGGAAAGGTCACTGTTTACGGACTGGGTCTGATAACCTGTTGCCGAAGCCGCAACAGCGTACTTGCCCGCTGCCGCCGTCTGGGCGGTAAAGGCAATGGGCAGGCTGCCCAAACCGTATTGGCCAAGGAGCGGCGCGCCAATGGGCAATGTCAGCACATAGTTGCCGGACAGCAGATCAACAGCCTGCTCCAGCACGGTCACCGTGGGGCCGGTGCCGAAGGTTTGTTTTGCCGCGACAGAGGCAACTTCCGTTGAGGTCGGATTCAACGTTACGGTGCCGCTCACCGATTGCGTAGCCGATAGGGGGGGCAAGGCAAGCCGCGCGGCGGCCGTACTCACCGCCGTAATAGTGCTGGCGCTCGTGACGGGTACCCCGGCGATGACGGCCGTGGCCCGGCCGTTGGCCGTGATCACGACATCATAGCTTCCCGTTTCCAGACGCGCGAGGAAGAATTCACCCGTTTGCCCGTTCGGCACGGTCGCCCGAACTTCCTTGCCGTTTACCTGGGCCGAAACCGCAACATTGCTGCCCAGCAGGGAAGTATCGATAAAACCGCTGATGCCGTTGAGCAGCGTGGGCACGACCTGGATCACGGGCTTGAGCGCGTAGCTGCCGTTACCCCGGGGCACGATGGATTTGCCGGCATCGAAATCCAATACCAGATCGACGCGCTGGCCCGAGGCCACATCGAACTCATTGATCAGCTTGATGCCGCTTTGCACGGCGCTGGGCGTATCGAGCGGGATCTCTGCAGTTGTACCCGCCAGCACAACGGAGTTGGAGCCGGCGGTTGCATCCAAAACCAGGCGGAGCTGCGTGTAATGCCCTACGGGCAGGGAAGTCTGACCCAAGTCTTCCAGAACGCCATTCGACAGGTTCAACAGATTGATTTTACGAGCGGGATTGAGGGTAATGTCCGTCCAGCCGGCATCGTTCTCCGTGGAAGCAGCGCTTTTATGGACGCGAACCTTGCTGACGGTCACATTTACCGCGTCAAAAACGCCTGCTGGCGCATCGGTTAAGGAAACATGCAGAGTACCGGTTTGCCCAGCCGAGTCTCCGCTACCGCCGCAGCCGGCCATAAGGATGACCAGGAAAGCCTGTAACAACAGGACAGCATATTTTTTGTAAGTTTGCATGGCCTTACCTCCTCAAGCGTTATTTATATAGATACATAAGCACCAACTGTGCCATTTGAAAAATTCTCAGGCAGCTTGTGAATATTGCAAGCTATTTTGTGATCACTGGCGGTGGCGGTGGTTTGTCTTCTGTAGGCGTGAGCCTTCAAGAAGGAGGTGATAAATTGGCAGGATGTTGCTTAACAATCTGTAATAATTAATTATATTTTGATGAAGGGATTTCCCTTCATCTGTATAAACCGATAGTACTTTTTTATTCCTCTGTCTTGCGGAAATCGGCCGCATTCAGATGATGCTTATTGAGCAGACTATACAAGTCGGCGCGGTACTTGCCGGCCAGTTCCGCCGCATCGCTCACGTTGCCCTGGGTGATTTGCAGCAGACTGATCAGATAGCTTCTTTCGAAAGCATCTTTCGCTTCCTTCAAGGGTCTAATTAAGGGCTCCGCAGCGGAAGTCGTCTCGGACTGAAGGATATAATCCTCCGTGAGGTAATCCATCTGGGTCATGGCCATGGCATATTCGATCGTATTCTCCAGCTCCCGCACATTGCCCGGCCAATCGTAGAGGATAAGCTTTTTCATGGCCTCGGGAGTGACGCCCTTTACCTCCTTCTTCATCTGGGAATTGAATTTCTTCACGAAATGCTCGACCAGCGGCGGGATATCCTCCTTTCTCTCCCGCAACGGGGGCATCACGATCGGTATAACGTGGATCCTGTAGAAGAGATCTTTGCGGAAGAGACCCTGCTTCACCTCTTCCTCAAGATCCTTGTTGGTGGCCACCACCACCCGAACATCGACCTCGACGAGTTTTTCGCTGCCCACGGGGTAAAAGGTGCGTTCCTGAAGAACCCGCAGCACCTTGGCCTGAATGGTCAGGGACATGTCTCCTATCTCATCCAGAAAAAGAGTGCCGCCTTCCGCCTGTGCAAAAGACCCCTTGGTGCTTTGCGTAGCGCCGGTAAAGGCTCCCTTTTCGTGGCCGAAGAGTTTGCTCTCCAGCAGGGTCTCGGGTATGGCGGCGCAATTCAGCGCGACAAAGTTTTTCTCTTTTCTGTCGCTCGCCAGATGCAGTGCCTTGGCAATCAGTTCCTTGCCCGTGCCGCTTTCCCCCTGGATATAAACCGTCGAATCGGTCCTGGCGATCCGGGTGACGATTTCCAGGACCCGTTGCATCTTATCACTCTTGGCTATAATGTTGCCGAAATCGTACTTTTCCTCCAGGAGACCTTTCAACCGCCGGATTTCCGACTTCAGGCGCCGATTCTCCATGGCCTTCTCGATTTGCAGGAGGAGGTCCTGGGCATTGAAGGGTTTTGTGATATAGCTGTAAGCCCCCTGTTTCATGGCTTCGACGGCGCTTTCGATCGAGCCGTGGCCCGTAAGGATGAGCGCAGGCATATCGGGAAGGAAGAGGTGCAGTTCCTTCATCAGCTCAATCCCATTGCTCTGTTCCAGCTGCAGATCGATGATTGCCAGGTCCAGGGCGGCCTGTCCTTTGGCTGCTTCCCGGGCAACACCCTCATTCACCGCCGCGACCACTTCATAACCTGCCGATTCTATCCGAACTTTCAGCACTTCTACGAGGTTGCGGTCGTCATCAACTATCAGTATCCTGCCGGATGGCATGAAATCCTCCTATTTCGTCTTCTCTCTTTTTCTTTGCTCGATCTCGAGGTCCACTTTTTTTGACTCCTCGATGATATTGTTTAATCTTTCAATGGTCCGGTTCTGTTTATCGTTTTCCTGCAACAGACCAGCGATGGCTTTCACCTGTTCCACCAGAGGGCTCTGGGGATATTCTTTCAACAGCCTGCGGAAAAAGGACAGGGACTTGCCATAATCCTTCACCGGATTTGCCGGGTGGGCATAGATCAGGCCCAGATAAAAAAGGGATTCCTCCGCCGGCGTGCTGTGGCCGGCCAGGGACAACACCTTTTCATTTTCCTTGAGGGCATTGCGGTAGTCTCCCTGGGCCAGCAACTTCTGGCCCCGAACCAGATGGCTGTTGGCTTCCGCTGCTTTTGTCTCGCTTAAGCCCGTGGTCGTCATTTTAGTGGCGATCACCCGTGTATCCGCCTTCCTGTTAAAGGCACACCCCCCTAGACTGAGAAGGATCAGGATGGCAAGACAAAGATGAATTTGCTTCCTGCTCCCGGTTCGCTTTCCGCCCATACCTTTCCTCCATGCGCTGCAATAATATGTTTGACAAGGGCCAGCCCCAGCCCTGTCCCTTTTCTTGGATCAATACTCTCGAACTTTTCAAATACCGCCGTCAGCCTTTCCTTCGGGATGCCCGGCCCGGTATCGCTCACGGCAACCTCGATTCCGCCCGGCACCGGCTTTGCGGAAACGGCGACGCGGCCGCTATCGGGTGTGAACTTGACGGCGTTGCCCACCAGGTTACGCAACACTTCAAGAATGCGTTCCCCATCCATCCGGCAGGGAGCAAGATCCGGAGCTATCTGCTTTTCCAGGTGAATTTTCTTCGCCTCCGCATAAGGCGTGATCTCCTCCAGAGCCCGTTCCAAAAGAGGCGCCATGCTTCCCACTTCGAAGTTGTACATCATCATCCCCGCTTCCATCTTGGACAGATCCAGGATGGAATTAACCAGGCCGGTCAGACGGCCGCTCTCCGAAGCGATGATGGTCAACAGCCTCCCCTGCTTTTCCGTAGGCGCGCCTCCGGCGCCCTCGAGAAGAAGGTTCGTTCCCTCTTTGATCGTGGTCAGCGGCGTCCTCAGTTCATGGGAGATCATGGAAAAAAAATCGGCTTTTATCTTGTCTACGGCCTGCAAGCGCTCGCACATCGTATTGAAGGCTTCGGCGAGTTCCCCGATTTCCGGAGGCGCGGAGACGCCCACATCGCAATTAAAAGAGCCCGTGGGGATTTCCCGCGTCTTGCTCACCAACCGGAGGAGCGGACGGGTAATGCCCCTGGTAATAAAGAAGGACAGCAAAATGGCGAAAAGCACCGTACCCACGAAGGAGGCCATCGCGACCTTGCGGGCGGCGGCGCCGGCTTCGCCCACCTTCTTTGTAATTGCATGAATGTCGGCATGGGAATAATCTTCCAGCCTCTCCAATTCTTCATGAATGACATCGGCCGCCTGTTCCTTTGCCAGCCGATACCCTTGACGGTCATAAGCCCGGTTTTCCCGGAGGTATCCTACCTCCCTGTCCACCAGGGTCAGATAATGCTGATATTGCGACTTGACTTTTTCCACAGTCTCCCTTATCGCGGGAGAAGCAGGTACGGCGCTGAATTCGCTAAGATATTTATTAAATTCATCCCGGGCCGCAAGGAATTGGCTGTAGAACGCCCCATCCTTGGTGAGCAGGTATTTTTGCTCATAGCGCTGCTGGGAAAAAATTGAATCGACTAGCCTTTTCTCCAGGTCGAGGGCGCTGATGTCCACCTCCAGGCTTTGGACGATAATGGTATTGAACTGCACCAGCTTAAAAATGGCATAGACATTTGACGCCCCGAGGAGAAGCAGGATGATTAGATAACCGGCCGTCGAGCGGGCAAAGATCCCAAATTTCATGTTTTTTCTCGATCCAAAAGTTTATAGCTCCTTAAGGCACTTTTCCGATGATTTTTTCCATCTTTTCTATGAGAACTTTTGCTGTAAAGGGCTTAACCATATAGCCGCTCACGCCGTTCTGGGCGGCGGTGTCCATACTTTCCGCGAATTTCTCCACCGTTAACATGAGAAAAGGCGTCTGACCGACAGCACTGTCTTCCCGGACTTTCCGCAACAGTTCCAACCCCGTCATACCGGGCATATTCCAGTCGGAAATGATAAAATCGATTTTTTGGGACTTCAAGACCTCAAAGGCCGATAAACCATTATGCGCCTCAATGACATTATGATAGCCCGTATGCTCCAATATGTAACGGATGATCGTTCTCATGGGTGCGTCATCATCGACGACCAAAATCTTGACATCTTTTCCCATCCTCAAAGCCTCCTCAGGTATCGGGACACATTCTTTTATATGTACCACAAATTGACAAATGGCAAAACTATAATTAATTTTAAAGTATATTCATTAGATACTGACATTTGAAAGGGAGGGAGTAAGATGTACAATAAAGTTTTGGTTCCACTCGATAGGTCTGAATTGGCGGAATGCACACTGGCTCATGTGAAAAACTTGGCGCAAAACGATTCCGTTGGCGAAGTTATCCTGCTGAACGCTGTGCCAATGGAGATTCCCTTCGATGATATTCCACGGGACGATATAGACGTCGGCAGAGGCTTCGATTTTCGGGCTTTTTGGAAGGAAAAACTCGACGAAGCGGGGAAATACCTTGCCAATGCACAAACCAAGTTGACTGAGGGAGGAATTAAAGCCGGAACCGTGGTCATTGAAGGCACCAAACCCGCACCAGCGATCACGGACTTTGCTGCCAAGAACGGCGTCGACCTCATCGTCCTGGCCACACATGGTTATACGGGCATGAAAGGAATGTTCCTGGGCAGCGTGGCCTTCCAGGTCTTGCATGAATCGCCCGTCCCGGTACTCTTGATCAGACCGGAAGTTTGCCGCCTCTAAAGATGATGGACTCGTAAAAAATCCCGAAACCGTAATTCCGGCGAAAGCCGGAATCCAGAACTAGCTGAAAACACTGGATTCCGTGTCAAGCACGGAATGACAAAAAAGGGTAATTTAGACTTTTTACGAATTCATCAAAGATTATTCCTAAAGCAATTGCTCTAACACTTAAGGGGTTAGACGAAACCGTCTAACCCCTTTTATTATGGTGCACCCGGGAGGATGCGAACCTCCGGCATCCAGATTCGCAGTCTGTGTTGATTCTTTAGTAAGTAAGAAATTATTTTCTGCGCTTTTCTGGCAAAAAATAATTTCGTAAACTTACTTATCCTGTTCATCAGGGTTAGGATTCTTTAATAATACTTTTTCATGATTACCTGTTTGAGCTTTGGCCTTTCCGCTTTGGGAACACTCGCCAGAATTCTTTCGACAAGCTGCTTAGATTCTTTACCGGATAACGGATTGATATTGAATCCTTGCTTGTTCGCCCACTTCATGAGCTCCGGTTCCTTCAAAGCGGCTGACAGCGCCTTTTCCAAAAATTGAATTTTTTCAGGTGGAACCTTGGGGGGAGCAACGATCGCTCTTCCTCCCTTAATGTAATTGGTAATAATATCTGCATAGGCTTTAGCTTCATGACTCTTGATCGGGCTTTCCAAAAAAGTGGGACATTTTGGAAACTTGGAAAGACGCTCTTCGCCTAATACTGCCACTGCCGTAATGTCCCCGCTTTCGATGTACCTGTCAAATGCTCCCATACTCATGCTTAAGGCATCAAGCTCTCTGCCGGCAATGAGAGCCAAAAGATAGGCCTTACTTCCTTGATATCCTGGGATGATTTTCATGTTCAGTCCAAAAATCTCGGCCAGTAGGGAAGAATCCACACCAGTCTCGGCAAAAGCGTCCGTTGTGCCATAACGGATGGGCGATTTTGCCTTCTGCATGTCAGCAATTGTCTTAAAGCCGGAGGCCTTGCTGGCCACCAGGATTCTGTCCATTGCTTCCACACGGCCGATATAGCAGAACTTATCCAGTTCAAAACTGACGCCCTCAAAATCAAGTAAGGTTACTATGGCCATGCCGGGCATGGGCATGATACCAATTGTCAAGCCGTCAGGTTTGGCGTTATTGTAAAGAAAACCTCCTGCCAGCGACCCACCGGCACCGCTCATGTTCTGAACAAGAATCCTGGCACCGGTATATTTTTCCAGGTAAGGAGCCAGAGATCTCGCCCATAAATCGTACCCTCCCCCGGGGGCATGAGGAACAATAAAGGTCATCCGTGCTCCTTTGTAAAAATCTTTGGTGCGATCTTGCTCAGCATAAACAGACGTTATGGCAATTGCCAAAAATACCAAAATGACAGGGATACAAATTAATTTTTTCATCATAACAAGAGCCCTCCTTTCAATTGTTTTCGCAATTGGTGTCAACCCAGGATTTTCGCGGCCAGCATGCCCGGATAGAGGGGCAGGCTTAAAATTAAGCCGAAAAGTACATAAAAAAAGATCCAGCAGCTCAAAGGAAGCACAATTGAGAGCAGCCAACTTTCCTTCATGAAACGAAGATAGAGAAAGGGGAAAAGGATAACCGTTCCCATAAAACCGATCAGCCAGAGCATGAGCGGTATGCCCACCATCCAAAGCCCCATGCCGAGATGGCGGATAGTAAATTCTTCCTCCTTTCCTTCATTTTTTGCTTCATCCGGCTTATGCTTGCTGTCAAGATTGAAGATGTTCCTGATAATAACCGTACACAGGAGCACAAAAGCAAACAGCAGGGCAATTACAGGGAAGATCATGGCCTTAACTGGATATCTGAACGAGACGATCAGTGCCCATACCACAACAATGAGAATGATAAGGGAAAAAATCAGGTCTGGTGCTTTTTTTTTCATGAAATCTACTCCGTCTTTTTTAATCGAAAAATAAACCATTTCCGGGTCAGTTTTCTTAGCGGAGAACTTAGAAAAAAAAGAATTGTTATAATTAAAAGAATTAAGGCGATGGGAGAACGGAGGAGAAAATAAGGTCCCAGTGAAGCAAAGGAGATGAGAAAATATCTCTCGGCATAATCTCCCAGAACATAGCCAATGGTAAAGGTCACTCTGGAGTAATCATACATTTTCATTAAATAGCCCAGGAAGCCGAAAACGAATGCCGTTATGACATCCCTCATGTCGCTTCTAACTCCGTAGGCACCAAGAACCACCATCAGCATGATGACGGGAACCAATATATTACCCTTAACAAAAGTCAATTGAGCCAGCGGCTTTGCAGTGACAAGGCCGACCAGGCTGGCCACACAGTTGGCAATGATAACGGTCAGAACGATCATCCAGAGTAAATCCAGATGGGCCGTGAGCATGTCCGGCCCCGGTTCGATCCCTAAAATCATCATGGCCGACAGGATCACCACCATGGCCGCACTGCCCGGAATTCCGAAAGCCAGAGTCGTGAGGAGGGCACCGCCCACTTTGGAATTGTTGCCGCTCTCCGGAGCAATGACACCCTCCTCGCACCCTGTGCCATACTCTTCCGAACGTTTCGATGTTTTCTTGGCATAGCCGTAACATAAAAACTGGGCGACTACGCCCCCTACACCGGGAACTACTCCGACTCCCGCACCAATGGCACTGCAACGAAGCACCAGCCACCAGTTCTTGAACACATCCTTGATGCCCTGACTTACATCTGTCCACTTGATCTCGCTCCTGTCTCCTTTGGCTATGGTGCCCCCCCGCACAGCCAGATCGACAACTTCCGGCAAGGCAAAAAGGCCCATAAATACCGGAACAACATTAATCCCTTCCCAAAAATAATAAAAGCCTCCGGTGAAGCGTGAAGTGCCTGATGCATATTGATACCCGATATTTGAAGCAAAGAATCCCAGTGCTCCGACAGCGAGTGCCTTTAGGGTGGAGCCTCTGCTCAGAACTGCCACAAAGGAAAGGCCGATAAGGGATATTATGAAAAGTTCAGGGGCGCCAAAAGCAAGGATGATGGGACGCGCAAAGGGAATCAGTACCGCCAGAAAAACACCGCCAAAAATCCCTCCCAGCATGGAAGCCATCTGGCCATTGGCTAGCGCGCGTCCTGCCTGGCCTTTCTGGGCCATGGGGTATCCATCAAGCAAGGTCGCCACGCTGGTTTCTTCACCTGGGATACCGAAGAGTACCGAGGTAATCAAGCCACCCTGGTATACTACCGCATGAAGAGCAATCAAAAAAACAAGGGCAATTGTCGGGTCTAGGCCATAAACAATGGGTAATAAAATAGCTAAAGTAGCTGTGCCTCCCAGACCAGGTAAAATGCCCACCATCAGCCCAATTATAACTCCAAAAAAAATCCAGAAGAGCATGGTGGGCGTAAGGATTGACAGGAGGCCATGACCTATTGCTTCGAGCATCTAATCCTCTCCTTTTATAAAAAACGCGTTTTTTCTGATTTTTTACCACTCCGAATCATGCACTTCAGTTAGGTGAATAGGTGACAGCTCTGCAGAGTTCAGCCTCAGGTTAATCGTATACGGCTGTAATAGTGAACAATTGATGTGGAAGCGCACGGACATTTTCTCTTAAGTCCAAAAGACGATAATAGGGATAAACTCCATTAATCTTTACAACTTAATCGAAAAATACTCTAAAGAATAGAAACGCCGTCTGTAGGGATAATAATTTAAGGATTACGCAATGCGTTTTTTTCTATGCATACAATGGCCCTGTTGTCAAGCCTTTTTGATCAAGCTACCAGGGTGATTTCACCAGATTCGCAGGTAGAGGTTATACCCTCAGCTTTCTTTTGCGGTATCTGTCATTGCCTTTAAATAAAGGCAGTCCCGGCTCCTAGGCCGATTTAATTTTGCGGTATTGCGCCTTGTTTTGTCTTGTCTGCTATAGAATAAATATACAGACACTTGAAAATCTATCTTCTCAGCAGCCATTCCCAAAGCGGCATGACGGTAATCCTGCCTGCCGCCGTGTCTACTATCTCCCTGGTTTCCGCCGTCACGATAAGCGACTCGCCAAGGGAAAGTCTTTTCATGGCCTCGGTCAGGCTTTTGACTTCCCGTTCCCGCGTCGCCGGCGATTCCATCTCATAACAAACGTTCAGGAGGAACTCTTTGCCGCCTTTCGTATAGTAAAAATCAACCTCCTGCCGGTCCTTAAGATAGCTTATCCTCTCCGCATTTCTTCTCAAGTCGAGAAAGACGATATTTTCAAAAACTCTGCCTGTATCCAGGGCAAAGGGATAGTCCATCGCCGTCTTGAACCCGACATCGACACTGTAAATTTTTCTCGGATTGCGCCACTGTTCCCGCATCGATTGCGCGTGTACGGGCACCGTAAACAGGGCAAAGGCGTCCTCCAGATGGGAGATATATTCGTAAACGGTGTTCCGTGAAATGTTAAGCCCCTCAGACTTGAAATCATGGTAGAGTTTATTCAGGCTGACCAACGTCGAGATATTGGTAAAGCAAAACTTGACCAGGCGCTTGAGGAGAAAGGTGTTGGAAACGCCGAACCTTTCGATGATGTCCCGGTACACGATAAGATCAATATACTCCTGCAAAGTCTTCGTGAATACGGCCTGATCGTAATGTATCAGTTCGGGGAAGCCTCCTCTGGTCAGATAATCAGAAAAGGCGTTTCTGATCACGGCCTGGGCCTTTGAGGAGCGGCTGTCCGCCTCGATCTCCTTGAATCTCAGAAATTCTCGAAACGAAAGGGGAAACACCTCGTAGCTTAATGTTCTTCCCCGCAGGGCTGTGGCAATCTCCCTGCTCAGCAATTTTGCCGATGACCCGGTCAGAAAGATGGCGCAGTTTTCTGTATCATATAGTCTCCTTATGAACTTTTCCCAATTCTGAACATTCTGTATCTCGTCGAAGAAGAAATAGACCTTTTCATTCTTCTTGTCGGGGTACAGCTCATAATAGGCATCCAACAGCGTATCAAGGTCCTTCAGGTCAAGGGGGAAAAGCCTGTCGTCCTCGAAATTGATATAAACGATATTTTTCGGACCTGCGGTCATCCGGAGTTTGGCGATCAGTGAATAGAGGAGATGGGTCTTTCCGCTTCGGCGCACCCCAACCAGAGAAATGATCTTGCCGGTATCGAAAGGAATTTCAATGTCCCTGTCCATGACGCGGGAGAGGTCCCTCTCCTGCGAATCGGCGATGAGTCTCTTGAAAATATCCTTCTGCATCTATCCCTCCATAGAGGTTAATTGTATATGATTTATTAACCTTAGTAAAGGGTAAATTAATCGACAGTTCATGCGTCGGTACGATCGGGCCGGGCAGCGATTTCAGGATTGAGGCGGACCAGCGCCTCCCGCAGCCACGGCTCCACCAGCACATCGCCGGACTGGCGCGGGATCTTCTTTTCCACCGTCAGGTTGTCCGGCAGATGGCCGGGGCTGACGATCTCGATCCGGTTGTCGAAAATGAAGAGGGGGATCGGGGCGCTGACCAGGTAGTCCCGATGGTTCTTGGCAGGGCTGAATCCATGAACTGCTTCCTGAAAGAATTACTTTGACCGATCCGCTGAGGTAATAGATTTCAGATGAAAATCGTGGTATAAGTGCCACACAGAGGGTAGTATTAAATGAGTAGTCCTCGGGACTGCGAACGGCGCGAGTTTCGTTTTTCCGTCTCTCGTCGGCTCAGACCTTCAAGGCCGCATTTGGTCGGGGTCGCTGCAGCAAATCGCTGACAGAGCTATTAACCTCGAAGGCCAGAATGTCACCAGATCCGGATCGCTAATCTCCTTGCAGCTGGCAGGCGGTACATCGGCAACTGGCGAAGGTAGTCAATACGTTCTCTTTGACGATGGCAGTTATTACAAAGTGGGGGAAATGCATGTCTAATAATAAAGATGAATATATTGAGCAGCACATTAAACAACGGGGAATAAGCAGAATCCCAAAAACGGAAGCTGAAAAAAAACATACTGAATCAATGGATGCAGATAGATACAAAAAAGCCTTAGATAAATGTAATCAAAGAATCAATTCAAATCCGAGAGATGAACAGGCCTATCTGGAAAGGGGCGATGTTTATATCTATCTCAGTAACCCTAAAGAGGCTCTTAGAAATTACAAACGAGCAATCGAGCTTAATCAACGGTTTATTAAGGCTTATTATGGAATGGCCACTGCCTATGCTTTGTTAGGATCAAATAATAATGCAATAGCCGCGATTGCAAAAGCACTAGAATTGATGGACTCGTAAAAAGTCCATTTACGTTAACTAGCGAAAATAATTAATAAATAGTTCATTTTCCCCTTGACTATGTTTTCATAAAATGGTATGAACCATGATAAATATCAGCGACATACAGGATAATGCCATGATTC
>ORJL011162384.1_pt1 | contig 46200 bp, 35 predicted proteins | sample 1779941 | NCBI WGS metagenome assembly ORJL01 (sample SAMEA104232317, study PRJEB22302) | groundwater metagenome | biome: forest; feature: aquifer; material: groundwater | place: USA | collected 2011-08-07 | depth 5.8 m | reverse complement strand
CCGCGCCTCGCCTCCCGACTCAGCGCGGTGAGCGACGAAATCCTCGCCGGCGCGATCTCGCGCGGCGACGGCGCCGCGCCGCCGACGGTCGATCCCCACGCCGCGGTCCTGGATTGGCTCGTCGGCCAGGGCCTCATGAGCGATCAGGAGCGGCGCGGCCACCAGGCCGTCGGCCAGTCGGTCCACGATCTCGCCCCACTCCTCCTGCACCTGTCGTTCTCGTCGCGGGACCGCTGGGTCGCGATGCTCAAGGGGGAGCCCTCGATGGCGAGCACGCCCTCCCCGGCCGCCGCCCTCGACACCATCGCCGAGGCGGGAGCGGCAGCAGGCCGGGCGTGGGTGCCGCTCGGGGTCCAGACCGCGGCGACCGGCGAGCTCAAGCCGATCGACCAGAACCGCTATCAAGTGCAGCAGGAACTCGGCCGTGGCGGCATGGGCGTGGTCTACAAGGCCTGGGACAACGACCTCAAGCGCACCGTCGCGATCAAGTCCATGATCGGCGACCGCGCGCCCGGCTCCCTCGGTCTGTCCCGCTTCCACCGCGAAGCGCTCGCCTGCGCGCGCCTGCGTCACCCGCACATCGTGCAGTTGCACGACGTCGGGACCTGGCGCGGCGCCCCCTGCCTGGTGATGGACTACATCGAGGGCCCCACCCTGAGCGCCTGGGTCCGCTCCCTGTCCGACTTCAATCGCACCATCCTCGACCGCGGCCTCGGGATCGTCCTCCAGGTGGTCGAGGCCGTCGCCTACGCCCACCGGCAGGGAGTGGTCCACCGCGACATCAAGCCCGAGAACGTCCTCATCGACCTGGAAGGCAACGCCTACCTCACCGACTACGGCCTCGCGCGGGAGATCGGATCCCAAGAGCACGTCACGCAGACCGGAGCGGTGGTGGGCACCCCGGTCTACATGTCGCCGGAGCAGGCGGGTGGCGCGACCGACGCGAGCCACACCCTGACGGACGTCTATTCGCTCGGCGCGGTGCTCTACAACGTGGCCACCGGGAAGCCGCCGTTCCAAGGCGAGAACATCGCGGCGGTGATCTACCAGGTGATCCATACCGAGCCGATCGCGCCGTGCAAGACGTTCCCCTGGATCCCGCCCGACGTCGCGACGATCATCCAGAAATGCATGGACAAGGAGCCGGCCCGCCGCTACGCGACGGCCGAGGACCTGGCCGAGGACCTCCGGCGCTACCTGAAGGGCGAGCCGATCCACGCCGTCCCGCTGGGCATGACCACCCGCGTCTTTCGCCGGGCGCGAAAGCACCCGCTGGTGACCGCTTCGCTGCTGGGCGGCACGCTCGCGCTGGCCACCGCCATCGCCTGGGCGGTGGAGGCTGGGGTGGCGGCGGAGCACGCGCGACGGGAGCAGGAACGGGCGATCGCGGAGCAGGACCGGATCGAGGGCCGGCGCGGCAAGTCCCGTGAGCGTGTCGGCCGCGCCCAGCTCACCCGCCCGGAGGAGGCCCTCCCCCTCTACGGCGAAGCCCTGGAGCTCGATCCTGCGAACGTGGAGGCGCTGCTCGGGCGCGCCGGCGCCCTGCGCGGGCTCGGCCGGTCGGACCCGGCCCTGACCGACTGCGACGCGGCGCTGCGTTTGGCCCCGGACTCCGTGCCCGCGCTCCTCCTGCGGGGCGCGATCCTGCGCGACGACCTCGGGCGGATCGACGACGCGGTGCGCGACTTCCGGCGGGTGTCCGAGCTCGACCCGACCACGGATGCGGGTCTGATCGCGCTGGCCCTCGTCCGCGCGCAGGCCGGGGCGGCCGACGAGGCCCTCGCCCTGCTCGAGCAGGCCGCGGAACGGAATCCCCGAAACGCGGAGACCTGGCTCGCCCGCGCCCGGATCCGCCGGCAGGGGAAGGACCTGGCGCGGGCCTTGCAGGAAGCGAGCCAGGCGGTCGCGCTGCGGCCGGACGCCGCGGAAGCCTACGAGGTGCGCGCCCAGGTCCGCCTGGCGTTGCGCGACCGCGCGCGCGCGCTCGAGGACGCCAACCGGATGGTGGACCTCGCGCCGCAGAATCCCGCGGGCTGGCGCCTGCGCGCGTCGATCCGCAGTGAATCCGGAGACGTCGACGCGGCGCTTGCCGACCTGGAACGGGCGGTCGCGCTGCGCCCGGACGACGTCGATCTGCGCGCCACCCGGCTCAAGCTGCACCTCGGCCGGCGCGACATTCATGCGGCGCTCGCGGACCTCGACGAGATCGTCAAGCGCAAGCCGGGCGATCGCACGGCCCGCATCGACCGGGCCAAGCTCCTGGTCCGCGCCGGGCGCTACAAGGACTCGCTCGAGGCCTGGAACGAGGTCATTCCGGAAGGCGGCGGCGAAGGCGACTGGCACGTGTGGCGCGGGGTGGTCTGGCTGCTCCTGCGCAATAGCGCCAACTGCCTGCGCGACATGAACGTCGCCGCAGTCAACAAACCGATCCACGAGCTCTCCCTCTACCTGGAGATCGCGCAATCCGTGCGGGAGCAGGGGCGCGACGAGGTCGCCGGGACCATCCTGGGCATGGTCAAGGTGATCTTCCGGGACGATCACGCGGCGTCGATCGAACTGGGGAAGCTCTTCGCCGAAAAGGGGGAATGGGCCAAAGCGGCGGAGGAATACGGCCGGGCCCTGAGCATCCGCGAACGGCTCGGCGCCGCTCCGGCGCGCAAGGCCGAGGCGCTCGCCTTGCGGGCCGAGGCGCTGCTGCGCTCCGGCCAGGCCGCGGCAGCGCTCGCCGACGCCGAGCGGTCGCTCGCGCTGGCCTCGGGCGACCGGCACGCGCGGGTGATCCGCGCCTTTGCGTGGGTGAAGACCGGCCGGGCGACGGATGCGCTGCGCGAGCTCGACGCCGCGCTGCTCGCCGACCCCGAAGACGCATTCGCCCTGGCCATCCGGGCCGAGGGCTTTCGCCTGCTCGGCGACCTCCGGCCCGCAGCGCGGGCGGTGGCGGAGGCGCTCGCGCGCGATCCCGGCCTGGTACCGGCGTACCTCTGCCGCGCCGAGCTGCGCGCCGCCGCCGGCGATCCGTCCGGCGCTCGCGCCGATCTCGCCTGCGCGGCGCGGATCGAGCCCGCACTCGCCGAGGGCCTGCGACCCCGGATCGACGAGCTCGCGCGCGCCGCGGGGGATCCCGACGACGCGGGCTTCGCCGCCGCCGAGGCCGAGGCCCAAGGCAAGCCCCCGGAGGCGGCGCTCGCCTCCTGGTCCCGCCGGCTGGCCGCGCGGCCCGACGACGCACGGGCCCGGTTGCGTCGCGCCGAAGCCTGGCGCGCGGCCGGACTCCCCCTACTCGCGCGCGACGACTTTCTCGAAGCGATCGATCGCGCGGCCCCGAACATCGAGGCGCGCATGGGCCTTGCCGATCTCGAGCGCACCGCCCTGCACGACCCGGATGCGGCGCTGCGGGAGTACGATCATGTGCTGCGGCTGCGCTGGAATCGCCCCGAGCTCTACCTCGCACGCGCGCGCGCTTTGCTCGATCTCCGGGCGCCGTCGCGCGCCATCGCGGAACTCGGCGCGCTGCTCATCCTCGACCGGAAGTGCGGGCCGGCCTACGCGCTGCGCGGCGCCCTCTACCGCGAGTCGGGCCTGCACTCGCTGGCGGTCCAGGACCTCAACCGGGCCCTGGCGCTGGCGGAAAGGGCCCCCGATCCTGCGCTCGACCCGGTGGCACTCCGCCTCGAACGCGCGCGCGCCCGCTCCGCCCTGGGCGAGCACGACGCGGTGCGCAAGGATCTCGACGAGGTGCTCGCTGCGAGGCCTGGGGACGGCGAGGCGCTCGTCCTGCGGGCCGAGACCCTGCTCGCCCTCGGCGATCGTGAGGCCGCCGCCGCGGACGCCCGGCGCGCCTCCGCGGCTTCGTCCTCCGACGTGCAACGCCGGGCGGCGCTCGTGCTCGGCCGCGCCCTGCTTGACCAGGGAGACCTGGGCGCCGCCGTCGAGAGCCTTCTGATTGCGGCGTCCCGGGGCGCGGACCTGCTGGCCCTGCTCGGCGAGATGGAAGCCAAGGCCCTCGCCGCGGCCGATCCCGCGCCCTGGCTGCGCGTGCTCGACGCCGTGCTCGGTACCCGGCCGGACGCACCGGTGGTGCGCGCCGCGCGGCTGCGCGCGCTCCTGCGCGCAAGCCGGATCGCCGATGCGCTGCCCGAATGCGCGCAACTCGTCGGCCCCGATCCCGCGGCTCCCGTCGAGCCCTGGGGGCGTCTGCGCGGCATTCTGTCGCAGCCCGGGGTCGACGCCGCCGCGATCGCCGGCGCCTGCCTGGAAGCGGCGCGCGGGGGCGAAGACCCGAACGCCGCCGCCTGGTTCGACCTCGCGGTCGCCGCTTCGGGGCTGGGCGCCGAGACGCTCGAGGCCCGCGCCGCGTGGCTCCGAGGGCGCAAGCGCTGGGCCGAGGCCGCGCGCGACCACGAGCAGCTCTTGGCACGATACCCCGAGGATGTGGAGACCCACTTGGAATATGTGCGGTTACTCGCCCAGGAGATCCGGGATGCCCGGCGCACGCGCGAGGCGGCCGACCGGATCGCGGCGCGCTGCGGCGGCGACGCCAAGTCCCTGCTCGCCCTGGGCAAGGCGTGCAGCACCGTGGGCGCACATGACCGCGCGATCGAGCTGTACACCCAGGGCGTGAAGGCCGACCCGCAGAACGCGGACAACCATCACGAACGGGGACATGCCCACCAGAAGCGCCGCGACTGGGCCGCGGCGCTGGCCGACTTCGCCCGCGTCGCGGAAATGCAGAAGGATGGTCTCGACCACGTCTACCGCGAGATGGCCGAGTGCCACCGGCACCTCAAGAACCCGGAGCAGGAGGAAAAGTGCCTGTCCCTGGCGGTTGACTCCGCGCCCGGCAACGTCGAGACCCTGCGAGACCGGGCGGTCTTCTTCTTCCAGCAGAAGAAATGGGACGAGTGCCGCGCCGATCTCCGCCGCATCCAGGGGATCGCCCGGGACGCCGACGCCCACGCCTGGTACCTGGGCGGGACGATCGACCTGAATCTGGGCCGGATCCCCGAGGCCGCCGACGAATTGCGCAAGGCGCTCCAGCACCGCGAGCACTTCCCCGAAGCGCATCACAACCTCGCGGTCGTGCTGGCGCGCCAGGGGAACCTGGAGGAGGCCGTCGGCAGCGCATCGCAGGCGATCCGCACCTCCCCCGCCTGGGGCGAAGCCTACGTCCTCCGCGGGGAGCTGTTGCTCCGCCAGAATAAGCACTCTGACGCCCTCTCCGACCTGCGCAAGGCGATCCAGCTCAAGCCCGAACTCGCTGCGCGCGTCGATCCGCTGATCCGCGAGGCGGAGAAGAAGTGAGGCCTGCGGTCGACCCGCCCGCGCCGGACGGCTCGCGAATCGGTGACGTGGCCGCGGGCATGGAGGCAATGACGATGCCGGCACCGACGGGCAAGACCATCTCCCTCGCCATTTCCCCCGACGGCAGGACTCTCGCGATCGGAACGCAGGAGACGGGCGTGCGGTTCTGGAGCCTGGCCGAGCAGAACGGGGCGACGATCGCCTCCTCGAGCCTCGACATGACCGTGCGCCTGGGGGCTGCGGGCGGAAAACAGGCCGTCTCAGCCCCGCGGTCACGGACGGGCCGGAATCACGGCCTTCTTCACGGCACCGTCCGTGGCGCGCGCTAGAAAGAGCAAGCTCCAGCAGGTTTCCAGGACGTCCATCCCCTCCGGCTCGCCGAAGTACCAGGAGCCGACCTTGTGCGAGTCGGCGCCGTCGAGGGTGGCGACGCCCGCGAGCGCGAGCGTGCGCGAGAGCCCAAAGGAGAAGGACGGGATCGGGCCCGGTCCGCAGGCGCCTTCATGCCTCACCTCACCTGCGCGCGCATCGCGTCCGGCAGGGTGACCCGCCCGGCCGCGACCTTTTCCAGCGCGTCCTGCAGCAACGTGCGCATCCCCTCCTGGACCGCCCGCTCGCGGTATTCTTCGCCGGTGCGCCAGCGCCCGAGGCCGTCGCGGAAAAGCCCGCGCGGATCGAGCACCTCGTGCAGCCCGACCCGCCCGAGGACGCCGGTCCGGCCGCACCGGGCGCAGGCTCCGCGCCGCCCGATCCGCCCGACCGGCGCGCCCAGGGCCCCGACCAGCATCTCGCGCTCCGCGTCGGTGGGAGCCTCCTCGAGCCGGCATTCGCAGAGACGCGGAACCAGGCGATGCGCCACCACCCCGACCAGCGCGTGGGCGACGAAATACGGCTCCACGCCCATGTCGCGAAGCCTGACGATACCCTCCACCGAATCGGGCACGTGCAGCGTGGAGAAGACCAGCATGCCGTTCAGCGCCGAGCGGAACACGAGGTCGGCGGTCTCGTAGTCTTCGATCCGGCCGACCATCACCGCGTCGGGCCCCTGACGATGGAAATGGCGCAAGAGGCGCGCGAAGGTCACGCCCGCCGCCGCATTCACCTCGGACTGTTGCACTCCGGGAATTCGGCATTCGACCGGGTCTTCGGCGGTCAGCAGCACGCGTTCCGGCGCCACCAGCTCGCGCAATGCGGCGTAGATCGCGGTGGTGCGGCCGCTCTGCCCCGGCCCGACGTGGAGCAGCACCCCGGCCGGCCGGGCGAGAATCGTCCGGTAGCGCGCGAGGTTCGCGGGGGAATAGTCGAGCTCGTCCAGGCGGGTCGGCCCGCGATCGTCGCGCAGGAACGTCAGGCACAGCCGCTCGCCGTGGATCCCGGGCACGGTCGACACCCGGACCGTCACCGAGCGACCGGGAGAGAGGCGGGTCAGCCGGAGGACGCCGTCCTGCGGCACCCGGCGCTCGGCGATGTCCATCTCCGCCATGACCTTCAGCCGGCCCGTGATCGACGGAGCCACCGTGCGCGGGACGGTGCGCAGCTCCCGGCAGGCGCCGTCGACGCGGACCCGCACGCGCATCTCCCGCTCGCCGGGTTCGAGGTGCAGCTCCTGCGCCCCGATCTCGAAGGCCTGGTGGATCCAGTCGTCGAGCAGACGGATCGCGGGCTCCGGGTCGACCTCGGATGGATCCGCGGCGGTCGATGCGTCGGGACTGTCCGGCGCGGCCATTTCGCTGGATCCATGCAGGAGCGGTTCACCAAGGATGAGGGCATACGCGGCTTCGACGTCCGACGCGGCCGCGACGAAGACCTCGCGAGAGGCGGCCCCGAGGAGGGATCCGGCTTCGTTCAAGGCGCGTTGGTCGAACGGGTTCCCCGCCGCGAGCGCCGGGACGCCGCCGCCGTTGGGCGGCTCGAGCGGCAGGACTCCGCGGCGCCGTCCCTGTTCTTCGCCGAGGGTCCGTCCGGATTCGGCGGCGGGCTCGGGCCCGCGCAAGGGGTCCCACTCGGGCCTGCCGGACAGTCGGGCGAGCAGGCGGACCAGCTCCCGCTCCGGCACCGGGACCCCGCCGTCGATTCCGGAGAAGAAAACGGGGGCCGCCAGCGAGGCGAGCTCCCGAAGGGCGTCCTCTTCCACCGTCAGGTCGCCGCCGCCGTCCAGGTTGACGGCGAGCAGACCGACCCGCAGGTCCCCGGCCGCGGGCCCGGGCGCGTACACCAGGTTACGGATGGCGCGGCGCAGGGTGAGGTCCGGCCAACGACGGGCGTCGGGCACGACGAGCGAGCGCGCCTCCTCGACCGCGGCGGCCACGCTCGGCACGTCGAGCACGCCGGCGAGATCCGGGCCCATCTTGTCGAAGGCCGCGCAGACCGAGCAGACCTGGCTGCGGCCGAACGCGGATTCGCGGCCGAGGGGGCCCTGGAACAGGAAGGCGGCTTCGCTCTGCAGTTCCTCGCGCGCCTTGAGCAGGACCAGGCGGATCAGGCCGCGCACCGCGTCGGCCCCGGGCTTTCCCGACGCCCATTCCCGCACCACCTCGGCGGCGTCCGGAGCCACGTCGTCGATGCGCTGGACGAAATGGGAGTGGACGATGCGGTCCATGGTCTTTCCCTGGCGCTACGGACGCGGAGAGTATATCATCTCTCGCTGCCGTTTCGTTCCGGAGACTCATGCCCTTGCGTCAAGTCAAACCCCAGGCGGCGGAATACTTCGAAGACCTCCCGCTCGACCGCCGGTCGCTGCGGACCCTCGAGCGGATCGGGTACGAGCGACCGACCCCGATCCAGGCCGCATTCATCCCGATCGCGTCCAGCGGGCGCGACTGCATCGGCCAGGCCCAGACCGGGACCGGCAAGACCGCGGCCTTCCTGCTCCCGATCATCGAGCGCCTCCACCCGGAGATCCTCGACCCGGCGGCGCTCGTCCTGGCACCCACGCGCGAGCTCGCGGTCCAGATCCACGACGAGGCGGAGCGGCTCTCGCAGGGCCGCGGCCTGGCCCACGTCACTTTGGTCGGCGGCCATCCCCTGCGCCCCCAGATCAAGGAATTGCACTACGGCTGCCACATCGCGATCGGTACCCCGGGCCGGGTCATGCACTTCCTGCGCACCGGCGACCTCCGCGTCCACGAGATCCGCCACGTCGTTCTCGACGAGGCCGACCGGATGCTCGACATCGGCTTTCGCCCGGACATCGAGAAGATCCTCCGCCAACTGCCGAAGGACCGCCAGACCATGCTCCTCTCCGCCACGATGGAGCCGCCGGTGCGCCGCCTGGCCGCCCGCTACATGGTGGACCCGGTCATGGTGGAGATCCCCAAGGAGCAGTTGACGGTCGGCACGATCCGCCAGTCCCACTTCGTGGTCGACCGGTACCGCAAGTTCGACCTGCTGCTCCGCCTGATCGACCGCGACTGGCCGGAGCGCTGCCTGATCTTCTGCCGGCGCAAGCGCGACGCCGACGACGTCGCCGGGGACCTCGGCCGCCACCACGTCGACGTCCAGGCGATGCACGGCGACCTCGACCAGCGGCGCCGGAACACGACCTTGGACGAGTTCCGTTCCGGGCGGATCCGCTTCCTGATCTCCACGGATCTGGTCGGACGCGGCATCGATGTCGACGACATCACCCACGTGATCAACTACGACATCCCGGACGACCCCGAGAACTACGTCCACCGCATCGGGCGCACCGCACGCATGGGGAAGGACGGCATCGCCTACACCTTCGTCCAGCCCGAACAGGCGAACGAGCTCACCGCGATCGAGATCCTGATCAACAAGCTGATCGAGCCGGACAAGATCACGGGATTCGACGCGGTCGGACCCGGCGGCGCGGAGCGACGCACTCAACGGCCCCGGTCCGCGGCCGGAGGCCCCCGGCGCCCGAAGCGGCGGTGAGGGACGGTCGCAGCGTCCCTGCGCACCCTGACTCGGGGGCCGCGACCGTGAGGGACGATCGGATCTTCCCGGCACACCCTGACCCGGGGGCCGCGGGCGTGAGGGACTGGCTGCGGTGTTGCGGAAACTCGGTGGCCGCGGCCGTTCGAACGGCTCGGGTGCGACCGGCCGACGGATCGCCGCCGCAATCCCTTGCCTGACCCGCGGCGTGCGCCTTACGATCCGCGCATGATCGAGTTCCGCGACGTGCGCAAGACCTACCGCCAGGGCAAGCGCGAGGTCCATGCGCTCAACGGCGTGTCGTTGAAGATCGAGCGGGGCGAGTTCCTGGCCGTCATGGGCCCTTCGGGCTCGGGCAAGAGCACGCTCCTCCACCTCGCCGGGGCGCTCGACCTGCCGAGCTCGGGCGAGCTCCTGATCGACGGCGCGTCCACCGCCTCGATGCCCGACTCGGCGCGCACCCTGTTCCGCCGGCGCCGCGTGGGGTTCGTCTTCCAGTTCTTCAACCTGATGCCCACCTTCACGGTCGCCGAGAACGTCGCCCTGCCCCTGCTCCTCGACGGCGCGCGCCCGCCCCAGCTAACTCCCAAGGTCGACGCCCTGCTCGAGCGGGTCGGCCTCGCGGGCCGGCGCGACCATCACCCGGACGAGCTCTCCGGAGGCGAGATGCAGCGGGTCGCACTCGCGCGCGCCCTGATCACGAACCCGGAACTGCTCCTGGGCGACGAGCCGACGGGGAACCTCGACTCCGCCACCGGGATCGGGATCATGGACCTCCTGCGCGACGTCGCCTCCGGCAACCACACCACCGTGGTCCTGGTCACCCACGATCCCCGTGTGGCCGACTATGCACGCCGCCGCGTCCACATGCGCGACGGCATGCTGGTGGACGCATGAGCGGTGCGGCCGGGACACGACGACGGAGGGAGACCGTCGCTGCCGCGAGGGAAATTCCGACGGGTGATGCGGGACCGTCGACCGTGGACCGTGGACCGTGCCCCGTGGCCCGTGACCGTGGCCGTCGTCCGGCGGGCGGAGGAAAGCAGGCCACGCCGCCATGATCGCCCTATTCCGGGCCTTTTCCCTCCGCTACCTGGTCCGCCGGAAGCGCCGGTTCCTGCTTTCCGGCGCCTCGGTGGTGCTCGCGGTCGCGCTGTTCGTGTCGATGCGCGTGACCGAGACCAGCATTCTCGCGTCGTTCGCCGCGAGCGTGGAGGCCCTGTCGGGAAAGGCCGAAGCCGTGGTCACGCGCGGCGTGGGCGTGGACGCCGCCGCGCTCGCCGTGATCGAGCGTGTCCCGGGCGTACGGGCCGCGCCGGTGATCCAGGAGATCGCGCTCGCCCCGGAGGGCGACGTGCAGCTCATGGTGCTGGGGATCGACTTCGTGCGCGACGCGAAGCTGCGCGCCTACCGGCTCGACGCCTCGGGTGAAGTCGATTTCGCGGCGCTGCTGCTGCGCCCGGACGCGATTCTGCTACCGCGCGCGCTGGCGCGGGAGCGCGGGCTGGCGATCGGCGGCCGGCTGGTCCTGCAGACCCGGCTCGGCCAGCAACCGTTCACGGTGGCGGGGATCTTCGCCGACGAGGGGCCGGCGCGCGCGCTCGGCGGACGCATGATCGTCATGGGCGTCGCGACCGCCCAGCGCTGCTTCGGCCGGAAGTCCCGCTACGACCGCATCGAGGTCGCCTTCGAGGGAGCGACCCCCGACGCGCTGCGGGCCGCGCTCGGCCCGGACTACACGGTCGCGCCCGTCCCGCGCACCAACCCGGTGCTCGACTACCAGCTCACCCAGCTCCGCCTCGTGCTGTTCGGGGTGTCGGTGCTCGCGATGCTGATCGGGGCCTTCATCATCTTCAACTCGCTGTCGCTTTCGGTGGTCGAGCGCACCAAGGAGATCGGGATCCTGCGCGCGCTCGGGGCCCGGCGCCGCGAGATCGTCGGCGCGATCGCCCTCGAAGCCGCCCTGGTCGGCACCGCGGCCTCCGTCCTCGGGGTCCTGGTCGGGATCGCCATGTCGCGCACGGTGCTCGCCCATGTCGCGGGCTTCGTCAACCTGTTCGTCCGAGTGGTCGAGCCCGGGATCGTGTCCGTGCCGCGCGATGTCTGGATTCTCGCCGTGGGGGTCGGACTCTCCGTGGCCCTCGCGGGCGGGATCGTTCCGGCACTGGCCGCCGCCCGCGTCCCCCCGATGGTCGCGATCCGCAGCGCCGCCTACGAGCGGGGATTGGCACGAAGCTACCGCGCGCCATTCGTCTTCGGGCTCCTGTTCTTCGCCGGCTCGATGGGCACCGGGGCGCTCCCGGGAGTGGGCCGCGAGGGAATCATGCTTGCGCTGGTCTGCGGCGTCGGCGGGATCGCGCTGGCCCTGCCCCAGCTCATCCTCGCCTTCAGCGGGCTGGTGCGCCTGCTCGCGCGTCGGTACCTCGGCGTCGAGGGGACGCTCGCCGTCGAGTCGATCGTGCAGCACCCGGTACGGACCTCGCTGACCGTGATGGCCTTCGCGGGGAGCCTTTCGGTCATCGTCTCGGTCTGGGGCGCGCTCGCCTCTTTCGAGGGCGCGGTTTCGTCGTGGCTCACGTCCATCATGCCCTGGGACCTGACGATCCAGATGCGCGACCTGTCCGCCGGCGTCTACAGCACCTCCACGTTTCCCGGCTCGCTCCTCGGCGAGATGGAGGGCGACCCGCGGGTCGAGCGGGCGTACGGGGTGCGGGTCGCTTTCGCGCCGTTCCGCACGGAGACGGTGATGGTCCTCGCGATCGACATGGCGGCGTTCATGGAGCTGCGCCGGGAAAGCGGCCGGCTGTCGGACCCCGCGATCGCCGATGTCTGGATCCGGGAACTGACCGGGGGCGCGGCGGTGATCTCCGAGAACTTCGCGGTGCTCCACGGGGTGCGCCCGGGCGAAGAGATCGAGGTCGGAGCCCCGAACGGGCGGACGCGCTTCCGGGTGGTGGATACGATGGAGGACTACTCCTGGCCGCGGGGCGTGGTCCTGGTCGACCGGAACGTGTTCCGCGAGCGCTGGGACGACGACGGCCTCACCTACCTCGACCTGCGGCTCCGGCCCGGAGTCGACCGCGAAGAGGCGCGGCGCGATTTCGCGCGCGCCCTGCAAGGACGCTACCGCGCCTACGTGTACGAAACGCGCGAGATCCTCGACGGGGCGCGCGCCGTGGTGCGCGAATGGTTCCGGTTGGCGGACGCGCAGATCCTGCTCGCGGTGGCGATCGGCGGACTGGGGGTGGTCAATACGATGCTCATCTCGCTGATCACGCGGGTGCGCCAGATCGGGATCCTGCGCGCGGTCGGGGCTTCCCCGGGCCAGATCCAGCTGTCGCTGGCATTCGAGGCCGCGTGCGTCGGCCTGTTCAGCGGGATCATGGGTTGCGCGATGGGGCTCTTCGTGGTGAAGTTTCCGCTCAACTGGCTGACACTGCAGGGGTCGGGGTACCGGCTGCCGTTCGTCCTGCCCTGGGACGGGCTCGCGGTGTCGCTGGTGGGCGGGATCGTGATCGGCACGCTGGCGAGCCTGGTACCGATGCGCTGGGTGAATCGCATCGACGTGGTCGAGGCGATCGGGTATGAATAGCGGCGCGGGGAATGCCGTTGCCCGGTGCGGCTGCCGCCGCAACCGACGGAACCACGGATTACACGGATTGTCCGGATTGCACGGATTCAACGGCTGAGGGTGTGATTCCTTGCAAGATCGTCGAAAATGCGACGAGGTTGACGGCGTGTGTTGGGGCGTGGATGGGAGGCAGAATGAGCGACACGTTGACGTTCTCGGAGTACCAGTCCCGCTCCGCCGCCACGGCGGTCTATCCGGGGATCGGCAAGAACCTGGCCTACCCCACCCTGGGTCTGGCCGGGGAGTCGGGAGAGGTCGCCGAGAAGGTGAAGAAGGTGATCCGCGACCAGGGCGGCGAGGTCACCGACGAGACCCGCAAGGCGCTCCGCAAGGAACTCGGCGACGTTCTCTGGTACGTCGCCGCACTCTGCCGCGAGCTCGAAATCGACCTGGGCGACGTGGCCCGCGAGAACCTGGAGAAGCTGCTGTCGCGCAAGGAGCGCGGGGTGTTGCACGGGAGCGGCGACGAGCGCTGAAGGACCGCCCCGATGGCCTGGACCGCGGCTGAGGGAACACCGCGGGCGCGGCCACGAGGCGCACCGAGGAGGTGAACCCGCGGAGCGTATCGGCCAGGAGGAGCAACCAACCGGATGCGCACCCGCCGGACGTCCAGGGACCGACCTGTCGGTGGAGCCGGCCGAGAAGGTCACCTACCGACGCGTCCCAACCCACCGTTTCGAGGTTGAAGGCCCACGAAGCTACTGCGACTAAGTCTTTTCCGATCGTCTGCTCTCGGGGCGCGGCCCGTTCCTCCCCGTTTCCGTTCCCGTGCCCGGAAAAGGCTCATCGGGAACGGGAACGGGAACGGGAACGGGAAGGGGTACGGGTACGGGTACGAGCAATAGGAAAGAACATACTCGGGGTAGCTTAGGCCGATGACGTCGGCGCCCCGCGAGAATGTGGAACATCGCTATCCATGGAGGGTTCGTCGTGAAGCACACGGAGCTGGAGCGGCGATTCCTGGTCCGCTCGATCGATCCGGACATCCAGCGCTCGCCGAGCCGACGAATGGTCCAGGGGTACTTCGACGCACTCGCGCAGCACAGCCTGCGGATCAGGGTGACGGACGACTCCACGGCGACGCTGACCTGCAAGAGCGGCAAGGGGATCGCCCGGGTCGAGGACGAGCGCGCGGTCGACCTGGAGACCGCGCGCTTCCTGCTCGCCGCGTGCCCGCACGTGCTCGAGAAGACCCGCTATCAGCGGGACGGCTGGGACGTGGACTTCTTCCATGGCCCGCTCGCCGGGTTGGTGCTCGCGGAGCGGGAACTCGAACGCGCCGACGAGCCGGTAGGCATGCCGCCCTGGATCCATGACGCGGTCGAGGTCACCGACTCGCTGACGAACGGACACCTGGCGCGGCTGGCCGGGGATCTTCCCGACGCGCTGCCGCTGCGGCCGGTGCGGGACATCCTGCCCCGGCGGGTGCCGCACGTGGTGCTCACCGGCGGGCCCTGCTCCGGGAAGAGCACGATCATGGAGATCCTGCGCAAGGAGATGGGCGCGGCGCTGCAGTTCGTCCCGGAGGTGGCCACCATCGTGATCGCGCAGGTCGGGGTGCGCCCTCCGGTGGGAGATCCGTTGGCGATGCGCGGGTTCCAGCGCGCGATCTGCCGCGTGCAGCGCTGCTTCGAGCAGGCCTCGAACTCGCAGGCCGTGCTCGAGGGCAAGCGCGGGCTGCTGCTCGACCGCGGCGTGATCGACAACGCGGCCTACTGCCCCGGCGGGGTGGACGAGCTGATGTCGGTCCTGCACAGCACGCGCGAGCACGAGTACGAGCAGTACGATGTCGTTCTCTGCCTGGACATTCCGCCGCGCGAAGTGTACGAGGCGAACCGCCGGAACAACCCGGCGCGCAGCGAGTCCTACGAGGCCGCCTGCGCGCTGAACGGAAAGATCCGCGAGGTCTGGGGCGGGCACCCGCGATTCCAAGTCGTCGAGAACGGGCGCTCGTGGGAGGAGAAGGTCGAGACGGTGCGGGCGAAGCTGCGCGAGGTGGCGGGGGCGTAACGGCCGCGGGGACGGGGGAGGATCTGCGCGGGCAGGGCCCGGGATCCACAGTGCCGGGAGCGTGGCTTTTTGCACCGCCGTGGCGAAGCGCAACGATCGAGCCGCCGCTCGCCGCCGGCGCCGGGCTGCGACCTTCGTAGTGCCGCTCGCGGAACACCATGGAGGCCGCCCTCGCGATGAAGCTCGCCTACAAGCTCACGCTCGCGTTCCTCATCGGGATGAGCGCGGTCCTCGCGCTCAACGCGGTCTTCGGGCTCCAGCGCGAGATCGCCCTCTTCGAGACCGACATGCTCCACGACCATCGCGTGATCGGCCGCGCCCTCTCCGGAGAGCTGTCCCTGGTCTGGTCGTCGGAAGGCGAAGGTCGGGCCCGCGAGCGCATCCGGCTCGCGAACGAGAAGAGCGAAGGTCTTCGGATCCGGTGGATCTGGCTCGACGAGCCGAAATCCGGCGTGGACGGGCCTTCGATCGAGAACGCCGCGCTCGAGCCGGTCGCGCAGGAAGGAGAGCTCACCTGGGTCGAGCCCGGCGCCGACGGGTTCGGTCGTCTCTACACCTACTTTCCCGTCCAGACGCCCGGCGACCGCAAAGGCGCCATCGAGCTCTCCGAGTCGCTCGAGGGTGAGCGAGAGTACGTCCGCGCGACCATCGTCCGGACGGTCGTTACGACAATCGCGATCGCCATCGTCTTGACGGGTCTGGCGTCCATGCTCGGGGCCTGGCTCATCGGGAGACCCGTCCGGGCCCTGGTCGACAAGGCCCGGCGCGTCGGATCGGGAGACCTCTCCGGACCCCTCGACCTCGCGCAGCGCGACGAATTCGGAGAGCTTGCCCGGGAGATGAACGCGATGTGCGACCGGCTCGTGGCCGCCCAGACGGCAAAGGTCGCCGCGCTCGATCAGCTCCGTCGCGCGGACCGCCTCGCGACGATCGGGCAGTTTGCTTCCGGAGTGGCGCATGAGATGGGGACGCCCTTGAACGTCATCGCGGGGCGGGCGAAGATGATCCGGTCCGGGCAGGCGGCGGGCACGGAGGTCGAGGAGAACGCCCGGATCGTGTGCGAACAGGCGGAGCGGATGACGAGAATCATCCGACAGCTGCTCGACTTCGCGCGCCCCCGCGCGCCCAAGAAAGCGCCGGCCGACCTCGGCGAGGTCGCCCGACGGACGCTCGCGTTGCTCTCGCCCCTCGCGGAGAAGGGGCGGGTCACCTTTGCCCTCGAGGCGCCCGAAGACGCCGCCATGGCCTCCGTCGACGCCGCTCAGATCGAGCAGGTGCTCATGAACCTCATCGTGAATGGAGTTCATGCCATGCCCCGTGGGGGCCGCCTCACCCTGGGCATCCGCCGCGTGCGGGCGCGCCCGCCGGCGGAGCCGGAGAAGGTGGAAGGAGAGCACTTCCGCCTCTCCGTGGGAGACGAAGGGGAAGGGATCCCGCCGGAGGTCCAGGCGCACCTCTTCGAGCCCTTCTTCACGACCAAGGAGGTCGGGGAGGGAACGGGACTCGGGCTTTCGGTTGCGCACGGGATCGTCCGCGAGCACGGCGGATGGATCGCCTTCGAGACGACCCTGGGCCAGGGGACGTGCTTTTCCGTCTTCCTTCCGTCGGAGGCGCGCTGATGGGCGGGCGGGTGCTGATCGTCGACGACGACCGGGCGATGTGCGATTTCCTCGAGACCGGGCTCGGGCCGCGCGGCTTTGCCGCCGTCTCGCGGACCTCCGCCCACGAAGCGCTCCTGCTGATCGAGACCGAAGATTTCGACGCCGTCATCACGGACCTGCGGATGGGCGGCATGAGCGGCCTCGCGCTGTGCGCGCGGATCGCCGCCAACCGGCCGGACCTCCCGGTCATCGTGATCACGGCCTTCGGAAGCCTCGAGACCGCGGTCGCCGCCATCCGCGCGGGCGCCTACGACTTCGTCACGAAGCCCTTGGAGATCGAGGCGCTCGGGCTCGTGCTCGATCGCGCCGTCAAGCACCGGGCGTTGCGCGAGGAGTTGAAACGTCTGCGCCGCGCGATCACCCAGTCGGCCAGGTTCGACGAGATCCTCGGCGCGAGCGCGCCGATGCGCGCGCTCTTCGATCTCCTCGAGCGGGCGGCCGGATCGGATGCCTCGGTCTTGATCACGGGGGAGAGCGGAACCGGGAAGGAGCTCATCGCCCGGGCGCTGCACCGGCGGAGCCCGCGGCACGGGGGGCCGTTCGTCGGGGTGAGCTGTGCGGCCCTCCCGGAAGCCCTGCTCGAGAGCGAGCTCTTCGGGCACGTCTCGGGTGCGTTCACCGACGCGAAGAAGGCCCGCGCCGGCCTCTTCGCGCAGGCGGGCGGCGGGACCCTCTTCCTCGACGAGATCGGCGACATGCCGCTCGGGCTCCAGCCGAAGCTCCTCCGGGCGCTTCAGGAGAGGTCCGTTCGTCCGGTGGGCAGCGACCGAGAGGCGCCGATCGACGTGCGCCTCGTGGCGGCGACCAACCGCGACCTCGAGACTGCCATCGAGGAGGGCCGCTTCCGGGCGGACCTCCTCTACCGGGTCAACGTGATCCATGTCGAGGCGCCCCCCCTGCGTGCGCGGGGTGGCGACATCCTCCTGCTCGCGCAGCTGTTCCTCGAGCGCTTCGCCGCGGCGGCTGCGAGGAACGTCTCCGGGATCGCGCCCGCCGCCGCGGAGAGGCTCGCCGCCTACTCCTGGCCGGGGAACGTGCGGGAGCTGCAAAACGCGATCGAGCGGGCGGTCGCCCTGACGCGGTTCGAGCAGGTGACCGTGGAGGATCTCCCGGAAAGGATCCGCCAGTACCGGACCTCGGACGTGCTCGTCGCCGGGCTCGATCCCTCCGAGCTCGTGCCCCTCGCGGAAACCGAGCGCCGTTACATCCTCCGCGTCCTCGAAGCCGCAAGCGGGAACAAGACGCTCGCGGCGCGCATCCTCGGGATCGACAAGACCACCCTCTACCGGAAGCTCGAACGCTACGGGGACCGGGGCACCGCCGAATAGCCTGGCGGTCCGGTCGTTCCGCTCGCGGGAGGTTGCCTTCGAGATTCTGCACGACCAGGTCCTGCCGAATGGCCTGGCGGTCCGCTCGATCCGCTCTCGGCCGCGGCCTGCCCACCCCGCGCGGACCCGACACCGTGCGGACCTGGCCCTCCACAGCGGTCGGACCGTTGCAGAATCCACCGGTGAGGCTACCCGTCGTCCCGGCCCCTTTCCATTACCGATCGGCGCATCGGCAGTTGTGACTTGGCACTGAAAGTGCTTGGAGGAACCGCGATTGCCGGGCATCGCCGCCCGGCGCTACAGGTGGGCGCGGAAAAACAGGAGGTTCCCATGACGACGAGGAATGGACACGAAGACCTGACCGCGGATGGGTCGCGCGATGATCCGATGGTCCAGGTCTTGAGCTGGCTCGCACGCAGACAGCGCATGCTGCTCCCGATCGGGGCAGCAGGAGGCGGACTCCTGTGGTTCCTCTCCGGCTTCTACATCGTCGGGCCAGGGGAAGTGGGCGTGGTCCAGACGTTCGGGCGGGAGACCGCCCGCACGGAGTCGGGGCTCCGCTATCGGCTCTCCTGGCCGTTCGAGCAGGTGACGGTGGTGAACGTGGAGCAGATCAATCGGATCGAGGTCGGCTTCCGCTCCGAGCGCGGCGTCACGCAGCGCGTCCCCGAAGAGGCCCTCATGCTGACCGGCGACGCGAACATCGTGGAAGCGCAGATGATCGTCCAGTACCGCGTGGCCGACCCCTCGGGGCCCCTGTTCCGCCTCCAGAACGCCGAGCAGGCCCTGCATGCGGCGACCCAGGTGGCCTTGCGGACCACGGTCGGGAGCATGCCGATCGAGGAGGTCCTGACCGTCGGCCGCGCGAAGGCGCAGGACGACACGCGGGTGTTCGTCCAGCGGCTCCTCGACACGTACGAGTCGGGCCTTGCGATCACCGAGGTGAAGCTGCTCGTCGTCGACCCGCCGGAAGCGGTGAAGGATGCCTTCCATGACGTGGTGCGCGCCCGCGAGGACCGCGAGCGGCTGACCAACCAGGCGATGGGGTATCAGGCCGACATCATGCCCAAGGCTCGCGGCACGGTCCAGCAGCTCCTGCGGGAGGCCGAAGCGTACCAGGAGCAGCGCGTGCTCCGCGCCCAGGGCGACGCGTCCCGGTTCACCCAGTTGCTCGCCGAGTACCTGAAGGCGCCGGCGGTCACCCGCGAGCGCCTCTACCTCGAGACGGCGGAGAGGGTCTTCGCCGACGTGGACAAAATCATCGTCGAGAAGGGGATCGGCGAGCGGATCGTTCCCCTGCTTCCGCTCGGGCAGATCCTGTCGACCGGCGCCCAGACCGCACCGGCGAATCTGCCGGCACAGAAAGGAAAGTGATTCGCCATGAAGACAAAGAAACTGACAACTGCCGCCCTGCTCCTGGCGTTCGCGGCCGTTTTCGTCACCCCGCGGACGTTGTTCACCGTGGACGAGCGCGAGCAGGTCATCATCACTCAGTTCGGCGAGTACCAGCGGACGATCAAGGAGCCGGGCATGCACGTCATGCTGCCGGTGATCCAGACGGTGCATCGCTTCGAGCGGCGCATCCTGGCGACCGACACCCCGGAGGCCGAGTACCTGACGCTGGACAAGAAGCGTCTGGTCGCCGACCCGGTCACGCGCTGGAAGATCACCGACCCGTTCCTGTTCTTCAAGACCGTGCGCGACGAGCGGGGCGCGCGGGCCCGGCTCGACGACCTGGTCCTGTCCGAGCTGCGCCGCGAGATGGGGAGCCACAATTTCGCGGATGTCATCGCGATCAAGCGCGAGGCCATCATGGACACGGTGGCTGCCCGCGCACGCGAGAAGGCGCGCGAGTTCGGGATCGAGGTGGTGGACGTGCGCATCAAGCGGGCCGACCTGCCCAAGGAGGTCCAGTCGAGCGTCTTCGCGCGCATGGTTGCCGAGCGCGAGCGGATCGCCAAGCAGTACCGGGCCGAGGGCGAGGAGGAGGCCGCCAAGCTCCGCGCCCAGACCGACAAGGAGCGCACGATCATCATGGCGGAAGCCCAGAAGCAGAGCCAGGTGCTACGCGGAGAAGGCGACGCCGCCGCGAGCGCCATCTACGCCGAGGCCTACGGCCGGGATCCCGAATTCTACGCCTTCGTCCGCAGCCTCGAGGCCTACGAGCAGTTCCTGGGCAAGCGGAGCACGCTGCTCCTGTCGGCCGACTCCGGTCTCCTCCGTTACATGACCGGCCCGCGCTCGAGCGCGTCCGGGAGCGGCGAAGGGGGACCCGCCCTCGGCGACTGAACTCCCAGAGGTTGGAGGTGGACCATGTCCACGGATCATGCAGACCCGCCGGTACCTTCCCCTCAGACGGGAGAGATGAGGGGCGTCATCGCCGGGCCGGCGAGGGTGGCCGTCGTCGAGGACGATCCCGAGATGCGAGCGCTCATCGCGAGCACGCTGCGGTGCGACGGCTACGCGGTCGTCGAGCTTCGGGGCGGGGATGCTTTCATCGCGTACCTCGGCGACACCCTCCGCCAGGCCGCCCTGCCTCGCGTCGACGCCATCGTCTCGGACATCCGCATGCCGGGGCTGAGCGGGATGGACCTCCTCGCCGGGCTGCGGAAGGTCTCGACGATCCCCTTCATCCTGATCACCGCATTCGGGTCGCCGGAGACGCACGCGGAGGCGCGCTCCCTCGGGGCGACGGCAGTCCTCGACAAGCCCTTCGACATGGACGAGCTGCGTTCGGTCGTACGTAGGGCGGTCGGGCCGCGTTGAGCGCCGCGCTCGCGGCGGCGGCGATCGGCCGCGGATAGCCACAGAGGACACCGAGGACACAGCGCGGCCTCCGCCGCAATCGCCGCGGGGCGCGGATCGTGCTCGTGCTCGACGGGTCCCGCGCGAGGTACGTCGAGCACGAGAACGATTACGAGCACGAGCACGACGACCGCTTTGGGGAGCCTCTCCCAAGATCATCGAAATCGCGACGATGTTGCCGGTGCGTAATACGAAGGACATGGCGCGTCACCGGCGGGCGAACGGACGAAAAGTGGGCGATTCGAAAGAAAAGGAGTCCCAATGCGTCTTGTGATTTCCGTGGCAGGCCTGCGCGTGATGCCGGCGTGGCGGCGGTACGTGGAGCGCCGATTGGCGTTCGCCCTCGAGCGGTTCGGCGAGCGAATCGGACTCGTCCGCGTCCGTCTGACGGACGTGAACGGCCCCAAAGGGGGGATGGACAAGCGCTGCATGATCCTGCTGCGTGTCCACCCGGCGGGCGACATCCGAGTAGCCGCAGTGGCCTCCCTTCCCTCGGAAGCGGTCGATGGCGCCTCCGACCGGGCATCCCGGGCGGTCACGAAGGCGCTGGCGCAGAACAAGAGACGGACGGATCGACGGCATTGGCGCGAGAGCGTTCGACAGCTTCGCTGAGCGCGGCGATCGCGATGATCCTCCTGGGAAGGCCGCCATAGTCAAGGAGACAAAATGTCGACGCCGACTCTTCTCTGGGTTGGATTCAACGCCTTCGTCCTGGTCATGCTGGCCGTGGACCTGGGCGTGTTCCACCGCAAAGCGCATGTCGTGAACGTGAAGGAGGCCCTCGCCTGGAGCGCGGTCTGGATCGCGCTTGCCCTCGCCTTCAACGCCGGCGTCTACTTCTGGAAGGGGAGCGAGACGGCGCTCCAATTCCTGACCGGCTACGTGATCGAGAAGTCGCTCAGCGTGGACAATCTGTTCGTCTTCCTGGTGATCTTCTCGTACTTCAAGGTCGACCCCCTGTACCAGCACAAGGTCCTTTTCTGGGGGATCTTGGGCGCCCTCATCCTGCGCGCCGCCATGATCGCCGTGGGGGCCGCGCTGATCAGCACCTTCCACTGGGTGATCTACATCTTCGGCGGGCTGCTCGTCCTGACCGGCGTGAAGCTCGCGCTCCAGAAGGGGAGCGGCGTCCACCCCGGGAGGAACCCCCTCGTTCGTCTTTTCAAGAAGCTCATGCCCGTTACGGCGGACTACCGGGGCGACCACTTCTTCGTGAAGGAAAACGGGCGCTGGTGGGCCACGCCGCTCTTCCTCGTTCTCCTTACCGTCGAGTTCTCCGACCTCGTCTTCGCGGTCGATTCCATCCCGGCGATCTTCGCGATCACGCCGGACCCTTTCATCGTCTACACCTCGAACGTGTTCGCCATCCTTGGGCTCCGCTCGCTCTACTTCGCGCTCGCCGGGGTCATGAACCTGTTCCATTACCTGAAGTTCGGGCTCGCCTTCATCCTCGTTTTCGTCGGCGTGAAGATGCTCATCGTCGATTTCGTCAAGATCCCGATCGGGATCTCGCTCGCGGTCGTCGGCGCGCTCCTCTTCCTTTCGATCGTCGCTTCGATCTTGCGACCGGCCAAGAAGGCGGAGGTCCCGGTCGAGGAGGGCCCAGCGGAGAAAGTCGAAGTTGGACCCGAGCACCTTCGACCGCAATAGAGCGCAACACGGGGCGGATCGTCTACCTAGTTTCTGTCGCGAAACTGTCGTTGACGCGGCTGCCAGGCGCCACGAGGGCATCCACGCCCGGGGCCGCGCGCATGCGGGGTCGCTCAAAGCGGTGGCAAGCCACCGCACTCCAAAGGGTCTTCCGGCCATGAGCGCGTACGTATCGCTACTCCGTTCGGGCATTTCGGCATTTCGGTTATGACTTTCGCGACAGAAACTACCTATCGCCGGCGGGAGGCAAGCCACGTTCAAGCCGCTCGACGAATTGATGGCGGGCAACGCCCGGGCGCGCGCGTCCGGGCGCGCCCTGCCGCAGGGCGGCGAGCGCCGTCCCACCGCGGCCGTGCTCGCGTGCACGGACGAACGCCTCGTACCCCAGGTGATCTTCGACCATCCTCCGGGCAAGATCTACACCGTCCGCATAGCCGGGAACGTGTTCTCCCACGCAGTGGCCGGCAGCCTCGAGATCGCCGTCCTCCGGCTCCACTGCCCCCTCATCCTGGTGCTCGGCCACACCGATTGCACCGCCGTCCAGATGGCCCAGTCGCGCGAGCGGGTCGAGGGAAGCGCGTACGAAATCACGCGGCGGATCCGCACCGCGGTCGAGGGCCTCCCACAGGAATCCGCTCTCCTACAAGCGGTGGAGGCGAACGTCGCCTTTACCATCCGCCAGGTGCGCGAGCGATGCCACGTGCTCCGGGAACTCGAGCTGGCGGGCACACTCGAGATCGCCGGGGCCGTCTATGAGCTGGAATCGGGCGTCGTCCGCCTGCTCTGACATGCGGGGTTGCGAAGGATGATGAGATCGGAACCTCGCTGCGCGTGGCCTGGGATCCGCGACCGGCTCCGGCGCCTCAAGGCGCGATGGGCCTACACCCTCGTGATGGTCCCCGTCCTGACGGACTGGGTGGACAGCGGACACATGCCGCTTCATCCGCGGGAGTACTTCACCGAGGTCGTCGTCGGAGTACTGCTCGCGGGGTGCGTATGGCTCCTGTATCGTGAAGCCGACCAGATCCGCGCGCTGGCGGAAACCGATCTGCTCACGGGGCTGTTCAACCGGCGCCGTTTCCAGGATGACCTGGTCAGCCAGGTCGCTTTCGGGCAACGCTTCCGAACCCCGCTCTCGTTGGTTTACGTGGACGTGGATCGCTTCAAGGACATCAACGACCGCTTCGGGCATGCCGAGGGCGACCGCATCCTTGCCGAGATCGGAGGTCTTCTCGAGCGTGCCTCGACGCGTCAGGTCGACCGCTGCTATCGCTTGGGCGGAGATGAGTTCGCCGTTCTGCTCGTCGGGTCCCCGGCGAGGGCCGGCCTCGACGCGCTGCTGCGGACACAGACACAAGGCGCCGCGAGCCTCGAGCGGCACGGCGTGACCTTGTCCCTCGGCGTCGTCGAGCTGGTCGAGGGCGAAGACCCGGACGCGTTCGCCGCGCGGGCCGATCACGCGATGTACGCGGCCAAGAACGGCGATCCTCGCGAGCCGAATGGCGGCGCGTGCTTCGCCAAGTGGCGCCCGACTGGCGCCGGCGCCGCCTGCGGACGCCACGCCACCTGACCTGGTCGAAGGGAGCGCGGCGGCGGCGTCGAGGACGCGGCCGCGGGTCCGTGTGCCCAACCGGCCATCCCCACTTCGCAGGGCCGGCCGTGGGCCCTCCCACGAGACGCCAACGCGAACAAGACCGTGACCGCGATGACCCGACGGTCTTCGGCGTCGGCGCGCCAAAGGAACCGCGCGCCCGTCGCCCAGGCGATCAGCCCGGCGAGCCGGGAGCGGCGCGGTTCCGGGACCTCGCGCAGCGACGTCGCCACCGGATCGGAGGATCGCATGAGACCAAGGCCCCAATGGCCCCGCAGACGAGGTGAGGGATACCGGCCACCCGCCTGAGGGTCGCGAGTTGGAGTTTCCGTGTTCCGACTGGGAAAGCCGTGTTCCGGGTTGGAGCTTCCGTGTTCCGGATGGTGGAAATGCGTTCCGAGTTGAAACTTCCGTGTTCCTCGTTGCAGCTTCCCGGTTCCGCCTCGGACCTCGCTGATCCCGCCCTGCGGGCCCTTCCGCGCGCCGGTGGACGCCATCGCGGCTTCCGTCGCCCAAGAGAGTTCTCGCCGTCTGCGATCCTCCCGATGCGCATGTGCGCAGCAAACTCCTCTGGCTCTGCCACGGCTCCCGGGGATAGACTTCACGACACTCTGCGGCGGACATTGGGATTATCCCGCCGGACCCGGCGGGGGACCGGGTCACCCGCGCGGTGCCGGGCGTTTTCGAGCAACGGAAGGGCGCGGTGATGGAGGACGCGAAGTCGTGAGCCGTGGCGCGCCGTGCCGCACCTTGGTCAGGCCGGCGGCGCGGCGAGTTCGATCATGGCCTCGAACACCCGATGCCGCCGCACCCGGCGGACCGTGAAGCGGGCGCCGCCCGCCGCGAGCGTGTCGCCGGGCCGGGGCGGCCGGCCCAGTCGCGCGATCATCCAGTCCGAGAGCGTGCCCGCGGGCTGATCCAGCGCCGCGCCGATGCGCGCCGCCGCCTGCGCCGCCGGGACGCCTCCCCCCGCCATGTACACCGTGGCCGACAGTGCGTGGAACATCGTGGGCAACGTGTCGAGCTCGCCGAGGAGATTCCCGAGCGGCGTCTCCAGTATGTCTTCCAGCGTGATCAGGCCGACCGTGGCGCCGGCCGGATCGCGCACCACGGCGAGATGCTGGTGCTCACGGGCGAAGTCGCTCAGCAGCGCCGCCACCGTCACGTCCGGCGCCACCGACCGGATCGGCCGGGCGATCCCCCGCAGCGTCCCGTCCGCGGGATTGGTGCGCAGTATCGCCACCAGCTCCTTGAAATTGACGTAGCCGACCACCCGGTCCGGGTCGTTTCCTTCGCACAACGGGTAGCGCGTGTGCGAGTCGCAGTGCGCCTTGATCAGAGCTTCGGCCGGCGTCATCGAAAGGGAGAGAAATGACATCTCCTCGCGCGGCACCATCAGGTCCCCCACCGGCAGCTCCGAGTACAGCGCCATGCCGGAGATCATGCGCTCCTGGGGCGGCTCGAGCGTGCGACTGACCAGCGCGAAACGGGCGAGGGCGCGGATCTCCTCGACCGTGCTCGGTCCCCGCCGGGCATCGCCGCGTTCGAACGGACGATTGAGCGCGTGGATCAGCCGGACCACCGGCTTGAGCAGCAGGATGGCCCAGGCGAGGGGCGCGGCGACGATCGGGGCCAGCGCGCGGTTGTAACGCGCGCCGAGCGCCTTCGGCAGAATCTCCGTCCACTGGATCATGACGAAGGTCACCAGGATCGAGAAGCCCAGCAGCCAATCCTCGCCGTAGTGCTTCTCGAACTCGGCGCCCGCGAACGTCGCGCCGAGGGTGTGGGCGAGCGTGTTCAGGATCAGGATCGCCGCCAGCGGATGCTGCAGGTTGTCCTTGAAGCCGCGCCAGGTCCGTCCGAGCCGCGCGCTCTGCTGGTCCAGCAGCGCCAGGTCTGCGCTGCCGATGCTCAGAAGGCAGGCCTCGAGGAGGGAGCACAGGAACGAAATCGACAGGCTGATCCCCAGGATCAGGGCCAGTATGAGCATGGCGGACTCCTCCCTGCGGTCGCACGCCGGAAAGCCGGCCCGCTCGCGGCGTCATTATCCGCGTCCCGCCCTCCCGCGAAAGGGCTTTCCGCGAACGCCGTGCCCCCGGAGCAATCGATCGCGCGCGGCGCCCCCGCCTGCCGGAGTTGCGGAAAAAGCTGCGCGAGGTGGCGGGGGCGTAGACCGACGATTCCAGCTCCCGCCTACTCCGGCAGGGGGCTCGCCACGCAGCGGAACCCGCGATCCACCGCCCCGCTTGCCGGGACACGACGGCCGCGGAAGGCGGCGGGGAGGGCGCAGGGCCCGTCCGCCTTGCCGACGTCGGGCTTGCTCCGGTAGGGGGAGAGATACGACCCGCCGCGCACGACCCGACGATCCGCGCCCGCGGGCTTCGCCTCGGTCACCGGGTTCTCCGCCGCCAGGCGCGAGTAGCCCGCGATGTCGTACCAGTCGAGGCACCACTCCTCCACGTTCCCCGACAGGTTCAGCACGCCGAAGAGCGAGACCCCTCCCGCGCACACGTCCACGCCCTGGGCCTCGTCGAATCCGGCGCCGTCGAAATTGCAGCGATTCGCGTTCGGCGCGTCATTGCCCCACGGGAACAGCCGGCCCTCGGTCCCCCGCGCCGCGAATTCCCACTGCGCCTCGCTCGGCAGGTCGCCGGCGTCGGGATCGGCCCACTTCGCGTAGGCGCGCGCGCCCGACCAGGTGACCCCGACCACGGGAAGCCGCTCGCTCCCCGCCGTCACGGTCCAGCCGCCCGCATATTCCAGGTGCAGCGCGTCCTTCATCAGCCATTGGCGTGAGGCGACGTCCTCGGGCTTCAAGCCCTCCGCCTCGAGGAATTTCGCGAACTGCTCGACGCTCACCTCGTGCTTGCCGATCAGGTAGGGCGTCAGCTTCACCGCCCGCGCGCGGGCGTCGGGAAGCCCCTCCGCCACGCCCAGCTTGAATTCGCCGCCCGGGATCGCCACCATCACCATCCTGTCGACCCGCCGCACGTATTCGACGCACCCTTGCGCGTTCTTCTCCCCACGCCGGTAGCGCAGCGGCTTCACCACGGCCTTCCACGCGAGGCGCGTCACCCGGTCCGCCGGGTCCTTGGCCGCCAGCGCCGCCTCCAGGTCGCCGTGCGCGGTGGCGCGAACCGAACAGAGGAAGCTGCCATCGGCTTCCACCTTCACCGAGTCCCCGCCCACCGTGAGCTGCGCTTCGGGGCCGTCCAGCTTGCCCGTGATCTCGATCGTCGCCGGGAGCGACTCCACGGACACGGCGGATCCCGACTCCGGGCGGACCTCGCGGAAGACCGGGGCTTCGAGATCGACCGTCACCTCGCGGGCCAGCTTGGCCATGCGGCCGAGGGCGTCCTTCGCCTCGATCTCAACCGCATGGCGGCCGGGCTCGAATTCGAGCCCGAGCGAGAAGGTCCCGTCCGACCCGAGCGGGATTGCGTTCCCCCCCGCCTGGAGGGTCACCCCGGTGGTCTTGCCGGACTTGCCCTTGAGGACCACCTTGCGGGACCCGAACCAGGCGACCTCGTCGATCCAGGTCAGCGTGAGCGTCTCGCGATCGGGGATGAGGACCGCCCTGAGCGGGGACGCCGCGTTGCCCGCGCGATCCACGGCGGTGATCTCGATCGAGACCGGCCGGTCCTCCACCTTGACCAGGTCGGAGAACTTCCCGCCCGAGACCGGGACCGCCCGCGGTGGCTGGCCTTCCACCTTGAGCTCCACCTTGACCTCGGCGTCGTCGTCGCGGACCGTGCCCTCGAGGGCGAAGGACTGGGCCTCGATGCGGATCTCGCCCGATTTCGCTCCCGTGATCGCGGGCACCTCGAGGACCGGGGGGTCCGCGTCCTGGTGGACGAAGAGGACCCGCACGACGTTCTTGCCGTCTCCGGCTCCGGTGGCGACTTCGAGGCGGTTGAGGCCGGCGACGAGCGAGACGGCCGAGCCGAAGGAGTAGGGCTTGCCGTTGAGCAGCACGGTCGCGCCGCCCGCCTCGCCCGGGATGCTGAACGTCTTCTGCGCGGTGCGGAGCGGACGGGACTCGGTCGCCTGGTCGGAGGGAAGCTGGATGGTGATCCCGGCCGCGGGTCCGACTCCGGTCCCGTTCCCGCCCCCGAAGAAGAAGAAGGCGCCGCCGGCGATGGCGAGGCCCAGGCCGATCCCGCCCGCGGCGAGGAGGCCCTTGGGCAACCTGGCGGGCGGCGGGGTGGCTGCGCTGGGGATGGTGGGGGCTTCGCGCTGGTTGGTGGGAGTATCGACCGAGCCGGCGCGGGAGCGCTTGACGGCGCTGACTCTGGTGGTCGACTTGAAGGCCTTCGACGGCGTGCCGAGGTTCCCGGCGTCCACGGGCTGAACCGACGACGGGTCGAGCTGGGTGCCGGATTCGGTGGGCGGGTGGGCATTCCACCACTTCTCGAGCGCCGCGGCGAACTCGCGCCCGCTCTGGTAACGCGCCGCAGGCTCGCCCTTGGTCGCCTTCTCGATGATCGCCGCCACCCCCGGGTCGAGTTCGGGCATGTGGACCCTGATCGAGGTCGACTTTCCCTGAACCACGTTGCGGAAGATCTCGGCCATGGTGCGGCCGCCGAAGGGATGCTCGCCGGAGAGCACGTTGTAGAAGGTGACGCCGAGGGCGAAGAGGTCGCTGCGGTGGTCGACTTCGCCGTTCCACTGCTCGGGGGGCATGTACTGGGGTGTGCCGACCATCAGTCCGGCGCCGGTGAGGGGCTGGGCTTCCGCTGCGTCCGCCGCCGGCTCGAGCTCGCGGACCAGGCCGAAGTCCATGAGCTTGGCGTTGTCGTCCTTGTCGATCATGATGTTGCCGGGTTTGATGTCGCGGTGAATGATGTTCTTGGAGTGGGCGTAGTCGAGAGCCTTGGCCACCATGTGGATCCAGCGCACGGCCTGGTGGACTTCGACGCCTTGCCGCTTCGCGATGGTGGCGAGGGTGAAGCCCTCGACGTATTGCATCGCGATGTAGTAGACGCCCCCGACGACGTCGGCGGTGATCACCTGGACGATATTGGGATGGACCAGGCGGGCGGCATTGCGCGCCTCGCGGTTGAAGCGCTCGATCAACTGCGTGTCGCTGGTCATCCGCGGATGGACGACCTTCAGCGCGTGCTGGACCTGCAGGACGCGGTGGTAACCGAGGTACACCGCGCCCATGCCGCCTTCGCCCAGCTTCTTGGAGACGCTGTACGGGCCCAGGGTCTTCTTGGAGAGGATCGGATCGGTTTCCATCCGGTACGGGCTATTTCGCGGCCGAGACGCAGTTCTGCTTCAGGAACTCGTCCAGGCGCTTCGCCCAGTCCCCCTTGTAGTAGCCGAAGGTGACCACCTTCCCTTCTGGGTCGAGGACCACGGCGGTCGGCACGCCGACGACGCCATGCCGCTCCGCGGTCGAGCCGTCGGGGTCGAACACGCTGGGCCACGAATAGCCCTTGGCTTCCAGGAAGGCCCGCTGGGCCTCGACCGTGTCATCGTTGAAGTTCAAACCGACCGAAAGGATCGCGAGCTTGGAACCCGGCTTCTGAGCGACCTGGTAGAGCGGGGCGAGCGACTGCTCCGCAGTCGTCCGGCACATGGGTCACCAAGAGACCCAATAGTGCACCAGCAAGTACTTGTCCTTCGCATCCGCTGAGCCCACCATGCGCCCGTTGCGGATGTCCGTGAGTGAGAAGGCCGCGAGCTTCTGACCCTTCTGAATCTTGGTGATGGCGTTGGGGTCGGCATCCGGGGGGAACAGGCAGACCTCGTTGGGCGCGACCGGCTTGGCGGGCGACGCCAGCTTCGGGTTGGAGACCTTCGAGGTCGGATGATCGGACTTCCCGGCGGGGCTGCTCGGGTGCTCGTCCTTGCGGGCCGGCTGCGGGGCGGAGGCCTTCCCGGTGGGGTGATCGGCGTCGGCGGCGCGCCGGGTCGGATGGTCGGCGGCGTTGGCGCCCGCATTATCTCCCGATCCCGACTTGCCTTGGCACCCGATCACGATTCCGGCGACGGCGATGAGGGCGAGGACACCCCACGCCAGAGCCGGACGGAAGCGGGAGCCGCGGGGTTCCATTGCTGCGGGCATCATGCCCTCCTCTCGCGACAAGTAACGGCAGGCCAATATCGACCGTTGGACGATACCCGACCTCGTGGGGGGAGTCAAGCAGGGTAGAATTCCGTCCAGCAGGGTAGAATTCCACACGACCCGGGCCGCCGCACCTCGATCGAATACCGCGCTTCGTCCTCTTCGGCGAGGGCCGCGAGGCCTTCCAGGAGATTGGCGCCCACCGATTGGTGGCCGAACAGCACGTCGAGGCCGCGAGCCTTGTCGAGTTGCTCCTGGGGAATGGCCCGGTCGTCGACGCAAGAGTGATCGACGACGAACCCGTCGGCCGAGGCCCAGACCGGGGCCAGGCTGAGGACGGCTGCGAGAAACAGGCGGCGCATGGGACCTCCAGAACGCGGGGTCTGGTCGAACCCGGCCGCGGCGAATCCGCGGTCCGGCCGGGGCCGGTCGGACGACCTGCCCTGGGAACCCGGTCGCAGGCCGTCCGGAGCGAGAGTCCGGCGGCCGAGCGACCTCGCCCGCGCGCCCGCGGAACATCCGCTCAGGCGCGCGGGAGCGGCGACGCTACTTGGGTAGCTTGCCGAGCTCTTCCTTGGCGGCTTTGGCGCATTCCATGCCGCTGCATTCCGAGCTCACCTGTCGGAGGAGCTTGCGGGCCTCGTCGGGGTTCCCCGCCGCGGCAGCTTCCTGGGCCTTCTTGACCAAGGCGAGGCCGGCCTCGTTCACCTTGGCGAGCAGCTCGTCGGCCTTCTCGAGCCAGGCTTCCTGGCTCTTGAAGACCTTGTTCTTCTTGATCTCGTCGCCGGCCTTGGCGGCGGCCTTGAGGTCTTCCTTCCCGAGCGCGGCTTCGCCGTCGGCGAGCTTGCCCTTGACGAAGAGGTACTCGTCCCGGCCGAGGCCGACGCCGAGCTTCTGCACCCCCTCATTGATGAACTCGATGAACTCCTTGCCGGCCATCGCGCCCTCCTTGCGGGTGATCTCGCTCCCGTCCGGGTTGCAGAGGATGTGGGTGGGCATGCGGATGTTGCCGTCGAAGAAAAGGCCGGAGGTCGCTTGGAACAGCGCCTCGTGCTGGTCGCAGGTGATGCCGAACTGGGAGTTGCAGGTCGGGACTTTTTCCGAGCCCACCTGGCTCTCGCCCATGCCATGCGTCTTCTCGCGGTTGGCGTAGAGCATGACGGCGCTGCGGCTGGCCTTGATTACGTCCTTGTTGGGATAGACGGACCCGTCCATCTGCTCGCAGCCCCCTCAGTGGTCTTTGTGCCACGCGAAGACGATCGGGACGTTGCGCTCGGCGGCCTCCGCCTTGGCCTGGTCCCAATCGACCGTCCACTGGATGTATTCCTTGGGGGCGGCGCCGGTCTTGCCTGCCTTCGGGCCCGCGAGGGCCACTCCGCCCGCGAGCACGAGGGCGAGCGCCGCCGCGACGAACGAGGTTCTGCGCATGGATTCCTCCCGCGAATGGATCCTTCAGGTTTGAACGATGCTACCGCGGACGGAGCGGCGTTGCAAGCGCGAAACGCAGCTGAATCAGGCTGAACGGGACCCTACCAGGACTAGGGGGGCGTGACGCCGGGGACGCGGGGCGCGGGCATCGGGCCCTCGTCGCTCAGGAGCTTATGCAGGGTCGGCGACTCGAGCACGTCTGAGATCGCCATCGGCGTCCCGTCGACCAGAACCGTGCCCCACACCAGACGGATGCCGTGACTGTAGTCGGCGTACGAGTGCTCATGCACCGTGCTGAGGGGCTGGATCGGCTTGCCGCTGAGCCAGTGCCAGCCGTAGATCGCGACCCGGAGGGGCGCGGAAAGGAGGCGGTTGGAGATCACCACGTCTTTCTTGTGACCGGCGGTGAGGGCCCCGAGAGGCTTGCCCTTGCGCTGGGTCTCGACCTTCTTCTGGTGCAGGCCGATGTAGGCATTCGACATCATCGCCGGTCCCGGGGGAATCGGCTGCGGCGACAGCTTGACCGGGGCCGCCTTCCAGACGAGGTCGACCATCCGGCGCGTGGGCAGGGAGCAGCCGGCCAGGTCGGCGACCTTCTGCGCCGTGCGCGAGCCCATGGGGATGCGCACGAAGTCCGTGTCGTCGCCGAGCGCCAGGTAGTCCGGAGTCACCCAGAAGGTGCACGTACGGGTCACACCGCCGATCACGACGGCGGTCTGGACTGGCACCATCGTCCGGAGGAAGTCCGGGAGGTTTCCCGCAGAGATTTGCTCGAGGATCTTCGCTTCGCGCTTGGCCCGGGTGAGGAACCTGGTCTGCTCGAGAAAGACGGAGCCGCCCGGCGCCCCGGCGGGTCTCGGCGGGAGCGCGGTCGCCGGGTCCGCGGCGGCGGACGAGACGGCGCACAGGATGGACACCAACAGAAACCCCAAGCAACGGCCGAGGCGTCCCGCCGGGGTCCGCGTCATGATCGTTCTCCTTCGGGATCGATTTCGTCAGAAGACGGCGGATTCTATGCAGGCAGCCTGCGGCGAAGCAAGGAGAAAATCAGCAAAAACGGCTCGCGGACACAAGAAGTTCCCAACCCGCCAGCTTCCATGCGGTTACGTAGGGGCCTCGGCGAATTGTTATTCCTTGACAGGCGGAGGAGTCCGTGGTATAAGATCAAATACATAATAAATGTAACGATCAAAGCGCAGGCAAGCTTCCCTATCGCGAGTCCCACAGACTCCGTCGCCCCGGGGGAGGAAGCCTTGAACGCCTGCTTGCACTCTCGTCACGCCCCGACCTCCACGCAGTCCGGAACCACGCTGATCGAGATGATCGTTTCGCTGGCGATCATCGCGATCGGGGTACTGGGCCTGATGTCGACCCTTACCCATCTGAGCCGAACCTCGATGGCCGCGCAGGAGACCACGATCGCGGCCAATGCCGCCCGGGCGAAGCTCGACGAGATCGGAGGCATGACCTTTTCGCGCGCGATCGACACGTACGAGGACAAGAACGTGACGTTCGCGGTCCCCGGCCTGGTTCCGTCGCCGGCCGGGACCGCTACCGCCCTGAGGGTAGGGAATTCGCCCACCGTGCTGGAGATCGTCGTGAGCCTGTCGTGGGAGAGCGCCACCTCGCCGCGCTCGGTCACCTACCAGACCCGGATGACCAGCCGCTAGCCCCCGCTAGGGAGGAGGACATCATGTCGAATCGCGAAGTCATGCGGGCCCGCGCAGGCGCACGGGGATACACGCTGGTGGAGATGACGATCTCGGCCGCGATCCTGCTCGTGCTCGTCGCGCTATCGCTGGCGCTCTTGCGCGCGTCGACCCGCGAGATGGAGACCGAGGCGGCGGTGGTGGCGCTCGAAACCGATGCCCGCAGGGCGCTCGAGATCATGGCGGAGGAGATCCGCCAGTCGCGGGTGATGATGATTTCCCCGCAACTGCCCGCCGTTCCGGGTTGGACCTCGGTGCTGGTGTTCCAGGAGGCGACCGGGATCGTAGGCATGGCGCCGAGTTTCGGCCCGAGCATCACGTACGCCTACCAGTGGAACCCGCGCCAGAACTGGGGGGAGATCACCCGCACGCAGGGCGGCCAGACCACGGTGCTGCTCGCGCGCTTGGAGCTGAACGGCTTCCGGCTGGAACGCGACGCGACCTCCCCGAACCAGGTGACGATCCGCCTGTTGTTGCAGATGGCGATTCCGAACGGCGACCCGGTCCTCCTTAGGGTCGAGACCGCGGTGCTTCCGCGGAACTAGTCTTCCGCGGAACCCCGCTCCCGTCGACTGATGATCGGAGCGGGGCTCGAGACCGGCCCGGAGATCCCAGCCTTTCCCATAGGAGAAGTACTCATGATGCAACGCACCGACTCCCGCCGGGGGACGGCATTCCTGATTGCGATGGTGCTCACCGTGCTCTTCCTGGGATTTACCCTCAGCCTGCTTGGTATGGCCGTGGCCCACTCCAACGACGCCTGGGCGACCGCCGAGAACCTGCGCGCCCTGATGGCCGCGGAGGCGGGCCTGCACGAGGCGATCGCCGACCTCAACCGCGGGGGCGACGGCACGGTCAGCGGCGCCTTCGGCGGAGTGACCTTCGACGCGCGCGCCATTCAGGCGGGGGATCGCTGGCTGATCGACTCCGTGGGGACGAGCCAGGGCTTCCGTCGGGCGACCCGGACGGTCGCGGTTCCCGCGCTACCCGTGCCGGTCGATCGCGCCGCGATCACCATCGTGGGTCCGGCGGGCGACGCGGCCGCACTCGACACCGTGAGTTCGAGCGGCGGAAACGTCCTGGTGAGCGGCATGTCGGCCGGCCTGCCCGCGGTCGGCGTCGAGGACCCGCTCACCTACACGACCATCCTCGAGGACCTGGTGCCCAAGATCGCCTCGGGCGCGGTCTCGGACAACACGTTCCGGGGCACGCCCGAGGTGACCTACACCGCGAGCGACGGATCCAGCGCGGAGGTCCCGATCCTCGAGATGCCCACGCCGGAATGGGACGACGAAAAACTGGAGATGCTGCGCACCCGGCTCATCGACAAGGTGATCAACGGGCTCATCCCGACCGCCACGATGACGTACGGACCGGGCTCCACGACTTTCACCTCGCCGACGACGCTCGGGGGCGTGACGGTGATCGACGGGGCAAGTCTGAACGCCGACTCGAACGTGAACGGCTCGGGCATCCTGATCATCCGCGGCGGGTCGCTCGCGGTCAGCACTCACAGCCAGTTTCACTGGAACGGGACCGTCTTCGTGCTGGGAAAGGCCGGGGCGGGCGCCGAACTCGTCAACGCCGGCGGCACCATGACCGTGCAGGGGAACGTGATCGTCCTTGGGGACCAGGGCAGCGCGTCGAATCTGACCATCGCCTCCGGGCAGAGCAATTCGAACACGCTGATCAACGGCGCCGTGCTGCTCATGGCGGGAGGCGCAGCGAACGACGCCGCGCGCTTCCAGGTCGGCAGCGGCGGGGTGAACATGCACGGCTGGGTCGGCATCTTCGGCGCGACCGCTCAGATCTACGCCACCAACCAGCAGGGCGTGTTCAACGTACTCGGCAGCATGACTGTGGGGGTCGACGGCAGCGACCCGCAGGACGGGCTGGCGGAAATCGACTTCGACGGCAACGTTCACGTGCAGTACAACCAGAATCACCTGGACCGCGCCATCGCCGGGCTGCTCGGACTCATCAGCTCGCTGCAGCTCCCGCCGCCCACCTATCGCTCCCAGGGCTGGGTGGAGATCTCGCCCTTGGTGGCCTATCAGCCCAACGGGGCGGCCCTCGACTACACCCCGAGCATGCCGGCCGCCGCCCCGGGGAGCGGCAGCGGCCTGAGCACCAGCCCCGACACCGGAGGCAAGGGCTCGCTGCGGGTCGGCGGCGGACCGAGCAGCGGCGGAGGCAAGAAGTGAACGGGACGCAACCTGGCGCGCCGGGGGCCGCATGCAAATGGGCCCCAACGCCGCTTGTGGAGTCCACTCAGGAGTTTCGTCGCGCGCCGCGATGAAATGGAGAGATCGTACTCCAGGGGAGAACGAACGGGGGCCAATCCGGAGAGCAGACCATGAAGTCCAACTCGATCACCCTGATGTCCCTGGCGGCGCTGGTTCTCGCCGGCGCGCCGCTGGCGGCCGACGAGGTGGTGCTGAAGAACGGGCGCGTGATCGAGGCCTCGCGCATCGAACCGGGCGCCCGGCAGTGGTCCCTGACGACCGAGCTGGGAGTGATCGAGGTCCCCGCCGCCGAGGTGGATCGGGTGACGCGGAAGCGCGACACGCCCGCGGCCGTCGACGCCGACGCAGCCCCCGCGCCCCTTTCCGACCCCGCGAAATCCCGGGAGGAGCCAGAGCCGAAGACCGATCCCGCGGCAGCAGGTCCGTTTCCGCCCGTCGCGCTCTCCGAGTCCGCCGAGGACAGGGTCGCGCGGATCGCCGCGCTCGCCCGCGATGCAAATGCCGAGGGGCTGCAGGAAGTCCTGGCGCTGATCTCGGACGAGGCGGTCGCCGTGCGCATTGCCGCGCTGGCCGCGCTCGGTGCGTGGGACGATGCCGGGGCGCTCGAGGCGATGCTCGAAGCGGCCGCGCAGGACGACGACCCGTTCGGGAGCGACGCGGCCCACCGAGGTCTCGCCGATTGGTTCCGGCGCCAGAAATCCGTCGCGGGGTTTTCCCTGGAAACGGTGCTCGCCTCCCTGTCGCCCACGCAGTCGGGGGCGCTGCTGTTCGCCGCGGGGATCGCCGACGCCGCCGTTGTGCGGCCCCTGGCCAGGGCGCTGCTCGATTCCGGAGCGGGCCCGCTCCGCGCCGCCGCGCTCGGCGTGCTGCGCTATCACATGGACCGGGAGCTGAAGCCTCGCCTCGCCGCGTTGCTCGGGGATGCCGACGACTCGGTGCGCGTGGAGGCGGCCCTCGCCTGCGCAGTCCTGCGCTGCAAGGACCAAATGCGCCCGCTGGCCGGCATGCTCGAGGACCCCGACCCGCGCGTCCGGGAGTCGGCCCACACGGCGCTCAAGCTGCTCTCCGGGGTCCCCCTGCCCGCCGAACCAGCGGCCTGGAATGCGTGGCTCGCCGCACGCGGACGATAGGCTCTGTCTGAGAACCCGAGCCGCTGAACCGATCCACGAGTCCGACCGAGACCCGATCGGACTCCTCCGGGCTGCCTCCCGCCCTGTCCGCCGCGTCCTTGGGCGGACGGCCGTCCCTATCTCGCAATGGAGTGGATCGACTGGCGATCGACCACGGATGGATCGACGAATACCAGGGCGCGCGGGATCCGGACCGGTCGGCGTTGCGGGAGGACACCCGGTGGGCGGGAATGCGCGAGCGGATGGGGAAGTAGCAGCCGTCACGCGTACTCGGCGCCGGGGACGAGACGAGCGAAGGGCAATGGGAACCCAGCAGATCAGGGGCAGGCGGGGCTCGGGAGAATGGCTGGGGCGATAGGATTCGAACCTATACAGACAGATCCAGAGTCTGTCGTGCTACCGTTACACCACGCCCCAGAAGGCGACTCGAGGGCATTGATTATACGCGCGGTCGCCCGTGCATCAAGGGATTTCTGGACCGTGAGGGTCTTCGCCGAGGTGAGCCTGACTCAGTGCTGCGATAGCAGCCGGGCCGCGGGCCGACTGGCGCGCGACACCGCGTGTTGCGCGCTGGGCGGGGCGTATCCAGCGGCAACTGGCCTGGAAGGCCGGTTGCAGCCGGGTTATTCGAGAACGGCGGAGCTGCTCGTGAATCATCCGGGCTAGATGAACACCCGCCGGTGGTAGATGTACCACTCGGCCATCACCAGGAGGAGCGCCACCGCCGCGAGCCAATGCCAAACCTCGCGATTTGCCTCCACCGGCTCCTTGGTTCCGGCCACCGTCTGTCCCCCGACCTGGAACGAGTCGCGCGGCGCGCTGTTGGTCTCGTTCGCATCTAGAAGGTTGGCGGCGAAGAAGCGGTCCTGCTGCTCCGGCGCAGAAAGCACGTAGAGGCCGACGCGGTCCGCGGCCCCGAAGAGCAACCGGCGCTCCTCCCCCACCGGCAGGGTCGTCGTGTCGCCGCCGGGCAGGGTGAGCGTGTACGCCTGCACGCCGCGGTCCGGGATGAAGGAATAGAGGTCGCCGGTGGCCACCTGCTCGCCCGCGGTCAGGCGGTCGCGGCCGCCGAGCCACTGCATGGCGTTGGCCACGAAGAGCGGGAACGAAAGGCGCAGGGGCCAGTCGCTCTCGAAAAGATCGAACGTGGTCACCAACGCGCGGGTCTGGCCGCGGTCGATGGAGAGGATGAGCGGACCGCCCTCGGCCTCCAGGATCTGTTCCGCCCACTTCGGGTACTTGACCATCTGCGCCCGGTTGACCTGCAGATTGGCGAAGCTCACGAACCGATTGGCGGAGTGGGCCCGAGACCAATCGAGAATGCCGGTGCCCTCCATCTCCCCGGTCACCTCGAAGCCGAGCTCGATCGGGACGGCATCGAGGAATAGGTACCGTCCTTCGTCCGGCAGGCGCGAGGGCGTCGCGCCGTCGAAGACGATCAAGTCGAACTTCTCCCGGTCGATCGCGGACAGCGACTCGTACCGCTCGGGTGTGATCCGCTCGTGCCGCAGGGTCTGGTCCTTGTCGAGCACTTTCTCGATGAAGTAATTCCCGCCGGTGGTGACCAGGAGCACCGTGGTCTTGCGGTCCGGGGCGAGGACGATCCAGGCCTCGTCGTCGACGGCCAGGTCATCCTTTTCCGTCAGCTTCGCCTGGACCACTCCGTCGGTCAGTCCCGGCCGGTCGAAGAGCACCGAGACCCGTTCGCCCTTCGGGACCTGCACCTCCTTGGCGTCGGCCAACTGCCCATTGACGTGGAACTCGACCACGCCGCGGAAGTCGTTGGCGGTCGAATTCTGCACCTTGGCGAAGACCTCGTAGTCCTGGCCGACATCGATGTTCTTGCGCGGCTCGAGGCCGACGATGCCGACGTTGTGCCCGCGCCGGCCGACCGAGACGAAGCTCAGCTTCGCCCGCGTGTCGAAGTCGGACGGCAGATCGGCGAACCGGCCGTCGCTCACGATCACGATCTCGGGCCAGTCCTGAGTGGCCGCGGCCGCGGCGGCGATCGAGAGCGCCTCGTGGATGCTGGTGCGGGTGTCCTTGGCCTCGAGCGTGCCGATCACATTCCTCAGGAGCCCGCGGTCGGTGGTGAGCGAGCAGACGGTGGCCGACTTGACGTCGAAGGTGATGACCATCATCTTGTCGCCGCGGCTCATGTCGTCGACCATTTCGATCACCATCTGCTTGGCCGCCTCCATCCGGGACGGCTCGACATCCGTTGCCTTCATGCTCGCCGAGGTGTCGATGAGGAGGATCAGGCTCTGCCCCTCGAAGCCGCGCAGCTTCATGAAGGGCCGCGCCAGCGCGAACACGGCGAGCGCGAGGATCAGGAGCTGGAGGAACAGAAGCAGATTCTGCTTCAGCTTCTGGAACGGCGCGTTGACCCGCAGGTCGTCGACGCTCTTCTTCCAGAGGAAGGTCGAGGAGACCACATACTGCTTCCGCTTCAGCTTGAGGATGTAGAAGACGACGATGACCGGCAGCAGGCCGAGGAGGCCGAATGCGGCCGGATCGAGGAATTGTCCCATACGTGCCCTACTTGAACATGCCCGCGCGGCGGAGGTAGTTGAGCACCAATTGATCGAACGGCACGGCGGTGCTGGCGAACAGGTAGCTGAAGCCGTGGGAGGTGCAGTACTCCCTCAGCCGCTCGCAGAACACGGCGAGGTTCTGCTTGTAGGACTTCAAGAGACCCGCGGTGACCGAGACCTCGGCCACGTCCGCGTCCTCCACGTCGATGAGACGGAGGTCGCCGACCATGACCGGATCCACCTCTTCGGCCGCCAAGAGGTGCAGGACGAACACGTCCATGCTGCCGACCAGGAACTGCTTGAGCCCATCCTCGTATCCGTTCTTGTCGAAGAAATCGGAGATGATGACGAGCACGCCCTTGCCGCGGTTGCGCAGGGAAAACTGGCGGCAACTGTGCGCGAGGGCGGTGCCGCCCGCGCACTTGAGGCCGGAAATGAAGTCGAACATCTTCCAGACCATGCGCTTGCCGCGGGCGAGCGGAAACACCTGGAATCCGTCGGCCGAAAGCGCCTGCACCGAGACGCGGTCGGTGTTGGAGATCCCGATGTAGCCGAGCGCCGCCGCCACCTTGCGCGCGTAGTCGAATTTGGCGGGCGAACCGAACGACATCGATTCGCTCCCGTCGACCAGGACGTAGATGTGGAGGTCCTCCTCCTCGTAGAAGAGCTTGAGGAAGAGCTTGTCGAGGCGGGCGTAGATGTTCCAGTCGATGAAGCGCAGGTCGTCGCCGGCGACGTAGTCGCGGTAGTCGGCGAACTCGACGCTGAAGCCCTTTTTCTTGCTGCGCCGCTCCCCCTTCATGCGGCCGGTGAAGATCTTGCGCGAGACCAAATTGAGCTGGTCCAGCTTCGACATGAAGTCGGCGTCGAGCAGCGCGGTGGCCGAGGGCTGGGTCACTTCTTCGCCCCCACCGCTTCGGTCGATTCGGTGGGCAGGTGCTGCAGGACCCCTTCGAGCACGGTGTCCGAGGCCACGCCTTCCGCGTCCGCCTCGAAGTTGAGGATCAGCCGGTGGCGCAGCGCCGGGAAGGCGGCCTTTTTTGCGTCTTCGAAGGCCACATTGTAGCGTCCATCGAGCAGGGCGTAGACCTTCGATGCGAGCAGGATCGCCTGGCCCCCGCGCGGGCTCGAGCCGAACCGCACGTACTTGTTGACGATCTCGGGGGCGAAGGCGGTGCGGGGATGGGTGGCGAGGATCAGGCGGGCGACGTAATCCTTGATCGGGGGCGCGGCCACGGTGTCGCGAACCAGGCGCTGCCATTCGATGATCCGCTCCGCGTTCAACACCTTGGCGGGCTCGAGCTTCACGTTCTCGGTGGTGCGGTTGAGGATCTCCTTGAGCTCGCCGAGGGCGGAGAAGCGGATGAGCAGCTTGAGGAAGAATCGGTCGAGCTGGGCTTCGGGGAGCGGGTAGGTGCCTTCCATTTCGATCGGGTTCTGGGTGGCCATGACGAAAAACGGCTCCTGGAGGCGGTGGGTCTTTCCGCCCACGGTGACGCTGTGCTCCTGCATGGCCTCGAGGAGGGCCGACTGGGTCTTGGGGGTGGCGCGATTGATCTCGTCCGCCAGCACCATCTGGGAGAAGATCGGCCCTTTCTGGAACTGGAACATCCGCGCCCCCTTGTCGGTCTCCATCACGATGTTGGTGCCGATGATGTCCGCGGGCATCAGGTCGGGGGTGAACTGGATGCGGGAGAAGTTGAGGTCGAGCACCTGCGAGAGGGTGCGGATGAGCATGGTCTTGCCGAGACCGGGCACGCCCTCGAGGAGCGCGTGGCCGCTGCAGAACATGCAGACGAGCACGCCGTCGACGATCTCCTGGTGGCCGACGATGACCTTGCCGATCTCCCTGCGCAGGCTCTGGAAGTCCGTGCGGAACTGCGCGACCGTTTCCTGGACATTCATGATCCCTGCTCCGACTCTCGAGTGCGTTCAATCCGGGCGATCCCGATTCGGGCGGTGCGTTGCTCTCTTGGCCCGACGCACGACCCGCCGAACGTCGCGCGCCGACCGGCCGCGAACCGACCGCCGGTGCTATTTCGACTCACCCTCCCCGGGCTTCTTCCTTCTGAGGTCGTCCATGGCGCGCTTCTTGGCCTTGAGGAGGCGCGCGGTGTACCCGTCCTCGTCGGCTGCGGCCGCGGGTTGCTGGACCTGGGCCGGTGCGTCGCGTCGAGCCGGGGGCTCGGGCTTCTTCCCGGCGGTCCCGGGGCCCATGCCTGGCATGAAAGTAGCCGGGGTCGCCCGCTCCATCTCCGCCTCGGTCGCCTGGAATACTCTGCGCTGCTCCTCCTGCTTGCGCATGGTGTCTTTGCGGGCGAGCAGGGCGGAAAGGGTCGGATCGGCCGCGGGCTTGTCCTTGCGCCAGCGGCCGCCGATCCAGGGCACGTGGACCATGACCTTGGCGACGAGCTTACGCACGTCGGCCGGGTCGATCATGACCCGCCGGACCGCCACGTCGAGCGGGAAGAGGAGAATCGCGAGCCAGAGCAGGCTCGGCCACAGGTCCTGCGGGACCTTGGTGCGGGTGGAGTCGTGAACGAACACGTCGTCCTCGACCTCGAGGACGCGGCCGCCGGTGGCCTCGGCGAGGCGCCGGAGCAGCCCTTCGTTGGCGTCGACGTCCTTGTACTCGGGGGCGTAGGAGACGGCGACGCCGGTGCGGGAGACGCCCTTGGCGCCGCCGGCCTCGCCGTACTCGACGTTGACCATGTAGGGGCCGACACGCTCGGCGGGGAACTCCGCCTGGTAGCGTCCGGGGCCGGTCTGTTCGAAGCCGAGGTCGGCGCCCGCGAACTCCGGGTCGACCACGCGTGCATTCATGTCGAGGAAGTTGACGAATTTGCCCTCGCGATCGACCGCGTCGATGGTGACGACGCCCTTGCCGTCGCGGACCTGGGTGGTCACGCGGAGGTCGCCTTTGCCGGTCTCGCGCAGGGACCAGCGCACGGCCTGGGACCAGAACTTGGCGTACTTGGACCAGGTCACCCAGCTCGCGGACCAGCGGTTCTTGCAGTCCGAAGTGAACGCGACGGTCTTGCCCATCCCGTGACGCCAGTGGGCGAAGAGCGGGTCCTTGTCCTCCTTGGGGCTGACCATCGGCACCTCGGCGCGCGGTTTGGGCGAGGTCGCGACATAGCCGAACAGCGGCGGGAACTCGCCCGCCAGCATGCCGCGGATCGGCTCGCTGTAGTAGGCCACCGCGGGGACGAACTTCTCCTCGAAGATGAGCGACTTGCGCACCACCGCGGCCTCCTTGACGAAAATCTGCGGCAGGTGGCGCGGGTTGGAGACGTCGTAGTGCCGGCCCTTCCCCCAGATCGAGAGCTGCTGCATCACCTGGGAGTCGCGCGGGGAGTGCGGGCTGATGCAGATCGTGCTGATGGTGATCTTGGCGCGGACGATCGCGTTGGCGAGCACCTGGGCGGGCTGGCTCGGGTCTCCGTCGGAGATGATCACGATGTGGCGCAGGGCCGCGTTGCACTCGCTCAGGCCCTTGTAGGCGTGCTGCAGCGTGGAGTCGAAGCTGGGCATGTCCGACGGCGACAGCGTCTGAATCTCGCGGGCGATCTTGGCCTTGTCCCGGGCCTCGGTGAGCGGGATGGCCCAGCGCTCGCCGCGCATGTCGAAGAGCAGGACGCCGTAGAGGTCGTGTTTGGAGAGCGCCTCGAGCGCGGCCACGGCGATGTGCTTGGCCCACGTGTTTCCGTCGGCGAATTCGCAGGTGTGCAGGATCACCGCCAGCGCGCCCTTGGGCATGACTTTCCGCTGGGGGATGTCCATCGAGACCGGGAGGATCTCCTCGATCGGCGTGCCCTGGTAACCGCCCGCGCCGAAGCTCGCGTCGCCGCCGATCATGATGAAGCCGAGCCCGAGGTCGCGCACCGCGCTGGCGATCATCTTCATCTGCTCGGTCGACATGTCGTACGCCGGCACGTTGGAGAAGATCAGGGAGTCGTAGTTCTGCAGCTCGGCGATCGAGGTCGGCAGTCCGCCGATGCCGCGGGCTTCCACCTTGATGTTCTCGCCCGCGAGCGCCTCGGCCAGGAAGTGCGCTGCGTCCTCCTGCGCCTCGATGTACAGCACCTTGGGCTCGCCGCGGATCACCGTGAAGGCGAAGGCGCGGTTGTTCTCGGCGACGCTGTCCTCGGTGCGCTCGGTCGTCACCACGGCTTCGAAGGTGTAGAAGCCCGGGTCCTCGATCTTGCGCGGCACCACGAAGACGTTCTTGCCGGGCAGGAGATCGACCTCCTCGGTCGCCACCAGCGCGCCGTTCTCGAACAATTGCAGCTTGCCCTTGCCGGCCTGCTGCGCGTTCACCACCATCTTGGCTTCGAAGGTCTCGTTCTTCTGCACCTCCGAGGGGACCAGGAGGTTCTCGAACAGCACTTCGCGCTCGTGGACGTAGGACAGCGGCAGGACGTCGACCTTCACCCCGTTGACCCGGGCGTTCTCAGCCTCGTCGATCGCGGTGCCCTTGTTCTCGTTGCCGTCGGTGAGCAGGACGATGCGCCGCTGGGTCCCTTCCGGGAAGGCCGCCATCGCGAGGCGGATCGCGGCCGAGATGTCGGTCGAGCGCGTCTCCACCACAGAACTCGGGCTCGAGCGGATCGAGACCAGGTGGCTGGGCGAGAGCTCCATCGAGGCATCGCCGCCGAACACGACCATGCCGGCCATGTCGTTCTGCTTCATCACGGCGGTCTTGCCCTTGAGGTACTCGAGCGCTACCCGCTTGAGGTCGGCCGGGATGCTCTCCGAGTTGTCGTAGCAGAAGATCACCGCCAGCCGATCGGTCTCCCGCACCATCTGCGTCTCGGCGAGCGCCAGGACGAGGAGCGCGACGATCGATGCCCGCAATGCCAGCGAAAACCGGCGGCGGAATGGCTCCAGGCCCGCGAGGCTGTGCACCGAGAGCCACCAGACCGCGACGATCAGGCCGAGGAGGAGCAGCGCGGACGGGTTGAGGAAGGTGAAGCTCATCTCCCTTCCTCCCCGGTCGGGAAGGCCTGGACGCGGTGATTCTGCGTGTCCGCGACCCAGACCCTGCCGCGGGCGTCCAGCGCGAAGTCCCAGGGGAAATTGAGCTCGCCGATGGCCCGGCCGACCGAGCCGCGGACGGCGAGCGGCTTGCCCTCCAGGGTGAATTTCTGCAGGCGGTGATTGCCGTATTCGCAGACCCAGACCGCGTCGCCCGCGACCGCCACGTCGTACGGGTAGCGCAGCTTCCCCGGACCGTCCCCTTCCCCGCCCCACGAGAAAAGGAACCGTCCGTCCTTGCCGTCGAAGACCTGGATGCGCTGGTTGCAGGCATCGGCGACCCAGACCCGATCGTGTGCGTCAACCCAGAGGTCTTCGGGCCGCTGGAGCTGCCCTGGTTCCTCGCCGAACGAGCCCAACGCGAGGAGGAGACGCCCCTCCCGGTCGAACTTCTGCACCCGGTCGTTGCCGCCGTACTCGGAGACGTAGACGGCGCCGTCGGTCCCGATCGCGATCCCGACCGGGTAGATGAACTGCCCCGGATCCTTCCCCCACGAGCCCCACTCGCGCACGACCTCGCCGGCGGGCGAATACACGGTGACGCGGGCGTAGTGGGTCTCGGTGACGAGGACGTTGCCCTCGGCGTCGACCTCGATGTCCTCCGGCGTGCCCTTCTCGACGTCGCGCATGGTCCAGCCGCGGAGGTAAGTCCCCGCGTCATTGAAGGCCTGGAGGCGGCCGGAGCGGTCCATGACCCAGATCGTCCCGTCGGGAGCGACGGCGACGGCGCGGGGCTTGACGAACCGGCCGGGCTGGTTGCCGGGACCGCCGAGCACGGTGGCTGCAGACCGCGGGGCCGGCGTCGCGGCCTGGGCGCGATCGCAGCCCGGGACCGCCGCGAGCAGGAGGGTCAGGGCCAGGAACCGGCGGATCATCGGCCTACTCCAGCACGAATACGCCGGGGGCATGAACGGCCAAGGTCACCGACTCACCCCGCGCGCGCGGCTCGGTCGACAGGCAGAGCACCTGTGGGCCGTCGCAGTCGATCCGCAGGGCATGGGCCCCATCGCGGAAGCCGCAACCGAGGACGACCCCGCGGAGCGGGCCCTGGGGATCGAGGCGGAGCGCCTCGGGCCGGAGCGCGAGGAATCCCTGCTTCCCACCCTCGGCGCCACCCGAGATGGGAAAGCACCCCCAGCGGGTGACGCACTCCCCCGCGGAGACGCGCACGCCGGGCAGGAACGACGCGAATCCGACGCAGGTCGCCACGAAGCTGGAAGCCGGCTCGCGGTAGAGTCGAGCCGGGACGTCGACCTGCTCGATGCGACCGCCACGCAGGACGGCCACGCGGTCGCAGTTCTCCAGGGCGTCGTGCACGTCGTGGGTGACGTACATCACACACGCACCGCTGTCGCGGCGCACGTCCTCGAGCAGGCGCAGCAAGCGGTCGCGGGTGGGCTCGTCGACGGCGGCGAACGGCTCGTCGAGCAGCAGTCCGCGCGGTTCGGCCGCGAGGGCGCGCGCGAGGGCGAGGCGCTGCTGCTCCCCGCCGGAGAGGCTGGCGGGAAGGCGGTCCGCGAGGGACTCGAGCGAGACGCGCGCAAGCAGGGCCTGGGCGCGATCGCAGGCCGCTGCGGGCGCGACGCCGCGCGCGCGCAGGACCTCGGTCAGATGACCGCGCGCATCGATGTAGGGCCAGAGCGCCCCTCCCTGGAACACCATGGCGACACCGCGCCGGTGGGGCGGCAGGAGGACCCGGCCGGCCGAGGAGGCGGGCTGTCCCGCGAGCCGGATCTCGCCGTGCGACGGAGGGAGCAGGCCTGCGAGCAGCCGGAGCAAGGTGGTCTTTCCGGCGCCGGTCGGCCCGAAGACGCCGAGGCACTCCCCCGCCAGGAGGCAGAGGCTGACATCGGCCAGCACCGGGGCGTCGTCGTGGGCGAAGGCGAGAGACGCGATCTCGAGCGGAGGCGCGCCGGCCGGCGAGGCGGGACGATCGACCCGGCGCTCCTCGGCGAGGGGGGACGCAAGCATGGCCCGGCTGGGTTCTCCGATCAAGGGCGCGGGCATCCTAGCACAGCGCGGCTGCCGCCGCAACCGACGGAACTACGGATTATACGGATTGTCCGGATTGCACGGATTGTCCAACGGCGGAAGATGTGATTCCTCGCAAGCACGACGCTCGCAGAGTCTTGCTGCGCCGCGGAGAATCTCACGGATAGTAGAATAGGG